>Ga0335073_10014486_pt1 | contig 11047 bp, 6 predicted proteins | sample Lox_Sample_22_FD_207093 | JGI IMG/M metagenome (GOLD analysis project Ga0335073, IMG submission 207093) | Soil microbial communities from Loxahatchee National Wildlife Refuge, Florida, United States - Lox_Sample_2.2 | ecosystem: Environmental > Terrestrial > Soil > Wetlands | place: USA: Florida... | reverse complement strand
CGATGAGGCGCGCATCGCGCCAGCCGGCCGGCTGCTCATCCGCCAGGCAGTACATGGGCACACTGATCGGCGCCTCCCCGGCAAGCCCAGCGGCGGCTGATCCGGCCGGCTCGGGTGCCGCCCGATGTGCGAGCACCTGCGCCCCGCTCTCGCCTGCGGCGGTGCATTCCACGCTCACCGCCTCGATCACCAGATCCAGGTGCGGCATCAGAAATGCAAAGCGGCGCCGGTAAGCCTCTTCGAATTGCGCGCGAAGGGCCGCAGCCACGCTCGCTGCCGCCGGCTCGCTCGGCGGCGAGGGGGGCCATGCACACGGCAAGGCAGTGTCGGTGCCCTGATAGCGGATGAGCACCCGGACGCGGCAGTGAACGCTCGCTTGAGCCACGCCGTCTCGGGCGAGCTCGGCCGCGGCCTCCCGTGCGAGGCGTTGCGCAACCGCCTGCGCGGCGGCGACGCCCTCCTCGCTCAGCAGGTGCTCGAGGCTCGCCTCACGCATGGCGGTCTGATCGGCGAGACCCATGCCGAGCGCCGAGAGGACGCCGGCGAGCGGGTGGCAAAGGACGTGCCCGATCCCGAGCGCATCCGCCACCAGGCACGCATGCTGGCCGCCGGCGCCGCCGAAGCACTGCAAGGTGTAGCGGGTGACGTCGTAGCCGCGCGCCACGGAAATGCGCTTGATCGCATTCGCCATGCTGCCGACCGCGATCTGCAGAGCACCGGCGGCCGCCTGCTCGGGTCCGATCGCATGGCCGGCGCAGGCGCTCATTCGCGCCGCCAGCTCGCCGAACAGCACGGCGACGCGCGCCCGATCGAGCGGCTGGCGGCCGTCGGCGCCGAATACCTTCGGAAAGCGCTGCGGCTGAATGCGCCCGAGCAGGATGTTCGCGTCGGTGATCGTCAGTGGACCCCCGCGGCGGTAACTCGCGGGTCCCGGATTGGCACCCGCCGACTGCGGGCCCACGCGCAGCCGCGCCCCGTCGAAGCGAATGATCGACCCGCCGCCCGCCGCGATGGTGTGCAGGCTCATCATCGGAGCGCGCACCCGCACGCCCGCCACCTCGGTATCGAATGCGCGCTCGTACTCGCCGGCGTAGTGGCTTACGTCCGTGGAGGTTCCGCCCATGTCGAAACCGATCAAGCGCTCGTAGCCGCCGGCGCGCCCGGTCACGACCATGCCGACGATGCCGCCGGCGGGTCCCGACAGGATGGCATCCTTGCCCTGGAAGCGCTGCGCCTCGGCGAGACCCCCCGAGCTTTGCATGAACAGCAGCCGCGCGCCGCCCATCTGCGCCGCGACTCGATCGACGTAACGGCGCAGGATGGGTGAGAGGTAGGCGTCGACCACGGTCGTGTCGCCGCGCGGCACGAGCTTGATGAGGGGGCTCACGCGATGCGAAACCGAGATCTGGGTGAATCCGATGCGCCGCGCCAGCGCTTCGGCCTCGAGCTCGTGCGCCGGCGCGCGATAGGCGTGCAGGAACACGATGGCGCAGGCGCGGATTCCGCTCCGATAGGACTCCTCCAGGCCCCGCGCCAGCGCTTCGGCCTCGAGCGCCACCACGGTCCCGCCGCGCGCATCGACGCGCTCGCCGGCCTCGATCACCCGCTCGTACAGCATCTCCGGCAGGACGATGTGCCGGTCGAACAAGCGCGGCCGCGCTTGCGTGGCGATGCGCAGGGCATCGCGAAAGCCGCGTGTCGTCACGAGCACCGTGCGCGCGCCGCGACGCTCGAGCAAGGCGTTGGTCGCGACCGTCGTCCCCATCTTCACGCACTCGACCTGCGCGGCCGGGATCGGCTCGCCCGCCTCGAGCCCGAGCAAGCGGCGCATGCCCGCCAGCGCCGCATCCTGGTACTGCTCGGGATTGTCCGACAGGAGCTTCAGGGTATGCAGGGTGCCGTCGGGGGCGCGCGCGACGAGGTCCGTGAACGTACCGCCGCGATCCACCCAGAACTGCCAGCGGCGAGCGGGGTTGGTCACGCGATCAGGATTCGGCCGCGCGTCTCGGGCAACGCGAGGGCCGCCGCGATCACCAATCCGTAGCCTACGGCGGTGACCGCGCCGATGCAGCCGGCGAGCGGCGCGTGCGCACTCCATACGCCGATGGCCGCCGGAAACAGCGCGCCCACGGCGCGGCCGGAGCTGTACGAGAATCCCTGGCCCGAACCTCGAACCGCCTGGGGATAGAGCTCCGCGAGAAAGGCGCCCATGCCGGAGAATATACCGGACTGGAAGAACCCGAGCGGAAAGCCGAGCGCGAGCATCTCGGCATCGCTCACCTGCAGCCGCGTGTAGGCGAGCACCAGCAGCGCCCCGCACGCGGCGAACACGATGAAGGAGCGGCGCCGGCCGAGCGCATCGCAGGCCCAGGCTGCCACCAGATACCCGCTCAACGAGCCGGCGATGAGCACCAGCAGATAGCCCGAGGTGCCGACCACCGAGAGGTGCCGCTCCCGCGACAGGTACGTGGGCAGCCAGGTGTTCACCGCATAGTAAGCACCCAGCATCCCGGTGCACAGCAGGCTCGCGAGCCAGGTCGTGACGCGCAGCGGCGGCGCGAAGATGTCGAGAAACGGCGTGCCGGCGGCGTGTCCGCGGGCGGCCTCATACAGGGGCGATTCCGGCACGCGCCTGCGGATGTAGACGATGAGCAGCGCCGGGGCGATGCCGAGCCAGAACAGCGCCCGCCAGGCGAGCGCCGCGGGCAGGAGCGTGTACAAGCCCCCGTAAGCGAGCGCGGCGGCCGCCCAGCCGATCGCCCAGCCGCTTTGCACGATGCCCGCCGCCTTGCCGCGATGCAGGGCCTCGATGCTCTCCGCGATCAACACCGATCCGACCGCCCATTCCCCGCCGAAGCCGAACCCTTGCATGGCCCGGGTGAAGAACAGGCCCTCGTAGGAATGCGTGAATCCGCTCATGCACGTGAACGCGGCGAACCAGGCCACGGTCCACTGCAGAACCCGCACCCGGCCGTGGCGATCGGCCAGGACCCCGGCCGCCCATCCGCCGACCGCCGAGGTGAGCAGCGATCCCGTGGCGATATAGCCCGCTTGCGCCTTGGTCAAGTGCCACGCCACCAGCAGCGTCGGGATGACGAAGGTGTAGACCATGAAATCGAAGCCGTCGAGACCGTAGCCGAGGCCCGCGGCGAGCAGCGTGTGCCGCTCCCGGGGCGTGGTCTTGCGCAGCCACATGGTCGCGCGTCAGTCCCGCGTACGCACGCGCAGACTTTCCCAGCTCAAATCGGCGGTCCAGCCACCGTCGACCGGAAGACTCACGCCGTTGATGAATCCGCAGCGCTGCTCATCGAGCAGCAAGGCGATCGCCTGCGCCACCTCCTGCGGGCTCGCGAAGCGGGCCATGGGCACGCGGTTGACGATGTCGGCATCCGAATAGGCGCCGCTCCCCTGATCGGCGGCATCCATCTCGGTCTTGATCCAGCCGGGACACACCGCATTGACCCGCACGCCTCGCCCGCCCCACTCCGCGGCCAGCGTCCGGGTCAAGCCGATCAGTCCGTGCTTCGAGGCGTTGTAGGCGCTGCGGTGGATGACCCCGCCGAGGCCCGCCACCGAGGCGACGTTGACGATGCTCCCGCGGCGGCGGGCAAGCATGGAGGAACCCAGATGCTTGCACAGCAAGAAGGGCCCCAGCAGGTTGACGTTCATCACCCGCTGCCAGTCCTGCGCCGAGGTGTGCTCTGCCGGGGCGATCAAGCTCACGCCTGCATTGTTCACCAGCGCATCGGCGCCGCCGTACTGGTGCTCCGTGCGCTCGGCCAGGTCTCGAACGAAGTCCTCGCTCGCCACGTCTCCCTGGATCGCCAGCGCCGCGGCGGCGCCTGCGCTCTCGAGGCGCTGCAGGGCGGCATCGAGCGGTTTCACGTCCAGCAAAACGACGCGATAGCCGAGCCTTGCCAGCAGTGCGGCCGCGGCGAGGCCGACGCCCTGCGCCGCCCCGGTCACGACGGCGGTCCGCGCGACTCGCGCCGGGCTGCTCGCGGCGCTCAAGCGCTCACCGCCTGCGCGTCGAGCGCACCCGGCGCCTCGTGCTTCGAGTCCTCCACCTCGATCGCGAGCCAGGCCGCGGCGCTGACGATGGCGAAGGCCACGCCGATCATGAACGCGGTGTGCCAGGCGTGCTTCCCGGAAAAATAGGCGACGATGGGTATGCCGATGATGCCGCCCAGGTTTCCTCCGGTGTTCATGAATCCGCACACCGCCATGGTGTCGGCGCGGCCCACCGTCATACCGGCACCCCAGAACGCACCCTCGGTGAGCTCCACCGCCAGAAAGCACAGGGCGAGCGCCGCCACCGCGAGGTAGGCGCCCGAGGCATTGACGGCGAGCAGCAGAAGCAGCGCCGCGCAGCTCATCGCCACCAGCGGAACCACACGGAACCCCCAGCGGTTGCCCAGCCGCTGAGTGAAGACGCCGGTCGCCAGACCGCCGACCCCCGCGCCGACGGCGGCCGCGAGAGGCGGGAGCGTGGCGAGCCAGCTGCTGTCGAGCGAGGAGAAATGGCGCTCCTGCACCAGGTACAGGAACACCCAGTTGGCCAGCAGATAAAACGTGTAGTTCATGCACATGTAGGAAATGAACAGCAGCAGCACGTTTCTGTTGCCGACGAGCGGCACAAGCTGACGCAAGCCGATCGGGGCCTGCGGCTCGGGCTCGCTGCCGATCTCCTCGAGCTCCTGCGCCGACATCGCGGGATGCTCACGCGGCGTATTGCGGCCATACCACGCCCAGAGCGCGAGAAACAGCAGCGCCGGGAGGCTCGCCCAGATCAGCGCGCGCCGCCAGCCGAGCCCGAGCGTGAGCGTGACGATGAGCGGGGGCGTCAAGGCAAGGCCGAAGTTCAGGCCCATGGTCTGAAGTCCCTGCACGAAGGCCCAGCGCCGCGGCGGAAACCAGGCCTCGAACACGCCGGCGGACACCGGAAAGATGGCGCCCTGGGAGAGGCCGAGAACGAGCTGCGTGATGAGCAGCGCCGCGAACAGCGAGGTACCGCTGCAGAACGCGGGCACGATGGGCGTCGCGATGGTCGCGGCAAAGGCGGCGAGCCCGATCAGCACGAAGGTGAGCCGCGCGCCCAGGCGCTGGCCGATGACCCCGCCCGGCATCTGAAAGATCGCGTAGCCGATGACGAAGGCCTGCTCGATGTAGCCGATCTGCAGCTGGCTCAAGCCGAGGTCGGGCATCATGCGCTCGGCGGCCACCGTGATGGTCTTCTGCTGGATGTACGCCAGAAAGCCGAATCCGAACAGAAAGCCGAAGATGCGCCAGCGGATGCGGATCGCGGGAGCGGAGCTCAGCATGAATGACCCATCAAGCACCCCGCTTCGCGAGCAGATCGAGACAGATGCGCAGCGCCTCGCCGAACGAGGTCGCCTTCTTGTCGGCGCTCGGTATCGTGTCCGCCGGCGTTTCCTGCTGCAAGAGCAGGCCCGGCAAAAAGAACGAGACGAGCATCGCGCTCGAGAAGCGCCGGCGGATCTGCTCGGAGGCCTGCGCCGCGCCCGGACGCGCCTCGGCGGGAGAGGCGCTGACCAAGTACACCAGCGCCACGCTCGCCGGCACGGCCTGCGGGGGCGGCGGTCGCCTCAGATCCTCGAGCGCCAGATGGCGCGCATCGAGCTTCTTCTCGCGCAGGACCCTCACCAGCATCTCGGCGGCGAGATCATCGAGGATCGACCCCATGCTCAAGCAGATCACGACCGATCCCTCGGGCACGTTCAGGGGGCCCTGCCACTGCCCGCTCGTCTCCTCGCGATGCTGGCGCAGCTGGCGCCCGGCGCTCATCTGGTCGAGCACCGAGACCGCCTCGCGCCGCCAGGCGGGCCGGCGCCGCGGCTCATCGATCGCCTCGATCACCGCCACCACCGTGGTGCGCACCTTCATCTGCTGCTCGTGGCTGATGGTGCCGCGCTCCAGATCGAAGGTGGCGAGTCGCATCGCCGGCATCAGCACGAAATCGCAATAGGCGGCGAGCGAATCCTGCTTCAAGAATGCCCGGGCGCTGCCGATGAGCTCCACCGCGTCGGCCGAGAGCGCGCGCTGATAGAACCGCTCGGGCATGGTGAGCGCCTGGCTGTCTCCGAGCAGGATGTCGAGCATGCTGAGCGCCTTGATGTGCCGTCCCGCCACGACCAGGCACAGGGTCAGCGGCGTCGAGACCACCAGCCCGATCGGCCCCCACATCCAGCTCCAGAAGATCGCCGCAACCACCACCGACAGCGGAGAGAGGCCCGTGGTGTGGCCATACAGCTGCGGCTCGACCAGCTGTCCGGCGATGAGCTCAACGGTCGTGAACAGGCACGCGGTGATGATGGCGAGCGACCATCCCGGATCGACCGCCGCGCCGAGCGCCGTCGCGCACAAGGCGGCGATCCAGATGCCGACGTAAGGCACGAAGCGCAGCACCGCGGCCAGCGCCGCGAGCAGCGTCGCGTGCGGCAGCCCGATGGCCGCGAGCCCCACCCACACCGCCCCGCCCACACCGAGGTTGACGGCGAACTGCGAGACGAAGAACTTCGACAGCCGCTCGCCGGCATCGTTGAGCACGAGCGTGGTTGCGCGCAGGTCCGCGCCGCCCGCGATGCGGATGAACCGATCGCGCACCGATTCGCGCTCGAGCAGCACGAACACGAGAACGACCAGCACGATGCCGGCGGTCTCCAGGGGCACCCACACCGAGCCGAGCACGCGCTCCGCGACCTCGAGCGGGCGCAGCGGCGGCTGACGCACCACCACCGGAATGGGCGCCTGCGCCGCCGCGCCGAACGTTCCCGGCGGCGCCGCGGGCTCGAGGCGCGATTCCTCCTGCGGCGAATGCGCGCCACCCTCGCCATGCGGCCCGATCAGGTGCTCGGTCTGGCGGGTGAAGGCGGCCAGCCGATCGACCGTGAGCGCATCGAAGGTGGCGAGCTTTCGTCGGATGGTCTGCTCGTACTGAGGCAGGCTCTGCGCCAGATGCGCGACCTGCACGCCGATCACGGCGGCGACCGCGCCGAAGCCCACCGAGAGCGCGAGCACGGCGATCAGCACCGAGGAGGTCGCGCCCAGGCCCAGGCGCCGCAGCGATCGAACGAGAGGCGATATCAGCAGACTCAACAGGATGGCGAGGGTGATGGGAATGAGCACCCCGCGCGCGAAGTACAGGATGGCGAGCACCGTGCCCGTCGCGACGATACCCGCGGCGCGGTCGCGAAAGCCAGGATCGGGCGGCGCGTCGCTCATTTGCCCGCCGGCACTTGCGGATTGGACTTCGGGATCGGCTGGTGCCTGTGCAGGCCCGCATCCTCGATCAGCAGCTTGCGCACGTAGAGAAAACGGATGGTTTCGTACTCGAAGGGCGAACCCGAGGCATAGTAGCGAAAATCGACGTGCGCGCGCTGATCGACCGCATTCGTGACCCCGAGCCCCCAGCTCTGGTAGCCGCGGTACAGATCGGCCAGGTTGATGCCGTAGGAGGTGCCGTAATCGGCCGCCAGGCCGATGCCCTCGCGCAGCGTCGAGGGACCGAGCAGCGGAATGACCAGATAAGCGCCCGGGTGCATGCCCCACTTGGCGAGCGTCGTGCCGAAACCGGTCGGCGCGTCGGGCAAGTGCAGCTTGCCCGCCACATCGAGCAATCCGCCGATGCCGAGCGTCGAGTTGATCGCGAACCGCCCGAGGCTGCGCACGCCGCGCCCGAGCCGTCCCTGCAGCGTATAGTTGATGATGCTGTTCACTTCGGCGAGGTTGCCGAAGAAATTGTGCACACCGCCGCGCACCGGCGCGGGCAGCAGGATGCGGTAGTGGTTCGCCACCGGCAGGAAAATCGCCTCATCGAAGCGCGCGTTGAATCGATAGGTGAAGCGATTGAGGCGTGCCCAGGGGTCGTAGGTGCCGAGCGGCGGCGCATCGGCCGGCTCGACCGGCGGCGGCGGCGGTTCGCCGGGCTGCGCCGCTCCTGAAGCGGCGGGCGGTGCGGCGCTGCGCGCCGCGGCGGCGGCCTGCAGGCGCTGCGCGCGCGCGATCTGCGCCCGGTTGTCCGCGGCCGGCGTATCGGGCGGCAGGTGGTGGTACACCACCTCGCGCGCGGCGCAGCCGGTGAGCAGCAATGCGAGCACCGGCGCGGCCGCGCGGGCTTTCACGGGGTGCTCCTCGGCCAGCGTCCACCCAGCATGTCGAGCATGTCGGCAACCTGCTGGCGATCACCGAGATTGCCGAGGTGCCCGCCGTGATCGTACACCGCGATGCGCGATCCCAGGGTCTTCTCGAGCCAGTCGAGCTCGGCCCGGTCGAGGATCAGATCATCGCTGTTGGTCTGACAGTAATAATTCGGGTCCATGCGCAGCTGCTCGCCGATCACGTCGAGCCGGTTGCGGGCAATCAGCGAATCGACCGTCGAGCCGGGACGGTGCGCGAGATAGTAGGGCGCGAAGATGCGGGTGAAATATACCGCGAAGGTCTTGCTGCGCAGCTCGCGGCTGATCTGCTCCATCGAGTCGCCCACCCGGGGCGGATGCGCCGGGTCGGTGACCACGCCCGCGCCCGAATAAAGATCCCCGGCGAGGAACACGTTCGAGAGCGCGATGCGGAACGTGAGCGCGATGGCGGCGGAGAACTGCGCATCGGTCTTGAGCACCGCGGCGGCCGCACCGAGCAGGAAATCCTCATCGAGCTCCACCCGATCGCTCGCTCGGTAGAGATTCGCGAGCTCGGCATAGAGCTGCTGATAGAACCGCTCGATGCCCGCGTCCCCGCCGCCGAGCGCCTGCGCGTAAAGCTTGTCGAGCCGCCCCACCGAGGCGAACAGGCTCACCGGCGGGTTGATCATCAGCGCACGATGGATGCCGAGGCGGTGCTCGGCGCCGTCGAGCGACTTGACGATGGCGGCGTTCGCGCCTCCCAGGCTGTAGCCGAGGACGTCGATATCGGTGATGCGCACTTTGCGCGGCAGGTGCGCGATGATCTGCACCATGGCGGCGTACAGATCGCGACCGTCCTGCTCGAGGTCTCCTGCAACGCCGGTGCTCGAGGTCGATACGATGAATCCTGGAAAAGTCGGCGAGGGCATGGTGAGCACGTGATAGCCCGCCCGGTACAGCACCGCGCGCAATATCGACAGCTTGGCCGTGTTGCCGTCGCCACCCGTCCCGGAGATCACGATCGCGAGCGGCGCGGGCTTGGGCTGCGCCGAGAACCACACGCGCAGCCTGCGATCGAACCAGAAGATCTGCGGCACCGGGCGAGCCCAGGGAAATTCCAGGTCCATCTCCAGCATCGGCACGCGCTCGGGGAGCGGCGCGATGTCCTGCGGGGGCGTGCCGAACACCGTCGCGCGCAGCGCCGCCGAATCGGCCAATCCGGTGGCCGGACCCGGCGCGGGCGGAGGCTTGAGCGGCGCCGGATCCGCGAGAGCGATGGAGATGCAGCTGCAGGCGAGAGCGAGGGCGAGGGTGAGGGTGAGGGCGATCGAGCGTCGTTTCATCGCCCGACTTTATAGCTGAAAAAGCCGCCGGCCTGCACTCTCCATGAATGCAGGCCGGCGGCGCCAATCCCGAGGGCCGGGACTGTCAGAAGGACTAGCGACGCATCAACCCAGCCCCACCGGGATGAAGATGCGGGTGTCGCCGCGCTGAATGAGCAGCGCCACCTGATTGCCGTGGTCGTGGATGAGATCGCGCAGCTGCGCAACGCTGTTCACGGGCGTGCCATTCACCGACAGCACCACATCGCCTTGCTGGATGCCCGCCTCGGCCGCACGGCCGCTCGACTCCTCGACCACCAGCCCGCCGGGAACGCCGGCCTGGCTGCGCTCATCGGGCGTGAGCGGCCGCAGCTTCATGCCGAGGTGCGAAGCCTCGGACGACCCGCCATTCATGGCGAGAGCCGCGTTGTTCGCCGAGCCGATGGTCACGGTGATGTTCATCGGCTTGCCATCGCGCATCACCTGGAGCGTGGCCTTCTCGCCGGGCGGCGTCGAGGACACGCGCACCGAGAGCTGTCCCGAATCGGTGATCGGTGCCCCGTTGTACTTCAGGATCACATCGCCCGCCTTGATGCCCGCCTTGGCCGCGGCGCTGTCGGGCACGACCTGCGCAACCAGAGCGCCCTGCGGCGCGCTCAGCTTGAACGAATTGGCGAGCGACTGATTGACGTTCTGGATCTCGACGCCGAGTCGGCCGTGCTCGACCTTGCCGGTCTTGACGATCTGCTGCTCGACGCCCTCCGCCAGATTGATCGGAACGGCGAACGAGACGCCCTCGTAGCCGCCCGAATTGGTGTAGATCTGCGAGTTGATGCCGACCACCGCGCCCGAGGCATCGAACAGCGGGCCACCGGAGTTGCCGGGATTGACCGCCGCATCGGTCTGAATGAACGGCACCGCCCCGTCGCCGGGAAGCGAGCGGCCGGTCGCACTCACGATGCCCGCGGTCGCCGTCTCCTCGAGGCCGAAGGGCGCGCCGATGGCGAGCACGTAATCCCCGACGTCCAGCTTGTCGGAATTGCCGAGACGCACGGTGGGCAGGTCATGAGCGTCGATCTTGAGCACGGCGATATCGTCGGTCTTGTCGGTGCCGAGCACCTTCGCCTTGTATTCACGGTGATCCATCAGCGTGACCATGACCTCCTTGGCACCGTTCACCACGTGCGCATTGGTCAGGATGAGCCCATCGGAGCTGACGATGAATCCCGAGCCCTGCGCATGCATGGGCATCTCCTGGCTCGGCTGCTGGGGAATCTGGTGGAAGAACTGAAAGAACGGGTTGTTGTTGTTGTCATCGCCGAACGGATTCCAGTTGCCGAACGGCTGGTCGCCGGCGACCTTCACCTCGCCGACGGTGGTGATGCCGACCACGGCCCCGCGGTTCTGCGCCACGATGGCGCGATAATTGGGCGCCGTGCCGAGCGCAATCGGACCCGACGGTACCGCCGCAGGGGGCGCGGTGGTGCTTGCCAGGGTGTCCGCCCGGGCGTTTCTGAGGATGGCCGGGGCCATCCAGCCGGTGACTCCGCCCAGGGCAAAAATGCCCGCGGCAGCTCCGGCGGCTAG
>Ga0335073_10014484_pt1 | contig 11048 bp, 14 predicted proteins | sample Lox_Sample_22_FD_207093 | JGI IMG/M metagenome (GOLD analysis project Ga0335073, IMG submission 207093) | Soil microbial communities from Loxahatchee National Wildlife Refuge, Florida, United States - Lox_Sample_2.2 | ecosystem: Environmental > Terrestrial > Soil > Wetlands | place: USA... | reverse complement strand
TTTAATTGTTAATTTGAATATTAATGGAATAAACATGTTGGTAAATAATTTAACACTACCAGTAGGTCAAGAAGGTCCTGTTTCTTCTTCAGCTTTTGTTAACCCACTTCCAAAACTTGCAATTGGCAATAAAATTGTACCTGTAATTATTCAAGGCGGCGGCGCACAGTTTGTAACCATTCAACTTTACATTACGAGGATACTTTCATAATGGCTCTTGAATTTATTGATTCCTGTGCTCATTCCGGTTTTGGAGCTTCTCAGATTCCTATTTCTCGGAAATGGACTTCTTTTAATTCAGCTTCGTATGTGAATACACCTGTAAGAACAAGTGGTGTTAGTATTGCTATAACCAATTTTATTTCTAAGAGTGTTGGTTATGCCGCTGAACGCTACATGGGTTTTGCATATTATTACCCATCTAGTAGTAATGGTGTTCTGTTTCTTGCTGTAATGTCTAGTGGTGGCGCTATTATGGCCTATGTTCGTATTGAATCTGATCTTAGTCTTTCTATTTACACTGGAGGCAATAACACTAGAATATTTAATAGTGGGGCGGCTATCAATTTTTATATCACTGCCGATACTTTTCATTATTATGAATTTCATGTAAATCTTGGTGGAGGAAATCCTGTTACTGTTTCTTGTGATCTTAAAGTTGATGGTCAATCAATAGCTAATGGATCATCTGGAAGTACTTCTTATGCTGCAAGTGGATTACTTGTTAATTCTGCACAAATGAATCAAGTTCAAATTTATGGACCAACGGGTGGCGGCAGTACAGGTTGGGTCTGTGATGTTTATGTTCTTAATATAAATAACACAGATATGAATGGAGTCACAACCACTCTAACAGGATTTTTAGGAGATGTAGCAATAAATGCACTTGTACCTGTTGCTGATGTAACAACACAGTGGGCATTGTTTCCAAGTGGTTCTCCGAACTCATATTCACTTCTATCAGAAATTCCACCCGATGATGATACTACTTATGTATATACTGATGGTGTTAATCAAGTAGATAATTTTAATTTCCAACCATTACTCAATTTTAATGGAACTCTATTAGGTGCTCAATTACTTATATATGCAAAGAAAGATGCTGAAGGTAGTAGAGCTATTCAAGGAGTTGTTGGAGGTACTTCACAGAAAAACTTGAACAGCGGCATTACCTCTTATGATAACTTTTTGTACGATTACTACGACTACTTTATCTTCCCATTAGATACTGACAATGGTGTACCTTGGACACCTGATATTTTTAATTCAGAAAATTTTGGAGCTAAGTTAAGTATATGAGTTTTATAGTTAATGATAATTTTCAAAGTTATCAGGCGGGACCTAATCAACTCCCAAATGGTTTTAGTACAGACGGAATTGTATTTGAATCAACAATGATTGATGCTGATACACAAAGGCCGCCAGCACCATCTGTTGGTTTCTATGAACATACCGGTATATACTATTCTTTATTTGGTAACATTAGACTTGATTTTGGTAACTTTGAACCTTATACAACAGTTTGTTGGTTAACTCTTGGTGATGGTACAGTTTCATTGACACCTGGACTTATTGAATTACATATTGTTGAGATAATTGAAGGTGTTCTTATGAGTGATATTAATATTGCTCAAGTACTTGTAGAATTGGATGGTACGATTAGTATTAATGTACCTGGAGTAGCTAAGGTTAATACACTAATACCTCTCTGGTATTTTAACACATGGCAATATTTTCAATACTCAGCACAAATTGATGCCACTAATATTAGTGTACAACATCCGAATGGTTTAATTAGAGTTACTTCAAATCTTGCTGTTGATGGTTTATTAACTAAAATTAGTAATAGTCAGCAAATATCTAATATAGATGTTCCAACATGGGCTTCTCCACTTGGTATTAATAGATGGGTAGTTGTTGGAAATCCTAACGGTCAATACTTTGGTGAATTAGTTATAACCGATGATGAACAATCATTACCTTATTTTCCTAATAAAGCCAATACTATTAATGCTAGAACTAGTGAAGTCATTACTGAGGTGATTGAGAAGCCACTTCGTAATGCTAGAGTTTCCCAAGCTGTTACCGAACTTGTAAAACAACCAACGAATAATGTTAGAAGTAGTCAAATGATTGTTGAACTAATTCTCAAAGGTGGTAGCGCTAATCAAGGGGCTGGATTTTATGTCAGAGAATCTTGATATTCACTTATTGCCAAAACTACAATGGGGGCGGCTTCGTAAGATTTACAAAGAGAACAATGCTAGAATTTCTCCTTGTAGTCCTAATATAGTTACTCATGTTGTTGCTCAATTACCTGATGAGACTATCGTCGGCTCTCTTTCTCTTGAATTAATACCTCATGCCGGCGGCTTATGGATTGCTGAGCCATTTAGAGGGCAAGGTGTTGCAGTTAAACTTTACAAAGAGATTGAGAATAAAGTTCTTACACAAGTAAGTAACTCTGGTTATTATACTTTTCCATCTAATCCTACTGCTGTTCGTGTTATGGAGAAACTTGGACTTGAAAAAATGCCTTGGGAAGTTTGGAGAAGGAGTTACTAAATGCCTTTTGGTGGACTATTAACAGCAGGATTAGGCTCAGCTTTTGGCGGCTTAGCAGGATTATTTGGTGGTGGTAAACAACAACAGACACAAACTAATGGTACTATTACCAATAATCAAACTGGCACTTTCAATCAATCAGGTACACAAACAACTACTCCAAACTTAAATCCACTTCAAAGTGCTTTGATGAAGCAATTCACTCAAGGTGCTTCTAATCTTTATAATCAATCTACCAATCTTCAACCATATACAAGTAGTGGTCTTGAAAATATTAATGCCACTCAAAATGCTAATAGTAAAGCTATTGCCGCCAATCTTGCTTCAAGAGGTTTAAGTTGGAGTCCGGCGGCTGGTAGTGCTCAGACACAAAATATATTAGCTGGTGGTCAACAAAAAGCTTCTTTTATGAATAGCATTCCGCTCTTGCAAAGGCAACTTCAAGAGAATTCTCTTGGTGATTTGGAGAATGCATTCAAGACTATGCCTATTGGACAAACTGCTACGAGTACTTCTAGTGGAACTACTACTCAGCAAGGAACACAAACTCAACAAGGAACTAACTTAGTTTCTGGAAATCCGATGGCTGGTCTTTTCTCAGGTTTAGGTGCTGGGACAATAGCCAGTTTGCCTATAATCAATAGTGCTATTAATGGTACTGGAAATGGCTTAGCCGCCACTTCGAATAGTTTGTCCAACAATATTGCTTCACAACTTGATCCCAATAGTTTCAATAACAATACTGACATTCCACTCCAAACTAGTAGTTATGATAATGGTGATTTAAGTGATTGGCTTTCAGGTTTAGGGGGTTAAGTAAATGGCCGGTGAAGACCAATACATTCATCCAATAATCCAAGCTATTCTTGGTGCTCAGCAGTTGATGCAACAAAAGCAGGAACTTGGATTGCGTCAACAACAAGTTGCTTCACAAACAAAAGCTCAACAAAGTGAAGCTCAGTACCGCCAAGGATTACTTGACGAAGCACAAACTCGTTTACAACAAGAACATGATTATCAAATGAAATTGCTTGATAGTCAGAACATGATTAGAGAGGCTCAAGTTCAGGCGTCTCATGCTAACTCTATTAGAAGTATGCAAGAACTTCTTAATGGAGGAATACCAATTGATACTATTGCCAAATTAATGGGTGGTACTGTTTTTGGCCAGCCTGCTATGCAGAATACCCCTGGTATTATTGGAGGAACTCCTGATACTAGACAAATAACTTTACCTGGAATGCAACAGCCAGTTAATGTTTCTGATTTCATGACTCCTGAGCAATCTGCACAGAGAGAAATGAATATAGCTAGAGGAATGGCAGGAGCAAAAGCTGGAGGAGCGGCTGAGGCTGAACAACCTTTTAGACTTGAACAAATTGGTGCGGAACAAGCTGGTCAGCAGGCTCTTGAGAAACAACGAGAATCTTTTGAGGGAAATTGGAAGCAAGCTAATCTTGATTACGAAAAACAAAGAGATCAGCTTGATAATAATACTCGTTTACGAATAGCTGGAATGACTACTGGCGCAGAAATGAAAAGAGCAGAGATGGAATATGGTATCACCCCTAATGAGATGCAAGCGGGTATTGTTGGTATGGCTACAGGATCTTTACCAATTTCAGCTAGTGATTTAACTAATCCTAGAGCCGCTCAGACTTACTCGGCTTTTGTTAATAATGGAGGGCGACCACCTTCTAAAGATGATGTTACTTTAATGGCCAGTTATGGTCGATTACAGGATCTCTGGAATAAATTTGATGATTTTACAAAAGAACTACCAAGTGAAAAAGATCTTGGAGTTGCCCGTGCAGTTGGGAATGCTTATTTAATGAATCAAGTTGCAAACAGTAAATTAACTACCAATATAAAAAATCAGCGTAATCTTCTTGCAACACAAATTTATAGTGAAATGCAAAATATTCAAGGATTTACTGGTAAGCGTCTTAATACTAATGATATGAACTTACTTCAAAATGGTCTTACTAATATTGGTACGCAAGAAACTGCTAAAACTTTCAAACAAGGTTTAATGGCTAGTTCTGATAATTGGGTTACTAATTCATTAGAAGCTGGTATGCCAACTTGGCAACAAAATCTTTTATATTCACAACGAAAGATTCCACCTGCCTGGTATTTGCAGGAAGTTAATAGTCCACAAGGTCAAGCTAAACTTCAATCCGGTTATACACCAGATATTGATTTATCACTGCAAAAAAGTCCCCCTGGAGCACCCCCTTTTGTAGTTTGGAAGCCGCCAGCTGGAGGAGGTAATCAGTAATGCCACAAATTCTATATAAAACAGATGGATCTCCGATTTATGATCCTAAGGACGGCTGGAAATCTTATGATGAATTTCAAGCCGCCGCTCTTAATGATATGTCTCGTATTGCATCTATGGACAAGAAAATTATTACTGTAAACACTCCTAATGGACCTGTTAAAGCTGTTTCAGATCAACCTACTCAAAATCCACAAGGAACTGGCTTTGGTAAATTTGTTAGTGGAATGTTACCTATGGTTGGTGGAGTTACTGGAACTGCACTTGATGAATTTTTAGGACCTGGTGGAACTGTTGCTGGAGCAGCTTTAGGTTCAATGTTAAAACAAAACTTGCAATCGAGTAATCCTGCTGTTTATGGACAGCCACCAAATACTACAATGGGTAAAACTGCAGACGTACTCACTGATACTGCTTTGCAAGGAATTGCTCCTTCACTTGGTAAACTATTAATGACTGGGAAATTGGCTAATGTTATTGGTCAGTTAGGATCATCATTGCCTGGTGGTAGAGGATTAGGAGCTTTACTACAAAATATTCCTGTTAGACAAACTTTAACTAAAGGTCAACAAGTTGCCGATATGCTTTATAGATTGTTAGCGGCTAGGGCTGCTGGTCTAAAAAACTTTACTCCTGGAGCTTCTTCGGAACCACAGCAATAGGTTTTCTGTAAGTCATGTCTACTGCTGGACTTCTTACGAGTTCCATTAAGTCATTATCCTTTGGGTCACGATGACGTAGTGCCGAAATAATAAAGTTACCTTCAGAATCCCATACATAACGCCTTTCTTGTCTTTCACCATTATCGTTTAGAAACGAGCCTGTAAAAGCAAATCCTGTTATCTCTACCAATTCACCTGAACGTGTCTTGTACACGGCGGGGAAAATTTTTTCCATTACTTCTTTTAGTGTCATTTCTTCTCTTTCTGGAACAAAATTTGTATACACCTATCAGTCATTTTATAACTAACTTCACTACCATTAACGTAAGTCGAGATCATGCCGCCTTGCTCTAATGTTGTTATTAACTTATCAAGAGTCTCGGCTCCTTGATCGAAAACATTCCAAAATCTTTGAAGTATCTCTTTGCGAGAAAGCTCTTTCGAGTCTTCTTCAAAGATCGCTGACAATACAATTGTGGCGATTTCTGCCAAAGAAGACTTACCTGAAGACATAACAAATTTCCTATAATTTGGAATCAAATCAGTACATTCTTGAATTGCACAGCGCATTTGATTCTTACGAATTACAAGTTCACTTGTCTCTGACACGGCGATTAGCATTGCTACTTTTACAACTGACGTGTGGATTCTTCCACTTATTCCAGAACGGTCACCTTGTTTTTCATAAGAATCTCTAAAAGGAATATACCATTCATCATAAAGATCAATTGCATCGTCTTCGACGGTGAATTCACCTCTCAGTAAACTGAACTTGCTTAGCAATTCTTCAATGTGTTTCCGCTCGGCGATCATTCTTTTTGAATCGACTCTGAAGAGACTGTTTCCTTTTCTAAATTCGTTAGGGGTGATAAGGAATGTACGCCCCAATAAACCGCCCATAGTAGCTTTAATATCGTAAACATCACGAAGGAGTTCTTCATTTGAAGCCGCCAAGAAACTGAAACATATGTTTTTAATTGAGAAGTTGGCTTGCGTTCGTAAACGGCTATCATATCTTTCTCTAAAAGTATATATATCGGTAAGAATTTTAATGGCTTCAGGATCATTGACTATTCCAGCAGACATTTCTGGAGCTATCCAGATTGCACTGCCGCCTTTCTTTATTTGTCCAGTGGCTTTATCAGTTTCACCACGGGCCAATTCATCCAAAATTCCTTGAATCGACGAACGTCCATTAATAACCTTGGTGTTGTTAACATGCTGAATAAGCGCAGCAGCAGTGTTGACAGGGTTATCTTTACGTTGTACTGCACTATCAGCCAATAATAATACATAAATATTAGGGAATAAAGGCTTATCTCCCATCATTATGTAAACGTTATCACGAAGAACTGAGGCTATGGCGGCATAAGCTGACCATTTCCAAAAACTTGTTGGTGATTCGTATTCACGTGTGTAATGGAGATAGTCGGAAACAAATGACACTCTCTACCCTCATAATTTCTTTCTTCTTGGACTCATGCGGCCAGCTTTTTGTGCGTTTTTTGTTATGTTTTCATAGCCACATTCATGATGCCTAATCATTATTCCAGGAAATCTCTCTGATGGTGGAAAGTAAACTACACTATCACCTTCTACTATTTCAATCTTGCATCTTTGGCATTGAAGTCCCGAATGTTCCTTCTGGGCTTTTATCATCTTTGGAAATTGGAATATGCTCATGTCTCTCCTGAATGGCCCAATAAAATTCCATCATTGCATTAAAAGCTATTGCCGCTAAATGCCACTCTTTTCCAGTTCCTAACTCAGAATGATCGTAGGCTTCACCTCGTTGGTAAGACATTATATGCTTCAATATGTGATTAACTGGGCCTTTGTTGCCTGTTAGACGGGAAATTTGCCAGTTAAAATCACCATATTTAACAGCACCATAATGGGCAATTTTAGCCATTGCTTCGAGAAACTCTGGAGTCAAAATATCGTAACGAACATCTCGTTCGACTCGGATGGCTTCTTTTTTCTTGTGTGGAATAAAACTTATAACAGCAGAACTGTGGTCATTAACTACAAGACAATCATTTTTATTTACTTGATGGTGATAACCTTCAGGTATTGCCTGTCCACAAAGATTACAAAACTTGGCATCAAAACTCATATTTTCATTCCTTTCATTTCCATCCAATTTGTATCACTCCACTCTGTTTCCAGGGGAATTGTTAATTTGAAGTCTCTGCTGAGACTGCACGTACTGAAATCGATTGGGATTTCTGTATTTCTTCTGAACTCAGCGGCATAAGATTCTCGTTCCATAATTGGCACTTCTGCAAGAAACCCATCATGAGCTTCGGAAATGGGTTCGCATTGTGAATAATTATCGAATGTCCGTCGTAATCCATATTTGAGGTAATCAGTGACAATTGCTTGAGGCAAGAAGCTAATTGCTTCATTGATTTGGTCTTTATCGTAGCGGCCAAAGAAATCCCGTCGCCTTCCATTTGGAGCGACAAGACATTTTTCTCGTTGCAAGTGATAGCGAATTTCATCATGAAATACTCCTCTAATGTTTGGTTGTTTTGCATGAAAAGTTCTAAGTACTTGTGTACAAAATTTGATCGGTTGGTGAATCATCATCATGAGCCTTGTTTCAGTCATGTTTCTTTCACCAGCATGGCGGGCAGTTTTTGCTTCGTGGTATTGGCGGGTGCCTTTTTTAATCTCCAATGGTTCGCAAGCGAAAATCCAACTTCCGGTTAATCTATGTATACCGATAGGACCATCAAATACTTTGAGTATCTCAAAATCGTTTGCGAGAACGGCGTCCACTCTTGCTTCAGCTTGCGATAAATCGCACTCTACGAAACAATAACCCGGTGATGGAACAAACATAGACCGAAGGTCTTTTCCATATTCGAATCCATCAATATCAAAACCATGCTTTGCAATTGTTTGAAAGGAGCGGCCAAGATCTATTGTTTTGACAATTACTCGTTTCTTTTCGGTGACAAAAGTCAACAAGTTGTCTGTTGTATGAGAAGCAGTTGTTCTACCATTTTCGGAACCACCAAGATTAAATTCACAACGTAAACGTCCATCTGGATGTAAAGGCGTACGCAAGTACTCAATAACTTTGTGAATTTTTCTACAAGCAATGATACATCGCAAAATCTCATTGGAGGACTCCAAACCATCTCCCATCCAAATTAACATTTCTAATGATTCTTCATCGGCCGCTGGATTTCCACTTTTTGTGTACTTAACGCCTCTGACTGGGCGAAAACCGATTTCATCGTAAACAAGTCTTTGACATTGTATACTTGACATGACGTTGAACGTTGTTCTATTAATAAGAGATTTTAGCTTATACTCTTGGATATTGAAAAGAGTTTCGTACTTTGCAGTGAGTGATACTCTGGCAGAATCATCTATGAGGATGCCCCGCTGCTCCATTTTTTTGTAGAGAGGTAGAATCTCTATGAGTTTATTATAAACAGGAAGAGTTCCTGTTTCTTTAAGTTCTTTCTGTTGCTGAGTATAAATACGATGTGTTGCAAGGGAGTCTTTTGCACAGTATAAAAATAACCTACTTCTGTCATGTATCGAAGGATCAAATTGTTTACCTTCGTCCTTAAAGTACGGCATATCAGTATATATAGAAGTAAGAAAACCAAGATTCTTAGGAAACTCACAGTACAAGCAGGAAGTCGCAAGTAAGGTGTCTCCAATGATATTTTCAACATAAAATCGAAAGCGTTCAAGCTTCCTCCAGTCAAATTTGATATTTTGGTTTACCTTTGGTATTGGCGATGCAAGCAAGTTAATAACATGATGCATCATTATTGATCGTTCTGCAAAACTGATCTCACGATCAAGTAATGGGACAGTACAACTTTCTTCGTCGTCAAAACAAAGAGAAATACAAGTGGGAATTCCACAGTAGGTTTCAATGTCAAAAACAAGAAACTGACATTTATTATACTGTCGGGATATATAATTATAGAGTTGTTGTCCAGATTTGCAAACCCAAACATTTTCATCCTTCCAAGGTTTATGATCGTCACGATAGCGAGCAATTTTACCAAAGTCAAGGCGAGTAATAAAACTCATCTTAAAATCTTGGTTGAGATAGGGATAAATGCCTAATACGGGTAAGATTTTAGCCCGTCCATGAACTGAGGGAAGGAGTGAACCTCTGAATTTATTTATGTCAGATAGGTTTGTCAAGTAATTGAAGCTAAGTTCTGACATTGGAACGATGATATTCGGGTCTACGACTTTGATTTCATCAAGGAGAATTTTTTTGTATTGATCGTTTACGAGTGAGTAATTGGCTTTTGGTTCAGTGAGCTTAATACGCTCCTTTATAAATGCCGTTCGATAGGTTTCTGACTCCCAACGAATACCATTGTCAGCGGCAAATTCTTTCAGTTTATTTTCTTGATAACCGCTAATGGCATAACCAGATGCAACATCATCGTCAGATGCGCCATCTGCTACTAACATTATTGGAGCGCTTAGATAACCGTGACCTTGGATCACTTCGTTGGATCACTCCCTGTTTTTATTCTTGATTCAAGTATGCCGAGACATTCTAGGCCGCAGGCACTTAAAACTTTATTAGGTCCTTTGTACTCAATCTTACCTATATTTTCAATTGGATAGATGAACATTGACTTTAATTCAAGGTTGAACTCAATGACCCACCAATGATTAGCTTCTTGTTTAATTTTACCACAATTGTCACAGGTTTTTGTATTGAGATCAGCCATCTTTTTTCTCCACTTTGAAAATGTAGTTATTACCAGTTATAGTTTTTAGAAACATTTCTTTTCCAAAAAACTTATCTGGCATTTGTTCAAGAAGGGCGGCCAGATGATTCATAAATTCTACATCTGGTAATTTGGTTGTTACGCCTTGCGTAGGATTTTTACGAAGTTGGAGTTCTTTGTTGACAGCGTTTTTAAGTTCTAACTCTAACCTTTGGTCAGATAACCAATTAAGATAATCAATTGGGACTTCGTCAAGTTCTAAACCTTTGTATTTGCCAAATGGAATCTTCATTTTATAACCTCTAATGACAGATTATGAAGTATAATTTCATGATTGTTTGCCAGAGCTTCATCAAGTTTTATTGTGCTTGGAGCATCAATAGCAAGACAATTATGAATTAATATTTGACCATCTTTTCCGATCAAATAAAAATTGTACTCACCAGCTTTGTGTGGCACTACTATTGGTTCAAACATCTCTTTGTATCCAAACTAAAACTGACAGAAATAATAAAACTCCTGCCCCAAACACTAAAACACCATCTTTAACTTTAGTGTTAACAAAAATAAGAAAACCAGCTACCGCTAGATAGCAAAAAGTACGAATCAATTTATCAGAAGTTGTCATAATTATTCCTTTGAAAGAAAACCCTCTTCCTATCCTTCCTTTGGAAGAGGTATTTATTTATAGCCGTTGAGAGGAATTGAACGAAGGAGCGGCTATAAAAGTTTAGAAGGGTAAAGCCTCCGAACTTTTTTTATACGGAAGATAGGCAACAATATTGTCAATCATGTTGCCATTGTATTCGACTG
>Ga0335073_10014482_pt1 | contig 11048 bp, 9 predicted proteins | sample Lox_Sample_22_FD_207093 | JGI IMG/M metagenome (GOLD analysis project Ga0335073, IMG submission 207093) | Soil microbial communities from Loxahatchee National Wildlife Refuge, Florida, United States - Lox_Sample_2.2 | ecosystem: Environmental > Terrestrial > Soil > Wetlands | place: USA: Florida... | reverse complement strand
AAGCACCCGGATATACTGTAAAGACAGACGTACCGCATGTATCCCTTCATTCACTTCGGTCATTTTTCCATTGGTACTTTCGGGCTTTGCCTGTGGTTGGCGTCCGTTTGTGCCTGCTGGATGCTCTATCGCAATTTCCATCGCTTCGGCATCGATGCAGATGCCGTCGGTGTCGCCGCCTACACCACGGTGGGCGGTGTGATCGGGGCCAAGCTATGGCATGTATTCGAGGATCCGGTCACCCTGATGCATCAGCCGTTTACGGTGCTTTTTGACCGGGCGGGTTTCGCCTGGTTTGGCGGCCTTCTGGCTGGGATCGCGGTCTTATGGTGGCAGGGACGGCAAGCGAAAATTGGCGGCCTGGCAATGCTCGATTTGGCGACCCCGGCTGTTTGTGTGGGTTATGGTGTGGGCAGGTTGGGTTGTCTCGTTTCTGGCGATGGAGATTACGGGATACCCACACATTTGCCGTGGGGTATGAGTTTTCCCAATGGACTCGTCCCCACGACGCAACGTGTCCATCCAACTCCAATCTACGAACTGATATTCGCACTGATTCTCGCCGCTTATCTTTGGCGTCGGGGAAGACCTGGCGCTAATCTCTCCCTGGGACGGCTCACAGGGGAATACCTGGTGCTGAGCGGCCTGGCCCGCTTCCTGGTGGAATTCATTCGTATCAACCCTCGTATTTATTGGGGCCTGACCAACGCCCAGGTGGCCAGTCTTGGCTCGATCGTCGCCGGCATATTGCTGATTGTCTGGGCCCGGCGGCACAGCGCGACGGCCCTGGCTCCGGCTGCCGAGGTAATGGCGGCTACGTCCCGCCAATAGCCCCAAAATTTGGTGACTCCGCTTGGCGCACTTCGCCTAAGGGGGGATCCGCAAATTCAATATCGGTGTATTTCCTTTTTCGTGGAGCAAGCGAACAAGGAAAATACCAAGACATCTGTTGGATTTTTCGCCCCAGAGGAAATCATGGCTCAATCAGATCAACTTCGCGTTCCCGAACCTGCTCGCACGGACGCCAAATCGTTTGAACTGTTGCGGGTTTGGATTGCCCACCAGGACCAGCACATCAGCTTGCGGGTGGGCGTGTGGAAAGAACCGGAAGCCTGGGGAATGATGCTCGCCGATCTGGCGCGCCACATCGCCGCAGCCTACGAGCTGGCCGAGAAGCGCGACCCGATGGACATGCTGGCGCGCATCAAAGCGGGCTTCGAGACGGAAATAGAATCACCGACGGAGGAGGTCCGCGGCGAACTTGCCGGTTGAACTGCTGCACGATCAGATCACCATCCGTGGTGCACGAACGCACAACCTGAAGAACATCGATTGTGACCTGACCCACGGCCGGCTCACGGTGGTGTCCGGCGTCTCAGGTTCCGGGAAATCCTCGCTCGCTTTCGACACGATTTATGCCGAGGGGCAACGTCGCTACGTCGAATCCCTTTCCGCTTACGCCCGCCAGTTTCTGGAACGCATTGAGAAGCCCGATGTCGACCTGATTGACGGCCTGGCGCCCGCCATAGCCATCAAGCAGAAAAACTCGACTCGCAATCCGCGGTCTACCGTGGCCACGGCTACCGAGATCTACGATTACCTCCGCCTGCTCTTCGCGCGTTGTGGGACAGCCCATTGCATTGTGTGCGGTGGAGTGGTGCGGCGCGATACCGTCGACGAGATTGCCGCCTCCATCCTGGGATTGGGTGACGATACTCGGCTGTATGCGTTGTTCCCGGTCAAACCGCGCGCCACTGCGGAAGCGGAGACACAGCCGAAGCGGCGCAAAAAGACTTCGGCGAAACCGGTCAATCCGGCTCTGCCGAATGAGGCGTTCAAGGAGCGGCTGGGCGAACTGCGGACGCGCGGATTCAATCGTCTATATCAAAATGGCAAAATCGTCGAATTCTCCACCCCGGAGTCGTTGCTGGATCTTGATTTCGGGCAAGCCGTATACGCGCTCGTCGATCGACTCGTGGTCTCTGCCGAGAATCGTGCCCGTATTGTGGACGCCGCGGAAATCGGCTTTCGCGAGTCTGGCGAAATTATCTTCGAGACCGTTCCCCGCGACGAAACCGAACCAAGACGGTTACGTTTTTCCCAGTCCTTCGAATGCAAGAGCTGCCATCGTATTTACCGTGAACCGGAACCGCGGCTATTCTCGTTCAACAACCCGTACGGCGCTTGCGAGCGCTGCCAGGGGTTCGGCAACACCATCGATTTCGATATCAACCTGATCATTCCCGACAAACAAAAAACGTTGAATGAAGGCGCGATCGATCCCTGGACCCGTCCCAAGTACCGGCCGTATCAGTCAGAGCTCCGCAAGGCGGCGATGCAACATGGTATTCCGCTGGATACGCCCTGGAGAGAGCTGACTCCCGAGCAGCAGGCGTTCGTGCTCGATGGCCACGGCTCTTTCCTGGGTGTTCACGGCTTCTTTGCCTACCTCGAGCGTAAGAAATACAAGCTGCACGTGCGCGTGATGCTTAGCAAATACCGGGGCTATGCCACTTGCCCTGAATGCAAGGGAACCCGTCTGCGCGCCGAAGCCCGCGCGGTGCGTATCAATGGGCAGAATATCTGCCAGGTTTCGGCGCTTACCATCCGCGAAGCAAATCATTTCTTCAGCGCTCTGACTCTGACTCCGCAGCAGGAAGAAATTGCCGGGGGCATCCTGGTCGAGATACAGCAGAGGTTACATTTTCTGGATGCGGTCGGGCTTGAGTACATCACCCTCGACCGGCTCGCCTCCACGCTTTCTGGCGGCGAGGCCCAACGCATCCAGCTCGCGACTTCGCTCGGTTCACGCCTGGTGGGAGCACTCTATGTGCTGGATGAGCCTTCTATCGGGTTGCACACGCGAGATACTGCTAAGCTGATCCGCATCCTCGAGGAATTGCGTGACCTGGGCAACACCATCCTGGTGGTCGAGCACGACCCGGATGTGATTCGCGCTGCCGACTGGCTGCTCGACCTCGGGCCTGGAGCCGGCGAGCTGGGCGGCCGCATTCTCGCTGCCGGCACCGTGGATGAAGTGGAGAAAAATCCCGATTCCCTGACCGGCCGCTATCTTAGCGGGCAGCTTACGATTCCCATACCCACTCGACGGCGTGAGCCGGCGCGGGAGAAGCTGGCGCTCCGCGGGGCGCGAATTCACAACTTGAACGGTCTCGATGTCGACATCCCGATGGGAATGCTGGTCTGTATCACCGGGGTATCCGGCTCGGGAAAGTCCACCCTGGTGCACGATGTCCTCTATCCCGCCGTTTCCCACGCGCTGGGGAAGAACGAGGGCGGCGACCCCACGAACCTTTACCGTGAGCTCAAAGGGGCCGAGCGGCTGAACGACATTGTGCTCGTCGATCAGGCGCCCATCGGGCGCACGCCGCGGTCCAACCCGGTCACCTACATCAAGGCCTTCGACGCCATTCGTGAGCTTTTTGCAGCCCAGCCCGAGGCTCAGAGGCGGGGATACTCAGCCGGTCACTTTTCCTTCAACGTGCCCGGCGGCCGCTGCGACGTTTGCGAAGGCGACGGTACCGTTACCGTGGAGATGCAGTTCCTGGCCGACGTGGAGCTCCCCTGCGAAGAGTGCAATGGAACCCGTTATAAGTCCACGGTGCTCGAGATCAGGTATAAGGGGAAGAACATTCATGACGTGCTGAACCTGACCGTGAAGGAGGCTCTCCGCTTCTTTACCGGGCAGACCCGGATCCAGGAGAAGCTGGCCGTGTTGGATGAGGTCGGCCTGGGCTACGTTCGCCTCGGGCAGTCGGCGACGACGCTTTCCGGCGGGGAAGCGCAGAGGGTCAAGCTGGCCGCCCACCTTTCTCAGGGACGGAGCGCAATCGGCAGGAACTCGAACGGGTCCCCAACCAAGGCGGGAAGCCGCATTCTCTACATCCTGGATGAGCCCACAACCGGGCTGCATTTTGATGACGTCAGCAAACTTCTGACCGCGTTCAAGCGCCTGATCGACGCCGGGGGATCCCTGGTAGTGATTGAGCACAATCTGGACGTGATCAAGTCCGCGGATTGGGTCATCGACCTCGGCCCCGAAGGGGGGACGGGCGGAGGCCAGGTGGTGGCTGCCGGAACTCCCGAGCAGGTCGCACAGACCCCCGGCTCGCACACCGGCTTTTGGTTAGCGCAGGTCCTGGCGGCGCAAGAAGCAAAGGTTGTGTCATGAGGGTCTCACCGTTCTTGCTGGCCATAGCGTTGGCCGCGGCGCCCCTTCTGGCGCAGAACCAACTCCCACCAGGGACGCAATTACCGGATGACGCCCCCCAGCAGAAGCTAGCGGGCGGAGACCGGCAAGCGGCTGAAGACAAAATAGACCAGAAGGACTTCGACGGGGCACGCCCACTGCTGGCAAAATTCCTGGCTCAGCATCCTAACGACGCCCGCGCGCTCTTCGATCTCGGCTATGTTGAGGATGCAGGTGGTCACGAAGATGCGGCTGCAGCCGACTACCGCAAAGCCATTGCCGCCGATCCCAAAGACTTCGAGGCGCGACTCGCCTTTGGGCTCCTGTTAGCGCACCAGGCTAAGTTCGACCAGGCTCGGGAACAAATCCAGCAGGCAACGCAGCTCACACCTCAGCCGCCTAACCGGGCCGCCCAGGCAGAAGCTTTTCGGGCTCTGGCCAGGCTGGACCGCTCGAGCGACCCCCCCGCTGCCCGGGATGCCCTGATCTCAGCCCTGAATCTCAGTCCGGAAACTCCTGCCGATTTGCTCCTGACTGCCCAAATTGCCGAGGCCAATGACGACAACGATCTGGCCCAAACCGCCTACCAGAAGCTTCTGGCATCCAAACCGCCCCCTTCCGCCGCCCAGTTAGCGGCTGCCAATAGTGGCTTGGCTCAACTCCTGCTCAAGCAGAAGAAGTATGGCGATGCCGAACCGCTGCTGAGGAGCGCACTGGAGCGGGATCCGCACGATCCGGCCCTCAATGCGCAATTAGCAACCACCCTGATTGGCGAGGGTAAGAAGGAAGAAGCGCTACCAGTCCTTGAGACGCTGACTCAGCTTGAGCCGAACAACGCCTCCGTTAACCAGATGCTCGCTGACGCCTACACCCAGGCCGGTTATCCGGATAAGGCCGACCCCATCTATGCCAGGATGGTGGCCGCCAACCCGAAAAGCGAGGATTTGCTGGCAGCGCAGGGAGAGAACCAACTCCGGGAGAGACTTTACCCGCAGGCACAGGAGACTTTCCAGCGCGCCGTGGGGCTGAAACCGGACGATGGGGACGCCTGGAGTGGTCTGGCTTTTGCCGCTTTTCAGAACAAACAATACCAGGCAGCCCTGAAAGCGCTTTCCATGAGAGCAAAATATTTGCCTGAGACTCCAGCTACCTACTTCCTTTGGGCGACAACCTACGATAATCTTCATCTGTCTAAGCAAGCGCAGGATTATTATCGTAAGTTCCTCGCTTCAGCCGACGGCAAGTTCCCCGACCAGGAATGGCAAGCCAAGCACAGACTCGTTGCTCTTGGTGGAAGTCATTAACGTAAGACGTTCCGTAAGCCCTCCGAGAGGTGCCCAATGCGGTTCGCGGCCACGACGCTCGTCCTCTCCACCTTTCTCCTGACCCTTCCTCGTGCCTTCGCGGTCGATGAAAAAATCGCCGATCCTCAGGCTATGGCTGCGCTCATGGCCAAGGCAGATTCCGCCCAACCCAAGGAACAATGCTTCCTTTATGCCGAACTTGTTCATCAGATGACGGAGTTGGCCGGCCAGGAGTACAGCGCGGGAGAAGACGACCGCGCCTCCGCCACCGTTCACCTGATCCAGAAGTACACTCAGAAAATCCAGATGGGTGTCGCGAACGACGGCAAGAAAATCAAGAATGCTGAGGAACTCATGCGTCATACGTCGTTTCGCCTGAGCGGCATTCTCAACTCTGCATCTTACGAGGACCGGCAACTGCTGCAGGTGACTTTGAAACAGCTGGAACAGGTTCAGACTGAACTCATGATGCAGGTGTTCAAAAAGTAGAGTCTTGAAACGAACGCAGGTCATCACGGCCGTTTGCCTGCTGCTGGCGGTTATTCCGGCGTTTGCCCAATCCGGCAAAGACCCCCTCACCGATAAGCAAATAGAAGACGTCCGGGAAGCCGGGGACCAGCCGGTGGTGCGGCTCAGGCTGTTCATCGGCTACATCGACGACAGGGCCAAGGAAATCCATAAAATCGACTCCGATCCCATCGCCCAAAACAAGGCGCTGCGTCTGCACAACCTGTTCCAGGAGTTCACGCAGCTCTGCGATCAGCTTCAGGACAACATGGATGCGTTCGACCAGCAGCACGCGGACCTGCGGAAGGCGCTCAAGGAGGTTGTCGACAAGACCACCGAGTGGGGCGCCATCCTGAATGAGCCCAAGCCCAACACCGAATATGACTTTGTCCGCAAAACCGCCATCGACTCCAACCAGAGTGCCCACGAGGGAGCAACACAGATGATTGGAGACGAGACGAAATATATTGAGGAGCAGAAGAAAGAGCAGAAGGCGCAAGAGAAGGAGCGGGAAAAGGAAGAACAAACAAGGTGACTTTCCCTTGAGCCGGGTTTTGTTAGGCTGAACCTGGTGAGTCCCGAACTACACTTGCTCTTTGCCGAAGAGTACCGTTCCCTCCGGCCCCGTGCTCCCATGCCTTCCCTGGAAATTCGTTTCCGCCGCTTCACTGGTCTGAACACGACCATCCGGCTGCGAGAGGGGCGCATGCTGGTGCACCTCTCAGACCTCCTCGAGGGAGCGCCGGAAAGTGTCCTGCGCGCCATCGCCCATATCCTGTTGGCCAAGCTTTACCGCAAGCCGCTGGACTCAACGCAAACCAATCGCTATCGCAGGTTCGCTTCCAGTGAAGCTGTCATGCGTCAGACTGAGCTGATCCGGCAGTCACGCGGCCGGAAGAAGATGCTCGGGCCGCAAGGGCATCACTACAATCTCGACGAGGTCTTCGAAGCCCTGAATCAGAGGTTTTTCCATGGCCTTCTGGGCCGACCGCTCCTAACCTGGAGTGGGCATGTTGCCAAGCGGAGCCTTGGGCATTACGACCCGGCACACAACACCATTGTGGTCAGCCGGGTCTTCGATCGCAGGAACACTCCCCGCTATGCAGTCGAGTATCTGCTCTACCACGAAATGCTGCATTTGAAGTATCCGGTGAAAGTGCGAGGTGGCCGTCGTTGCGTGCACTCCCGCGAATTCCAGGCCGAAGAGCGGCTGTTTCCCGAATGGCAGAAGGCCAAGGAATTTCTGAGGACCATCTGACACCGCACCAACCAACCGTTACGGTTACGAATCTCCCGCCCCGGATTCTTTCCCGCTGAACATGGCATCCCAGAGCAGCAAAATCCCGCCCACCACAATCGCCGAGTCAGCCACGTTAAAGTCCGGCCAGTGGTAGTGGATGATGTGTACTTCGAGAAAATCGATCACGTAGCCGAAGCGGATGCGATCCCACGCGTTTCCCAGAGCGCCGCCCAGAATGAGCGCCAGCGCAATCGAGGTCGCAGTCAATTTGCGCCCAAGCTTGAAAAGCGCGAACAGCACAGCGGCGCCCGCCACCAAAGAAAAAATCAACAGCATCCAGCGCACCCGCCCGGGCGAGCTGGTGTCGTTGAACAAGCTGAACGCCGCGCCAGGGTTCTCCACGTGACTGATGGCGAAGACATGGGGAATCAACACTACATGGTTCCCCAGCTCAATCTTCGTGGAAGCCAGCCACTTTGTAACCCGGTCCGCAACAATGATGAGTACGGAAAGCAGCAGCAGCCAGGGTCTGAAATCCCTGCCCCTCATGCGCTCTCTTCCGGTGGAATACCCATTTCCTCAAGCGCTGCCGAGCAGCGCTCGCAAACTCTGGGCCAGCGCCAGTCTTCGCCTACGTGCACGGAATAGTTCCAGCATCGCTCACACTTCGTTCCTTCAGCCGGAAGCGTGATCGCGACCACTTGCGAAGAAGCACTTCGGACTACCTCTACCTGCGAAACGTTCAGCAGTTCCTTCAAACTGCTCTGGTACCGATCCAGCACACCATTGATGGCGTCGGGCACTTCCAGAACCAGCTTAGCGTCGAGGGCCTTACCGATCTGCTTGGCCTTGCGCGCTTCCTCCAGGCTCTTGAGCGCCTCGTCGCGAACTTGGAGCAGTGTCGCCCAATCGCTCATCAAACCGGCGTCTACGCTAGCCGCCAGGCTCTCGGGCGTCGGGAAGCGTTCCAGGTGCACGCTGGACAAGCGGTTAAACGTCTCCGGCATGTATTGCCAAATTTCGTCGGCGGTAAAGCTGAGCAGCGGCGCTACCAGCCGTACAAGAGCCTCGGCAATCATCCACAGGACCGTTTGCGCGGAACGGCGGTCTCGATTGTGCGGCGCGAACGTATAAATGCGGTCCTTTACGGCATCGAGATAAAGCGCGCTTAGCTCCGATTCCGCAAACTCGTTCAGCGCATGGTAAATACGGTGAAAGGCAAAGTCGTCATACCAGCCCAGGATCTTCTCCGTGAGCAGCCGGGTGCGGGTGAGCATGTACTGATCGAGCGGCCGCATCTCCCCCCAGGGAACGGCATGCTTCTCCGGCTCAAAGCCGTTCAGGTTACTCAATATGAAGCGGAACCGGTTGCGCAGGTTGCGGTAGGTATCCGCAACACGCTGCATCAGGTTTTCGCTGGCAACGACATCTTCGCGGAAGTCGACCGAAGCCACCCACAGCCGGACAATCTCCGCTCCCATACGCTGAGAAATATCCACCGGATCAACACCGTTGCCAAGGCTCTTGGACATGGCGCGGCCTTGCTCATCCAGTGTCCACCCGCAGGTGGCAGCCATGCGGTAAGGCGCTCCGTCGCGCGTTCCGACGGCGCAGAGCAGGGAAGACTGGAACCATCCTCTATGCTGGTCGCCGCCTTCGATGTAGAGATCGGCAGGCCAAGGGAGATCCTCTTCGATTCCCAGCACCGCAGCCTGGCTGGCGCCGCTCTCGAACCAGACGTCAAGGATATCCATCTCCTTCTGAAATTCATGGCCCCCGCAGGAAGCACACGTCATGCCCGGAGGAAGAATCTCCTTTGCCTCGCGGATGTACCAGGCATCGGCTCCCTCGGCGGCAAATAGCGCGATCACTCGACGATGGACCGCAGGATCGTTCAGCGGATTCCGGCACCCTGCGCAGAGAAATACCGCGATCGGTACGCCCCAGAGACGCTGCCGAGAGATACACCAGTCGGGACGGGAGGCCACCATGTTGGTGATCCGCTCCTGGCCCCACGACGGATCCCACTTCACGCGCGCGATCTCCTCCAGCGCCCGCTGGCGGAACGTGGTGACGGATCCATTCGCGTGCGTCATTGGCGTTTCCATCTTGATGAACCACTGTTCCGTGGCCCGAAAGATGACTGGCCGGTGGCAGCGCCAACAGTGCGGGTAGGAGTGATGGACGTTCTGCCGGCCCATCAGGGCGCCCCGGGCAGACAGCAACTCAATGATCGGCTCGTTGGCTTTGAAAACGAACAATCCGTCGTATTCCGGCAGACCGCCGCGCAGATGGCCGCCGTCGTCCACATCGGAGATTTGCCGCAATCCGTAGCGCGAACCAGTATTGAAGTCGTCGACCCCATGCGCCGGGGCGGTGTGCACCGCGCCTGTGCCCTGATCCGTCGTGACATAGTTCGCGGTAACCCCCAGGACGGACCGGTCGAGGAAAGGATGGGCAAAAGTAACGCCCTCCATGCGTGCGCCAGGGAAACGGGCAATCTCCACGGCGCGCTCCAGACCGCACGCGGCTCGCGTGGCTGCCGCGAGCGCCTCGGCGACAATGTATACCTCTCCGTCCTGCTCCAGGGCGGCGTATTCAAATTCCGGATGAAACGCCACCGCCAGTGATGCAGGCAGCGTCCAGGGTGTGGTCGTCCAGATAATGGTCGAAACCTGCTTGCCACGCAGCCGGGAATCGATCGCTTCCGGAGAACTGGTCAGCCGGTAGCGTACATAGACTGAAGGACTCGTGTGCATGTCGTAGTCGATTTCCGCCTCAGCCAACGCCGTGCGGTCATGCATGCACCACAGAACCGGTTTCAGGCCCTTGTAAACAAAACCCTTTTCCAGGAAGGCGTACAGGGTCTCGATGATCTTGGCCTCGTACTCCGGCGTCATGGTCGAGTAGGGCTGTTCCCAACGGCCGAAAACTCCCAGCCGCTGGAACTGGCTACGCTGCAGGTCTAGATACTTCTGCGCGTACTCGCGGCAGGCACGGCGAACCGCGATGGGCGGCATTTCCAGCTTCTTGCGGCCCAGCTTCTCGTCGACCTTGATTTCGATGGGGAGTCCATGGCAGTCCCAGCCGGGTACGTAGGGGGCGTCGAACCCAGCCATGGTTTTTGACTTCACGACGAAGTCCTTCAGGCATTTGTTGAGGGCGTGGCCGAGGTGCAGTTCCCCGTTAGCGTAGGGAGGTCCATCATGCAACACGTAGCTCGGAGCATCCCGGCGCGCCTCGCGGATCGTCTGATAGATTGCTGCATCTTTCCAGGCCGCGAGGCGTCGCGGCTCACTTTGCGGCAGATTTGCCTTCATGGGGAAATCGGTATGGGGCAGGTTCAGGGTCGCCTTCAATTCGGGCGCAGCAGGCATTGTCTCTCCAGTTGCATAAGGACGAAAACTCTATTCTATCTTCCCCGTAAAAGTTGACCATTTGCTTACTTCGAGACTAAAAAAGGTGTCTAATACTCTTTAATGGATCCCCGGCGGGTCGAGCCTCCACAATCTTGGAGAGACAATCAGGGCAGCCGTCGTCCATAATCAGGAGGTAGGCGGAGAGAGGCTGACGCATCCTCTTTCTGATGGGTTTCTATGGCGAATCAGGCGTTATTACCTCCGGATCTGGACCAGCGCGACGAGGCCAAAGAGCCAAAGCTGCTTGCCGAAATCATCGATGAACCGGCGTGGAAGACAATCGCCGGCAACATCTACGATCTCCTCTACCCCCGCAAGCTCCCCCCGCTAGTTCTCACCTCGAAGCCGATTCCGGTCGTCGACCCGAT
>Ga0335073_10014480_pt1 | contig 11049 bp, 10 predicted proteins | sample Lox_Sample_22_FD_207093 | JGI IMG/M metagenome (GOLD analysis project Ga0335073, IMG submission 207093) | Soil microbial communities from Loxahatchee National Wildlife Refuge, Florida, United States - Lox_Sample_2.2 | ecosystem: Environmental > Terrestrial > Soil > Wetlands | place: USA... | reverse complement strand
ACGGGACCAGCGCGGCGCTGCGGTGATCGCGCGGTGCGCGCTCCTCCCGGGGGGGGTTGCGGGCGCACCGCGAGATCACAGCAGTTCGCTACAATACCGCCACGCATTCTCGGCAGCACAAGGGTATTGGCATGGCGATCAAGGTGGGCATCAACGGGTATGGGCGCATCGGCCGCAACATCCTGCGCGCGCTCTATGAAGCCGGGCGCACGCACGAGCTCGCGATCGTCGCGATCAACGATCTCGGGGATGCGAACACCAACGCGCATCTCACGCGCCACGATACCGCGCACGGCCGCTTCCCGGGCGAGGTGCGCGTCGATGGGGACTCGATGGTCGTCAACGGCGACCGCATCCGCGTGCTCGCTCAGCGCGACCCAACGCGGCTTCCCTGGGGCGAGCTCGGCGTCGACGTCGTGCTCGAGTGCACCGGGCTTTTCACCTCCAAGGCGAAGGCGGGCGCGCACCTCGCGGGCGGAGCGCGTAAGGTCGTGATCTCCGCACCAGGAGAGAAGGATGTGGACGCGACGATCGTCTTCGGCGTCAACGAGCGCTCGCTTCGCCCCGGCTACACGGTGATCTCGAACGCCTCGTGCACCACCAACTGCCTCGCGCCGGTTGCGAAGGTTCTGAATGAGCGGATCGGGATCGTGGCGGGGGTGATGACGACGATTCACTCGTACACGAACGATCAGGTGCTGACCGACGTGTACCACAAGGACCTGCGCCGGGCGCGCTCGGCGACCATGTCGCAGATACCGACCAAGACCGGCGCCGCCGCCGCGGTCGGGCTCGTGCTCCCGGAGCTCAATGGACTGCTCGACGGCTTCGCGATCCGCGTGCCGACGATCAACGTCTCGCTCGTCGACCTCTCCTTCAGCGCGCGGCGCACGACCTCGGTCGAGGAGGTCAACGGATTCCTCAAGGAGGCCGCGCAGGGTCCGATGCGAGGGATCCTCGCCTACAACGAGGAGCCGCTAGTGTCGGTCGATTTCAACCACGACCCGCACTCGGCCATCTTCGATGCGACCCTGACGAAGGTGATCGGTGGCACCCTCGTGAAGGCGTGCGCCTGGTACGACAACGAGTGGGGTTTCTCGAACCGCATGCTCGACACCACCCTCGCCTGGTCGCGCGCGGGCTGAAGCGCATGCCCGCGGCCGCCGTGCCTGCTCGGCCTTCGCAGGAGGACAGGATGCCATGAGGGTTGTACGGATGAGCGATCTCGACCTGCGCGGCAAGCGGGTGCTGTTGCGCGAGGACCTCAATGTCCCCGTGCAGGACGGGGTCGTGACGAGCGATGCACGGATCCGTGCGGCGCTGCCCACGGTGCGCAGCTGCATGGAGGCGGGCGCGAAGGTATTCATCCTGTCCCACCTCGGGCGCCCCGCCGAGGGCGTCTTCGACGAGAAGCTGTCGCTCGCGCCGGTCGCCGCGCGCCTCTCGGAGCTTCTTGGCAAGCCCGTGCCGCTGCGACGCGAGTGGCTCGATGGAGTCGACTGCGCGCCCGGTGAGGCGGTGCTCTGCGAGAATGTGCGCTTCATCAAGGGCGAGAAGCGGGACAGCGAGGAGCTCGCACGCCGCATGGCCGCGCTCTGCGACGTGTTCGTCATGGACGCATTCGCGACCGCTCATCGCGCCGAGGCCAGCACCCACGGCGTGGCGCGCTTTGCTCGGCGCGCCTGTGCCGGGCCGCTCCTGGTGGGCGAGCTCGAAGCGCTCGAGCGCGCGCTCAAGAGCCCGGCGCGCCCGCTGGTTGCGATCGTCGGTGGCTCGAAGGTCTCGACGAAGTTGACCGTGCTCGAGGCGCTGCTTGCGAAGGTCGACCGGCTGATCGCGGGCGGCGGGATCGCCAATACCTTCCTGGCGGCGACCGGCATCGCGGTCGGCAAGTCCCTTCACGAGGCCGAGATGCTCGACATCGCGCGGCGGCTGATGACGCAGGCGCGGGAGCGCGGCGCGGAGATTCCGCTGCCGACCGACGTGGTGGTCGCGAAGGAGCTCGCCGCGACGGCGCACGCCGACATCCGCTCGATCCACGACGTGCGCGCCGATGAGATGATCCTCGATATCGGTCCGGACTCCGCCGAGCGTTTCGGCGCCTCGCTCGAGTCGGCCGGAACGATCATCTGGAACGGTCCGCTCGGAGTATTCGAATACGACCAGTTCGGCGAGGGCACGCGGGCGGTTGCCGCGGCGATCGCCCGCAGCAAGGCATTCTCGCTCGCAGGCGGAGGCGACACCCTCGCTGCGATCGAGAAATACGGTGTCGCAGACGGCATCTCCTACATCTCGACCGGCGGCGGCGCGTTCCTCGAGTTCGTCGAGGGCAAGACGCTGCCGGCCGTCGCAGTTCTCGAGTCGCGCGCCTCATGAGTCGCGCTCGATGAGCCGCGCTACCGGGCACGCGGCGCCCGCAACGGAACGGATCATCACCATGGACACATCGAGGCGCACGAAGATTGTCGCAACGGCAGGACCCGCGACCGACGACCCCGGCGTGCTCGCGGAGATGATGCGCGCCGGCGTCAATGTGGTGCGGCTCAACGCCTCGCACGGCACGCGCGCGGATCTCGAGCGGCGCCTGCGCCTGGTGCGCGCCGCGGCGGAGGAGGTCAACTCGAGCATCGGGGTGCTGCTCGATCTCGGCGGACCGAAGATTCGCATCGAGGGCTTCGTCGGCGGACGCATCCAGCTCATCGAAGGTCAACCCTTTACCCTCGATACCGCGATGGATCCGAAGGGCGGGACGGTGGAGCGCGTCGGGGTTGCGTATCGGGATCTGCCGCGCGACGTGACGGCCGGCGATACGCTCCTGCTGTCCGACGGACAGATCGTGCTCGACGTGGAGCGCGTCGCGGGCACGCAGATCGACTGCCGCGTGCGCGCCGGCGGGGAGCTCTCCGACCGCAAGGGGCTCAATCGCCAGGGTGGCGGCATCTCCGCTCCGGCGCTCTCGGACAAGGACCGCGAGGACATCCGCTTCGCCGCCGAATCCGCCATCGACTACGTCGCCGTATCGTTCGCGCGCGGTCCCGCCGACGTCGAGCAGGCGCGCACGCTGGTGCGCGAGGCCGGGAGCGACGCGCACATCGTCGCCAAGATCGAGCGCCACGAGGCCATCGCGAACTTAAACGGGATCATCAGTGCGGCCGACGTGGTCATGGTCGCGCGCGGGGATCTCGCCGTGGAGATGGGCTACGCCGAGCTCACGGGCCTGCAGAAGACCATCATTCATCAGTCGCGCGCCAAGAACCGGGTCGTGATCACCGCCACGCAGATGATGGAGTCGATGATTCAGAGCCCGGTGCCGACGCGCGCCGAGGTGAGCGACGTAGCGAACGCGGTGATGGACGGCACGGACGCGGTGATGCTGTCGGCCGAGAGCGCAACCGGACGCTATCCGGTGAAGGCCGTGCAGGCGATGGCGCAGGTGATCGGCGGAGCGGAGAAATATCAGCTCGCCCACAGTCGCACGCGCCATCGCGTCGACGGACTGTTTCTCGGCACCGAGGAGGCGATCGCGATGGCCGTGATGTACACGGCGAACCACATGAAGGTTCGCGCGATCGTCGCGCTCACGGAGTCCGGGGCGACGCCGCTGTGGATGTCGCGCATCCGCTCCGACATTCCGATCTATGCCTTCACGCGCCACCAGGAGACGCTGCGCCGCGTGACGATGTATCGGGGAGTCTACCCTGTGATCTTCGACGTGACGGATGCGCGCGCGGTCGAGACCCTTTACAACTCGATCTTCTCGCGGCTGCTCGATCTCGCGCTCGTTCGCCGCGGGGATCTCGTCATCCTCACCAAGGGTGAGCTCACGGGGGTCGAAGGCGGCACCAACTCGATGCAGATCCTGCAGGTCCCTTGAGCCGGCGTCGCGGTAGACTCCAACCTTTATGGACAATGGCCGCCGCCCCACTCACGGCGAGCCCGCCTCGGTGCGGTCCTTCGATCGCTCGCGCCCGAGCAGCGCGGGCCGACAGCCGCTTGTCGGCCTGGTGCTCACGGGCGGCGGGGCACGCTCGGCCTACCAGATCGGGGTGCTGCGCGCGCTCGGGGAGCTGCTGCCGCGCGGCCGCAACCCCTTTCCAGTGATCGTCGGCACCTCGGCCGGCGCGGTCGCCGCCGCGGTGCTCGCCTCGCAGGCGCATCGCTGGCGCAAAGCGATCGCCGGGCTCGAGGATGTGTGGGCGAACTTCCGGGTCTCGCAGGTGTTCCTCGTGGACGCGCTGCACATGCTGCGCGCGGGGCTTCACTGGACGCTCTCGCTCATGACGAGCGGACTGCTGCTCGCGCCACCCAGGTCGATCCTCGACAACTCCCCGCTGCGGGAGCTGCTGTCCCTGCGGATCGAGTGGCCGCGGATCCGTGCCAGCATCGAGCGCGGACACCTGCGCGCCGTCGCGCTGTGCGCGACGAGCTACGCGAGCGGGCAGTCGGTCACCTTCTTCGATGCCGCCGATGAGGTCGAGGAGTGGGCGCGCTCCCAGCGCCTCGGGCGCCGCACGCTCCTCACGCTCGATCACCTGATGGCGAGCGTCGGGGTGCCGCTGCTCTTTCCCCCCATGCGGCTCGGCGAGGAGTACTTCGGCGACGGGGCGATGCGCCAGCTCGCCCCATTGAGCCCGGCCGTGCATCTCGGTGCCGACCGCCTCCTGGTGCTCGGCGTGCGGGCGCGCCGCGCCGCGGGGGTCGCAACCACGCAGATCCCGAGCGGCTCGCCCACTCCCGGGCAGATCTTCGGCTTCATGCTCGATACGCTGTTCACGGATCAGATCTTCGCCGATCTCGAGCAGCTCGAGCGGCTCAACGAGCTGGTGCGCGCCGCTCCGGAATCGGTCCCGGGGCTGCGCGAGGTCGAGACGCTGATGCTTGCCCCGAGCATCGATCCGCGCGAGATCGCGGCGCGCCACGTGGGCGAGATGCCCCGGGGGCTGCGCGCGCTTCTGCGCGTGATCGGCGCGGGCGATCTCGCCGGCAGCCAGCTCGCGAGCTACCTCATGTTCGATGCGGGATTCACGCGCGAGCTCATCGAGCTCGGCTACCGCGACGCGATGGAGGCGCGCACGGCACTCGTCGCATTCATGAGTGGCGAGCGCCTGCCGTCCGTGCTCGCGGCGTCCGGCGTCGCGCAGGCCACCTGAGGTAGGATCGTCCGATGAAGCACGCAATTTCCGTCACGCGCTCCGAGAACTTTCCCGCCTGGTATCAGGCGGTGGTCGAAGCGGGCGATCTCGCCGAGGAATCCGGCGTGCGCGGCTGCATGATCATCCGTCCCTGGGGCTACGGCATCTGGCAGCGCATGCAGGAGCTGCTCGATCGGCGCTTTCGCGAGACCGGCCATGAGAACTGCTATTTTCCGCTCTTCATTCCCCTGAGCTTCATCGCCAAGGAAGCCGAGCACGTCGAGGGCTTCGCACGCGAGATGGCGGTGGTGACCCATCACCGTCTGCGCACGATCGATGGCGTGCTGCAGCCTGACCCGGACGCGCGGCTCGAGGAGCCGCTCGTGGTGCGGCCCACATCCGAAACGATGATCGGCGCGGCGTTCCAGCGCTGGATACGCTCGTATCGCGATCTGCCGATGCTGCTCAATCAGTGGGCGAACGTGGTCCGCTGGGAAATGCGGCCGCGCCTGTTCCTGCGGACCGCCGAGTTCCTCTGGCAGGAGGGGCACACCGCGCATGCGACGGCCGAGGAAGCGCTCGAGGAGACGCTGCGGATGCTCGAGATCTACCGCTCGTTCGCCGAGGACCGGCTCGCGATGCCGGTGATCGCCGGGGAGAAGCCTCCGCACGAGCGCTTCCCGGGCGCCGACAGCACCTTCTCGATCGAGGCGATGATGCAGGATGGGAAGGCGCTGCAGGCGGGCACGGCACACTATCTCGGGACCAACTTCGCGCGTGCGCAGAGCATCCGTTACCAGACGGAGAATGGCGACCTCGCCTACGCGCACACGACGAGCTGGGGCGCCTCCACGCGGCTCGTCGGCGGCGTCGTCATGACTCACGGGGACGACGATGGGCTCAAGCTCCCGCCCGCGGTCGCTCCGCAGCAGATTGTGCTCGTGCCGATCCTGCGCGAGCGGCCCGAGGACGGCGCGGTTCTCGAGTATTGCGAGACGCTTGCCCGTGAGCTTCGTGCGGCATCGGCCCTGGGCGAGCCCATCCGCGCACTGGTGGATCGCAAATCCGCGCGTGCCATCGACAAGCGCTGGTCATGGATCAAGCGGGGCGTGCCGATCGTGTGCGAGGTCGGCGCGCGCGACATGAGCTCCGGGGCTGCGACGCTCATCCGGCGGGATCGCGCGCGCAACGGCGAGCGCATTGAATCGAGCGCGATCGCGCGCGCTGAGCTCGTGCACAGGGCGCCGGAGCTCCTTGCCGAGATCCACGCGTCCCTCCACGGCGAAGCGCGCGCGCGGCTCACGGCGAACATCCGCAGCGACATCGCGACGCTCGCCGAGCTCAAGAGCTACTTCGCGGAATCCGGGGACGAGGAGTCCTTTCGCGGGTGGGCGAAGCTTCCCTGGGCGCGGCCCGAAGGTGCGGCACTCTTGGCCGTGGAGCGCGAGCTGAAGGCGCTCAAGGTGAGCGTGCGCGTCGCGCCCCTCGAGCAGGAAAGTGTCGCGGGACAGCGCTGCGCGCTCACGGGTGCTCCCGCGCGCGAGCAGGTGCTCCTCGGTCGCGCTTACTGAGCGGGCACCGTGGCGCTCGCGAGCGCGCAGTGGCGCCCGGCCACGTGCCGGTGGCGCGCCGCGAAGCGGGCGACGAGCCGGTCGACGATGTACACCGAGCGGTGCTGCCCGCCGGTGCAGCCGACGGCGACGGTGAGATAGCCGCGCGAGCTCGCCCGGTACTCCGGGATGCGCGCCTCGATGAAGCGCTCGATGTCCTCGAGGAGCGCGGCGACCGCGCCATGGGACTCGAGGTAGCCGATCACCGCCTCGTCACGGCCGGTGAGTACCCTCAAGGCGGGCTCCCAGTAGGGGTTCGGGAGCGACCGCGCATCGAACACGAAATCCGCATCGCCGGGGATTCCGTGCTTGAAGCCGAAGGACTCGAAGGTGATGGAAAGGGGCGCGGCGCTGCGCTGCTCGACGCGCATGCGCACGATCTCGCGCAGCTCGTGCACCCCCAGGCGCGAGGTGTCGATGATCTGGTCGGCTGCGTGCGCGATCGGCTCGAGGAGCCGGCGCTCGCTCTCGATCGCCTCGCGCAGGCTCAAGCGCTCGCGGCTCATCGGGTGCTTGCGCCGCGTCTCCGCGAAACGCCGCAGCAGCTCCTCGTCGCTCGCAATGAGGTACAGCACGTCGCACTCGATGCCGCTCTTCTTGAGCTCGTCGATCAGCATCGGCACGGTCGCGATCTCCTGCGGCGTGTTGCGCGCGTCGAGCCCGACCGCCGAGCGCGCGTAGCTCGAATCGGCGCTGCGCACGGTGTGCGAGATGAAGGGTTTGAGAAGCGCTGCGGGGAGATTGTCGATGCAGTAGAAGCCGAGATCCTCGAGCATGTGCAGTGCCACGCTCTTGCCCGAGCCGGAAAGGCCGCTCAATACGACGATGCGCACGGCACTGCTACCCCCCAAGGCGCTCGGGCGGCCGGCGCGGTGCCCGGCTGGCGCACGATCCGCTTAGACGCGCGCCGAGCGCTGCGCCTCGGCAGCGTGGTGATCGGTCTGCTTCTCCTTGTGCTTCTTCACGCAGCGGTCGAGCTTGTCGGCGAGCACGTCGATCGCCGCGTACATGTCGATCTCCGTCGCGTCGGCATGGATGTCGCATCCGCGCACGTGCAAAGTCGCTTCGGCTTTCTGCCGCAGCTTCTCGACCGTGAGGACGCAGTGCACGTCGATCACCTGATCGAAATGACGCACGATGCGCTCGAGCTTCCTCTCCACATACCCGCGCAGCGCAGGCGTGACTTCCACGTGATGACCGGTGACGCTGAGCCGCATTGTTCGTCTCCTCGTATGCTCACTATTGTCTGGATCCTGCCCGCTTGCGCTCGTTGGACGGGGCGATGCCCAAGCTCTCGCGGTACTTCGCAATCGTGCGGCGCGCGACCGGAATCCCCTCCGCGGAGAGGAGCTCCGCGATCCGCCCGTCGCTCAAGGGGTCCTCCGGCGTCTCGTCCTTGACGAGCTTCTTGATCTTCGCGCGTATCGCCGTCGAGGAGGTGCCGGAGCCGTCGGCGCCCTCGACCTGGCTCGAGAAGAAATAGCGCAGCTCGAACACCCCGCGCGGGGTGTGCATGTACTTGCCGGAGGTGACGCGCGAGATGGTCGATTCGTGCATCTCGACGGCCTCCGCGATGTCCTTGAGGATCATCGGGCGCATGTGCTCCTCGCCGTGCTCGAGGAAGGCCGTCTGTCGCTCGACGATCGAGCGCGCCACCTTGATGAGCGTGTCGTTGCGGATCTCGAGGCTCTTCAGGAGCCAGCGAGCCTCCTGCAGTTGTGCCCGCATGCTCGCGTGACTCGCGCTGCGGCCAATGAGATTCGCGTAGCTGTGGTTCAAGCGCACGCGCGGGAGCGTCGCGGCATTGATTTCCACGGCCCAGCCGTGATCGGTGCGGCGCACGAATACGTCCGGAACGACGTACTCCGCGGATCCGGCGCTCACGGTGGCGCCGGGGCGCGGATGGCAGCTGCGCACCAGTACGAGCGCTGCGGCGAGCTCCTCCTCGGTGGTGCGCAGCTCCCGGCGCAGGAGCGACAGCTCGCGCTCGGCGACGCGCTCGAGGTGGTGACGCGCGATCTCGATCGCGACGCTCACACCGGGTGCATCGCGATCGAGCTGCCGCAGCTGCAGCTCGATGCACTCACCGACCGAGCGCGCTGCCACGCCCGCCGGATCGAGCTGCTGCACGCGCTCGAGCACCGCCTCGACGTCGGCCGCCTGCACCTCGATCTCCGGTCGCAGGGTCGCCGCGATCTCCACGAGCGACTCGGTGAGGTAGCCGTCGTCGTTCACGGCATCGACGATTGCGCTCGCGATCGCGAGTGACTGGGAATCGAGCCGGGCGAGCTCCAGCTGCCAGAGCAGGTGCTCCTGCAGGGACTGGCCCGATGCATCGGCAAATTCCTGCTGGCGGTCGTCGTCCTCTCCGTTCCAGGAGCTGTCCGAGGGGCCGACGCTCTGCTCACCCCAGTGCTCGTCGATGACCTCGACGCGGTTGTCCGTGGCCGCAGGCTGGACGGCCGCTGCCTCCGCCTCGGGCGCCGAGGCCGGCAGATCCGACTCCTCGAGCGGAACGTTGCCGTCGGTCTCCTCGGCCGACTCGAGCATGACGTTGCTCTCGAGGAGCTGGCGGATGTGAGCCTGGAGCTCGAGGGCCGGAAGCTGCAGGAGTCGGATGGCCTGCTGCAGCTGCGGGGTCATGGTCAATTGCTGACCCAGCCGCAGCTGCAGGGAAGGTTTCAGCATGGATCTTGCACGGACGGGGCGATGTGCATTCCTAAGTAATTGAAAAATAACAATTTATCGTTGGGAAATCCGCCTCACAGGCGGAACGACTCTCCCAAGTACACCTCACGCACTTGGGGGTTGGCAAGGATTTCTTCCGCGGATCCGGAAGCGATCACGGTTCCCTGATTGACGATGTATGCCCGGTTGCAGACCCCCAGGGTCTCCCGCACGTTATGGTCGGTGATGAGCACCCCGATGCCGCGTCCGGTGAGCTCCCGCACGATGCGCTGGATGTCGAGGACGGAGAGCGGGTCAACGCCCGCGAACGGCTCATCGAGCAGCATGAACCGTGGATCGGCCGCGAGCGCGCGCGCGATCTCGACGCGCCGCCGCTCGCCTCCGGACAAAGACAGTCCGAGCGTCCGGCGCACGTGGCCGATGCGGAGCTCCTCGAGCAGCTCCTCCAGCCGCTGCTCGCGCGCGGCCCGATCGAGATCCGGCCGCGTCTCGAGGATCGCGAGGACGTTGTCCTCGACCGAGAGCTTGCGGAAGACCGACGCCTCTTGCGGTAAGTAGCCGATGCCGAGCTGCGCGCGCCGATGCATCGGCAGAAAGGTCACGTCCCGCTCGCCCAGGTGGATGCGTCCGGCTCCACAGGCGACCAGACCGACGATCATGTAGAAAGCCGTGGTCTTGCCTGCCCCGTTCGGGCCGAGGAGGCCCACCACCTCGCCCTCGCGAACCTCGAGCGAAAGATCCTGGACCACCCGTCGGCCCTTGTAGCTCTTGGCGAGGCCGCTTGCCCGCAGGAGCGCGCCGCTCACTGGCCGGTTCCCGACCCGGCCTGGGGCGGCTTGGCGGGCTTGGCTGCCGCTTTGGCTGGACCTGCGCCCGGGCGCTTAGCCGCGGCGGACCCGGCGCTCTTCGCGCCCTTGTTGGGCAAAATCGTCATGTGTACCCGCCCACCCGGCTTCGGCGTGCCCGCGCCGAGGAGCTTCTGCGCCTTGATGTCGTAGACGAGCACGGGAGCGGTCTCCACGCTGTCGCCGTACTTGAGCCACGCATCGTCCGTCAGTCGCACGGTGTTGGCGGCGACATCGTACTCGATCGAGTCCGCATGCCCGCGGGCGAGCACCCCGGTGTTCGACCGGGTCTGCTCGAACTCGGCCGGTTGGCCCACGGCGAGGGCGCTCTGTATCTGACCGTTGCGGAACTCGACCGTCGCGCTCTCCGAGGTCAGGTTGCCGCGCAGCTCCGATCGGATGTGCACGTTGCCCGTGAAGACCCAGCGGTTGTTCTCGAAGCTGATCCCGGTGCCGTTTCCGACCGCACGGTTCGCCGTCACGCGGATGTCGTTCTGCGTGATCGTCACGTTGTCGAGCACCGCGTGCTGGGTGCGGTAGTCGATCGTTGCCGAGGAGGCATCCACGTCGACGGGTCCTTCGGTCGTCTCGATGCGCGTCGTCGCCCGGGTGCGCACCGGCCCCGCCGCCGTGGCGACGGCGGTCGAGCCGAGCGCGATCAGCAGGACGATGAGCTTACGGGACATACCGGCCATGCACGTCGGAGTCGATCCGCAGCTGCTCGCTGCGCAAGCGCACGACCATCCCGCGCCCGGTGAGGCGCTGCCCGGACCA
>Ga0335073_10014478_pt1 | contig 11050 bp, 14 predicted proteins | sample Lox_Sample_22_FD_207093 | JGI IMG/M metagenome (GOLD analysis project Ga0335073, IMG submission 207093) | Soil microbial communities from Loxahatchee National Wildlife Refuge, Florida, United States - Lox_Sample_2.2 | ecosystem: Environmental > Terrestrial > Soil > Wetlands | place: USA... | reverse complement strand
CGGCGTGTTCCAGTATTCGGCCGGCGTCGCGGCGCTGCCGGGCTTCCGCATCGAGCGCGTGCGCTTCGCCGAGCCCGTGAAGCTGGCCGAGGGCTTCCAGCGCGTCGCCGCGCACATCACGGCGGCGGGCCGGCCGCTGACCGCGTTCTGCGCCTGCGAGCTGCGCTCGTCGGCGCCGTTCACCGAGGCGGGGTTCATCGCGTTCAACCGCGTCTATGTCGGCACGCTGGGCGACTGGGGCCTGTTCAAGGACGAGACCAATCCGGTGGCGCGCTCCAATGTCTGCCCCGAGCTCGACCCGCCCGCCGAGCCGTGCTTCCACGCCTTCTCGTTCACGGTCGCGGACGGCGCCGCGCGGCCGTCGTTCGTGATCGCGGGCAGCGGCGAGGCGCCCGAGGGCAAGGGCAGCTACGGCGACTTCATCGTGGCGCGCGGCGACACCAGCGCGGACGGCATGCGGCGCAAGGCGCGCGCGGTGCTGGGCGAGATGGAACGCCGGCTCGCCGCCGTCGGCGCGGCCTGGCGCGACACCACCGCGGCGCAGCTCTACACGGTCTACGACCCGCACCCGTTCCTCGGCGACGAGCTGGTCAAGCGCGGCGCGATGCGCCACGGCCTGACCTGGCACCTCTGCCGCCCGCCGGTCGTCGAGCTCGACTACGAGATGGACTGCCGCGGCGTCGCCGTCGAACGGGTGATCGCGGGGTAGCGGGCGATCGGTTCACCGAAACCGTCATCCCCGCGCAAGCGAGGATCCAGGAGTCGAGCGGCGGTGCCCGTAACCCTGGTTGCCCGATTTCGCGGGCATGACGGGCTTTATTTCGAAGAAGCACCTACGCGCTGTTCCGCCGTCGCACCTGCTCGATGTAGGCGAGCGTCGTCTCGAGCGTGACGATGTCGCCGTAGCGCCGACCGATGTCGCGCAGATTGTCGTGGTGCGGGCCTTCCTCGACGTCGCCGACGCAATCCTCGGGCACCGCGACGCGGAAGCCGTAGGAGAAGGCGTCGATCGCCGAGGCGCGGATGCAGCCACTGGTGTTGCAGCCGACGATGATCACGGTGTCGACGCGCTCCTTGACGAAGTACGGCACCAGCGGCGTCTGGAAGAAGATCGACGGCGCCGTCTTGGCGAACACGACGTCGTAACCCGGATCGTGGATGCGCGGGTCGAGCCGGGTCGACGGATGGCCGTGGTGGAAGGTCTCGGGGATCGGCTTGACCTTCCAGTGCGGCGCGTCGCGCGCGCTCGTGTAGGCGATGTAGCAGCTGGCGACCGGCAGGCTGGCGGCGCGTGCGGCCTCGAGCAGCGTGGCGCTGTTCTCGAGCGCGCGCAGCACCAGCGGCCGGCCGCCGAGCGGAAAGGCGGGATCGGTGAAGCCGGTCTGGAAGTCGACCACCGCGATGCCCGGCCGCTCGCCGAAGCCGACCGACGCGCCGCCGAAGCCGATGTCCTTGTATGCGTCGCTCATGCCGCTCTCCCGTTCATCGCGTCACCGCCCTCGGGAACTTCTTGGTCGCATCCGACATGGCGCACCAGGGCTGCGCGCTCTCGGTGAACACCTCGAGGGTGGGCTGGTGGCGGGATGGATCGTCCAGCCCGCCGGCGAGCAGGCCGAGAATGTCGGGCATGCGCTCGAGCCGGACCAGCAGCGGGCTGCCGCAGCGCGGGCAGAAGCCGCGCTCGACGGTGTTGCCGCTGTCGGCGACGACCGCGTGAAACCGCGGCTCGCCCTCGACCGACACGCTCGCCTTGGGCACCACGACGATCGCCGCGAAGGCGCCGCCGGTGGCGCGCTGGCAGTCGCGGCAGTGGCAGTTCAGCATGACGGTCGGCGCGGCGTCGGCGCGATAACGAATGGCGCCGCACGCGCAGCCGCCGGAGATCGTCTGGTCCATGGCGCCCTCCTGCCCGAGGGCTCGATTTCAACCCGCCGGCTTGAGCGGCGGCAAGCGGATCGTCGCCTGGACCGGCAGGTGGTCGGACGCGCGCCGGGCGAGCGGCGACCGGTGGACGTGGAGGTGCGTGACGTCGGCTTCCCGGCTCGCCCAGATGCGGTCGAGCGACAGGAACGGGAAGCGCGCCGGAAAGCTCGGCACGGGCGTGGCGCGGCCCAGGCACTCGTCGATCGGCGAGAGCGTCGAGCGGTGCAGGTGCCATTCGTTGAAGTCGCCCAGCAGGATCAGGGGCTGGTCGGCGGGCATCGATTCGATCGAGCGGCACAGCAGCGCGATCTGCTGCTCGCGCTCGCGTACGCGCAGGCCGAGATGCGCGACGATGACGCGAATCGACCGGCCGCCGATCTCGACGTCGGCGTCGATCGCGCCGCGCGGCTCGCGCGCCGACAGGCCGAGGTCGAGCTTGCGCACCGCGCCGATCTTGTGGCGGGTGAACAGCGCCGTCGTCATGTTGCCCTTGGGGCCGCGCAGGATCGGCCCGCGCACCGCCTGGCCGCCGAGCTTCTGGGCGAGGTACTCGAACTGGTCGAGCGCGTTGGCGGCGTGGCGCTCGGGCGGCGCGCCGAGCCGGCGCGCGATCATGTTCTGGATGCGCCAGCCGCGCGCATCGACCTCCTGCAGGCCGATCACGTCGACGGCAAGCTCGTCGATCACGGCGGCGATGCGCGCCGGATCGCGGATGCGGTCGAGGCCGATGCAGCGATGGATGTTGTAGGTCGCGACCGTGATCGCGCCGACCGGGGTGGTGGCCGCGCTCACGTCGGCCCCCCGCATAAGGACCGCGGCGGGTTGGTCCGTCTCGACGGCAAAGGCGCCTTCCCGATCAAAACTCATCCCAGTACCCAATGGCCCGCGGCGGTCCGGCCGATCGACGCCGACAGCAACCCACGACCGATAGCGTCAAACCCTTACGGCCGCCTTAAGCCTTACACAATCAACGATTTTTACCGCTCGTATCATCCCGGGAGCGCACTACGCAAATTTGATGCCGGCGGCAGCCGGAAGAGGTCCGCGGTTTGACGGACATCGTGCTCCACGTTACTAATCGACGCGAGGCTCTTCGGCGTCACAGGCACATGCGCGGCCCATCATCATTCGGCGTCTGCCGCTGGGTTCGGACCGGGACCGTTCCGCGCGTCGCCGCTTGGCTCACCCTCGCGGCCATCGTCCTGAACCTGTTCGCGCCGATCGCGTGGGCCGCGACGTTGCCCACACCGGGTGGCACGGCGGTCCCGTTGTGCCACGAGCTGGCACCCGACGTGCCGCCCGCCCCCCTGCCGGTGCATTCAAGCGACAGCCGAGCTTTGGTGCCCCACTGCCCGCTGTGCGTGCTGTTCGGCGGCACCGCCTGGGCGCCGCCGGTCGCTGCCGACGCGGCGGTCGGCGTCATTCACCCATTCTTCGGCCGCGCCGGTTTTGCCGGCGAGAGCCCGCTCGTCCTGCCGCCGCGCCCGACGCTGCGGCCGAGTCCCCGCGCGCCTCCCCTCGGAGTCTGAGACGTCTCATCTCGCGCGGCGCGGTCCGAGCCCGATGGCGACGGCCGCACTCGGTCAGATTCGGATTCGGAGGGGTCGACGATGTTTTCGCAATGGATCACGCGCAAGCCGACGTGGCTTGCGGCGGCAAGACAGCATGGTTCGAGCAGCACGCGTCGCGCCATGGCGCTCGCCGCGGCTCTACTCATCGCCCTGGTTCCCAGCCTCGGCTGGGCGTGCGCGTGCGGCTGCGGCGTGTTCGACGTCGGCACCGGCACCAACATGCCGACCGCCGAAGGCGGCACGGCATTCCTCGAATGGGACTTCATGGATCAGACCCACGATTGGCACAACACCTCGTCGGCGCTGCCCGGCAACGACCCCGACAAAGAGCTCAAGACCCATTTCCTCACCGCCGGCGTCCAATACATGTTCAACCGGACCTGGGGTGTGATGGGAGAGCTCCCCTATTGGGATCGCTACCTCACGACCACCCAGGCCGACGGCAGCATCCGCACGTTCAACGCCAGCGGCATCGGCGACATTCGCATCCGGGGCATGTACACCGGCTTCTCGGAGGATCTGTCGACGGGGCTCACCTTCGGCCTCAAGCTGCCGACCGGCAGCGACACCGCCAACGGCCTCGACCGCGACAGCCAGATCGGCACCGGGAGCACGGACGTGCTGCTCGGCGGCTATCACGTCGGCCAGTTGACAGCGGACAATAAATGGAACTGGTTCGCCAATGGGCAGATCGACCAGCCCGTGCTCAAGACCACCGACTATCGCCCGGGCACCGAAATCGATGGGCTGCTGGGCGTCTACTTCAACGATTGGACCGTGATGAACGACGCGATCAAGCTAGTGCCGATCGCGCAAACCAAGGTGTCGTGGCGCTGGCGCGACGTCGGGCAGGAAGCCGACTTCGCCGACAGCGGTTATCAGCGCGTCTATCTGTCGCCCGGCATGGAGATGGATGTCGGCCGCTATCGGCTCTATGCCGACGTCGCGCTGCCGGTTTACACGCACACCAACGGTTACCAAATCGTCGCCTATGAGCTCTTCAAGGTGATCGCCAGCATCAACTTCTAGGACGGGAGCTTTCGGGATGCGGAGAAGCTGTGTGCCGCTCGGGCTCGTCGCGGGATTCCTCGCCCTGGCCGGCGCGAACGCCCATGCGGCGGTCGACGTCGGCCAGCCGGCGCCGCCGCTGGCGGTCGAGGAGCTCAACGGCAAGCCGTTCGACCTCGGCGCGCTGCGCGGCAAGGTCGTGATCGTCAATTACTGGGCGACCTGGTGCCCGCCCTGCCGTGCCGAGATGCCGGCGCTCGACGCGTTTTATCGCCGCTACCACGACCGCGGCCTCGAGATGATCGGGTTGAGCGCCGACGTGCCACGCGAGCGCGACGCCGCGCGCAAGATGATGGAAGCCTACGCCTACCCCGCGGCGATGATGCGCGATGCCCGGCCCAATGGTTTCGGCCGCCCGACGGCACTGCCGATCACCTACGTGATCGACGCCCAGGGCGTGGTGCGCGCCAAGCTCCAGCCGGACGAGACCGGCGTCACCGAGCAGAGCCTCGCCGCCGCAGTGCTGCCGCTGTTGCCGCAGGACAAACCGAAGGCGACGCCGTGACGGCGCGGCTGCTGAGGCCGCACGGGGCCATGATCGCGGCGCTGGCATTGGCCGCCTGCGCGACGGCCGGGCCGCCGTCGGCGCCCGGCGTCGTCGCCACCGCGGGCCATGACAAGAGCGTCACCGCGTTCGGCGAGGACGATGTCGCATGCCGGCAGGCGGCCGCTGCGGCGGCGAGCGAGAGCGCGCCCGCCGGCGCCACGCCGCAACAGCGTTATGACGCGCGCTATGCTTCCTGCATGGGCGCGAAGGGCAACCGAGTACAGCAGGCGCTGCGCGCCTATCCGCTGGTGGCCACCGTGGTGCCGCCGATGGTCGGCATGGGCGGCGGCGGACGCCGTTGAGCCAGACGCGCGCCCGGCCGGTCGGACCAGCGGCGACGCTGGCCATCGCGGCGTGCTTGGTCGCCGGCGCGACGGCCGCGCAGTCGCGTCCCGATCCGCCGCTCGACTGCGGCGCGTTCCGCGGCGCTGCCGAGCGCGGCCTGTGCGCTCGCGCGAACGACGGCGACCCCGCGGCCGAAGCGCGCCTCGGCGTGCTCTATTTCACGGGGCGCGGCGTCATCATGAACTCCGGCGAGGCGATCCGGCTGTTCCGCCTCGCGGCCGCCGCCGCAGAGCCTGCCGGCGAGACCTATCTCGGCTATGTCTACGAGACCGGGCAAGGCTTGCCCAAGGACCCGGCCGAGGCACTCCGGCTTTATCGGTTGGCGGCCGCCCAGGGCAGCGCGCAAGGCATGAATGCGCTGGCCTGGCATCTCGCGACGACCGAGCGCGCGCTCGACGAGGCACAGCGCTGGGCCGAGCGGGCGGTCGCGCAGGCACCGGAAGACGGCACGTATCGCGACACGCTGGCGCGGGTGCTGCTGCTGCGCGGCCAGCCGCAACGCGCGCTGACGGAGCAGCAACGCGCGGTCGCGCTCAGCCCCGACTGCGCGAGCTGCGAGGATCGCCTGGGCGACATTCTGGCGGCGCTTGATCGCCGCGACGACGCGCGGACACACTGGCAGCGCGCGCTCGACCTGTCGGCAGGGGTCTCGCTCGATCCGGAGTGGGACGCGGCAGCGGTGCGCCGCAAGCTCGCCGGCTCGCCCAAGACCTCGCGCTAGCGCGATGGCCCGGAAGGCACACCCGCGACCGATCGGCCGGCGAGGCCTACGCGACGGCCGACGCGTGCTGATCGCATGCCTTCTCGGTTTCGCGGTGCTCGCCGCTGGCGTGATCGGCTACGTCGAGATCACGCGCCCTCCCCCCCGCGTTGCCACCCCTGCCGCGGCGATCGGCGGCCCGTTCGAACTGATCGATCAGGACGGCCAGACGGTCACCGATGCGGCCTATCGGGGCAAATGGCTGCTGATCTATTTCGGCTACACGCACTGCCCGGACGCCTGTCCGACCGCGCTCAGCGACATCGCGGAGGCTCTGTCGGACCTCGGCCCGCTGCGCAGCAAGATCCAGCCTCTGTTCATCACCGTGGATCCCCAGCGCGACACGCCCGCGGTGCTGAAGGACTACACCGCGGCGTTCGACGCCGGCATCATCGGCCTCACGGGATCGGCCGCGCAAATCGCCGAAGCGGCCAAGGTCTTCAGGGTCTACTACCGGCGCGACAACGAAACGGGGCCGGACTACGGGATGGCCCACAGCTCAGTGATCTATCTGATGGATCCCGACGGGCGCTTCGTCACCAATTTCACCGGAGAGGCGACGCCCGAGGCGATGCGGGCGAAGCTGCTGCAAGTCCTGTCGTGACGACGCTCCCCGGGAAGGCTCATCGGGAGACCGACGCGGCGCTCTCCCCTTTCACGGCGCGCTGGCGCGCCGCTGCCAGCGCGCGCGACGGTTCTTTGCACAGCGGCGGGAAACGCCAGTCGCTGCCCAGAGCCGACGCCTGGGCCGCGGTGGGGTTGGTGATCATCGCCTGATAGGCACGGATATCGGGCGGCCAGCTACTCTTGATGAACGCAAGCACCGCCCAGATCTGCTCGTCCGACAGCGTGCCGGCGAATGCCGGCATATCGGAGACGTAGCCTTCCGGCGCGACGTCTTTGACGCTGAACTTCGTCAATCGAAACAGCTCGTCGTCGGTGTGCTGCCAGGTGTGGCCCGTGGCGTCGTGCGGCGGCGCCAAGACCTTGCCGTCCGGCCCCACGGTCTGCCAGTTGGGCTGTCCCTCCAGGTGGGCGCCGTGGCACGCGGCGCAGTTGGTATCGTAGAGGGCGCGGCCAGCCGCGACCGTCGCCAGGTCCTCGCGATCGGTGCGCGACGACGAATCGGCCTGACGGCCGACCGGGGCAAGGACGACCACCGCCGCCACGGCGAGCACACCCGCCAGCATGGCTGCGGCGATCGAGGCTGTCCTCGGCATCATGGCGCGTCTGCGACCGAAACGAGACCCTGGTTGCGGCTGGACGCGATTAGGCGCCTGCGCCGGTCGGCAGGCAAGCGGCATCGCGGGCGCCGACGGGGAACCGACGACGCCCCGAACCCCGTTCTCCGTCCGACAGGCATGGAGGACGCGATGAGCGACGATACGCGCCGCAAGGACCCCAAGGTCGAGGGCGAAGGCAGCTACACGGCGACGCGCGAGTACGACCGCGCGGCCGAGAAGACCGCGAAATCCGGCAAGGTCGGCGCGAAGGCCCGCGAGGCCAAGCGTGCCGTCGAAGGGCGCGAGGGCGATGCGCTGCGCAGCGCCGAAGCCGAGGGCAAACGCCACGCGCACGGCGAGGATCCGGCGCTGCACCGCAAGCCGGCGGACGGCCCCGACAACGCCGGGACGCCGCACAAGAAGTAGCCGTCACGCCCCACCGGCATGGTACAGATCTTGCGCGCCCGCACGCCGGGCGCGGGGATAAAGCCATAGGCGCAACGCGCTGGGGAGTGGGGCATGACGTGGTCGATCATTGCGCGCGATCCGCCGACCGGCGCGTTCGGGATCGCGGTCGCGACTCGGTTCTTCGCCGTCGGGGCGCTGTGTCCGCATGCCATGAGCGGGACCGGCGCGCTGTGCACGCAGGCGCTGGTCAATCCGATGTACGGCCCGCAGGGCCTCAAGCTCCTGAACGAAGGCGTGCCGGCCGCCGAGGTCGTGCAGCGGCTGATCGCGGCGGACGCCGGCGCAGCGCATCGTCAGCTGCACGTGATCGATCGCAGCGGGCGCACCGCGTCGCACACCGGCTCGGCGTGCATCGAGTGGTGCGGCGAGACCCACGCCGAGGACTACTCGATCGCCGGCAACATGCTGGTCGGGCCGGTCGTGCTCGAGGCGACCGCGCAGGCCTATGATCGCAGCATCGGCCGGCCGTTCGCCGAACGCCTGATCCGGGCGCTCGAGGCCGGCGAGGCGGTCGGCGGCGACAAGCGCGGCAAGCAGTCGGCCGCGCTCCTGATCCACTCGACCGAGGACTATCCCGACCTCGATCTGCGGGTCGACGACCACGTCGATCCGCTGGCCGAGCTGCTCCGGCTCTATCATGTCAGCGAAACCTACTTCACGCCGTTCCGGCGCTTCCTGCCGACGCGCGCGCATCCCGCCGGCATCTTCGACCGCGCAGTGATCGAGGCAGGCATCAAGGCCGCGCTGGCGCAGCATTGAGCGTAGTCGAGGTACGACGGTGCAGCACCTCGATCCGTCATCCTCGGCCTTGTGCCGAGGATCCACGCCTTTCTTCCATCCGACGCGAAGGAGACGTGGATGCTCGGGACAAGCCCGAGCATGACGGAATGAGAATGGTCGCCGGCACAACCCCACCGCTGCTGGAGGTGCGCGCGCTCGCGACGCACCTGCGCACGCCGGAAGGCCTGGTGCGCGCGGTCGACGGCGTCAGCTTCGCGGTCGCGGCCGGCCGCACGCTCGGCATCGTCGGCGAGTCGGGCTGCGGCAAGAGCGTGACCGCGCTGTCGATCCTGGGGCTGGTGCCGCGCCCGCCGGCCGAGCGCATCGCCGGCGAGGTGTGGTTCGACGGCCGCGACCTGCTGCGGCTGGACGCGGCGGCGCTGCGCGATCTGCGCGGCGACCGCATCGCCATGGTGTTCCAGGAGCCCATGACCTCGCTGAACCCGGCCTACACCGTGGGCGAGCAGATCATCGAGGTGATCCTGCGCCACGACGACGTCGGCCGCGCGGCGGCGCGCGCGCGTGCCGTCGAGCTGATTCGGCGCGTCGGCATCCCGGCGCCCGAGCAGCGCGTCGACGACTATCCGCACCGCCTGTCGGGCGGCATGCGCCAGCGCGCCATGATCGCGATGGCGCTCGCCTGCCGGCCGCAGCTCCTGATCGCCGACGAGCCGACCACCGCGCTCGACGTCACCATCCAGGCGCAGATCCTCGACCTGCTGCGCGACCTGCGGCGCGATCTCGGCATGGCGCTGATCCTGATCACCCACGATCTCGGCGTGGTCGCCGAGCTGTGCGACGAGGTCGTCGTGATGTACGGCGGCAAGATCGTCGAGCGCGCGCCGATCGACGCCTTGTTCGCGACGCCGCAGCATCCCTACACGATCGGCCTGCTGGGCTCGCTGCCCGGCGTGCCCGGCAGCGATCGCGGCGGCGACGCGGCGCGCGACGGCGCGGCGCCGCAGCGGCTCGCCGCGATCGAGGGCGCGCCGCCCAATCCGATCGCGCTGCCCGCCGGCTGCCGCTTCCATCCGCGCTGCCCGTTCGTCGAGCCGCGCTGCCGCGACGCCGAGCCGCCGCTGGTCGAGGTGCAAGCGGGCCAGCACGCCGCGTGCTGGCGCGCGCCGCTCGAGCCGAGCGTGCTGACGGCCGGGATGCCCTGATGGCCGAGCCGCTGCTGCGCGTCGAGGACCTCACGGTCCACTTCCCGATCCGCCGGGGCATGCTGATCGAGCGCCAGGTCGGCACCGTCAAGGCGGTTGACGGCGTCAGCTTCACGATCGCGGCCGGCGAGAGCCTGGCGCTGGTCGGCGAGTCGGGCTGCGGCAAGAGCACGACCGGGCGTCTGATCCTGCGCCTCATCGAGCCGACCGCCGGGCGCGTGTGGTTCGACGGCCAGGACGTGTTCGCGCTCGACGCCGAGGCGCTGCGCAAACTGCGCGGCGCGATGCAGCTCGTGTTCCAGGACCCCTACGCGTCGCTCAATCCGCGCATGACCGTGGGCGAGATCGTCGGCGAGCCGCTGCTGCTGCATCGCCTGGGCGACGCGGCGGCGCGGGCGCGGCGCGTCGCCGAGCTGCTCGGCCTGGTCGGCCTGGCGCCGCGCCACGTCACACGCTACCCGCACGAGTTCTCCGGCGGCCAACGCCAACGCATCGGCATCGCGCGCGCGCTCGCCGCGGGTCCGCGCCTGATCGTCGCCGACGAGCCGGTGTCGGCGCTCGACGTATCGGTGCGTGCGCAGGTCATCAACCTGATGGGCGACCTGCAGCGCCGCCTGGGCTTGAGCTACCTGTTCATCTCGCACGACCTCGCGGTGGTCCACCACGTCGCCGACCGCGTCGCCGTGATGTATCTCGGCAAGATCGTCGAGCTCGCCGACCGCGCGCGGCTGTTCGCGGCGCCGCGCCATCCCTACACGCATGCGCTGCTCGGCGCGGTGCCGGCGCCCGATCCGGCGGCCAACCGGGCGCGCGCGGCGCGGCGCACGCGGCTCGAGGGCGACGTGCCCAATCCGATCGACCCGCCGCAAGGCTGCCGCTTCCACCCGCGCTGCCCGCACGCCCGCGCGCGCTGCACGACCGAGGCGCCGCGGCTCGAGGCCGACGACGACGGCCACGCCACCGCCTGCCATTTCTGGCACGAGATCGCGCCGCCCGCAGATGCCGCCGCCCCGGCTGCCGCCGCCCCGGCTGCCGCGGCGAACGGCAGCGCCGACCGGCTGCGCCGGCTCCAGGAATATTTCCGCGTGGGCGCGCGTTAGGCGGTTTTCGCTTGTCATGGCGCGCGAAGCGAAGCAATCCAAAGGGCGGTCTGGATTGCTTCGTCGCTGCGCTCCTCGCAATGACGACGGAAGGACGGAGGC
>Ga0335073_10014477_pt1 | contig 11050 bp, 9 predicted proteins | sample Lox_Sample_22_FD_207093 | JGI IMG/M metagenome (GOLD analysis project Ga0335073, IMG submission 207093) | Soil microbial communities from Loxahatchee National Wildlife Refuge, Florida, United States - Lox_Sample_2.2 | ecosystem: Environmental > Terrestrial > Soil > Wetlands | place: USA: Florida... | reverse complement strand
GATCCGTCCAACTCTCTGATGGCGAACGTTGTGGTGTCCAACAGCAAGAATACCAAGAGCAAAGACAAAGTCTCCAAGGATTGGAGCGTTGGCATGGGCAGTAACGCGAGCGTGGGAATCGTCGCCTTTCCGGCGAAGTACTCAATCACGCCGACGAAAGCAAGCTGCACCGACTACGTGGCTTACAATACCGGTTCAGCAGGCACCCAGGTATCGACCGCGACATTCAGCACGTCGAATAATAATGTTCCCAACTCTGGAGATACGGTCACCGTCGGTTCAACGACCTATACATTTGTGACCACGCCCAGCAGCGCCAATCAGGTTCAGATCGGACCGGACAGTGGCGGCGACTCACCCAAGGAAAGCGCGGCGAACCTTCAGGCGGCAATCAACGCGAACACCGCCCAGTGTATTCTGGGGAACCAATGTTTTGGCACCGGAACCACGGCCAACTCGAGCGCGAGCGCTACGGTTGAACTCAATGTGACGACCATCACCGCTAAGACACGGGGAAGCGGCGGGAATTTTACGTTCTCTGCCAATGCCGGTACAGGTTCCGGCGCAAGAATCACCACCAGTTCCACCAGCGGCGGGACTGCGCCCAGCATTGTCGGTTTCACGAACTTATACTCCGGATGCGGCGGTACGGTGCCCACGACGAATTGGGCCTACAACACCAACGGAAACATCACGACTTCTCCGGTTGTCTCCTCCGACGGCAGTCAGATTGCGTTCGTGCAAAGCGAGGCCGGTGTCGCACATCTGATTCTGCTCAAGTGGAAAGGGGGTGCGGGTCAGGGAAGTATCTCGGTTCCCGTTACTCCGACTTCGGCCACAGCGTCCAATTACCGTAGCCACGCGGCGGCCTGCATGCTCGATCTCACGTTCAGCGGCAGTCCGAATGATAGCCACTCAGATCCTTTCTATAATTACAGCACTGATGCTCTCTATGTGGGTGCAAACGACGGAACGCTTCACAAGTTCACTGGCGTATTCAGTGGTACGCCGGCCGAAGTGACGGCCTCGTGGCCGATAACGGTCCACAGCAACAACGCATTAACCAGTCCGGTTTATGATTCTGTTTCCGGAAACCTGTTCATGTGGGATTCCAGCGCTTTGCTCAGCTATGTCAGAGAAGTGGGCAGCTCAGTTGGGACGTGCAAAAGTGGCACCCTTCCATGTCTCGGAGCCACGACCGTGAATTTGGGAGTTGATGGCGGCAGTGGCACCGGACAAGCCTCGATCGATTCGCCGCTGGTCGATTCCAGTTCGCAGCGAGTATTTGCGTTCGTGCCTTGCGCAAGCACTAACGGTGACAATGGATGCGGCGATCCGGACAATGACAGTCCGGCGGAGGTCGTCCAAACGAGCACCAACCTTCTTACGGTGAACAGGCAGAAAATCGGCGGCAGCTCTATCTTCGACAGGGTCTATGATGGCGACTTCGACGATAACTACTATGCGGGGGAATACTCAACAGGGAATCTGTATGCCTGCGGGAATCCGAGAATTGACGAAGCTCGAACCATCTATCGATTGACATTCAATAGCAGCGGCAATCTGACCGGCGTCAATACCGGCCCTACGATTACGTCGAGCGGATCTTCGTCCTGCTCGCCGATGACGGAGTTCAGCAACAATGGCACTGATCGAATCTTTGTCAGCGTGACCGCTGGCGGCAACGATACTGGCTGCAGCGGTGCCTGTGTCTATTCTTATGATATAAACAGCTCGCTGACTTCTTCATCCAGCGCGGCTGCCGGTCTGGCGGTCACCGGCGGAACGAGTGGAATAGTAATCGACAACAACCAAAGCAGCCCGACCGGCGCATCTCAGATATACTTCTCCAATCTCGGTAACGCGACGAGCTGTGGTACGAGCGGCTCGGGTGGATGTGCGGTGCAGGCATCGCAATCAGGACTGAACTAGAAAGGGAAATATATAAATGACCAACCACGACGAAAAGAAGTCTCACTCCGCTGAGCCTGGGTCGAAGAAACCCTACGTCAAGCCGGGCTATCAGAGCGAGGAAGTCTTCGAGACGATGGCGCTATCATGCGGAAAGGTGGACAGCACGCAGGGCCAGTGCCATCGCAATCAGAAGGCTTCCTGAGCAAGCTTCGCGATGCTCACCGGAACTCATAACAACGCGCCCCGCGAGTTCGATCGCGCCGGATGCGCGCTGGTCGAGGATGTGCTGCGCGGCGCGCGAACGGTGCGCGTCCGAGCGCAAGGGAGCAGCATGATCCCCGCGATATGGCCCGGTGATGTCCTCGAGATCGAGCCCGCCGGCCCTGCTTCTATGACGGAGGGGCAGATCGCGGTATTCATCCGCGACGGTCGCCTCTTTGCCCATCGCATCGTGCAAGTGGGTGCGCGTGAGCTGACGACGCGCGGGGATTCGCTGTTACGATGCGATGCTCCACTCACGAGCGCGGAGTTGCTTGGCCGGGTAACATTCGCGATGCGTGGCGGTCGTCGAATCTTTCTCGAGCGCGCACCCGAAGGGGCGATGAGGTTCATTTCGGCTGCGCTTCGCAGTTCGAACCTGCTGAGGCGCCTCGTGGTTGGTCTGCATGCGAGAATACGGCGCGCACAATTTGCGATGAGGAAAGCACTCGCGTGAACGACGCGCATCACACAACCTCAGTTGCGATCGGTGGCCTGCCGATCGGGATCACTTCGGCTGACGGCGAGTTCATCGCGATGCTCGAGCGGCGGTACGCGGGCTTTCTCGGCGGCGATGCGGCGGTGCAGTTCGAAGTCGATGTCGTGCCGCCGTCACAAATCGGCGACGACGAAGATCTCGCGGTACGGCGCGAGGGTGAGCGCTGGACGATGACACGCGGCGACTTTCGCGCCGATTTCGATCCCGTGTCGCAGCGCGGCAAGGTGCGCCAGGGCGCTTATCCTTACGCGATCGATTCGGTGATGCGGATCGTGCACAGCCTGATGCTGGTCGAGCGCGGCGGTTTCCTGCTCCATGCGGCGAGCGTCGTGCGCAACGGGCGCGCCTTCATTTTCTCGGGCGTGTCGGGTGCGGGTAAGACGACGATCTCCCGTCTTGCGCCGAGCGATGTGACTCTGCTGACCGACGAGATTTCATACATCAAGCCCACTAATGAAGGGTACCGCGCTTTCGGCACGCCCTTCGCCGGCGAGCTGGCAAGGTCCGGCGAGAACATCGCGGCTCCCCTCGGCGCGCTGTATTTTCTAAAACAGGGCGCGAGCAACGACACGCAAGTGATTCGCGGTTCAGACGCCGCGCGCCGGCTCCTGCGCAACATCCTGTTCTTTGCCGACGATCGCGCCTTGGTGCAGAAGCTGTTCGGCATTGCCTGCGACTTCGTGTCGCGCGTGCCGGTTTACGAGTTGACTTTCAAACCCACGGTCGAAGTTTGGGATCTGATCAGATGAACGACACCTACATCAAACGCCACGCCGACACCGCCGCGCGAATGCTCGGCGATGAAATGATCGTCATGTCGGTCAAGGATTCGCGCGTCTTCACGCTGAATCCGACCGCGAGCGTAATCTGGCGCGCCGCCGACGGCGCCACGAGCCTGCGCGAGATCGTCGAGCGCGCGGTCGTGGCGGAATTCGAAATCGACGCCGAGTCGGCCTATCGCGATGCGCTCGAACTGGTCGGCAAGCTGGCCCAGGAAGGAATTCTCGTCGTCGCAGGCGAGCCGGTCGCGGCTGACCAATCATGACGCTGCTTCAGGCCGCCAACGCCAAGGCGATCCAGCTCGGCATCCCGTTGGGCGTCCATCTCGACGTCACCTGGCGATGCAACGAGCGCTGCGTGCATTGCTATCTCGACCACGACGATGCGGGCGAGATGAGCTTCGACGAGATCGCGGGAGTATTGCAGCAGCTCGCGGATGCGGGCGTATTTTTCCTGACGATCAGCGGCGGCGAGCCGCTTTTGCGCAAGGATATCATGGCGATCATCCAGCGCGCCCGCTCCCTCGCGTTTAACGTCAAGCTCAAGACCAACGCGATCCTGGTCGATGCGCCAAAAGCCGCGGCGCTCCGCAAGCTCGGCGTCGAGACGGTTCAGATCAGCATCTATTCGCATCGCGCCGAAGTCCATGACGCGATCACCAAGGTGCCGGGTTCCCTCAATCGCACGCTGGCCGCGATTCGATTCCTGCGCGAACAGGGATTGAAAGTAACGATCGCTCATGTGCTGATGGCGCAGAATCGCGCCGACTATCCGGCGGTGCAGAGACTCGCGGTGGAGCTCGGAACTGGCCTCACGATCGATCCGACGATTACGCCGCATATCAACGGCGATCGCTCGCTGCTCAAGCTCAACATCTCGCGTGCCGACCTGCGCGAAGTGATGCACGACAAATCCATCGGCGGCGACCTGGTGGAATCATCGCTGCCGCGCGGGGAGATTAGCGAGGAGACTCTCGACCAGATTCCGTGCAGTGCGGGTCACAGCTCCTGTTACATCTCGCCGTACGGCGACGTTTATCCCTGCGTGCAGTTTCCGTTGCCCAGCGGCAATGTCCGGCAGCAGAAATTCATCGACATCTGGAAGGATTCACCGCAGCTCAAGGAAGTCCGCTCCATTCGGACGCGCGACCTGCCAGTCTGTTCAGGATGCGCGCACGTTTCCGGATGCAGTCGATGCCCGGGGCTCGCCTTCCTGGAAGGCAACATGCGCGGGCCGTCGAGTGCCGACTGCGAGAAGTCGTTCGCGCTCACAGGTGTTCCTTCGGCAAACATGATGCTGAAAGAATGCGCCGCGGCTGCGAGCGCATCCGGCAAATAGCCAGTCCATAATAGTCACCCGATTCGATCTCCCGGCGCGTCCAGCGCGAACTCGTTTTGACCTCCGAAATCAACTTTCTCCTCGCTGCGGTTGCGGCTGCTCGCGATGATTCGCAGGTCGCGCGAGCGCGCGAACTGGCGAGCATCGTCGAATGGAAGCGGGTCTTCGCGTTGGCGAAGATCCACTGCGTCACGCCGATCATTTGCCGATTCATCGCCGAGAATGGCGGCGCGGCAACTCCAGAATCGGTGAAGTCGACGGCGCGAAAGCAGTTCCTGGAATTGTGGCGGCGCAATACGAAGTTCGCGCGAACGCTCGTTGAGATCGCTCGAGTAATCGAAGCAGAAGGCATCCCGGTGATCGCGCTCAAGGGCCCGGCGCTCGCGATCCAGACTTGGGGCGACCCCGTGATGCGCGAGTACAGCGACCTCGATCTGCTCGTGAAGCCGCACGACGTGCCGCGCGTGGCGAAGCTGCTCGCCGATCGCGGTTACCGCGCGCGCCGCTACGTGCCCAATACGGCAGAAGGCGGATCGTTCTTCGATTTCGAAAGTGAATTCACGACGGCCGGCAACGGTGTTGCGATCGATCTCCACGTCAAGCTGGCACCGTCGTATTTCCCAACCGGGATCGATTCCGACCGGCTGTGGCTGAGCAGCGTCCGAGTTGAGATCGAGGGTTCGACTGTCGCGACGCTGAATCCGACCGATTCGGCTCGCTTCGTCGCTGCGCATGCGGCCAAACATGGATGGCGCTCCTTCGGTTTTGTGTCAGACTTCGCCGCTCTCGAATCGTCGCCTGATCTGGATTGGCCAGCGCTATTGGCCGGCGCCACAAATCAGAGCGGCAGGATGATCCGGCTCGCGGTGATTCTGGCCGAGGAAATGTGCGGTGCGCGATTTCCTGCAGAGATCGACGCGGCGGCCCGGCGCGATTCAGATGTGACTCGGCTGGCGCGCAAGATCCGGGCACGGATGTTCGATGCAACGGCAGACGGCCTCAGCTTGTTTCACGATTGGGTTGTGCCGCTTCGCTCACTTGAGCGTACGCAGGATCGTTTGCGCTATGCGGCAGGACGAGCGTTTCGTCCGACGGTCGAAGATCGCGAGTTCATCGCGTTGCCGCGAAAGATCTATTGGGCCTATTACCTGACGCGGCCGCTCAGGATGGCTGGGCTTCACGGCCATCGATTGTTTCGCTCCGCCCCCCTCGGAGGTGCAAACCAATGAACGCACAGCGGCGCACTGACAAGGAGAAAGTCATCTAGTATTTTTCTGGTCGAGCCAGATATCCAAAGCAACCTATCAAGGGCGTGACGGCAGGAAGCCGTCACGCCCTTTTTTTTCCGTATTCGACGAGGGCGAAAAAGGGGTCGCGCGGGGTTTGACTGACAGTTAAGTGGCGCGGTGACAACGATTCGCCGCTCGGAGGTAAAAAAATGTTTCGCTCGGTTTTATCTCAAGCTGAGCGTTTGTCATCATTTGTTAGACACGCTCGACATTCGTAGCTAACCGTATCGCGGCATACTTCTTGATCAACTCCTGCGCCTAAGAGTAAGTCGCAGTTAACAGTTTGTCTTGATACGCCGCGGAGGAGTGGCTATGCATTTGTCGAACACGGCAGCTCGCGGTCTAATCTGGGCGGCTTGCTGCTTATTTACCGGCTGCACTTTTATCGGCGTCGATGATCCGGCGACCTTGGAGCGCATGCAAACGGCGCAGAGCTTCGGCCCCCCGATGACGGTGCGGTACGAGGTGCTCCTCGATCGCGGCATCACGCGCGATCGGGCTGACAAGCTGCTTTCGGCCTGGAATAGGCGATACGCCAAGGAGTTCGGGCTCAGGGTCACGCCAGTCGCTTACCAGGAGTTCGACCGCGCGCCGCATGCGTGGAGCTACGCCGATATCGAGGCGCAACTGCTCACGGTGCCACTGCCGCCCGGAGTTGATCGCGTGATGTGGTTCGTCGGGCACACGCCGAGTGAATACGTGGTGGGCACGCTGACCTCGCTGCTCAACGCTCCGCTGCCGCTCGGCGGCGATTCGCTGGTCACGACCTTCGGCTACACCAATGATTCAACGCAGACGCATTCGTTCGTGTTTGCCTATGGCGACGCATCGAGCAGCCTGGTGTTCACGCCGGCGCGCGTCACCGTCCACGAGATGTTCCATCAGATGGGATGCGGTCATTACAGCATGGACGAATGCTACGAGCGGATCGCGCTACTCAAAAGCGCGGCCAATGATCGGCCGGGCGACATGTTCCCGGCGATCTTCTATCCGCAAAAGCATCAGCAAGGCGAACCGTACAAGACGGTCGCATTCCGTGCGCAAGTGAATACATCGCTTCAAGACGAGTACATGGCGATGACGGAAAAGCACTGACGCTCGGCCTGGCGCTTTGGTTTGTCGTTGCGGAATTATCTGAGAGTCACGTAAGTTTTTTACGCAGCGATCTCTTATCGGCGTGGTTTTGATTCGCTTGCAATGTGACCGAGTTAATCAGCGCAGCCATCCTTGCGGCTCATCTCGAACATGATTCGCGATCGCGTCGAATCATCAGGAGCCGCTGGATGCTGGATCGGATCGCGAGGACAACCTTCGCCTGCCTTTGCGCACTTTCACTCGTAGTCATTGCGCCCGCCCGCGGATGGGCGAGCTGGCCGCTGGTAGCACTCTAAGCGGCGTCGGCTTCCTCACGAACTACAGTGGCGCGAACGTCGCGCCGACGGCGTTCACGATCAATGGCACGCGGTGCCAATAGCGGGAGGATTTGTGCCGCCGTGGAGGCGGCTCTCGCGTCGTGGGAAACACTCGAAAGTCTGGCCTTGAACCGATCGCTGACGAGCGAAACTCTAGCAAAATCGCGTTTTTACGTTCAGCGACCGTGAGTTGCTGGCTGACCTCAAAGATTGACAATCTTATGCGATATGATAGACCGCCTAATGATTAGTTGCAGGTAGGGATGCCTATCGACTGGGGCCTGCAAGTTTCCTGAATCAGCCGATATTTTCCTCTCATGCCTGCGGACTGCGGTCTCGTTCGCGTTGATCGTGGGCCAGGAGTGGTTGATGCAGGAACCTCGGCTTTTGGATCGACAGTGGCGTGAGAAGTACTCCATCGAGCGGCTCGGCGAGTTCGTCGCGCGCTGTCGTAAGCGGCGGATCGCCGTGACACCCCAGCGCCTGGCGGTCATCCAGGCGTTGCTCGCTTCCGAGAATCATCCGAGCACCGACGAAATATTCGCCGCCGTACGCCGCCAGCATCCGCACGTGTCGTTAGCCACGGTCCATCGGATTCTGAACGAATTTTGCGAAACAGGAGAGGCGCGCAAGGTAACGCTGCTGCACGATGCCGCGCGCTATGACGGCAACGTCGAGCCTCATCACCACGTCATTTGCGTGCGATGCAAACGGGTCAGCGACATCGAGATACTCGATGTAGACAAGCTTCTCGAAGGCACACCGAGCCTTGGACAGTTCGCATTGCTGCGCTGTTCACTCGAAATCGAGGCGCTGTGCAAGCGCTGCCAGCTTGTCGAGAAGCGAGCCGCGCGCGACGGGCTACAGAAACAGGAAACTAAACTTTAGTTAAGCATAGTTGACAACTGGGTAATGGATGAACGACGCGCGTCAACCAGCGCGGCCGGCGGCGATCATGCGAACGGAAACTGGATGGGTTTGTAGTTCGTCGCGGGTTTGAGCAACTCGAAGGAAGGTGAAGACATGGCAGAGGAAGCGAAGTGCCCGTTTACGGGCGCGACCCACGAACAAACAAACCATGATTGGTGGCCGAACCAGGTAAGCATTCAGATTCTTCGCCGGAACTCGTCCGAGTCCGATCCGATGGGCGAGGAGTTCGACTACGCCAAGGAATTCAAGAGCCTCGACCTCAATGCCGTGGTCAAAGATCTGCACGCATTGATGACAGACTCGCAGGATTGGTGGCCTGCGGATTTTGGCCATTACGGGCCGCTCTTCATTCGCATGGCGTGGCACGCCGCGGGCACCTACCGCATCGGCGACGGTCGCGGCGGCGCCGGAACTGGCCAGCAGCGCTTTGCGCCGCTCAATAGCTGGCCCGATAACGCCAACCTCGACAAAGCGCGCCGGCTGCTGTGGCCGATCAAGCAGAAATACGGGCGCAAGCTCTCCTGGGCCGACTTGCTGATTCTGACCGGGAACGTCGCGCTCGAATCGATGGGCTTCAAGACGTTTGGTTTCGGTGGCGGGCGCGAGGATGTCTGGGAACCCGAAGAGCTCTACTGGGGTCCCGAATCGGTTTGGCTGGATGACAAGCGCTACACCGGCGACCGCGATCTGCAGAATCCTCTCGGCGCCGTGCAGATGGGTCTGATCTACGTCAATCCGGAAGGGCCGAACGGCAAGCCTGATCCGGTCGCGGCCGCGCGGGACATTCGCGAGACGTTCCGCCGCATGGCGATGAACGACGAAGAGACGGTTGCGTTGATTGCCGGCGGTCACACCTTCGGCAAAACCCACGGCGCCGGCGATGCGGCGCTGGTGGGACCCGATCCGGAAGCCGCCGCTGTCGAACAACAGGGTATCGGTTGGAAGAGTAAATACGCGTCCGGCATCGGCGGCGACGCGATCACCAGCGGCATCGAAGTCACCTGGAGTGCGACGCCAACCAAGTGGAGCAACGAGTACTTCAAGAACCTGTTCAGCTACGAATGGGAACTGACCAAGAGTCCGGCAGGCGCGAATCAATGGAAACCGAAGAACGGGGCGGGTAACGGCACCGTGCCCGACGCGCACGACAAGACCAAGCGTCACGCGCCTGCGATGCTCACGACCGACCTCTCGATGCGGATGGACCCGGCGTACGAAAAGATTTCGAAGCGCTTCTACGAGCATCCGGATCAGTTCGCCGACGCCTTTGCGCGCGCATGGTTCAAGCTGACGCATCGCGACATGGGGCCGATCGCGCGTTATCTCGGGCCACTCGTTCCGAAGGAGCATTTGAGTTGGCAGGATCCCATCCCGGCCGTGAATCATCCGCTGATTGGCGACCAGGACATCGCTGCGCTGAAGCAGAAAATCCTGGCGTCGGGCCTGTCGGTTTCGCAGCTCGTCTCGACGGCATGGGCATCGGCGTCGACGTTCCGCGGAAGCGACAAGCGCGGCGGAGCGAACGGCGCGCGTATCCGCCTCGCGCCGCAAAAGGACTGGGAGGTCAATCAGCCGGCGCAGCTCAAGAAGGTGCTGGCTACGCTCGAAGAGATTCAGAAGGGCTTCAATGGATCTGCGTCGGGCGGGAAGAAGGTCTCGCTCGCCGATCTTATCGTTCTCGGCGGATGCGCGGCGATCGAGAAGGCCGCGAAAGATGCAGGGATCGAACTGAAGGTTCCGTTCAGGCCGGGGCGCATGGACGCGTCGCAGGAGCAGACCGACGTCGAATCATTCGAACCGCTCGAACCGCGGGCAGATGGCTTCCGCAACTATCTGAGCGGCAAGCAGCGCTGGTCGTCTGAGGAGCTATTTATCGATCGCGCGCAATTGCTGAAGCTGACACCGCCTGAAGTGACGGTCCTTGTCGGCGGCCTGCGAGTGCTTGGGGCAAATGCCGGGCAGTCAAAGCATGGCGTCTTCACCAAGAAGCCAGAAACCTTGACGAATGACTTCTTCGTCAACCTGCTCGACATGCGCACGCAATGGCAGCCGGCGGCCGGCGCCGAAGGTGCGTACGAAGGACGCGATCGCAAGACCAACGAGCTGAAGTGGACTGGCACCCGAGTCGACCTGCTCTTCGGTTCGAACTCGCAACTGCGGGCGCTGGCGGAAGTCTACGCGTGCGCGGATGCGAAGGAGAAGTTCGCCAAAGACTTCGCGGCGGCCTGGTCCAAGGTGATGGATTCCGATCGCTTCGACCTGCGCTAATCTAGGTTTCGCGGGCCTCGAGAAGAAGCCGTCGAAAATAAACAGGGCGGCGTTTCAAGACGACTTGAAACGCCGCCTCTGCGTTCTATGTCGCCTTGCTCGCAAACTACAGCGCCACCAGCATATGGCGCGCGCGTCGTTGCGGCGAACCAGACCGTAGAGCGCATCGATATAAAGCCCCGTCAGCCCCTCCGAATCTCCGCAAATCCGATCAAGTTCAGCCGTATCAGGATTTTTGTCGAAGCGATCTAAATCAAAGACAATCAATCGAAAGCTGCGCCGAGGCGTTCAATGGGACGCGGTGCCAGTGGCGGGAGGATTGACTTTTTGTGATGCGGCGAAGGCCGCGCGGGCGTCGTGGA
>Ga0335073_10014476_pt1 | contig 11050 bp, 8 predicted proteins | sample Lox_Sample_22_FD_207093 | JGI IMG/M metagenome (GOLD analysis project Ga0335073, IMG submission 207093) | Soil microbial communities from Loxahatchee National Wildlife Refuge, Florida, United States - Lox_Sample_2.2 | ecosystem: Environmental > Terrestrial > Soil > Wetlands | place: USA: Florida... | reverse complement strand
GCCGCGGTGGCGGGCGGTGCGCTCGCGGCGATCGTCGTGCTCGACCGTGCCCCGACCACCGCCGGCGCCTTCCTCGGGACGCTGCTCCTTGCCGGCGCGCTGCTCGTCGCGTTCGCGCCGCTCGGACGCCGTACTGCCGATGAATGGATTCCGGTGGCGCTGTCGTTCGGGATGCGATCGATACGGGGACGCCTCCGCTTCCGCTCGAGCGTTCCCGCCGGCGGGATGATGGCGGCCGAGCGACCGGGCCCGCCGCGTCGGCTGGTGAGACATCCGGCACCCGATGCTCCGGCCGCGCTCCGGGGCGTGCGTATCGTCGAAGCCCCGTATCGGGACCACCCGGTCGGGGTGCTCTCGGAGCGGCGCGGCCGGCTCCTCACGGCGGTGGTCGCGTGCCGCGTGCTCGCGTTCTCGTTGCTCGACTCCGAGGCGCAGGAGCGGCGCCTCGCGCGCTGGGGGCTGATCCTCGCCGGCGCGGCGGCAGGCGCAGTCCGGAGGCTGCAGTGGATCGAGCGCACCGCCCCCGCCCAGGGCGACGAACTCGCTCGCTGGCTTCACGACGAGCGCGACCCGGCGGTCCCGCTGAGAGGCACCCCGATCATCGAGTCTTACCTCGAGCTCATTGGCGCGACGACGAAGGCCACGCAGGAGCACGAGGTGCTGGTCGCGGTGCAGATCGATGCGCGCCGCGTCGCCGGTCGCGGTCAGACGGCCGCGGTGGGCGCGCTGATCGAGCAGACCGAGCGGGTCGCGCGGGGCCTCGAGGCGGCTGAGGTCACCGTGCTCGGGGCGCTCGGGGCCGGGCAGCTCGCGCGGACGCTCAGGACCGCGTTCGACCCGTACGCGCGCGCCGAACTCGCGGCGGTCGAGGCGGCCGAGCCTGACCGGGACGGGCTCGCCGAGACCAACGCCTGGCCACTCGGCGCGCGCGAGCACTGGGACCACTACGCGAGCGACGGCGCGGTCCACGCCACGTTCTGGATCGGCGCGTGGCCGCGCGTCGACGTCTCCCCGATGTTCATGGACGCGCTGCTCGGTCACTCACACGTGGTCAGGACGGTCGCAGTGACGTTCGAGCCGATCGCCCCCGAGCGCTCCACCCGGGAGGTCGAGGCCGCCGTCACCCGGGACCGCGCCGACCGGGAGCTCCGCCACCGCTTCGGGCAAGCCGACACCGCCCGCCACCGCCAGGCTGAGGACGCGACCATGCGCCGCGAGGCCGAGCTTGCCGCCGGCCACGCCGAGGTCCGGGTGGCCGGGTTCGTGACCGTCTCCGGCCGCGACCGCGACGATCTGCGACGCGCCTGCTCGGAGGTCCACGAACAGGCCGCGCGAGCCCGGCTCGAGCTTCACCGGATGTACGGCCAGCAGGCCGAGGCGTTCGCGTTCACGCTGCCTTTGTGTCGGGGGCTGCGATGACCGCCCGGCTGCGAGGTCACCGATGAGCGCCGAGCGGCCCGGACACCGCTGCACGACCCGGAACGCGCAGGCGATCTACCCGTTCGTGGCCACCGGCGGCCTGGGTGGGCGCGGCGTGTTCGTCGGACGCGACGACAGTGGCGGCGCCTTCTGTTACGACCCGTGGGTCCTGTATGGCGAGGGCGCGCTCGACGACCCGAACGCGATCGTCCTCGGCAAGCTCGGGCAGGGCAAGAGCGCGCTGGTGAAGACACTGCTGTGGCGAATGCTCCTGTTCGGTCGCCGCGCGTTCGTGCTCGACGTGAAACGCGAGTACGGACCGCTCTGCGATGCGGTCGGGGTGCGGCCGGTGTCGCTCGAGCCCGGCGGCGCCGTCCGGCTCAACCCTCTCGCCTCGCGTCCGGAAGAGCACGCCCAGCTCGAACTCCTCCGGGCCGTGACGATGACCGCCATCGGCGGACCGCTCACGCAGATCGAGTCAGCCGCGCTCCGCGAGGCGCTCCACGCGGTCCGCACGCGTGGCGTCGCCGAGCCCACGCTGCCGCAGGTCGTACGCGTGCTGTTCGATCCGGTGCCCGCGATGGCCGAGCGGCTCCGGACGACGCCCGAGCGGCTCGGGCTCGACGCCCGCCGCGCGGCGCTCGCGCTCCAGGACCTGTGCGAGGGACCGCTCCGCGGGATGTTCGACGGTCCGACCTCCCCCGGCCTCGACCTCGACGCCCGGCTGCTCGTGCTCGACCTTCACGCGGTCCGGGACTCGCCGGCGGTCGGGATCCTGATGGCGTGCGCGACGGCGTGGATGAGCGCCCTGCTCGCGCGAATGGCCGAGCGTCCCGGGCGCGAGCGGCTGATCAACGTCGCCGACGAGTCCTGGAAGATCATTCAGCACACCGGCCTCGGCGAGTGGTTCCAGTCGAACTTCAAGTTGGCCCGGCAGTTCGGGGTGATGAACCTCGTGGTGCTGCACAAGCTCGCCGATCTGAAGGCCGCCGGCGATGCCGGGTCGCGAGCGGCCCGGATCGCCGAGGGGCTCATCGCGGACGCCTCAACGCGCATCGTCTACCACCAGGACGAGAGCCAAGTCCCCGTCACGCGCTCGCTCCTCGGCCTGTCCGAGACCGAGTCCCGGCTGATCTCGACGCTGTCGGCGGGTCAGGCGCTGTGGCGCGTCGGCAACCGCTCGTTCGTCGTCCAGCACTACCGGTCGCGACTCGAGGCGACGTTCACGAACACCGACACGGGGATGCGAGTCAGCGAGGCGAGGATCGGGCGCGGATGAGCCGAGACCACGGCTCCGGGCTGTCTGACGCCGCCGCGCTGGCGACGATCGGTGTCGTGGTCGTCGTGACCGGCACGCTGTGGCTTTGGGGTGGCGTCGCCGGAGCTCTGTTCGGGTCGGGTTGGCCGGCCGTCGGGATCGGCCAGCTGCTCGCGGTACTGGTCCGCCTGCCGTCCCGGCTGTCCGACCCAGCTGCCGCGTGGCCGACCGCGGCGAGACCGCTCCTCCCGGGCGCCGGCGGGTTCTACGGAGCGCTCGCGATCCTCGCCGGCGCCGGCGCCGTCCTCGTCCTCGCCGCGGGTCGGGTCGGAGTGCGGCTCGGCAGCGGCGGCGGCGGCGCGCGGTGGGCGAGAACGCCCGAGCTCCGCCGCCTCCGCAGCCTCGGGCGAACCCGGCGCACCGGGAGGCTCGTCCTCGGACGCCACGGCGGAAGGCTGCTGTGCGCCGAGCAACGCCACGCCCTGGTGGCGTTCGGTCCCCCGCAATCGGGCAAATCCGCGGGGATCGCGATCCCGGCCCTGCTCGACTGGAGCGGCCCGGCCGTCGCGAGCTCGATCAAGACGGATCTTGTCGGCTCCACGATCGCGCGCCGGCGGGCGCTCGGCGAGGTGTTCGTGTTCGACCCGTTCGGGCTCTCAGCGGAACGGACACACACGTGGTCGCCGCTGCACGCGGCGCACACCTGGGACGGCGCGCTCGAGGTGGCCTGGCGGCTCGCGTCCGCCGGCGAGCTCGACCGCCGGAGCATGGAGGGCGGCGACTTCTGGGCAGTGGCCGCAGAGCAGCGGCTCGCCCCGTTGCTGTACGCCGCCGCGACATCCGGCGCCGGGATGGACACAGTCGTGCGCTGGGTCCACGGGCAGGGAATACGCGAGTTGGACCAGGCGCTCCTCATCGCCGGCGAGGGCGGCCACGCCGCCTATGACGCGGTGCGGGCGTTCGAGGCCCAGGCCGATCGGACGCGCACGTCGATCGAGGCGACCGCCCAGACGCTCCTGCGTGCCTATCGGTTCGGCCGCGTCGTCCGCTCGGCGGAGTCGTGCGAGATCACCGCCGACCGGCTGCTCGACGGCCCCGCGACGCTCTACCTGATCGGCGACGCCAAGGCGTCGAAGCTGCTGCGCCCGATCTTCCTGGCGCTGCTCGGCGAGGTCGTCGACCGGGCCTACGAGCGCGCGACGCTCGCCGGCGGGCGCCTGGAACAAGCTCTCCTGTTGTGCCTCGACGAGGCGGGCAACGTCGCCCCGCTACCCCACCTCGCGGAGATCGCGTCGACCGCGCCCAGCCACAACATCCAGCTTGTCACGATCTTTCACGACCTCGCCCAGGCGCGCTCGCGCTACGGACAGCAGGCCGAGACGCTCGTCAACAGCCACCGGGCGCGGATGCTGCTGCCCGGCGTCGCGGATCTGGAGACGCTCCGCTACTTCGCCGGGCTGACCGGCGAGGAGGAGGCACGCGACCGCTCGCACACGACCGGCGCCGGTGGAACGACGCGCTCGACCTCGCGCCGGCGCCGCCCGCTGATCGCGGCCGAGGCGCTCCGCCAGCTGCCCGAGCGGCACGCGCTCCTGCTCTACGGCCGGATTCCACCAACCCAGTTGCGTCTGCGGCTGTGGTTCGAGGACCGTCGCCTGCGGGCCCTCGCGAAGGGAGCGTCGTGAGCCGACCCGAGCCCGAGGACTGGAACGAGCCCGACAACGACTGGGAGGAGCCGGTATCCGCGCGCTGGCCGCTGAGCTGCGAGGGGCTGTACCCGCGCGAGCGGTGGATGTGGTTCGAGCAGCTGTGGTCCGACGTGTGCGTGCTCCGGGTGCGTTACCGCCTCGCGCTTCGCAGCGGCTGGTGGCTCGACCAGGTGCAGGTGGAGGCGCTGGCCGCGCTGTCGGCCTGGGTCGAGCGGTACGACTCGGGCGAGTGGGACGACCCGCCCGGCAAGCTGGCGTTGCTCTACGACCTCGAGCGCATCGGCGCGCTGCTCAGGGACGGCGGCGAGCCGTTTCATCCCGATCGCGACCGGCTGGCGTTCGCCCGGTACCTGATCGAGCTCGGGTGCCAGCCGCCGCCCGATCGCTGACGCCGGCCACGGCCGCTCACCCCTCAGGCATGATCTGTCCGCCCGCCCGCCGACCGAGGAGGCTCGATGCCGCTATCGAAGCAGCGCCCACGCCAGCCGATCCCGCAAGCCATCCGCACCATGGAGGCGGCAGCGGCGACGCTGCCGATCCACGAGATGGGAGACAGCGGCCTCGACAGCGAGACCGCCTACGAGCTGATCACGAGCGAGCTCCTGCTCGACGGGCAGGCCCGCCTCAACATGGCGACGTTCGTGACGACGTACATGCCGGCCGTGGCAGCCAGGCTGATGTCCGACACCGCCGACAAGAACATGATCGACAAGGATGAGTACCCGCAGACGGCCGAGATCGAGGCCCGCTGCGTGAGCATCATCGCCGAGATGTGGAACTCGCCCGCACACGAGCAGGCCACCGGCTGCTCGACGACGGGCTCGAGCGAGGCCGCGATGCTCGGCGGCCTGGCACTCAAGTGGCGCTGGCGGGAGCGGATGAAGAAGGCCGGCAAGCCGACCGACAACCCCAACCTGGTGATGGGGATCAACGTCCAGGTCTGCTGGGACAAGTTCTGCCGCTACTGGGATGTCGAGCCGCGCCTGGTGCCGATGGAAGGTGACCGCTTCCACCTCGGTCCCGAGGAGGCCGTCGCGCTGTGCGACGAGAACACGATCGGCGTGGTGGCGATCCTCGGTTCGACGTTCGACGGCAGCTACGAGCCGGTCAAGGAGATCGCGGCCGCCCTCGACAAGCTCGAGGACGAGAAGGGGCTGTACGTGCCGGTCCACGTCGACGCCGCCTCGGGTGGGTTCGTGGCGCCCACGCTGCAGCCGGACCTGGAATGGGATTTCCGCCTCCCCCGGGTGCAGTCGATCAACGCCTCTGGGCACAAGTACGGTCTCGTGTACCCGGGCGTCGGCTGGGCCATCTGGCGCAACGAGGAGGCGCTCCCCCGCGACCTGGTGTTCGACGTCAACTACCTCGGCGGCCACATGCCCACGTTCGCGCTGAACTTCTCGCGCCCTGGGAGCGAGGTGATCGCCCAGTACTTCATGTTCACCACGCTCGGCCGCGAGGGCTACCGGCGCGTCATGCAGGGGGCCCAGAACGTGGCGATCCACCTCTCGAGCGAGATCGCCAAGATGGGCCGGTACCGCCTGGTCTCAGAAGGCAGAGATCTTCCCGTATTCGCGTTCGGTCTCGCCCCCGAGGTCGAGAACTACACCGTGTTCGACGTGTCCGACCGGCTGCGCCAGTTCGGCTGGCTGGTGCCCGCCTACTCGTTCCCCAAGAACCGCGAGGACCTGGATGTGCTGCGCATGGTCATCCGCGCCGGCATGACCATGGAGATGGCCGACCACCTGCTCAAGGACCTTGACGGCGTGACCGCCTTCCTCGAGTCGCTTGACGCACCGCTGCCGTCCGTGTCGAAGGACAAACGCACCGCATTCGCACACTGACGCGATAGCCACGCTCAAGTTCGCCGCCGTGCGGGCCGATCACGGCGGCTGTGTGCAAACGACTGATCGCAGTCGCGCTGCTTGCTGCGGCAACCTTGGTCGCTGCCGGCGGGATCGCCCAGGCGCAGATTCCGGTCCGCCATTCGGTCTACCGACAGTACATCGATCCGTTCGCCGCCCCGGGCTGGATGCCGAACCGGACCGACATGGGCGTCGACTGGCTCGTGTCCCGCCCGCTGCCCGTCCGTGCGATCGGCGATGCCGTGATCGTCGGGTCGAACTCGCACGACGCCGGCTGGCCCGGCGGTCACTTCATCTGGTACCGGCTGCTCGACGGCAGTCACGCCGGCGACATCATCTACGTCGCCGAGCATCTCAAGCATCTCCTCCCCGCCGGCGTCCACGTCCGCGCCGGCCAGAAGATCGCCGAGGCGCTTCCGGGCGGGACCGGTACCGAGTGGGGATGGGCTGAGGTCGACGGGGAGACCCGCGCGCACCCCTGTTACTACGAAGGCGAGCAGACCGCGTCGGGCAAGGACATGGCGCGGTTCATGAAATCTCTTGGGGCGACCGTCGACGACCCGCCGGGTCGTGGACCTAACGCGCCGTTCGGAAAGCTCTGCTGACCGGCGGCACCTGACCGGCAGCCGGCGTGCGGTCGCGCGCGTGTCTAGAGGACATCCGCCAGCCGCCGCGCCGCCGCGCTGATCTGGCGCGGGGTGCTCGCCTCGAGCACGGCCTGGAGATCGAGCACGCGGACGCCGAACGCGTCGAGCTCGCGCGTGCCGACGATCGCGTGGCACGGCACGCCGCCCTGGCGGGCGCGCGTCGAGACCTCGGACACGAGCTTGCCCGCGAGGCTCTGCTGATCGAGCTTGCCCTCGCCGGTCACCACCGCTCGCGCGGCGCGCATGCGCCGATCGAAGTCGACGGCGTCGAGCACGAACTGTGCGCCCGGGACGAGCTCGGCGTCGAACTCGGCCCACAGTCCGCCGGAGAGACCGCCGGCCGCGCCCGTCATCGGTACCCCGCGGGGGTCGCGCGTCAGCCGCCTGGCCTGCTCGTTCAGCCGCTTGGTCAGCTTGGTCACGTCTTCCGGCCCGGCTCCCTTCTGCGGACCGAACACGCGCGCGGCATGCTCGAACGGGGTGCGCACGTCGGTCAGCACCGCGATCCGGGCGCCACCGAGGCCGCCCTGCTCCTCGATCGCGCGGATCGCGCCGGCGCCGCCGTCGGTGGTCGCGCTTCCGCCCGCGCCGAGGTACACGATGTCGGCACCCTTCTGCACCGCCGCCATGATCAGCTGGCCGGTCCCGAACGTGCTCGCCTCGATCGGGTCGCGCTCGGCCGGATCGACCAGGCCGAGGCCGCTCGCGGAGGCCATCTCGACGATCCCGACTACCCGGCCCCTGCCGGCCTCGCCGATCCCGAACTCGGCCTCGACGGGGCGACCCAACGGATCGGACACGACCACCGTGCGCCGGTCGCCTTCGAGCGCGCGCAGGAGCGCGTCGAGCGTGCCCTCGCCTCCGTCCGCGATCGGGCACAGATCGACCGGACGGCCCGCGGCCTCGAGCCCACGGCCGATCGCGCCGGCGACCTCCGCGGCCGCCAGCGTGCCTTTGAATGAGTCGGGGGCGACGAGGATCGTGGTCGGGATACCGGGAATCATCGCGCGAGTATCTTCGGGGATCGGTGCACGAGACGCGAGAGGACATCGCCGCCCTCCAGGAGCTGCTCGATCGCAGCTACGCCGCCGCCGGCCCGCACCTTCGAAGCATCACCACACCGGAGCGCCGCGTCGGCGCCGAGGACCTCGTGCGGGAGCTGACCGGCATGTGCCTGCTCGTCGTCGCCACGGTCACCGCCGATTGCCGCCCGATCGCCGGCCCGCTCGACGGGATCTTCTACCGCGGCGCCTTTCACTTCGGCACCGCGCCCGACTCGGTCCGCTACCGCCACCTGTTGGCGCGCCCGCAGGTCAGCGCGACGCACATGCCCCGCGAGGAGTTCGCCGTCAACGTGCACGGGCGGGCGGCGCCCGTCGAGATCGCCGGCGGCTTCCGCGAGACGCTGCTCGAGGTGTACGTGCCGCGCTACGGCCCCGACTGGGAACAGTTCCTCGACAGCGGTCCGGTGTACATGCGGATCGACGCCGACCGGATGTTCACGTTCCAGATGCAGGACACCGGCTAAGCCGACACTCGGCCGCCGCCGCCGGTCCACTGCGCGGTTGGCCACACAGTAGGTGGCGGAATCAGAATTCACCCCGGTGGGGGCGGCGAGTGTGCGGTTTTCCTGTGTGGGCCTCGCACGGAATCCGGCCTCGACACGGATTGCCGACCGAACGCGCGCTGTGCCGGATTCCGCACGCTCGGCGTCCCTGGGGCCATGCGGGCCCGTCCGGACGGGGAACGTGGTCCCACGGATGCCGAGCGAAGCGAGGCCCAGAATCACCTGAGGGCGGACGCGACCGCCCGGCCGGCGGTGCGACCGGAGAACAGGCAACCGCCGAGGAACGTTCCCTCGAGCGAGCGGTAGCCGTGCACGCCACCGCCACCGAAGCCCGCGACCTCGCCGGCGGCGTACAGGCCCGAGAGCGGCTCGCCGCCGGGCTTGAGCACCCGCCCGGACAGGTCGGTTTCGAGCCCGCCGAGCGTCTTGCGCGTGAGGATCCAGAGGCGCACCGCGATCAGCGGTCCGGCGGCCGGATCGAGGATCCGGTGCGGGCTGGCGACGCGGCTCACCCGGTCGGGCAGGTATCGCCGCGCCCCGTGGATCGCGGTGATCTGGAGGTCCTTGGCGTACGGGTTGGCCATCTCGCGGTCGCGCGCGCGGATCTCCCGCTCGAGATCGCCGGCGTCGATCAGGTCGTCGCCGGTGAGCGCGTTCATCCTCCGCACCAGATCGCCGAGGTCATGATCGACGATGAAGTCGACGCCGTGGCGCTTGAACGCCTCGACTGGCGCCGGCGCGCCCTTGCCGATCCGGCTGGTGAGGACCTGGCGCATGCTCTTCGAGGTCAGATCGGGGTTCTGCTCAGATCCCGACAGCGCGAACTCGCGCTCGATCATCTTCTGGGTGAGCACGAACCAGCTGTAGTCGTAGCCGGTCTTCATCAGGTGCTCGAGCGTGCCGAGCGTGTCGAAGCCCGGGAACAGCGGCACCGGCAGGCGCCTCCCGGTCGCGTCGAGCCACACGGGCGAGGGCCCGGGAAGGATGCGGATCCCGTGGCGGCTCCAGATCGGGTTCCAGTTCTCGATCCCCTCGGTGTAGTGCCACATGCGGTCGGGGTTGATGATGCTGGCGCCGGCGGTTTCAGTGATCTTGAGCATGCGCCCGTCGACGTGGTCGGGAACGCCGGAGAGCATCCGTTCCGGCGGCTTGCCCAGCGTCGAGGGCCAGGCCTCGCGGACGAGCTCGTGGTTGGCGCCGATCCCGCCCGAGGTCACGATCACGGCCTGGGCGGAGAGCTCGAACTCGCCGACGGGCGTGCGCGAGCTCGCTTGCCCGCGCAGCACCGAGCTCGGCTCGAGCACGGTCCCGGCCACGCCCGCGAGCGCCCCGCCGTTCGAGGTCAGTGTGTCGACCTGGTGGCGGAACTTCAGGGTCACGTTCCCCCGGGCGACGCCCTCGCGCACCCGGCGCTCGAACGGCTCGACCACGCCCGGCCCGGCACCCAGCGCGATATGGAAGCGCGGCACCGAGTTGCCGTGCTCGGTGGCGAGATAGCCACCCCGCTCGGCCCAGCCGGGCGTCGGGACGAACCGAACGCCCTGGTCGGAGAGCCACTGGCGCTTCTCGCCGGCGGCGAACTCGACATAGGCCTCGGCCCACTTGCGCGGCCACGCGTCCTCGGGCCGGTCGAAGCCGGCGCTCCCGAGCCAGTCCTGGAGCGCGAGCTCGGGCGAGTCGTGGACGCGCACCCGCCGCTGCTCGGGAGTGTCGACGAGGAACAGCCCTCCGAGCGACCAAAACGCCTGGCCGCCGAGCGAGGCCTCGGGCTCCTGGTCGAGCAGGATCACGCGGCGGCCGGCGTCCGCGAGCTCGGCCGTGGCGACGAGGCCGGCCAGCCCGCCGCCGACCACGATCACGTCCGCGTCGCTTCCAGCGGCACTCACTGCGACATCTGCTCCAGCTTGCACTCCTTGGGAGCCTTGTCCTCGCGCCAGCGCAGGATCTTCGTCCCGTGGCGGATGCGGCCGCCGCTGGCGTGGTCGAACGTGACCTCGACCACGAGCTCGGGGCGGAGCTCGATCCACTCGAGCTCCCGCTCGCTCTGCCAGCGGCTCGGATCGCCGCTCCCGCGGTTCCCAGTCTCGTAGGCCGCGAGCTTGCCGACGAGCGCACGCTTCTCGGACGCCTTCAGGCCCGAGGAGTGGCCGACCACGTGCATCTTCCCGGCGTCGTCGTACAGCCCGAGGATCAGCGAGCCGACCGTGTCGGGCTCCTTGCCGGGGCGATAACCGACGACCACGGCGTCGATCGTCCGGACGCGCTTGATCTTCATCATCCCGGTGCGCTCGCCGGGGCGGTACGGCGCCCGCACGTCCTTGGCCACGACGCCCTCGCCGCTTCGCAGCCACGGCTCGGCGTGCTCGGGATCCATGGTCAGCGGGGTGCAATCGATCCCGGTCCTACACAGCTCCTCGAGCCGGGCGCGGCGCTCGGAGAATGGGCGCTCCAGCCACGCCTCGTCGTCGAGCGCGAGCAGGTCGAAGGCCACGTAATGGGCCGGCGTCTCCTCGGCGAGCATGTCGATCCGCGACTTCGCCGGATGGATCCGGTTTTGGAGCGCGCCAAAGTCCTGGCCGCCCTCG
>Ga0335073_10014475_pt1 | contig 11050 bp, 10 predicted proteins | sample Lox_Sample_22_FD_207093 | JGI IMG/M metagenome (GOLD analysis project Ga0335073, IMG submission 207093) | Soil microbial communities from Loxahatchee National Wildlife Refuge, Florida, United States - Lox_Sample_2.2 | ecosystem: Environmental > Terrestrial > Soil > Wetlands | place: USA... | reverse complement strand
CTGGTTTCCTACGCCGTGGACGGCGGGTTCCTGATCGGCTGGATCGGGGCCGGGGCACTTCACCTGCTCCCGATCACGCAACCGTATCTCCCCAATAACGCCACGCTGGTCATCGCCTGGTGAGGCCGAAACCCCCGATAACGGACGGGCCACGTAGTCTGACCCTGTGGGCATGATGATGGCGGTGAGCTTCGAACGCTACGGTCGGCTCTACTACCTGGACCCAGGTGCCTGCCAACCGCGTATCGGAGACAAGGTCCTCGTGCCCACCGATTCCGGGCCCGAGGTGGCCGAGTGCGTGTGGGCCCCGCAGTGGGTATCGGAAGAGATCGAGGGCCTGCCGGTATGCGAGGGCCTGGCCACCGGCGATGACCTGGCCCGCGACGAGGAGAACCGCCGCCGCCGGGCCGAGGGACGGCTGGCGGCGCGTCGGCTTATCCGCGAGCACCAGCTGCCGATGAAGGTCACCGCGGTCGACTACATCGGCCCGGAGAACGTGTTCATCGTGTACTTCAGCGCGCCGCACCGGGTCGACTTCCGCGCGCTGGTCCGCGACCTGGGCGGCCGGCTGAAGGCCCGGGTCGAGCTGCGCCAGATCGGCCCGCGCGACGAGGCCCGGCTGCAGGGCGGGATCGGCCCGTGCGGCCGCGACCTGTGCTGCGCCACGTTCCTGAAGGACTTCGAGCCAGTCTCGGTCCGGATGGCCAAGGACCAGGACCTGCCGGTCAACCCGCTGCGGATCGCCGGGGCGTGCGGTCGGCTGATGTGCTGCCTGAAGTACGAGCACCCGCTGTACCAGGACTTCCGCAAGGACGCCCCGCCGATCGGCAGCACCGTCACCACCCCCGAGGGCCCGGGCACGGTCACCGGCCACAACGTCCCCTCGGACACGGTGGTGGTCAAGCTGTCCGCCGACGGCCGGGCCTGCGCCTGCCCGAAGGCCAGCGTGTGCGGCTCCCGGAAGGCCTATGAGGAGATGTACGTCAAGCCGGAAGGCTGAGCGTGCGCCGGCTGAGGTGGGCGGCCGCCGCCGCCTCGCTCGCCCTGGGCGCCGCCGCGTGCACAAGCACAAGCACAAGCACGAGCACGAGCACCCAAGCGCCCGTCTCATCCCCGCCGCCCACCACGCTGGCCGGCTACGACGCGCAGCGGCTGGACTGGCAGCCCTGCGACAGCGGCTTCCAGTGCGCCCGGCTCCTCGTGCCGTTCGACTACGCCAGGCCGAACGGCCCCTGGTTCACCCTGCCGGTGATCAAACTGCCTGCCGCCGACCCCGCGCAGCGGATCGGCGCCCTAGTCATCAACCCTGGCGGGCCGGGCGTGTCCGGCGTGGCGTACGCCCTCGGCGCCCGCCAGGAGTTCCCGGCCCAGATCCTGGATCGCTTCGACATCGTGGGCTTCGACCCGCGCGGCGTCGGCGGCAGCCAGCCCGCGCTGAACTGCCTGACCGGGCCGCAGCTCGACACGTTCCTCGCCACCGACGACGAACCCTCCGACCCCGCCCAGCTAGCCCGCCTGATCGCCGCGAGCAAGCAGTTCGCGGCCCAGTGCGAACGCCACTCCGCGGCCCTGCTGCCTTACGTCGGCACGCCGAACGCCGCGCGAGACATGGACGTACTTCGGTCGGCGTTGGGTGAGTCACAACTGACGTACCTGGGAAAGTCATACGGAACGTACCTTGGTGCGTGGTACGCGCAACTGTTCCCGCACCGCGTGCGGGCGCTGGTCCTGGACGGAGCCGTCGACCCGGACGCGTCCGCGCTGGCCGCCACCGTCGCCCAGGCCCAGGGATTCCAGGGCGCGTTCGCGTCGTTCGCCGCCTGGTGCCTGGCCGCGTCCGGCTGCCCGTTCGGGCGCGGCGGCGGGGTGGCCGGCGCGGAGGCCAGGGTCGAGGGGCTGATCACCCGGGCCAACTCCGTGCCGCTGGCCAACCACCTCGGCGACGCGCAGGTCGCGGACGGCGCGATGCTGCTCAACGGGGTGGCCGACGCCCTGTACAGCAAGGCGTTCTGGCCTCTCTTGGCGTCCGCGTTGGCCAGCGCGTTCTCCGGCGACGGCTCCCGGCTCCTCGAGCTGGCCAATCAGCTGTACGAACGCAATCCCAACGGGACCTACAGCACGCTGGCCGACGCCGTCACCGCCATCGACTGCCTGGACCGGCCCTGGCCGCGCTCGCTGGCCGCGTGGCAGTCGGCCGCCTCGGCCGCGGCAAAAGCCGCCCCGATGTTCGGCGCGGCTTTGATCTGGGGCAGCCTGACCTGCGCCTACTGGCCCGTCCCGGCCTACCCGCAGCCGCGCATCCAGGCCGCGGGCGCACCGCCCATCCTGGTCGTCGGCACGCTGCGCGACCCAGCCACGCCCTACCGGTGGGCCCAGGCGCTGGCCGGCGACCTGTCCTCCGGGGTGCTGCTCGGCTGGAACGGCGACGGTCACACCGCCTACGGCGAGGGCAGCGCCTGCGTGGACACAGTGGTGAACGACTACCTGATCAAGCTGGCCGTCCCTCGCAACGGGACGATCTGCCAGACCTAGCGACTTGACATCCGCCCAGCCGCGTGCAGGCTTGGCCCATGGCCAACCCGTCCGGCGAGCGCATCGTCATCGAAACCCCGCCCAGGAAGCGCTGGAGCCTGACCCTCTGGGGGACCAGCCTGACCGTCCTGTCGGCGGGGCTGGCCGGCTTCCGGCCGCACGGAAACTTCGGGCTGATCCTGGGCGTCATCGGCCTGGTGCTCTTCGGGCCGATCACCGTCGCGCTGCTGGTCCGGGCCATGCAGAACCGGCCGGCGCTGGTCCTGGACACCGACGGCTTCACCGCCCACGCCGCGCTGATCAGCGCGGGCTTCGTGCCCTGGCCGGAGGTGCAGCAGATCGAGGACCGGGCGTTCCGGCGGCGGGTCTTCGTGACGATCAAGGTCACCGACCGGGCGGCCTTCCTCGCCCGTCAGTCGGCCTGGCACCGATTCCTGCACCGGATCAACGGGCCCATGGCCGCGGGCGACATCCTCATCTCGGCCAGCGTGCTGCCCATGCGGCCCGCGGAGCTGGTGAAGACCATGCGCCAGATGCAGCGGGCCGCCCAGCGCCGCACCCAGGGCAAGGGCGCCGGCCGCCGGTCCTAAGGAGCCCGCGCGGCCCAGCCCGACCACCGCGCCACCGTCACCGCCAGCACCGGCCCTGTCGGCGGCTCCTTCCGGTACTGCCAGTAACGCCCGGCCAGCAGCCGCAGCGGCTCCGCCATCGACCGCTGGTCCCTCAGCACCACCGCCCGCCCGTCGGCGCGCACCCACCACAGCGCGTCCCAGTCGTCGGAGTACCGGTCGGCCAGGACTGTGACCTGCGGATTCTCATCGACGTTCCGCAGCCGCTTCAGGTTCGTCCCGGACTTCGGCTTCTGGTCCACGGCGGTGTAGATGACGTCCCCCTCGACCGCGAAGGTGATCACCACCAGATGCGGCCGTCCCCGCGCGTCCGCCGTGCCCAGCCGCGCCACCGGCACGGTAGCGAACCGGGCCCGTGCCTCATCCTCGGGCAGCCTCACCGGTTAACGCTGACTGGACGGCTGGAGGGCTGCGATAAATCCGTCGGGGTCGGCCAGGCTCAGCGTCAGCGACTTCACCCTCCCCCGGGTAAACATCATGAGGGGCCTGCGCTTGGTATAGCCGGGCGGGTCGATGGTGAGCTCTACCAGGCCATCGGGCGAGCCGTTTACCAGCCACCGCCCCGAGCGCTGGTGCATGCCGTACGTTCCGCGGACATCGGCCTGTGACCGGCTGGCCGAGCGGATACCTGCCCGGGGCAGGGTCAGCTTGAAGCTGCCCATCTGGACCCGGATCTGGTCGGGGCCGACCTCCACGCCCGACCTGCCCCGGCCCCCGGCGAGGAGGGTGTTCGTCAGCCTGCTGACCGGGTCCATCCCGGCCTCGCTGATCGCGAACCACATAGTGTCCGTACCTCCTTGTCCCGTTCCTGGCTCAGCGTGACGCCGATACCAGGCCGGCCTCGTAAGCGGTGATGACGAGCTGGACCCGGTCCCTGGCGTCCAGCTTGGTCAGCAGCCGGGCCACGTGCGTCTTGGCGGTGCCTGGGGTGATGTACAGGGCGGCGGCGATCTCGGCGTTGGACATGCCCAGGCCCACCAGCCTGAGCACTTCGCGTTCGCGCTCGGTGATCCCGGTTATCTCCCGTGGCTTGCGGTCTGGACGTGGCTGGTCGGCGAACTCCCCGATCAGGCGGCGGGTGACGCCCGGCGCGATCATGGCGTCACCGGCCGCGACCACGCGGATCGCGGCCAGGATGTCCTCCAGTGCCATGTCCTTGACCAGGAACCCGCTCGCCCCGGCCCGCAGCGCGCCGTAGACGCAGTCATCGTCGTCGAACGTAGTGAGCACGAGGACGCGAGCGTGCGTCTCACCAGCGATGATCATCTGGGTTGCCTCAATGCCGTCCATGCCCGGCATGCGGATGTCCATGACCACCACGTCGGAGGCGGTGTTCCTGGCGAGTTGCACCGCCTCAGCCCCGGTTCCGGCCTCGCCGGCCACGTCGATATCGGGTGTCTGCTCGATCAGCATGCGCAGGGCCGCACGGACCAACGGCTGGTCGTCGGCCAGGATGACCCGGATGGTCATCGGGCCGGCGCGGGCACTGGCAGCCGGGCGGTGACGTGGAAGCCACCGCCGGGGCGCGGGCCAGCCGAGAAGTCGCCGCCGAGCAGCGTGGCGCGCTCGCGCATGCCGGTGATCCCGTAGCCAGGCCCGGCCTGCTCTGATCTTGCTGACCGGGCCGCCGCGCCCGCTGTCGGTAACCTCGATCGACAGGTACCCGTCCTGCTGGTCTATCGAGACCCGGCACTGGTTCGCGCCGGCATGGCGGACCACGTTGGTGATCGCCTCCTGGATGATGCGGAACGCCGACAGGTCGATGTCGGCTGGGAGCGGCTCCCGCCTGCCCTGCCAGTCCACGTCGACCTGCACGCCCGCCTCCAGGGTCATAGCGGCCAGCCGCTCCACGTCGCCCAGGCCGGGTGCCGGGCCCAGCGGCGCCTGCCCCGGCGCGGGTTCTGGCTCGGCGCGACGCAGCCCGGTCATCATCCGCCGCAGCCCGGACAGCGCCTCCCGGCTGGTGGCCTCGATGTCAGCCAGGGCGTCACGCGCTTCGGCGGGACGGGCGTCGAAGATCCTGTGACCCACGCCGGCCTGGATCGCGATGATGCCGATGCTGTGCGCCACGATGTCGTGCAGCTCCCGGGCGATCCGCAGCCGCTCGGCCATCACGGTCTGGGCGGCCGCCTGTGCCCGCCGCAGCTCGGCCTGGGCGTGCGCCTGCCGGATCGAATGTCCGATAAGCCAGGCAATGATCGCGACAACGGCTACCTCGGCCCGGAACGGGGCCAGATCGGGGCCTGCTGGACCCGGAATCAGCAGGCAGATGCCGACTGTGGCCAGGCCAGCGACCGAGACTGCACGCGCGCGTGTCGCCGCCAGGTAGCAGATCGTGATACCCGCTGCCCCGGCGAGCACGATCTGCAAGGGCGGTCCCGGCCACATCTAGGCGCCTCCAACCAGGCTGGTCATGCTCATGGCAGCGATCGTAACCACCTGGCGGCGCCGCGTCGTCTGCCCGCAGGCATACGCTCGCGGGCAGACGCGGCGCGCCCCGGACTGCGGCATCTTGTCGCCATGGACGTGCTGGAACTGCGTGAGGTGTCCAAGGTCTACGGCCAGGGCGCCGTCGAGGTGCACGCGCTGCGCGAGGTGAGCCTCGACGTCAGCCCGGGAATGATGGTGGCGGTGATGGGGCCGAGCGGGTCGGGCAAGTCGACCCTGCTGACCGTCGCCGGCAGCCTGGAGGAACCGACCAGCGGGCAAGTCCTCGTCGCCGGGCAGGACCTGGCCACGATGTCGCGTGACGATAAGGCGCGGCTGCGTCGCCAGTCGATCGGGTACGTGTTCCAGGACTTTAACCTGCTGCCCGGGCTGACCGCGGCGGAGAACGTCGCGCTGCCGCTCGAACTGGACGGCGTCGGCGCGCGGCGGGCCCGGGAAGCCGGGCTGCGCATGCTGGACGCGATGGACCTGGCGGATCGCGCTTCGAACTACCCGGATCAGCTATCCGGCGGTGAACGGCAGCGGGTCGCGATCGCCCGTGCCGTGGTCGGCGACCGGCACCTGCTGCTGGCCGACGAGCCGTCCGGCGCGCTCGACTCCGCGAATGCCGGGGCGGTGATGTACATGATCCGCACCGCGTGCGAGCAAGGCGTCGCCGCCGTGGTCGCCACGCACGACGCGCAGCTCGCCTCGTGGGCGGACCGCGTGGTGTACATCCGGGACGGCCGCATCACCGGCCAGACCGCACCCGCGCCGGGTCCCGGATCGCCGCTGGGGCCGGACCGGTGACTACCCTCACCCGCCCGCGGGCCGGGACCGGTCACGGGGGCGTCCCGGCCCGCCGCGCGGTCTTCCGCTGGGGCTGGCGGCTGTTCCGCCGCGAATGGCGCCAGCAGCTGCTCGTACTCGGCCTGCTCACCGTGGCGGTCGCGGCCACGATCTGGGGCGCCAGCGTCGTCACGAACGTGCAGCTCGCCAATCCCCGCTACGCCACATTCGGCACCGCGGCCGCGCAGGTCACGCTGCCCGGCACCGACCCGCACCTGGCCGCCGACATCGCCGCCATCCAGGGCCGCTGGGGCCCGGCCGATCTCATCGAGAACCAGGACATCGCGACGGGCGCCACTCAGCCTGTGCCATTGCGCGCCGAGAGCCCGCACGGGCACTACAACGCCCCGCTGCTCGGCCTGGTCAGCGGCACGTACCCGGCCGGCCCCGGCCAGGTCGCGCTGACCAGCCAGGTGGCGAGCCTGTACGGCGCGCACGCGGGCGGCACCTGGCAGGCCGGCGGCACGACCTGGAGGGTGACCGGCATCGTGCAGGACCCGAGCAACCTGGCCGACGAGTTTGCGCTGACCGCCCCGGGCCAGGTCCCGCACCCCAGCCAGGTAATCATGCTGCTGGGCTCCTCTCCTGCCGTCCAGCAGGCGCTCAGCAACGGCACCGGAACGCTGCCCGGTATGCCAGCGGCGGCGACGTTCACGTTCCCCTCGGCTTTCATGAGCGGGCTCCCGCCGGCGACGATCGTCCTGGTCGTTGAGGTACTCGGCCTGGCGATCATCGGCCTGGTGTCGGTGGCCGGCTTTTCGGTGATGGCCCAGCGCAGGCTGCGTGCGCTTGGCCTGCTGAGCGCGATCGGCGCGACCGAACGCAACCTCCGCCTGGTCATGATCGCAGGCGGCGTGGCCGTCGGCATGGCCGGCGCGCTGACCGGGGCGGTGCTCGGCTTGGCCGCCTGGTTCGCCTGCGTGCCGGTCCTGCAGCAGGCCGCCGGCCACGTGGTCGACGCGGCGAACCTGCCGTGGTGGGCGTTCGCCATCGGGGTCGTGCTCGCGATCACGACCTCGGTCCTGGCCGCCCGCCGGCCGGCCAGGACGATCGCCCGGGTGCCGGTGGTGGCCGCGTTGTCCGGCCGCCCCGCGCCGCCCAAGCCGGTGCACCGCACCGTCCTGCCCGGCGTCATCGTGTTCGCGGTCGGCGTCGCGTGCCTGGCGTTCAGCGGCGGCCTGGCCGGGGTGGCGGGCCAAGGGCACGCCGGCCAAGGGCGCGCGCTGCTCCTGCTGGGCGGCCTGGTCGCCGTGATCGTCGGCATCGTCCTGCTCGCCCCGCCGGCCATCGGCATGCTGAGGGCCAGCTCCCGGCTGCCGGTCGCGATCCGGATCGCGCTGCGCGACCTGGTCCGCTACCGGGCGAGGTCTGGCGCCGCGCTGGCAGCGATCACGTTCGCCATGTTCGCGGCCATGGGGATCTGCCTCGTGGCCAGCATCAAGTTCGACGATCCGCTGGCCTGGTCCGGCCCCAACCTGTCCAGCAGCCAGCTGATCATCTACACGCAGCAGAGCCAGGGCGGCGGCCTGATAGCGCATCTCAGCGGCGCCCAGGCCGCCCGCCTGGGCGTGCAGGTGAGCAGCCTCGCAGCCAGCCTGCACACCCGGTCGGTGCCACTGGAATCCCCGGTCACGCTGTCCCAGGCGGGCACGCCGCAGAACAGCCCATCCAATTTCACCGGCACCGTGTACGTGGCCACCCCGCAGCTGCTCGCCACCTACGGGATCAAGGCCAGCCAGATCGCTCCGGGCGCCGACATCCTTACCATGCGGCCAGGACTAGCGGGCGTGCCCCACCTGGAGATGACCTGGAGCACCACCCAGTCCCCGGGCCAAGGCCCTCCCTGCACGCTGAGCAACGACTGCCTGGCCAGCCCGGTGATACAGACGGTCAGCAGCCTGCCCGGCGGCACCTCCGCGCCGAACACGGTGATCACCCAGTACGCAGTGAGCAAGTACCACCTGCAGCCCAGCCTGAGCGGCTGGCTGATCCAGGCCCCGGCCCCGCTCACCGCCACGCAGATCAGCGCCGCGCGGCAGCTCACGCTCGCCTACGGCGTGACGGCTGAGACCAAGTCCGGTGCGCCGGATCTCGGCGAGTTCGCCAACGCGGCCACCGCGCTGGGCATCGTGATCGCGCTCGGCGTGCTGGCCGCCTCCGTCGGCCTGATCCGCAGCGAGACCGCGCCGGACCTGCGCACGCTCACCGCCACCGGTGCCGGCAGCACAACCCGGCGGATGATCACCGCGGCGACCGCTGCCGCGCTCGGCGTGCTCGGCGCCATCCTCGGCCTGGCCGGCGCGGTCATCGCGGGGCTGGCCTGGGCGCACAGCAGCCTGTCCGCCATGTTCGGCGACCTGCCGCTGAGTGACGTGCTGATCCTGCTGGCCGGGCTGCCGCTGGCCGCCGCGGCCGGCGGCTGGCTGCTGGCCGGCCGCGAGCCGCCGGTCATCGCGAGGCAACCGCTGGACTGATATCTCCTTCTGAGAGCCCCGTCACGGATTCGAACCGTGCACCTTTCCCTTACGAGGGGAATGCTCTGCCGAATGAGCTAACGGGGCGGGAAGCCGCCCCGGCACCGGGGCGACCCACGGAGAGTGTACCGGAACCGCGACCGCTACCTCAGCGTCCCTTCGACCTGCGCGCGTCCGGCCCACGGCGTGCGGGGTGACGAACGCCGCTGCCGTGGTGACCGCGACTGGGCGGCTGTGTTCGGCGGACTCCGCCCGGATCTGCGCGCGCGGGCCCGGGCGTCTGCCGGCTGTGCCGCACGAGCACGATGAGGATGTACACCAGCAGGAGCGTTACTGCGTCGAAGAACAGGCTCGCGATGATGGTCAGGATGGCCGAGCCCTCGCCCCCGGTGACATTCCTCCCGGTGCCCCAGGCCCAGAGCGGGTCGTGGACGCCGAACGGCTGGCTGAGCGGCACCTGGCTGCCCCACGTGACGTGCGCGCCGCTTCGGGACAGGTAGCCTTCGGTCACGACGTGGCAGCCGCCGCCCCGGGGCACGTCCGTGCAGGCCTGACTGTACGACGTGGGGTTGAAGGTGTCGTGGTTCTCCGCGCCGACCACGTATCCCCACGCGTTCACGTCGGCCGGCAGCAGACCGATGGTGAGCGCGGTCATCGCGACGAGCATGACGATGGCGAACACCCAGCTGCCGTGGTGGCGCGGCGGATAGCGATGCGCGTGAGCGTACAGCGGGTGATGCGAGACGCTGCCCTTCGCGCTCACCCGGACGGCCGCGTCGGCGCGGTGAATGCGTACCGTGTCGGCGATGGCGACTACCAGTCCGGCCAGAGCCAGGGCGAGCAGCACGAAGACCGCGATAACGCTGAGGGTGGCCGCCGTCCCGGTGAGGTTCTCGAACAGGTTGACGTCGATTCCCGCGTACACCAGGAGGCCGGTCACGCTGGCGGCCGCCACCCAGGCCCACCCGCGCCGCCGGTGATGCAGCCTGACCAGGTTGGCCACGTCCGATGACTCGCGGGTATCCCGCCGTACTGGCGCTTGCGGCATCGGCTGCTCCTGGCTCGAACTGCGCTTGAACGGCGCGCTCTTCCTCGCACAATAGAGGGCTCCAGGCAAAACCGTTAGCCAAGCGCCTCTGCCCGGTAGCCTGGGCCTGGAGAACCTGGCTAGCACGGACCGAGGTAAAGCCTTGAAGCTGCCCTGGCGGCGCCAGACAGCGCCCCCCAATCCCGCCCCTAGTCCGAGTCCCGGTCCCGAACTAGTGTGGCCGACGCTGGCCAGCTGGGCGAACGCCGTGGACGTGAGTTTGCTGTCCGAGCAAACGGTCAAGGACGCCGAGCGTTTCCTGCAGACGTACCGGCGCATGACCCTTCTCGTCCGGCGCGAGGGTGCGCTCCGCTTGCGCACGGCCATTGCGGCTCAGGTCAACCCGCCGCCGCCGGCCACGGTCATGTCCATGGATGTCATTGCCGTGGTCCTGGACGCGCGACGCAAGCAACTAGGTCAACTAGGTTGAGCCGCGCTGGTTTATCCACACCGATACGTGGGCCGGTTCCAGGGCCTGGTGTACGACGCCGGCCAGGTCGTCGCGGACCGAGTGCAGGTCCACGGTGTCCTGCAGCCGCGCCGCGAACGCGGTTACGGTCCGGTCCGCGTCGTACCGGGCCCGGTTGAACCGCCGGTCCACCCGGAGCTGCACCCGCCGCCGGAGGGGGGCGAACAGCGCCGCGGCGGCCAGCGTGGCGGCCGCCACCGCGACGGTGCCGTGGAACCGCAGCACCTGGGTGGCCAGCAGGACCAAGCCCGCGTACACCCCGATCAGCAGGCCGGTGACGATCGCGTAGGCCAGCGTCCGGGAGATGATCCGGTCGATGTCGTACAGCCGGTACTTCAGGATCGCGACCCCGATCGAAACCGGCAGCGCGGCGAACCCCAGGATCAGTACCTGCCAGATGGCCGAGTCGGTGGTGATGGCCCAGATGCCGAACACCCCGCAGGCGGCAGCGCCGGCCGCCAGCCACTTCAGCTGCTGGCGGCGCTCGTCGGCCGAACGCCGCCAGCTGAGGGCCTGACGGCCGACGGCGGCCAGCCAGAAGGCTCCGACCGTGATGATGAAGACCTCCTGCAGCGGGATCACC
>Ga0335073_10014474_pt1 | contig 11051 bp, 4 predicted proteins | sample Lox_Sample_22_FD_207093 | JGI IMG/M metagenome (GOLD analysis project Ga0335073, IMG submission 207093) | Soil microbial communities from Loxahatchee National Wildlife Refuge, Florida, United States - Lox_Sample_2.2 | ecosystem: Environmental > Terrestrial > Soil > Wetlands | place: USA: Florida... | reverse complement strand
AATTCGTGGTCAACCTGTCTCAGCCAGCCTTCGGCCCTGCAATGGCCATGAAAACCGCGCGGCCTTGTAGGGCAGGCTGGCAGCCTGCGGCCGACTGGCCGGTCGGCCTGAGCGATCAGCCGCCGGAGACCGGTAAGTTTGCATATGCAGCTCGGGCGCGGACCGTGTTTTGTCTGCAAGACTCGGCACGTTGGCGTCCAGGTTGATTGAAAATCGGCCGGCTGCCCCCATACTATGTCGGGGGGAGTTTGGAGACATCCCAGCCACCGCCGAGAGCCTTGATGAGCAGAACGCTGGCGTCCATGCGGCGGCGCTGGATATCGACCACCGCGATTTCGTCTTGCAGGTCGATGGTTTGCGCAGTGATCACTTCGAGATATGTCACCAGGCCGCCCTTGTAGCGGTCGAGGGAGAGTTCCAGCGACTGGCGCGCCGACTCCACCGCCACGAGTTGCGCGCGCGCCTGATCCTCCAGGACGCGCAGGGCGGAGAGGTTGTCCTCGACATCCTGAAACGCGGAGAGAGCGATCTGGCGGTAGTTGGCGACGGTCTCATCGTAGGAAGCGGTGGCCGCCTCCGCCACGGCCTTGCGGCGTCCGGCGTCGAATACCGTCTGCGCGATGGAAGGCCCGACCGCCCACAGACGGCTGGGCCAGCTTATCCAGTTGATGAGATGGTTGCCTTCGAAACCGCCGGTGGCGGTGATCATCAGGGTCGGAAAAAACGCGGCGCGCGCGATGCCGATCTGCTCGTTGGCTTCGGCCATGCGGCGCTCGGCGGCGGCGATGTCCGGCCGCCGTTCGAGAAGCTGCGAAGGCACGCCGACGGGAATCACGGGCGGCGCGGTGTTCAACGGAATCACGGGCAATTCCAAGCTCTCGGGAGTGCGGCCGGCAAGAATGGCGATGGCATGTTGGAAAGTCGCGCGGGCCACGCCGACGCCGACGTCCTGCGCGCGGGCCGTCTCGAGTTGTGTCTTGGCCTGCGCAACCTCGGCGCGCGAACTCAATCCGCCGTCGAAGCGATTCTGGGTCAGGTCGAGAGCCTTCTGGTAGGCCACCAGGGTCTGGTCCAACAACCGCTTCTGGGCGTCGAGGCTGCGGAGTTCGAAATAATCGACGGCCAGTTCGGCGTGGAGGCTGAGGCGGATGGTTTCCAGGTCGGCGGCGCTGGCCTGAGTCTCCTCGCGCGCGGCCGCGATGGTGCGATGGATCCGCCCCCAGGTATCGATTTCGTAACTGGCGTCGACCGGCAGCGTATAGTCGCCGTAATCGCCGGGCGTGACCCCGAGTGGGTTGTGCTGCGAGCGTTGATTAGTGGTGATGGAGGCAGAGCCGGAAACTGTGGGATAGAGGGCGGAGCGGTTCAGTTGAATTTGCGCGCGGGCTTCGCGGAAGCGCGCCTCGGCGGCTTTGAGGCTCTGGTTGGCGGGGTCGACCTGCTCTTCCAGCGCGTTCAGCTCGGCATTTCCGAAGAGCTGCCACCAGTCGGCGCGCAAGGTCGTTTCGGCCGGCTGGGCTTGCTTCCATCCTTCGGATGCGAGGAAACTTGCCGGCGGCTGCTCACTGAAGGCCGGCGCCACCGGAGCCGCCGGTTTGGAGTACTTCGGACCGACCGTGCAGCCGGCCAGCAGAAAGGCGTAAGGCGCAATCAGATGGATGCCGCGGTTCATTTCGAAGCCTTCGCGGGCTGCACTTCGGCGCCCGAAACCAGCGAGTCCGATGGATTCTCGATGATTTCGTCCTGCACGTTAAGGCCGGACACTATTTCCACCTCGGTGCCGTAATCCCGGCCGATGGTGACCGGCACGAGGTTGGCGCGGTTGTCGCGCACGACCGCGATCTGCATGCCTTCGGAGCGGAAGATCAGCGAATTCACGGGCACGATCACGGTGCCCTGCCGCGAGGCCAGCTTCAAATGGACGGAGAGAAACGCGCCCGGCAGCAATTCGCCCGTGGGATTCTCGACATCCACTTCCGTAAGCAGCGTTCGGGAGGCCGGATCGATGGCGTCGGCGCTGCGCACGATGCGTCCGGCAAACCGGCGGCCGGGAAACTCGGCGAGAGTGAGGTCCGCGGACGCGTCCGGCCGGACGTCGCGGGAATAGATCTGCGGGACGTTGATGTAGACGCGGAGTTTGCTGGTGGCGGCAATATCAAACAGCTCGCGGCCGGGCGCGTTGGCGCCGGCATCGATGAGTGCGCCGATATCGATGTTGCGGGCGGTGATCACTCCGTCAAAAGGTGCGTAGACTTTCTGAAATCCCTGGGTCTCCTCGAGGCGGCGGACATTGAAAGCCGCCGAATCGACCATGGCCTTCTTGGCCTGCATATCGCCGACTTTGTCGTCGACGTCCTGCTTGGCGACAGAATCGGTTTTGAAGAGCGTCTGATAGCGCTGCGCGGTAGTCTGCGCGAGGTCGTAATTGGCGCGGGCGGTGGACAGGTCCGCGCGGGCCTGGTCAAGCTGGCGATCGATCTCGGGAGTTTCGATTTCCGCCAGAAGCTGTCCGGATTTCACGTGCGCGCCGATATCGAAATACCAGTTCTTGAGGTAGCCGTTGGTGCGGGCGTACACGGGTGTCGCCACGTAGGCCTGCGCATTACCGGGCAGGACCACCTCTTCGACGGGCGCTCCGCGCTTGGGGTGAATCACCGAGACGGTGGGCACGGCCATCTCCAGCGCCTGCCGTTCCATGGCGCCGGCGGTCTGTTTGCGGGTGGCGATGCCGGTGGCCACGTCATAGGCGATGGCCCCGGCGGCTCCCAGGATGATCAACAGAATCACCAGCCAGATGACAGCCGGGAGGCGCGGAGGCGCCGGGAGCGCGGAATGATGGGGGTTGTCGGGCACGCTCATGCGGCGTTCTCTCCGGTCGGACGGTAGCGGCCGTGCATCATGGCGAAGACGGCGGGCACAAAAATCAGGGTGGCGACGGTGGCCAGCAACAGACCGCCGATCACGGCGCGTCCCAGCGGCGCGTTCTGTTCGCCGCCCTCACCCATTCCCAAAGCCATGGGCACCATGCCGATGATCATGGCCAGCGCCGTCATGATTACCGGACGGAATCGCGTAAAGCCGGCGGCCATGGCGGCGTCCACGGGATTGCCGCTTTCGAGCAGCTTCTCCTTGGCGAAGCTGATCACCAGGATGCTGTTGGCCGTGGCTACGCCCATGCACATGATGGCGCCCATCATGGCGGGCACGCTGAGCGTAGTGTGAGTGGTGAAGAGCATGAGAACGATACCCGCCAGCGCGGCCGGCAGAGCGGTGATGATGATGAACGGATCGAGCCACGACTGAAAATTGACGACGATCAGCAGGTACACCAGGAGAATCGCGAAGACCAGCCCGGCGACCAGCCCGGAGAATGATTTCCGCATGGTGTCCACCTGGCCGCGGACCAGAATGTCCGATCCGCGGACCAGCCGCTTGCGGTTGGCGTCCACGATGCGGTCGATTTGGGCGGCCACGCTGGCCAGGTCGCGGCCATCGACCGCGCCATATATATCGATGGTGCGCTGGATATCGTAGTGGTTGACCGACGCCATGCCATTGCCGCGGCTGATGGACGTGACATCGTTGAGGATCTCCGGTGTCCGCGTCTTGCCGGCGGTGAGAGGCAGGTTGCGCAAATCCTGTAGCGAGGTCACGTCGTACTGCGGCGCCTGGGTGACCACGCTGTAGCTGACGCCGTTCTGCGGGTTGAGCCAGAAAGTGGGCTGCGTCTGAAAGCTGCCGCTGAGCGAAATCAGCAGGCTTTGGGCGACGTCGTTCTGCGTGTAGCCGCTCTCCGCGGCCTTGATGCGGTCCGTAAAGATGTGGAGTTTCGGCTGGTCGAAGGTCTGCTGAATCCGCAGGTCGGCGATACCTGGAATTCGCCGCATCTCGTTCAGGACGCCGTCGGCGAGCTTGCGGTTGGACTCGGCATCCTTGCCCATGATCTGCACGTCGATGGGAGCCGGCAGGCCGAAGTTGAGAATCTGGCTGACGATATCGTCGGGGAGAAAGTAGAAATCGGTCCCGGGAAATTCGCGCGGCAGGCTGGCGCGCAGAGCGCGCACGAATTCCTCCGTTGGCCGATGCTCATGCGTGAGCGAAACCATGATATCGGCGTCGGCCGGCCCTACCGGCGCGGAATTGCTGTAGATGGTGTTGATGCTGCTGTACGGGAGGCCGATTTCGTCGAGGATGTTCTCCAGTTGATCGCGCGGGATGCGGCGGCGGATGGAATGCTCGACCAGGTCGCAGAGGCGCGCGGTCTCTTCAATGCGGGTGCCGGTCTTGGCGCGCAGGTGCAGTTTGAACTGACCGGTATCGGACGCCGGGAAGAAATCCTGTCCGACCCAGGGGAACAGCAGAAACGCGGAAAGGCACAGGAGGAGAAAAACCGGAACGAAGACCGCGCGGCGCCGGACCAGGACCGCGAGAATCGCCTGGTAGGCTCCGCGCAGACGTTCGAATCCGTGTTCGAAGGAACGCTGCAGCAGCACGAAGGGATTGCGGCTGGGACCATGGTGCTGGAGTTTCAACAGGTACTTCGCCAGAGTGGGCACGAGGGTTCGCGAGAGCCCGTAGGAGGCGAGCATGGCGAACACCACGGCTTCGGCCAGCGGCACGAACAGGTAGCGCGCCACGCCGCTGAGAAAGAACATCGGCAGGAAGACAATGCAGATGCAGAGCGTGGACACCAGGGCCGGCACGGCGATCTGCGACGCGCCATCCAGGATGGCCCGCTCGATTTCTTTGCCCTCGTCGAGATTGCGGTTGACGTTTTCGATTTCGACGGTGGCGTCGTCCACCAGGATGCCGACGGCCAGCGCCAGCCCGCCCAGGGTCATGATGTTGATGGACTCGTGCAGGAAGCTGAGCACGATGATGGACGTGAGGATGGAGAGGGGAATGGAAATGGCGATGATCAGGGTGCTGCGCCAGCTTCCCAGAAATATCAGGATCATCAAGCCGGTGAGGCAGGCGGCGATGACGGCTTCGCGGATGACGCCGGCAATCGAGGCGCGCACGAAGATGGACTGATCGGCGAGGGGCTGGATTTTCAGTTCGGGCGGCAGGGTGGCCTCAACCGCCGGCAGCAGCTTGCGAATGCCGTCGATCACGGAGAGGGTCGACGCGTTGCCGCCTTTGAGCACCGTGAGCAGCACGGCGCGTCCGCCGTCCTGGCGGACGATGTTGGTCTGCGGCGCGAATCCGTCGCGCACGTGGCCGATATCGCGGATGTAGACGGGCGTGCCGTTGACGATTTTGACCGGGAAGTCGTTGAACGCATCGACGGTCGTCGGGCTGGCGTTGAGATCGACGTCGTATTCGAACTGGCCGATTTTGGAAGTGCCGGCGGGGATGATGAGGTTCTGGTTGCCGATGGCGTTGGTGATGTCGGCGGGAGACAGCCCCTTGGCTTGCAGCGCGGCGGAGTTGACATCGACCATGATCTGGCGCTGCTTGCCGCCGTAAGGATAGGGAATGGCGCAACCGGGAATGGTTACCAGGCGGGTACGAATGAAATTGACGCCATAGTCGAAGAGGGCCTGTTCGCTCATGCCGCGGCCGGAGAGGCCGAGCTGGATGATGGGAACGCTGGAGGCGTTGTACGTCAGGAGGAAGGGCGGCGTGGCGCCGGGGGGCAACTGGCGCAGGATCGGCAGGGAGATAGCGCTGACCTGAGCCACGGCGGCGTTGATATCGGCGGTCGGCTGGAAGAAGACCTTGATGATGGCGCGTCCGTTGACCGATTGCGATTCGATGTGTTCAATATCGTTGACGGTGGTGGTGAGCGAGCGTTCGTAGATGGAAGTGATGCGTTCTTCCATTTCCTCCGCGCTCAAGCCGGTATAGTTAAACGCGGCGGCGATGACGGGGATATTAATATTGGGGAAGATATCGGTGGGCGTGCGGAGGATGATCACCGGCGCCAGAATCAATATCAGCAGCGCCAGCACGATAAACGTGTACGGCCGAGCCAGCGCAATTCGGACGATCCACATCCCAGGTCAATTCCTCGAGCGCATCACCTGCTCCCAATAGGAAACGCAGGCGTTTCGAAATTCCGATATATTCAAGAATTGTCTCACGAGATGGCTACGCCGCAAAAGCCGGAGCGGGGAAGAGGGCGTCCTCGGGACGAGGGCGCGCGCAAGCGGATTCTGCGGGCGGCCCTCGACCTGATGGATGGGACGGCATTTGCGCAGGTGACGGCCGAGGCCATCGCGGACCGCGCGGGCGTGAGCAAAGCCACGGTGTATCGCTGGTGGCCCAATAAAGCGGCGGTAGTGATCGAGGCCTTTCGCGAGGCCGTGGCGCCGGAACTTCCGCTGCGCGACAGTGGATCGCTGCGCGAGGATCTCACCAATCAGGTGCGCAACTTCGCGCGGCTGCTTTCCGGTCCGCGCGGACGGATGCTGCGGTCGTTTGTGGTGGCGGCGCGGAGCGATCCGGAGGTGGCGGCGGCATTCCGGCAGATCTGGAGCGATCCGCGCCGCGCCGAGGCCAAGAGAATGCTGCGCCAGAAGCAACTGAGAGGGCAACTGCGGTCGGACACGGACCTGGATCTGGTGCTGGATTCGCTGTACGGACCTTTATACTACCGGTTCCTGGTGAAAAATGAGCCGCCATCGCAGAAGTACGCGGAGGCGTTGACGGCGCTGGTGATTGAGGGTTTGATTGCCGGGTAGGAGGTTGGCTTTCCCTCGCCCCGGATGCAGCCGAAGTTGTGCGGCTAACTAACGTTTCCGAGTTGATCCGAAACCGCAACCCTCCAGGGAGCGCGGGCGCACGGATCGGCAGGCGGACGGGCTGTCCGCCGCAGGTTCACAACGTTCACAACCTTCCCACAAAATACATCAGTTGCCGGTGCTGGTCGGAGGGCTCGGCGGCGCGGGTTTCGGATAGCCTTTGAAGTGCAGAATCGAATTGGCCAGCATGTTGAACTCGCCCAGATTCTGCCAGCGGTAGGCCGGATTGGTCGCGAACATCACGACGTGGCCTTGGCCCACGGGCACATCCAGAATCGCCGGGCGGCCGCGGGTTTCGGCGACGCCGCGCATCAAGCCGCTGAGCACCGAGCGGTCTGTGCCGGGGAAGCGCGCCAGGGTGACGGTGCGGGCATCCGGGCCCGTCACGCGCAATAGCGGACCGCCCGCCCAGCGGACCGGCATGATGGTGTCGGTGTAGCCGTAGAAGATGGGATGCGTAGGCCGGAGGATCTCGGCTTCTACAATCGGTCCGGGTGCGTAAAACTGCGGCGTGGTATGCGCCGCATCCACGGTGTGCGTCATGGCCATCTCCGGCGGCAGGAAGCTGGAGGCTCCGAGAGTGATCAGGATGCCGCCTTCGTCGACGAACTTATTCAACTCCGCCAGGCCCTGCAAGCCCATACCGCCCTGGATGTCGTCGGTTTCGCCATACATTCCCAGGCTGGGAAACAGCGGGTCCTTTTTATAGGCCACCGCCGGCCGGCCGGGCCGCGGCTCGCTTTCGAACAGCAGGCTTTTGGCTCCGCCGCGGCCGCCCTGGCTCGGGATCACGATGACGTCGTAGGCGGCGCGCAGATTGCCCTGCTTGATGCGCTCCTTATAGACGAGATCGTAGGGCGTCTCGAACTGGTCGAATGCGTAGCGCACCCAGCCGACGTCCTGGGTGCTGTTCCAGGTGCTGAACATGGCGACGCGGGGCACATCCACGGGGTGCTTGGGCACATCCGGCGCCGCGGCCATGGTCACGGCGGTCAGCCCCAGCCGCTCGATTTCGGCCTTCACGCGCGGGCTGGAATCGACCACCAGCGATCCCGCCGGCAGATCGGTGTTGCCGGATTTCGCCGCCTTCTCGATGGCTTGGAACTTGACGTCTTTCAGCCGGTAGCGCAGCGTCGAAATGAAGTTGGATCCGTTGTCGAGCACGACGGTGACGGGCCCGGAGCCCTGCACCGATCCCGTTATCACGAGTTTGTCGATGGGCTGCACCGGGACGTCGAGAATCGCCTTATCGGAAATCTCGTGCACTTCGGCATGGCTCATCATGCCCATCGTCCAGCCGGTATCGTCGTAGGTGGTGGTGGCGTCGGTGGGGAAATTCTGCTTCTCGAGAAGAATTTTGGCCAGCCGTCCATAGGGTTGGTTGCGCTTGATGACGATCGATCCGGCGGGGTAGGTGGCATCGCCGAGTTTGATGTCGGCGGTGGCGCGGCCGGCTTCGATGCCCTGCAGCCGCAGGATGTTCACGATGAAGGCGACCCGAGTCATGTCCTTCTGGCTCGACGGGAAGACATAGCCGTAGGGTGCGTCCTTGGATCCGGATTCGATGGAGTGCAGGCTCTTCAAGTAAAAGTTCTCGAGCACGGTCTTGGAGAAGGCCGCGGTCAGTTCGAGGGCCGAAAGAACACCGGTCTCCATGTAATTGGTGTTGTTGCGCATCGACCACATGAAGGCGCCTTGCGGGGGAGGCAGCGGCCGATACCATTCGCGCGCGCCCATTCCACCACCGCCCGCACCGCCGCGTCCGCCGCCACCGGCGCCGCCGCGCCCGCCACCGGCCGCAGTGTCCGTTCCGCCGGCCGGAGCTTCGGCGCCGCCGCGCGCGGGAGTCTCACCGCCGCCGCCGCCGCCGGCTTCGCCGCCCGGTCCACCGGGTCCGCCGCGTCCGCCGCCGATGGTGCGCCGCATGGTGTTGGCGCCGCCATTGCCGAAAGTCTCGTACATGCGCAGCATGCCGTTGTGATTGGACGACATGAATCCAAGGTATCCGGGCGACCACATGTCGACGAAAGCGTGGGTCCAAACGCCCGGCATTCCGTAGCCGATCATCTTGGTCATCTCGAATTCGCTGAACCACGGCATTTCGGCGTAGAGGATCGGATCGAGCGTGGGGTTCTGTGGCGACTGGCCGCTGAAGGTGTACATCAGCGGTTCGGACTCATGCAGGTCGTGCATGATCGGCGGATGCCATTCCAGGTAGAACTTGAGCCAGTTGCGCATGGTCACCTGGGAATAATTAATGTCGCGATTGTTGTCGTGCAGGATGTATTTGCCCCAGTAGGGCGGGCCGGGAATGCGGTCGTTCTCGCTTTCCTGCGAGACGAGATACTTGTTGTACCAATCGACGTAGCGGTCGCGGCCGTCGGGTTCGGCGGCGGCGGACATCATGACGATGACGTTCCTGCGGATGTTCTGGTACAGCGGCGATTCGTCGACAGCGAGCCGGTAGGCCAGTTCCATGAGCATTTCGGGCGGGCCGGTTTCGGAGCTGTGTAGGCCGCCGGTGAACATGTAGATGGGCTTGGCCAGGGCGATGATGTCCTGAGCCTCGGTATGCGAGAGGCCGCGCGGGTCGGCGAGCTTCGCCAGATAGCCTTTGTACTTGTCGAGATTGGCCATGGTCTCTTCGTCGCTGACGGCGGCGACCAGGCACTGCCGGCCTTCGTCGGTAGGCCCGATTTCGAAGACCTTGACGCGCTTGGAGGCGGCGGCGAGGGCCTTGTAGTAGCGCGCGAGGTCGGCGGTTTTGGTGAGCTTCTTAGGCGCGCCGGCATAGTAGCCGAGCACGTCCTTGGTGGTCGGAACGCCGGCGGCTTTGGGCAGATGATCGACCAGCGGGCTCATGAAATCGGGCCGGGTGGTCCATTCCTTGACGAGCTTGGCGTACTCCTCGTCCTGCGCCTGGTGCGTGACCTGAGCGATGGTGCCGACGGTGGCGGCCGCCACCAGCAGGCCGATCGCGAAAAACCGCGAAGCTTTCATGGCCAATCTCCGTTACAAAGGTGAAACCATCAACTGTATAACTTTTTGGCCCGACGTGGGTGGTACCGCGGCGATCGTCTATTCGCGGGGCCGCGAGGAACTCCCGCGAAGCCGTCGAAAAGGGGAACGGACCCCGATGTCAGATAGCAAGGAGCAAACCCAAGCGTTACCAATGCCTCGAATTCATCACAAGGAGCCGGCGCGGAGCATAGTAGAATGTATCCAAGCTGGGTCTCCGCATGAGTCATGGCCCCATTGCCGTCTCGTACGATGAGCTCCAAGGCCTGCCGTTCCTGCGTAAAGCGCGTCCGTTCGATGACATCTCGCGCGCGTCACCGGAGTCGATCCTGCGTACGGTCTATCAGTGCGCCGACCTGGTGCTCTTCAATCTGGCCGACCTGATGGGCCGGGCCGCGGCGGAAGTCTCCGCCGGCCGGTTTGGGGCGGCAATGGTGAAACTGGCGTGGTCACGCAGCTTTCATGGGGTACTGACGAAGTTGAGCTTGCTGCCACTCGGTTTCGCGCCAGTGGCGCCAAAAGGGAAAACGGTCTCGATCGCCGATTCGCCGGCTTTGGCTGAATTCCTCGGCAGCCTGCGCAGATTCGATTCTGTATTGCGCGGGAGCATCGAGAGTGGCGGCATCGATCCGCGCCAATTATTGCGGACGAAATCGCTGGATGATTCCAGCCTGCAACTTATCCGTCTTGCGACTATCTGCCGCCACGAGGCCACTATTTGGGAGTCGCACTTGAACCGCTCGCTGCTTTGGACTGGAGTTGGCTACCAACAGGCGATTGCGCCTGGTTTGTTGCGCCAGGCGGTCTATTGTTCGGTACTGGATGTCGATAATTTCCTGTTGCAGTTTCGCGTCATGCATCAGGTGCAGGAGCTTCTTGGAGAGGAAGTGAATGACCGCCTGGAACTCGCGGTTCGGATGCTGCGGGAGGGAAAGGTGGATGCCGCGGCCGACTTGACGGGCGAGGCCACGAGAATCCTGGACCCGATACTGGCCTGCCTGGCGCCGCTGGTAGATAACCTGGCGGCGTCCGATTACCATAAAATCCGCACTTATCTGGGTCTGACGAGCGGCGGCCACTCTGTAAATTTACACTTCTATCTTCTCACCGATATCTACGAGCAGTTCTCCGATGAAGTAACTAACTATTTAGAAAATACGACAGAATCGGGAGATGGCGGGTCCACGCGCCTGGCAAACGCGGCGCGGCAACTGCGCGGGTTGCTTTTGCTGTGGCGCGATCAGCATGTACATTTGCCGCGGAATAACCTGGGGGGCCACATGACGC
>Ga0335073_10014472_pt1 | contig 11052 bp, 10 predicted proteins | sample Lox_Sample_22_FD_207093 | JGI IMG/M metagenome (GOLD analysis project Ga0335073, IMG submission 207093) | Soil microbial communities from Loxahatchee National Wildlife Refuge, Florida, United States - Lox_Sample_2.2 | ecosystem: Environmental > Terrestrial > Soil > Wetlands | place: USA... | reverse complement strand
GGAGAACGTCAAGCAACAGGACATCCCCAACTGGGACTTCGAGCGGATCGTCGACAGCCGGTGGGAGCACTTGGCCTGGATGCACAATCACTTCGCGGACTCGGTCCTCTCGGGCGAGGAGCTGCTCGAGGAGATCGAGCGAGAGGGTTGAGGCGCGGGGCGCGAGACACGCGCCCCGGAGAGAGGAGAAGTTATGTCAGTTGCCACCGGCGGGAACCTACGGTTCTCCTACTGCATGTTGCCCGACTACCCGCTGAGCGACTCGATCGAGATGATCAAGGTTGCTGACGAGCTCGGTTATTACGCGTGCTATTCGGTCGACGAGACCTGGCACAAGGATCTTTGGTGCCTGTTTTCGGCGGCGGCCGACAAGACGCGCAACATTCGTTTCGGCCCCAACGTGACGCACGTGTTCCTGCGCGAGCCGACGCTGATCTGTCAACAGCTCGCGACGCTCGACGAGCTCTCCGGCGGTCGAGCCGAGGCGGTCGTCTCGACCGGTAATTTCGTGATGATGGAGCAGTACCACCTCGACTGGGCCAACCGCCGGCCGCTGTCGCGCCTGCGCGAGGCCATGCACGTGATGCGCACGTTCCTCGACGACGGCAAGATCGACTACGAAGGCGACTTCTTCAAGTACACGGGAATGTTCACTGCGGCGCGCCCCTTACAGGAGCGCGTTCCGCTCAAGATGGGCGGCATGAAGGGACCGCGGTCGTTCGAGGTCGCGGGTGAGATCGCCGACGGGCTCCATCACGCGCTGTCCTACTCGCGCGAGGCGTACGACTACGTGATCGACCACGTCAAGATCGGCGCCGAGCGCGCGGGGCGCGACTGGCGGTCGCTCGACTTGGGGGCATGGATCGTGTCGGTGGTCTCCGACGACTCGGCGGCGGCTAAAGCAGCCGCGCGGATCCTCGTCGCGTTCTACATCCCGTCGATGCCGGCCGAGCAACTCGCCCGCCACGGCATAGACCAAGCGGAGCTGCAGCCGATCTTCGACGCCTTCGCGGCCGGCGACGTGGCCAAGGCGATCGAGATGTTTAGCCCTGAGATGGCCGCGAAGCTGTCGGTGGCGGGCACTCCGGAGGAGTGTGCCGAGCAGATCCGCAGGGACATCGTGCCCGCCGGGATCAACCACATCATCCTGGCCTTGGCCGACGCGCCGCTCGTCCAGTTCTTCTCGGGACAGACAATCGAGGGCGTTCCGCCGATCACGACGCAGCTGCGGATGGTGGCCGAGCGCATGATTCCAGCCTTCTCGTGACATACCTGGACGATCTGTTCGGGCTGGGTGGCGCCACCGCGGTGGTGACCGGCGGCACCAGCGGTCTGGGCGCGGCGTGCGCCGTCGCGCTGGCCCGCGCCGGCGCGAAGGTCGTCGTGTCGGGGCGCCACCGCGAGCGCGGAGAGCGTGTCGTTGGGGAGATCGAAGCCGCCGGCGGAACCGGAGAGCTGGAGCTGGCCGATCTCAGCGACGCGGACAACCTCTCCACGTTCGCCGATCGCGTCCTCGAGCACCACGACCCGGTCGACATCCTCGTGAACGCGGCGGGCGTGTTCGATCGCGGAGAGGCCGCCGACGTGACGCTCGAGCAGTGGGAGGCGGTGCTACGCACGAACGTGACCAGCACCTTCGTGCTCTGCCAGCGGTTTGGCCGGCCGATGATCGAGCGCGGGCGCGGGAAGATCGTCAACTTCTCCTCGACCGACGGCTTCCTCGGGGTGCCCGAGCAGCTCGCCTACAACGTCAGCAAGGGCGCGATCGTGCAGCTGACGCGGACGCTGGGCGCGGAGTGGATCCGCCATGGCGTCAACGTCAACGCAGTGGCTCCATGCGACTTCGCGACCCCGATGATCGCGCCCTTCCTCGACCAACCCGAGTACCGGGACTGGATCATGGAGGCGATCCCGGCCGGTCGGGTGGGGCAACCGGACGAAATCGTCGGGGCCGTCCTGTTCCTAGCCTCGCCCGCATCGAACATGGTTGCGGGACACAATCTGCTCGTGGATGGCGGCAGAACCGTCATCTGACCCCGGGCCTGGAGATACACTCACGGAGATGCCGATCAACGAGGCCGAGCTCCCGCGATCGGTCCGAAAGGGACCGCTGATCACGGTTAACTGCGAGTGCGGCCAGAGCCGCCAGCTTCACTACGGCGAGCGCTGGAAGTGCGAGAGCTGCGGCCGCCGTTTCGACACGAGCAAGATCCCGCTCGACGAGTACGCGGCCATCCGCCGCACGCAGCTGCGCTACCGCCTAATTCCGCTGGGCGCGTCGCTCTTCCTCCTTGCCGCGATGATCGTCTTCTTTATCGAGGGCAAAGCCTACAGCGGGTTGGTGGCGGTGGCGTTCCTGTTCGCCGCCTGGGGCATCTTCGCGCGCCCGATGTTTCGCTCGCGCTATCGGCGGGCGCTGAGCGAGAACCTCCCGACCTGGAATATCAAAGCCGACTGATCGTCAGCTGCCGCGAGCGTCACCCAGTTCGGGGGCGTCGCGCCGGCGCACCGTGACCTCGACGCCGTACACCATCGTACGAGTTGGCACCGGCTCGGGCGCGCTCAGTGCACGAACATCACATCGCAGTGCACTCTGTGCGCAACCGACTCGCTCACGCTCTGGCCGAAGAGCCGGGCGATCAAACCAGGCTCGTGTGTGCCCAAGATCACGAGGTCGGCGCCGTGCTCCTCGGCGGCCTGTGCGATTGTCTCGGCCGGGTGCCCGATCGCCGGAACGAGTTCCGCGCTCAGGCCCACGCCCTCCAGATAGGTCTGCGCGTGCTTCAGCTCCTCGATGTGCGCCTCAGGAGGGTCGGTCGAATCGATCGGTCCGGCCGAGCGACCGATATTGGTCGTGATCGGTGCGACGCTCGTGACGATCAGCTGCGAATCGAAGGCCTTGGCCAACTGCGCGCCGCGCTCGAGCGCTCGTTTGGAGGCCTCGCCTTCGTCGTAGCCGATGAGGATCTTCTTCATATCTCCTCTCCTTCCGACTTGACGCCCTCACGCCTGCGCGGGAGCGCTGGTGATCGCGATCCTCGTCGGCGATCGGCGTCAGCCGAATTCCACGCGTTCGCCGCGAGTCTAATTCCCCACTGGCACGGCCGCCGGTGTCTGCTCGGCCTCCCAACCTACCTGAATCAGAGCGTCCCGATCTGCCCCCTCGGGCATCGTGGGCGTCTCTTCCCTCCAGTGGATGCTCTCCTTGTCCTGGACGATCCGCCGGTAGAAGAACAGCAGCACGGAGGCGACCAGGATGCCGACGCCGATGGCGAAGTCGGTCCAGGTCCCGTAGCCGTTCAGCTTCGGAGCACCGGCGCCGACGACCAGGATCACGATGTAGTAGATCGTCAGCACACCCGCCATCGCCACCCAGGGCGCGCTGACCTTGACCGGTCGCGGCCAGTTCGGCCGATCGCGCCGCAGCAGGAGGAAAGCGCTCATCGCGAGCACGTGGCAAAGCACGTAGCCGATGTTGCTCATGTACAGAATGGCCAGGTTGCTGGAGATGAACAGGATCAGGCACGTGTTGACGACCAGGTCGACGGTCATCGCGTTGCCGGGGACGTGGAAGCGATTGAGCTTTCCGAGCCACCTAATCGTGAGCCCCGCCTTCGAGATTCCGTACAGCGCGCGCCCTGCATCGGCCGTCGAGCTCCCCATCGACAGGAGGAACGACAGGATCAGGAAGACGAGCAGGACATCCGTGACGCCCTTGCCTACGATCGTGTTCAGCGCGGTCACGTACGTCGTGTTGCCAAGGATCGCCGCCGTCGAGGGTATCCCGCTGTAGCCGCCCAGGCCGAGCGGCAGGAGGATGAAGACCAAGAGCGAGAAGGTCGCAGTACTGCGCAATGCGATCGTGCTGTCCCGTCGGGTTTTGTACTCGGGCGTGAACGTCGCGCACACCTCGACCCCGCCGGCCGACCACGTCATGATGAACAGCCAGACGAGGGCGATCTTCACGCCGCCCCACTGATGGCTCGCGAGCGCCCAGTGGACGTTGGAGGAGTGCCAGTCACCGGAGACGAACGGCCCGATCATGAGCACCGCCAGCGGGATCATCATCAGCACGCCCGTTACGTACGTAAACCACTGGAACGGCCGCACCCCGAAGACGTTGAACAGCCACACGAGCACGATGCACCCGATCCCGATGAAATTGAAGAGGTTCAGGTGGACGACGCCGTCATACACGTCCCAGTTCGTGCTGGAGAACCACTGCGCCTGAATCAGCGCGCCGATGAGGTTGCCGAAGATCGCGAGCACGACCGACCAGCCGATCCAGTAGCCGAAGGTAGCGACGGGGCCCACGAGAGTCGTGTACTTGCGCCAACCCTCGTTGGCGTACAGCGAGATCCCGCCCGACCTGCCGGGGAACATCATCGCCGGCTCTGAGTAGATCCAGACCGACAGCAGAGCGATCAAGGCCGCTATTCCCCACAGCACGGTCGCGCCGAGCACACCGAGGGAGCCGTAGGCGGCCAGAAGCGAGCCGAGCAGGAAGCCCGGCTGGCACAGCCCGATCGTGAACCCATCCCACCAGCGGAGGGACTTTAGGAGTTGGCGCTCCTCAACGACTGCTGTGGCCATGACCCTCGATTCTCTCCTGAACTAAGCAAATTGATGCAAAGCTGGCCAAGTTCTATCAGCGCCGATATGCCGGGTCAACTCGCGTTTGGAACCATCGCTGCTCGTTGCGAACCCTCATCGCCGGTCGCTGCCGCTCCGGCGCGCCACGGTATACCAGTTTGTACAAGAGCGGTCAATTCGAATCCTGTGAAGTCCGCGATTCGTCGTTTGGAGTCGCTATCGGGTCGCTCTAACAAGACGCGCTCGAGTCCTTACTCCTTCCTGCGGCGAGACCGGTCGGCAGGCGTAAAATCAGGCGGGGCGATGCCACGGCTACTCGATCGCCGTCGCGACAGCGCCGCTTTACCGGCAACCGGTCGAGCGAGGGCTCGTCCGGTGATCCTCGGGACGCTGGCAGTGCGGGTTGATCCGGCTGCCGAACGCTTCGCGCTTGAGAGCGCGCTCGAAGCGGGCGTCGCACTGATCGTCGCCAACATGATCACGCTGCCGGCCTATCCGAGAACGCTGATCCTGGCGCCTCAGTACGCCACGCTGCCCCACGAGGAGGACCTCGACGAGGTACGCGCGACCGCCTCCCGCGCCGCCGCGCTCGGGATCAGCACCGAGCTCTTGCGCATCTCGAGCCCCCGCCCGGTGAGGGCGCTCCTCGAGCTCGCGTCTGAGCGCGAGGCGGGCCTGCTCGTGTTCGGGCCTGATCTGCGGTTGACGAACCGAATCCGCTTCTGGGCTGCCGCCCGCACGGTTCGCCGGGGGGCGAGTTGCCTCGTATGGATCGCCCCGGACGGGTGACGACTTCCCGGCCGGTTGAGCGAGCATCCAACGATGCCACCGCTTCCCGGCGCAGGCGCCAGACCGGCGTCTCACAGCAGCGCGAGCGCCTCGTCCAGGGTGAGGGGGCGGTAGGACTCGACGGGAACGCCCCCAACCACCAGCGCCCGGCGGCCAACGGCGATCTCCTCCCGGATCCGCGGCGCGACCTCCGACGAACCCTCCAACACCGCGGCCACATACGACTCGGTCACGCTGCTGCCGGCGACCAGCACACCGGGATCTGCGACACGTCCGGTCGCCGAGTACGCCAGGGCCGTGAGGATCCGGTTGCTCGCGCTCGCCGACGACTCGCGTTCGAAATGCGTCTCTGCCGGCGCGCGATCCTCCACCACCAGGCGGGTGATCCCGCGGTCGTTGATCGCGCGGAGCAGCTCCTCGGGTTCGTCGGCGACAACAACCTCCTTGTGCGCCGGCCAGATGTCGAGCATGCCGTGGTCGCCGAGGCGCGCGCCGACGTGGAACAGGAAGTAATCGGGATAGATGAAGAACTCCTCACTCTTGGCGCGTTGCGCGTCGTAGAACGCCGTCACGGCGGCCAGGATCAGCGTGCTGGCCCCGACCGCGCCGCAGGGGTGGCGCACGACCACGCCGACGCGGTCGTGCTCGATGAAGCCGGGGAATAGGTCGTCGAGCGTTGCCGCGCGACCGTCCACCTGAATGGCGAACGAGGGGCTGGACAACTCCTCGGCGGTGTGCATCATTCTTGCTTGTACCACGTCTCGCTCCCCGCGGCGCGCGCGGAGTCAACCAGCGGAGCGGAGCGCCCCGCGGCGACGGGTTTCGCGTGGTGGACACCGTCTGGCAAACCAGATAGAACTTCGGCTGAACCTATTTGTTCATCGCCGATTCGAGAGGGAAGGAGAGGTCTCGCCGTGGCTCGTGACCCCAAGTACGACATCCTGTTCGAGCCGATTCAGATCGGGCCGAAGACGCTCAAGAACCGCTTCTATCAGGTGCCCCACTGCATCGGAGCAGGGTCGGAGAAGCCCGGGATGCAGGCCTACCACCGTGGGATGAAGGCCGAGGGCGGCTGGGGGGCTTGCTGCACCGAGTACTGCTCGATCCACCCCGAGTCCGATGACACCTCGCGCGTGTCGGCGCGCATCTGGGACGAAGGCGACGTCCGCAACCTGGCCGCGATGACCGACCGCCTCCACCAGTTCGGCGCCTTGGCCGGGATCGAGCTGTGGTACGGCGGTCCTCATGCCCCGTGCATGGAGTCCCGCGCCACCCCGCGCGGTCCGTCGCAGGTCGCCTCGGACTTCGAGCTGAACATCTTCCCGCGCTACATGGATCAGGACGACATCAACACCGTCCAGCAGATGTACGTTGATGCGGCGATTCGCGCGCGCGAGGCCGGCTTCGACATCGTCTACGTGTACGGCGCCCACGCCTACCTGCCGTTCCAGTTCCTCTCACCGTTCTACAACCGCCGCACCGATAAGTACGGCGGGGGGTTCGAGAACCGCGCCCGCTTCTGGCGCGAGTCGCTGGAGAAAGTGCGCGAGGCGGTCGGGGACGACTGCGCCATCGCTTCGCGCTTCGCGGTCGACCACCTGCTCGGTCCGATCTCAATCCAGGTAGGCGAGGACGGCGCCCGGTTCGTCGAGTACTGCGACGACCTCGTGGACCTTTGGGACCTGACCGTCGGCGACATCGCCGAGTGGGGCCAGAACGCCGGGCCGTCGCGGTTCTTCGAGGAGAACCACGAGAAGCCCTTCACCGGCCAGATCAAGGCGGGCGACCACACGAACAAGCCGGTGGTCGGCGTCGGGCGCATCACCAACCCCGACACGATGGTCGCGATCATCAAGTCAGGGCAGTTCGACATCATCGGCGCGGCGCGCCCCTCGATCTCGGACCCGTTCCTCCCCAAGAAGATCGAGGAGGGCCGCTTCGACGACATTCGCGAGTGCATCGGCTGCAACCAGTGCATCTCGCGTTGGGAGATCGGCGGTCCGCCGATGGTCTGCACTCAGAACGCCACCGCCGGCGAGGAGTACCGCCGCGGGTGGCATCCCGAGATCTTCCACCCCGCGGGCAACCGCGAGAAGAGCGTGCTCGTGGTCGGCGCCGGCCCAGCCGGAATGGAATGCGCGATGGTCCTCGGCAAGCGCCAGATGGCGGCCGTGCACCTGGTGGAGGCCGATAAGGAGATCGGCGGGTGCGTGAACTGGATCTCCCAGCTCGGACATTCCGACGGCAAGGAGAACCTGTTCCGCGGGTCGGCTCGCGGGCTGGGCGAGTGGAAGCGGATCGCCAACTACCGCCAGATCCAGCTGAACAAGCTGAAGAACGTCGAGGTGCACCTCGGATCGCGCCTCAGCACCGACGAGGTTCTCACCTACGGTGCCGAGATCGTGGTCGTGGCCACCGGTTGCCATTTCGCGACCGACGGTCTGAACGCGGCCACCCACGCGCCGATCCCCGGAGCGGACACGTCGCTGGACTGGCAGCTCACCCCGGACCAGGTGGTCAGCGAGGCCAAGCGCGTCGGCAAGCGCGTGCTCGTGCTCGAGAATGAGGCCTACTTCATGGGCGTGTCGGTCGCCCAGAAGCTGGCCGGCGAAGGCCACGAGGTGACGTTCGTGACGCAGGCCGGAGACATCGCCGGCTACATGCACTACACGCTCGAGGCGCCAATGCTTCACCGCGACCTCGAGCGGCTCGGCGTCGACATCCACACCTACACGATGCTCGAGAAGATCGAGCCGGGCGTGTGCCACGCGTACGACGTATGGAACCCGGCGCACACGGAACAGTTCGAGGTGGACACGGTCGTGCTCTGCTCCGCGAGGATCTCCGACGACGAGCTGTACCGCGAGCTGAAGGACAATAAGGACAGGTGGGAGCGCGAGGGAATCGAGTCGGTCTATGTGATCGGCGACGCCTCGGCGCCGCGGATGATCGTGGACTCGATCTTCGATGGCCATCGCCTCGCCCGCGAGATCGACTCCCCGCATCCCGAGATGCCGCTCCCGTTCATCCGTGAGCGGCGGCTGTGGGGCGATGCGTCCAACGACGACTACCTGCAGCAGCTGAAGAACACCGCCGATGTCGCGCTGGCGTAACCGGACCCGCTCGCCGCGCGCGAGCATCGAGGTGAGCCGATGAAGATCGTCGTCGCGGTCAAACAGGTCGCCGCTCTGGACGAGGAGTTCGAGCTGATCGAGGACGGGGTCCGGGTGGACGTTGACTACCTCGAGTGGGATCTCAACGAGTGGGACACGTTCTCGCTCGAGGCGGCCCTGCAGCTCCGCGACGACGCCGGAGGTGATGGCCACGAAGTGATCGTGATCACGGTGGGCGATGAGGAGGCCGAGGAGGGCCTCCTCAGTTGCCTGGCCAAGGGCGCCGATCGGGCCGTCCGGGTGTGGGACGAGGAGCTCGAGGGCGCCGATGTCCTCGCCATCGCGCGCACGCTGGCCGCCGTGGTCGAGCGCGAGGCGGCGGATCTGGTCCTGTGCGGGGTGCAGTCCTCGGACGCGGTCAACGGTGCGACTGGAACCGCGCTGGCGGGATACCTCGACCTGCCGCGGGTGGCGGTTGTGACCCAGCTCGACTGGGACGGCGCCAGCGGCACCGCCACCGTCCACCGCGAGCTCGAGGGCGGCGTGATCGAGGTGGCGCGGATCCGCCCGCCTGCGTTGCTGACCATCCAGACCGGCATCAACGAGCCGCGCTACGCCACGCTGCGGGCGATCAAGCAGGCGCGGGAGAAGCCACTCGAGGTCCTCGGCCTCGATGACATCGGTCTGGATGCCGATGTCGTGCACGCCGCCGCGGGTTCGCGGACGGTGGCGCTCGCCACGCCGGACCGCGGCGCCGGCGCCGAGATGCTGAACGGGTCGCCAGCCGCGGTCGCGGCCCGAATCGTCGAGATCGTGCAGGAAAGGATGTCCGGGTGAGCGGAATCCTGGTGGTGGCTGAGACGCGCCGCGGCGAGTTGCGCGATGTCTCGCTCGAGTTGGTGAGCACGGCCCGCGAGGTCAAGGAGCCGGCCGGCGGCCGCCTGACGATTGCGGTAATCGGCGCCGACGCCGAGCGGTTCGCGGGCGATCTCGCCGCCGACGGCGTCGATGAGGTGCTGACCGTGTCGGCGCCGACGGAGCAGTTCGAGGCGCACGTCTGGCAGCGCGCCCTCGAAGCGCTGATCGAATCCGAGCAGCCTGCGCTCGTCCTGCTCGGCCACACGATCGATTCGATGGGCTTCGCTCCGGCGGTCGCCGCTCGGGCCGGGCTCGGGTTCGCCAGCGACGTCACGGCGATTTCTTGGGCCGGAGGCCCTCGCGCCCGGCGCGGCGCCTACGGGGACAAGTTGCAGGCCGGGCTCGAGTTCCCGGGCAAGGCGTGCACGCTGCTGACCGTGCGGCCCGGCATCTTCCCCGTCGCCGAGGCGGCGTCGGGCCCGGCCCCCGCGCGGGCCGTGTCCGTCGACCTAGACGGGGCCGCCCGGACCGAGCACGTCGAATACCGCGACGCGGCCGCCGGCGACGTCGACATCACCAAGGCCGAGTTCCTGCTGTCGATCGGTCGCGGGATCGAGGATAAGGACAACATCCCGCGCTTCGAGGAGCTGGCCGAGAAACTTGGGGCCACGCTGAGCGTGTCGCGGCCCCTGGTGGACGCGGGCTGGATGCCGAGCGCTCGCCAGGTCGGGCAGTCCGGCAAGACGGTGAAGCCGCGGGTCTACCTCGCGCTCGGCATCTCGGGCGCCGTGCAGCATCTGGCGGGCATGCGCACGGCGGAGACGATCATCGCGGTGAACACCGATCCCGAGGCGCCGATCTTCGGCGTGGCTCATTACGGGGCGGTCGCCGACCTGTTCGAGGTCGCCGACGAGCTGGAGCAGGCGCTGGGTTAGTTCGTGTCGGTGTTCGCGGCAACGCAGTCGCGCCCGGTCTTCTGGCATTTCACGGTCGGGTTGAAGATCACGTGGTACGTGCTGGCCGTGATCTCGGTGCTCGTGTTCGTGTACGGGGTCGCGCGTCCGTTCATGAAGTGGCGGCGCGGTCACGGCGGGCCATGGCCGCCCTACCCCTGGCGCGAGATACCCGGGCGCCTCGGAGGGGGGCTCCGGCTACTGCTGTCCCATGCCACGATCGGGCGGCGCGACGCGCTTGCGGGATGGGCCCACCGGGGCATCTTCTACGGCTTCATGGTCCTGTTCGCGGGGACGGTGGTGCTGGGGTTCGACACCGACTTCACGAAGCCGGTCTTCGGATGGAGCTACTTCCACGGCACCTTCTATCTGGTCTACAAGGAAGTGCTGAACGTGATGGGGACCGCGCTGATCGCCGGCGTGCTGGTGATGATGGTGCGGCGCGCGGTGATCCACCCTCGCAAGCTCGACTACGCGCGGCCCGACCGCGCCCCCGGCGATGCGCAGTACGACCGCCGGGTGTATCGGATCGGCGACTGGGCGTTTGTGATCTCCCTGCTGGTGATCGCGCTCACCGGCTTCCTGCTCGAGGGCGTGCGGATCGCGATGGACGACCCCGGCTACAGCGGGACTCAGTTCGGTGGATGGATCGTCGCCCAGGCGTTGAGCGGTGTCAGTCGCCCCGTTCTGGCCGGTCTGCGGCACGGGATCTGGTGGTTCCACGGTCTTTTGGCGATCACGTTCGT
>Ga0335073_10014470_pt1 | contig 11052 bp, 6 predicted proteins | sample Lox_Sample_22_FD_207093 | JGI IMG/M metagenome (GOLD analysis project Ga0335073, IMG submission 207093) | Soil microbial communities from Loxahatchee National Wildlife Refuge, Florida, United States - Lox_Sample_2.2 | ecosystem: Environmental > Terrestrial > Soil > Wetlands | place: USA: Florida... | reverse complement strand
TAACTGTTACTAAATTATAATATATTTATCTTTCTTATTTAATAATATACATCCCCCCTTATTTAATAATATATTTCTTATTAAATAATGTATACCTTTTATTTAATAATATATACCTTTTATTAAATAATATATACCTCTTATTAAATAATGTATACCTTTTATTTAATAAAATATACCTCTTATTTATATCATATATTTATCTTTGTTATTTAATAATGTAAACCTTTTATTAATAATATAAACCTTTTATTAATAATGTATTCTCTTTTATTTAATAATATATTCTCTTTTATTTAATAATATAGAATATAATATATTCTTTCTTATTAAATACATATATAATATATAATGTATTTATTCATATTAAATATATTTACTCATTTATATTATTAATCACAAAATATTGACTTAAATAATAAATATATAAGGTATAATTAAAATATTGACTTATATAATAAATATATAAGGTATAATTAAAATATTGACTTAAATAATAAATATATAAAGTATAATTAAAATATTGACTTATATAATAAATATATAAGATATAATTAAATAATAAAATATTTATAATTGATATAATAGTTCTATAGAATATATATATTAGGTATAATAAAATAATAAAATATTTATAATTGATATAATAGTTTTATAGAATATATCTTATTTTAATATAATTAAATACACTATTATTATAATAATAATTTATATTATAAGTAAAGGTAATGAATAAATCAAATATTTAATATTTAATTATAGATAACTAATAATAATTAAATATTACATATTTAATTATAGATTATAATAAATAATTAAATATTAATTAATATTAATAAATTATATTTATTATTTAAGAATATAAATAACTTGATAAATAAGATAAATTATATAAGTTAATTCTATATGTATTGTTGTTAGATGAATAACAACTGACAATAAATTAATTAACAATATATAAAATAAATTTAGTAATATTTTATATGTATAAATTTATTATATAAATTAATTAATGTAAATTAAATAAATAAATATTAAATAAGATATATAATGGTTTTAGTAGGAATTATTATGATTATTTTTATGATTGCTTTTTCATCCTCTCAGATTTCATCATTATTAATTATACGTATATCTGCTTTAATTTGTATATATTCATTAATATTAAGTTATAATAGTAGTTTAATTATAGAGAATAACATATTATTTTTATATAATGGATTATTTATAGTATCAGATATTACATTAATAATTGATAGTATATTAGCATTTATTGCAATATTAATTTTATTAATAAATCCTAAAGGTTTAAATATAATTTCAGAATATGGATTAATTAGTTTATTTTCATTAAGTGGAATAATAATGTTAATTTCATCAAATGATTTAGTAAGTTTTTATTTATCTTTAGAATTACAAAGTTTCGGATTATATATTTTATCTACAATTTATCGTGAATCAGAAGCTGGTACATTTGCTGGTTTAAAATATTTCTTATTAGGTAGTTTATCATCAGCTTTAATTCTTTTAGGTAGTGCATTAATTTATTCCCTTACAGGTTTAACTAATTTTCAATCATTATATTTATTAGGATCTAGTTTTACTTCTTTTCAACCTTTTGAATTTAGTATTATTCTTATTATTATTGGTTTATTATTTAAAATTGCTGCAGCACCTTTACATAATTGGTCACCAGATGTATATGATGGTGTTCCTACTATAGTTACAACATGGATTGCAGTATTACCTAAAATTGCATTAATTATTTTTATTAATCAATTAAATGGATTTTCATTATTAATAAATTGGTCATCATGGACAACAATTTTATTAATAAGTTCATTATTAAGTTTAATTGTAGGTACAATTGGTGGACTATCTCAATATAGATTAAAAAGATTATTAGCATTTAGTGCTATTAGTCATGTAGGATTTATATTATTAGCAATAGCAATTAATGATGAACAAGGTTTAGAATCATTATATTTTTATATTATTCAATATTCATTAAGTAGTTTAGCTATATTTTATATAATTATTGCTTTTGGATCATTAGTTTCTATACCTACAAGATATTCTCCTGTACAATTTATTAATCAATTAAAAGGTCAATTATTTTATAATCCATTATTATCTATTAGTTTAGCTTTAAGTTTATTTTCTATAGCAGGTATTCCTCCATTAATTGGTTTCTTTGGTAAACAAATAATTTTAACTGCTGCTCTTCAATCAGGTCTATTCTTCATTACTATTATTGCTATTCTTACTAGTGTTATTAGTACTACATATTATTTAAGAGTAATTAAAGTAATAAATTTTGATACAATAGAAAATATTATTAAAGAATCTCAAATAAAATCAGAAATTAAGATAAATAATAATCAAGTTTTAGATAATATTACTAGTAGTATTATTACAGGTTTAATCTTTTTTCAAGTATTATTTATATTAAATCCTATTCCATTATTAAACAGCGTCCACTTATTGGCATTAAATACAATATATTAAGTTGACTACATTAACAATAAATTTAATTTTTGTTATTACATTAATTCTTATTTTATTAGGAATTAACGTATTATTATCTCCAAGAAAACCAGATTTAGAAAAACTTTCTATTTATGAATCAGGGTTTTCTTCAGTTTTAAATGCACGACAGAAATTCTCAGTTCAATTTTATCTTGTAGCCATTTTATTTATGATTTTTGATTTAGAAGTAATTTTATTATTTCCTTTTGGAGTAACATTATATCAAAATTCAATTTTTGGATTTTGGATTATAGTATTATTTATTATTATTCTTACAATTGGATATGTATATGAATATTCTAAAGGAGCTCTTAAGTTTACTCGTACTTCTTCTAATTTAAATGAAGATATAAATAATTCTATTTCGGGTAGAAATACCCCCTTTTATAAAATATAAAAATATATAAACGATCATATAGTACTTCCTCTTCTTATTCAATCTCTGAATCTAAATTTTGGAAATATATTAAACCTTTATCTTGTTCGTATGATATTGATAATAATGGACAATGTATTAAATATTAACAAGATTGGAAAGGTAAATATGGAATTTATATTTTTCGAAGAAAAGAAACAAGTCTGAATAGTGTTTATATTGGTTCAGCTTCATATTTAACGACAAGATTTAAAACTCATAAATGACATTATTCCTTTTTCAAAAGGAACAGGTACCTGTACTTTGTCAAGTCCTTTATTTTATAACGTAGTATTAAAATATGACTGATCAAATTTTGAAGTTGCTGTATTAGAATTAATATCAAAAAATAATTTATTAGAAAGAGAACTTTTTTATTTAAGATATAAACCACGTTATAATATGAAACATGTAAATAAAGGTTTACTTGAACATAGTTTAGATTCTTTAAATAAAAATATAATATACCAGCGGAACTCAGCATTGTATCATCGCGACGTTGCTTCTAAACAAAAAGTTGGTATTTCAATTTATGTATTTTGTCCAGAAACAAGAAAATTACTTAATAATTTTGATGTTAATTCAAGCAAGTAAACATTTTAATTGTTGTAGAAAAACTATTTTAAAGTATGCAATAAGTGAATAATTATTTTTAGATAAATATATTCTTTTAAAAAAGATATCATTTAATTATACTAAATTATGTAGTTAAATTTTGATTCACTATAATATTTTTAAATATTATTAATTATTAGGCAGCCCATTAATGGAGTTTGTCTTTATATTAGTAACATAAATCTTAAAACTAGATAATACCCAAGCTAAACTAGATATTTATTTTAAAATTATAAAAGGGTTCTTAATTTTATAATAATCTATTAATTAATTCTCCTCCCTTTTTAATCATTTATAGTTAATGAAATCTTATTTTATTAAAAGAAGATAAGATTATAATAATTTTATATAAGATATATTAATAATATTAAAATTATTATCACAATAATTTATATTATATCTATATTTTATAAGATTATTATTATTGCATTAAATAGTTATATTTTATTTATGAGTTTTCAAAGATTCGAACTTTGAGTATATCATTTAAAAGACGATTGCTTTACCATTAAGCTAAAAACTCTTACATAATAATTATTAAATTAAATAAACTACATTTATTAATTATCTTTATTTATCTTATAATATATAGGAATTATAACTATATTTAAGTAATCTAATATAATTAATAATAATTTATTAATTATAAAACAATATTCATTAAATTTAAATATCTTTTATCAACATTATTATATGATATTTCCATAATTAAATCTTAAAATATATTTACAATAATATTTTTATTTCAATATAGTTTATTATATTAATTTAAAATACGTATTATATAATATAATGGGAGTCATAATTTAATAGGTTAAAATAAGTAGTTGATAATTACTCGTTAGAGGTTCAATCCCTCTTGACTCTAATAATTCTTTAAAAGTCATAATATTTAATAATTTAAATTATAATAAGGTCGCGTCACAATAAGACAAGATCAGGTTTGACTAGACTAAATATAATTTTATTATAATCTTTTATAATAAATATGATAAAATAATAAATAATAAAACTGTTAATCAATAATATTTAAATTATAATCTCTTATAATTTAAATATTATAAGGATCTGATATCTAAATTATATCTTTCTAATATATACGTTATGTAATATTATTTTATCATTAATGAATCATTTATATAAACGTTTATTAATAAAATATAAATAATTAATTTATTTATATCTTTTAAATTTATAACTATTTTTCACCAATAATAAAATAATTTATTTAAATATTATATAATCAATAATTATTTATTATAAATATATTAATAAGAATATTATTATAAATATATTTTATTTAACAATAACAATAATCTTATAAAATATTCAAATATAATATTATAGACTATATAATTAGATAATATTAAGCTAAACTAAATTTAATAAATAATGTTAAGCTAAATTAAATTTAATAAATAAGAGAGGGGGGGAGTTATATAAACATATTATTTGATTATTAATAAGCTCATAAATATACACAAGCATATTAGAAAAACTATACTACATTTACAAAATGCTAATATAAAATAATGTATATCTTTATCAAATTTATAAAATATAAATTTAATTCATTCTTGAATAAACTATAATAATAATATTATTTGATAGTATTATTAAAGTGGGGAAGTTTAATTATTAAATCAAAATCAGTACTATAATATAAAATTTATCAACATTAATAATTAATTGTAATTAATTATCCTCATTAAATAAATGAATTTTTCCAACAATAAGATATTGTTTTATTAATTTGGCGTCAGGATAAATTTTATAAAATTTACTTGAATTAACAAACTGATATGTTTTCTTTTTATATAATTTACCTTTATTAATGTAGCTAACTAAGATACTAGAAGAAACACCTATTTTCTCAATACATTCTTTTTGATTAGAATATAAAGTAGCTATTTTAGTTAATATATTAATTGCATATAATGATTCTCTATAAGGTTTTATAGCCATATTTTTTTTTAATCGAACATCAGGATGTCTAGCAAAATAAAATATTCCTTTTTCAGTTTTAACTAAAAAATCAATATTAATATATCGAGCAATAAAGTTGAGATTTCGAGGATTTTTAACTGATTTAATAGGACATAAATCTTCTATAGCCTTAGTAATAGATAGATAAGTATTAAAAATAGTTATTTTATCTGAGTTAAAAGCATAAACTAATTTAGGATCTAAATCAGTTAAATTTATATTTTCTAATTTTAAAATTGAATGTTTAATAGGTAACCTATGAATTACAGGTAAATCTACAGGAGTAATTCCTACTTCATTTACATTAACTTTTGTATTTAAAATAGGACTATATAATTCTTTAAGTTTATTTAAATATAATCTAATTCTTTCTCTGGAAACACCTAAAGTTATCGCTGTAATATTTATAGAAGGTAAAGTGATTAATAATTCCCCTTTAATTTTTACTTCAATAGTTTTACTGAAAAAATCAATAGTTCTAGGTATATTAAGAGTTTTTGGGTTCCAAGATGTATATTGATATAATACTGTACTAATTTCACCATTTAATTCAGGTTTAAATTTTGTTAATAAAGATTGCTCTAAAATTCTAGGGATTAATTGAGTTAAATGTACAAGAATATCAATTTCACCTTTAGTTAAAATATAAGTAGGATTTTTTTTAATAAATATTATAAAAATATTCATAGTTTCATAAATTGACCCCCAAGTTAAAGAAATTAAACCTTCATTAACAGTTTTATGCAATTTAGTTTGATTTCGTATATTATAAAATTGATCTTTATGATAATGTAATCGGATATATAAATTTATAGCTGAACCAATATACTGTTTATTATTTAAAATTTCTGTAAATACATAAACTCCAGCATTTTTAGTAATATAGGGGGGGATAATACCATTCTTAAAAATAATTAAATCATTAGGAACAATATTATCATTTTTTACGAATCCCTTAATATCAATTGGATTATTAATATTTTCTATAATAAATTCTTTTACAAGGTTATTATTAGGTAAACTATTAATTATTATTTCTGCTGTTTTTACAGCTTTTACTATTTGATCATTAATAATAATAGGAGCCAATAATTTCGTTGATGTAGTAATAGAATTAAGTAATACACTTTTCATATCTTATAATATTAATAAGCCCATAAATAAACTGCAATATATAAAAATAACCATACAATATCTACAAAATGCCAATAAAGAATACTAACTTCTAGTCCTACATGATGATGATCAGTAAAATGATAAGAAATTATTCTAAATAATGACACTAATAAAAAAATTGTACCAATTAATACATGTAATCCGTGAAATCCAGTTGCTATAAAGAAAGTGGAACCATATGCACTATCAGCAATAGTAAAACCAGCATTTACGTATTCATAACCTTGTAAACTAGTGAAAGCAATAGCTAATAAAATTGTAGCTATTAAACCATAAATAGTACCAGCACGATTACCTTGAATTAAACTATGATGAGCATAAGTAACAGTAGCACCACTACTTAATAATAAAATAGTATTTAATAAAGGGATTTCAAATGGATTTAATGGTTCAATACCTGCAGGAGGCCATACAGAACCTAAATCAACTGTTGGAGCTAATGATGAATGAAAATATGCCCAGAAAATAGATACAAAGAACATAACTTCAGATGCAACAAATAAAATAAAACCTAAATTTAATCCTTTTTGAACTATAGTTGTATGATTTCCTGTAAAAGTCAAATTATGGACTATATATTTATTAATAAAAATATATTATTTATGATAATTAATAATATAGAATATTTAGTGTCACTAGCAATACTATAAAAAGATTTAAACTATATAATTATAATTTTAGATTATATTTGATACAATTTATTTAATTTTTTTAAATATCAATTAAATGATTGTTATTAATTATTATTTTATATACTTAATGAAATCATAATAATCAAAATTTTTAATTGAACAAAAACATGAGGATATTTTATAATAATCTAGTAATATAAGTTTCAATCTTATTATCAGAATAATATTTAATATTTAATCTATTATTTTGTACATATTAAATAAGATTTATAATAATATAATATTAATTTATTAATATTTAACATATAGTCTCTAAAGATCTATTTAAATTTGTTTCTTGCTGATATTATAACTTTATAAATTATTACGAATAAAGTATTATTAATTTTAATATTTTTCAGCATATAGTTAAATATATTTATAGAAAGCACTTTCTAACCTTCTCTAGTAACATCTTTTAACCATAAAGCTATACAAAATAAAGTTGATAAAAATCCTAGTAATACTAAAATAGGTCCATTACTAAATCCATGTATTGCTATAACACCGGCCAAGGTAGTAGTTAATAAAGCAAATGAAGTTATAATTGGATAAGGAGATGGTTCTACTAAATGATATGGAAAAGATTGAATAGATCTTAACATTATATTTTTATTTTAAGCTATTATTTTTAATAATAGTATTTGTCTAATCGTGAATAATTCACTAATCTTTTAATTTAAAAGATTCTTTTATTATTAATTATAATAAACGTGAATTCTATACCTTTAATATATCATAAATAATATATTTGTATTAATAGATTTACATATTTATAAATATATTATGTATTTATTAATATGTTTATAGTATTAATTAATATGTTTATAATATTAATTAATATGTTTATAGTATTGATAATATGTTTATAGTCTTAATAATATGTTTATAGTATTAATAATATGTTTATAGTCTTAGTAATATGTTTATAATCTTAATAATATATTTATAATCTTAATAATATGTTTATAATCTTAATAATATGTTTATAGTCTTAATAATAATAAATTTATATTTTTATATCTTAAAATATTCGTAAATATATGTTATTAGATTATTCTTTATATATTTAAAAGTTCAACAATATAATTTATTTAATAATAAAAGGATAACTATATATTTATATATTATTTATTTATAATAATAGACAATATATTAATAATAAAATTATCTTATATTATATTTTATTTTAAGTCATAATATTTTTAGTATATATCTCGACGGAAGGACTTGAACCTCCAATATCTGTGTATGAAACAGTTGTTTTACCATTGAACTACACCGAGAAATCTAGAATATAATAAGCAGAATTCTGTATTTAAATATAAATAAATTTATATTGTATCTATCAATCTTCTATTAAATATATTAATTATTTAATAATATAATTTGTATCAAATATAACAATTAATATTTATAATAATAAATATTATAAATATAATAATTTACATATTAATTATAATTTCTATCTACTATTTTTAGTTTTTACTTTATTGATATTAACAAATATCTGACTTTCCTTTTAAATATAATTTATAGATATTTATATTCCTAGATTACCTATAATATTAATTATAATACAATATAATCTAATTTGGTCTTGTCTTGCAGTGATCTTATATTAAATAAATTATTTGATTATTACTCATGGAGGGATTTGAACCCTCAATGCATTATAGCTCTGAATCTTAAGATCAGTGTGTATACCGTTTCACCACATGAGTTAATTAATTTATTATAATTATTATTAAGATTATATTTATAATATTAAATATATTTTATTAATTATAGTTTATATATCACTTTATCTTTATTTATATAATTGATATGTTATTAATTATAAGAATTCATATTATATTTATATTAAAATAATTATATATTCTAACTCATAAATGGAATTGAACCATTATAGTGATCTTAGAAGGATCATGCTTTATCCTTTTAAGCTATATGAGCTAATAATTCTTATAAACTTATTATTAATATTATATATAGTACTTATTAAACTAACCTTTAAATATGATTAAATAATTTATTAAATATATTTTTATAATCAGGTAACTAGTCTAAAAACAAGCTTCATTAAAATATGATTAATAAATTAAATATATATTAATATTTATATATGATTAATAAATTAAATATATATTAATATTTATATATGATTAATAAATTAAATATATATTAATATTTATATATAAATAATAAGGGTGAATACTTGGATTTGAACCAAGACTATTCAGAACCACAAACTGATATTCTACCAATTGAATTATATCCACCTTATAATATTAATAATGATATTAATAATAAGACTAGCGAATGAATTGAACATTCATTTTCAAATTTGCAATTTGATACATTAACCATTATGTTAGCAAGTCTATTTTATTTATTAAATTATTATATTTATCATATTTGAGAAGAGAGGGATTCGAACCCACATTGATACTAAGATCACAGATTTACAGTCCGCTACATTCCAATCTGTCATCTTCTCTTAAATACTGGATTGGAAAGGTTCGAACTTCCATAGTCTGAAGTCAAAGTTCAGTGACTTACCATTTAGTCAACAATCCATTAATATATTATAAAATATATTCTAGTTTCGCTAACTAGACTATTATTAAATATTTCATATATATATATAAAAGATTAATAGTATTAATATTAGTTATCTTTAATATTAAAAATTAATTAAATTATTAATAATTAATATCTTTCATATAAGACATATTTTAAATATATTATCAAGTTAATAATATTTATATTTGTCTAAGATTAATAATATTTATATTTGTCTAAGATTAATAATAGTATAATATAATATAGTATATTATTTAATATTATAAATGTAATAATTAATAGTTTAAGTAAATTATAATAAATATATTAATTTATTATTATAATAACAGTTTACTAATATAATTATTTATCTTATATAAAATGTATATTATAATAAATTTAATCTTTATATTTAATAATTTAATTAATTAAATATTTTAAATTATTATAAATCATATATGAATATATTTATAATATATCTTATATTCTTAAAGATTGGATATTTATAATATATCTTATATTCTTAAAGATTGTATATTAATAATATATCTTATATCCTTATAAATTATATATTTATAATATATCTTATATTCTTACAGATTATATATTTATAATATATCTTATATTCTTATAGATTATATATAATTAAATATGTCTTATATTAATATAGATTTAATATTATATATTATAATGATTTATAATATAAATTTTAATTATCGTATTTAATATTAATAAATAGATTTACTCTATTTTATAAGAATAAATAAATAAATATAAGAATAAATAAATAAATATAAGAATTAATAAATAAATAAATATTAGAATTAATAAAAGACTAATTAATAAATAAATATAAGAATTAATAAAAGACTAGTTAATAAATAAATATAAGAATTAATAAAAGACTAATTAAAATTTATTTTACTAGCTGAGCTTAACCTTATCTCGCTGTGACATGACCTTATTTTAAATATCAGTAGACCTTAACTACGAAATTACCTATTATTAAATCAATTATATAATTGATAAATAAATTAATAGTTAAGATCTTATTTAATTATTATATTATTGATATATAAGGGGGATTAAATTATA
>Ga0335073_10014469_pt1 | contig 11052 bp, 9 predicted proteins | sample Lox_Sample_22_FD_207093 | JGI IMG/M metagenome (GOLD analysis project Ga0335073, IMG submission 207093) | Soil microbial communities from Loxahatchee National Wildlife Refuge, Florida, United States - Lox_Sample_2.2 | ecosystem: Environmental > Terrestrial > Soil > Wetlands | place: USA: Florida... | reverse complement strand
GGGCGCCGGAGCCGGGCGAGCCCCCCCCGCGGCTCGATCGGCAGGGACCGGGGCCCATCCCCCCCGAGCGGATGCGAGCCCCGCCGCTCGCGACGCCGCCCAAAACGCCTCGGAAGGTCCTGCCACCGAGCCGATTCCTCCGGCGCCCAGGGCGATTCCCGAGGAAGGCGCGTCTTCTCCCCTGTTCCGAACCACCGTGGTGGGCGACCGGCCGGACCCCAACCTCTTCGGCTCTTCTGCCGAAACCATCACGCGCGACGAGCTCGAAGCCTTGCCGGGTGGAGACACCCAGCCGGTCACCAACCTGGTCGCGATGCAGCCGGGCGTCCACCAGGACTCGTTCGGATCCAACCTTCACGTTCGCGGCAACGACGGCGCAGTCCTGTACGTCCTCGACGGCATTCCGATGGTGTCACCGGCAGTCGGAACGGTGGGACAGCTGTTGAACACGATTCCCACCCGCTTGATCCAGAATCTGCAGATCTACACGGGCGGCTTCCCGGTGGAATACAGCTACTCGCTGGGCGGCGTGGTCGACATCCGGACTCGGCGAGCGACCGATACACCGATGGCGGACACGCAGTTGACGTACGGCACCTACGACGAGGTGGACGCGGCCGCGGACTACTCTCAGAGGTTCGGCAAGCTGGGGGTCGTGGCGAGCGCGAACTTCACCACCACCGACCGCGGCCTGGACACGCCCGACGCGATCGACGTCCTGAATGACAACCGACTCGGTGGCAACGGCTTCGCCAAGCTCTCGTACAGGCTCGACTCCCGCAACACGCTCGAGGCGTTCGGAACCTACGAGGAGGACCGGTTCGAGATTCCGATCGATCCGACCATGCTGCCGCTCTCGGACGCCCCCCCGGGTGCCGTCCGCGGCAACGACGCCTACGGAGACCCACCCCCCCAGTTCGTCCCTTACGACGCGAACCCGACGGACTTCGAGCGCACCCTGTTCGCCGCCGCCTCGTACCTCCACACGGGCGACGACGTGAGCAGCCAGCTCTCGCTCTATGCCCGCGAGATCTACGAGGACTTCGATTGTGACCCGGCCCATGCGCTCGGAGCGACCGCCGATCCGGGATCGTTCTGCAGCGACTTCATCCGGGATGCCTACCACTTTGGCCTGCTCGGCAAGATCACCTGGTCGTGGCTTCGGGGAAACAGCTGGAAGGCAGGGATTCAAGTCGACGAGTCGCACAGCACCCTGAGCCTCTGGGACTACACCCGCGACGACGCCTCGCCGACGGGCGGAATCGACCCGAGTCTGACCATCAGCGGCGGTGACGACATCGACACGCTGACGGCGGGCGCGTACATCGAGGATCGCATCGAGTTCGGGAAGTTCACGCTCCTGCCTGGCGCAAGATTCGACATTCAAAACACGAGCTTCGGGCCGAGCTCGAACCTCGGAAATCTCTTTCTGAGCGGCCCGAGCGGTCGCCTGGGTGCGTCCTGGGCACCGGTCGACTGGGTGGTCGCGCACGCGTTCGTCGGCTATCTCTGGGAGGCGCCGACGGACTTCGACGCGCCGGTCATCGCGCCCCTGGTCAACCCGGGCGGTCCAGCCCCCTACCTCGACATGAAGCCGGCGACGACAGTGAGCAGCGAGCTGGGGATCACCTTCCACCCGGTTCACAAGCTCGCCTTGGGCATCGACGGCTGGAACCGGATCATGCGCGACTGGCTCGATCACCAGAACATCGGGAACACCCCGCTGTGGGCGGCCTTCAACTGGGCAAAGGGCACGGCGTGGGGCGGCGACCTCTTCGGCAACGGCGAGATCGTGCGGTTCTGGGACGATCGGTTCATTCTCGACGGCTTCGGCAACCTCAGCACCGAGTGGGCGGACCAGCTCGGCATCGACTCGAATCAATTTCTCTTCGACCCTGGGACCCTCGCCGGCTCCTCGATCGACAGCATCCAGGATCACATCCAGTTCTGGACGGCGAACGTCGGCCTCATGCTGCACGACGTCGAAAGATGGAACAGCCTTTCGGTTCGGGTGAACTACGGCAGCGGGTTCCATACCGGCATCAACAACACCTTGGCGGTGCCCGAGCACACGACCGTGGACGTCTCGGCGAGCCACACCTTCGACATGCCCACGAAGCCGCAGATCGTGTTCGACGCGTTCAATCTGTTCAACGACATTTACGCGTACAGGTTGGCGACCGGATTCTTCGGCAACTCTCAGTACGCCCCGTTGCAACGCTTCGACGTGCGCCTGATCCTCCACTTCGGTTGACCCCATGCGAGACATGAAGAGGACTCCCCTGATGCTCGCGGTGCTCACGGCGGGTCTGCTCCTGGTGCCGGCCTGCAACCAAGGCGCCCTCGGCTACCCTGGGGTTTTCAACGGGTCTGCTGGAAGCTGCACCTATCCCGAGACGGGCGGATACGTCGCCTGCGAGGACTATCTCGGCAGCGACTACTCCTCCCAGGTCGGGCAAAGCCTCTGCGCAAACGTCACCATCGGCACGTGGTCGGGCGATGCCTGTTCGACCGCGAACGCGCTCGGAAGTTGCCTCGTCGCGCCCATCGGCACCGGCGACTCCCAGACGGTTCGGTACACCTACTACGCCTCGACCGACCCCGACTCCGGCATCACGGCGGACGCGTTGACGGCGCAGACGGCGTGCGGGCTTCTGGGCGGAACGTTCATCTCCCAGTAGCCGGGGGACTGGAGCGCCATGCCCTTCTCATCGTCGATCCTCGTGGGTGCTCTCGTGCTGGCTGGCTGCGCATCGGGCTCGACGGACGATTGCGGCAGGGTCTGCTCGGTACGGCAGGGAACCGGCGGTGCCATCGACGCAGAAGGCGGCCCGCTGAGCGCCACGTGTCCGGTGGGCTATACCTGCGACGGCAGCAGCAGCACCTGTGTCGCGAACGACGGCCACTGCACGAGCGCGACCAGCGGTGGGACGACGGGTGGTTCCTCGACCGGCGGTGGCGGCGGGGCGTCCTCCGGAACGACCGGAGGGACGACGGGTTGACGCGCCGCGGGAGGGAGAGACGCGAGTCGTCTCCGGCGGCCGGGTGGTCACGCGGCCAGGACCGCGCGCGCCGCCTCCGCCTTGGTCAGCGTCAACGCGCCGCAGCGCGGCGCCGCGATACGATGACTTGAGATATCTGTTAGAGTGATCTATAGATATATCTATAACTGGAGGTTGCGGGATGCGGCGGGGTCTGCGGCACGGCTTCTTCGAGGGTCGCGGCGATCGGCACGAATGGGGCGGCCTGCGCGAGCTCTTGCGCGGGCCTGCGCCGCGGGCCGATCGAGGGACCGTCCGGTACCTCGTGCTCGACGCCCTGAAGGACGAGTCCCGGCACGGCTACGAGATCCTGCGGGTCGTCGGCGAGAAGAGCGGGGGCGTGTACCGGCCCAGCCCCGGCGTCGTCTACCCCACCCTGCAACTGCTCGAGGAGCTGGGGCTGGTGCAGCTCGCCCCGCGCGCGGAGCGCAAGGTGTACGCCATCACCGAGGCGGGGCGCGCCGAGCTGAAGGAGCACGCCGACGAGGTCACGGAGTTCTACGAGAGCACGAGCGACCAGGGCTTCGAGGGGCAGGGCGACGACCTGAGAAACCTCGCCATGCGCCTGCGCCGCCTGCTGCACCTGTTCAGGCGCACGCTCAGGCAGGGCCGCCTGGGGCCCGCCAAGGCGCGGCGGGTCAGGGCGGTGCTGGACCAGGCCATCGAACGGCTCGAAGAGCTCCTGGAGGATGCATGACGCCGCCCGAGGCCGAAGCTCCCCCGAGTCTCGATCGCGAGAAGGCCCGCCGCGCGGCGGCGGATCCGAAGCGGCCCGGCGAGAAGTGCGGCGCCGCCACGGCCGCGTGGCGGCCGGTCGTCGATCGCAGCCACTGCGAGGGCAAGCGCGACTGCGTCGACGTCTGCCCCTACTCGGTCTTCGAGGTCCGCCGCATGGACGACGCCGACTACCAGGCGCTGGGCTTCTGGGGCCGCCTGCGCGCGTCGGCGCACGAGCGCCGGACCGCGTACACGCCCGGGCAGGACGCCTGCCGCGCCTGCGGCCTGTGCGTCGTGGCCTGCCCGGAGGACGCGATCCGGCTGGTCAGGTCCGATCCGGACCGGGGCGAAGCGGGCGAGTAGCCCGGGCGCCGAGGAGACCTCATGGCCGAATCGCTCATCGAAGACGTCTCCGACACGGCGTTCATGGTGGCGGCGCAGCGCGCTCTCGAGGGGCAGCGCGAGAGGCCGCTGTTCCGGGATCCCCTGGCGGGGGCCCTGGCGGGCGAGCACGGCCGGAAGATCGTCGCCAGCCAGGGCCGCCAGGCCCGCATCGGTGAGTGGGCCATGGCCATCCGGACCGTCGTGATCGACGCGTACCTCCGGGCGGCCCTCGAGCAAGGCGTCACGCTGATCGCGAACCTCGGGGCGGGTCTCGACACACGCCCTTACCGGATGGATCTGCCCGACACGTTGCAGTGGGTCGAGGTCGACTTCCCGAAGATCATCGCCCTGAAGAACGAACGGCTGGCGGGCGAACGGCCGCGCTGCCGCCTGGAACGCGTGGCCCTGGATCTCTCCAACGGCGATGCCCGCAGGCGCTTGCTGGCGGATCTCGACTCGCGGGCCGAACGGATCCTGGTCCTCACGGAGGGCGTCGTCCCGTACCTGAACGTGGAGGAGGCCGCCTCGCTCGCGGACGATCTCCGGTCGAAGGAGCATTTTCGCCTGTGGATCGTCGACTACTTCTCCCCCGAGACGCGACGCTACCGGCAGCGCCAGGCCGCCAAGCGGGGGCTCGCGAACGCCCCGTTCCGCTTCGAGCCCTCGGACTGGTTCGGCCTCTTCCGCGAGCACGGCTGGGCCTTGAGGGAGATCCGCTACCTCGCCGAGGAGGGCAAGCGGCTCGGCCGACCGCTCCCCGTGCCCATGGCCCTGATGGCCCTGCTCGTCCTCCGCGGGGGCTTCCTGTCGGCGGAGCGCCGCGAAGAGTTGAGGCACTTCACCGGGTACGCGCTCCTCGAACGTGGCTGATCGCCGCCCTCCCGCGGCGGGGGTGGCCCCGCTCGGCGGGTGAGCCGACCGTGCGAATCGGCGCACGGTCGCCGGCGGAAAGCGCGAGTCGCGTCCTGAGGAGGCGACGCACGAGCGGTGGCGTCAGCCAGCGTCGAGGCTGAAGCCGCCGCCGTCGCTGGGAGCGCTGCTCACGCACGAGCCGCCGGCGCAGAGCCCGCTCGGGCAGACGACGCCACAGCTGCCGCAGTTCTGGGGGCTCGTCTGTGTGTTGGTGCAGACGCCGCCGCAGTCCTGCTGGCCGCCCGTGCAGTTCGCGCTCACGCACTGGCCGTTCGTGCAGACGCCCTGGATGCAGAAGTTCATGCAGGCGCCGCAGTTGAGCGGGTCGTTCTGGAGGTTGGAGCATACCTGCAGCCGGCCGAACTCGCTGCACTCGACGCTGGGAGGGGCACAGGCGCAGGCACCCTGGACGCAGGACTCCCCGAGGCCGCAGTGGTTGTTGCAAGCGCCGCAGTTGTTTGGGTCGGTCTGAGTATCGGTGCAACGGCCGCTGCAAGAGGTGCCCTGGCAAGTCGACCCGCAGGTGCCCTGCGAGCAGATCAGCGGCGGCAGGCACAGGCTGGCGCAGCCGCCGCAGTTCTCCGGGTCGTTCTGGGTGTCGACGCAGCTCCCGAAGCAGCTGGTCTCGCCCCCGCCGCATCCGCACTGGCCGTTCTGGCAGACGCCGCTCGCGCACATGACGCCGCCCTGCCCTGGGCAGCCGCCGCAGGCATAGGGGTCGCTCTCGACGTCGATGCAGAAGCCGAAGCACTGCTCCTGGCCCGGTGCACAGCCGCTGCAGATGCCGCCGCCGCAGGATTGCCCGGCCGGGCAGACGTTGCCGCAGCTGCCGCAGTTGGAGGGGTCGATCTGCGTGTTGATGCACTGGCTGCCGCACTGCTGGTTGGGTGGCGGGCACGGGTTGCCGGGCTGGCACACCCCGTTCTGACAGACGCCGCTCGGGCAGACGTCACCGCAGCCGCCGCAGTTGCCGGGATCCGTCTGCGTGTCGGTGCAGCCGCCGCTGCACGTGTTGCCGGTGCAGCTCTGGCAGAACGTCTGGCCCGGCGGGCAGATGCCGCTGTCCTGGCCGGTGCAGAAGCCGTCGACGCAGGAGAGGTTTCCCGGGCACGCGAAGCCGCAGCTCCCGCAGTTGTTCGGATCGCCGAGCGTGTTGGTGCAGATCCCGCCGCACAGCGTCTCGCCCGGCGGACAGGTGACGCCGCAGCTGCCGCCGGAGCAGGTCTCGCCCGCGGGGCAGATCACGCTGCAGCCGCCGCAGTTCGCCGGGTCGGTCTGCTCGTTTACGCACACGCCGCCACAGTCGGCCTGGCCCGGCGGGCACGAGGGCTGGCACTGGCCGCCGAGGCAAAGGTCACCGCCCGGACAGGCGATGCCGCAACCGCCGCAGTTCGCCGGGTCGGTGGCGGGATCGGCGCAGCCCGAGGGGCAGAGCAGATCGCCCGGCGCGCAGCCGCAGATGCCGGACACGCAGCTCTCGCTGGCGAGGCACGCGTTGCCGCAGCTCCCGCAGTCGTTCGGATCGGTCTGGAGGTTCACGCAGGCACCGGAGCAGTCGGTCTGGCCGGTCTGGCAGGCGCCGAGGCAGAGCCCCGAGGAGCAAACCCCGCCGTCGCACGCGAGGCCGCAGCTGCCGCAGTTCGACGGGTCGCTCTGCGTGTCCACGCAGACCCCGGAGCAGTTCTGCTCGCCGGGCGGGCACGACAGCGTGCAGGTGCCGCCGTTGCAGAGCTCGTTCGCGGCGCAGGCCGCACCGCAGGCGCCGCAGTTCGACGGGTCGACGCTCTCGTTCACACAGCGGCCGTCGCAGACGCTCTCCCCGGGCGGGCACACCGGCACGCAGCTGCCGCCCAGGCAGAGGCCGGCGCCGCCGTCCAGGCCCTGGCACACGTTGCCGCAGCTGCCGCAGTTCTCCGGGTCGGTTTGCGTGTCCGCGCAGCCGGTCGAGCAGGAGAGCTCACCCGACGGGCACGCGCACTCGCCGCCCGTGCAGCTCTCGGTCGGCAGGCAAGCAATGCCGCAGGTGCCGCAGTTGCGGGGATCGTCGAAGAGGTTCACGCAGCCGCCGTTGCAGGAGACCTCGCCGCTCGGGCAGGTCACGACGCAGCTCCCGGCGCTGCACAGCGGCGCCGTCCCCGGGCAGGCCTTGCCACAGCCGCCGCAATCCTGGGGATTCGTCGAGAGGTCTGCGCAGACGGAGCCACCGTCGTTGCCCGAGCACTGCACGTCGGGGGGCTCGCAGGTCGACGTGCAGGCGCCGAAGAAGCAGGAGCTGCCGGCCGGGCACAGCACGTTGCAGCCGCCGCAGTTGCGCGGATCGTCTTGCGTGTCAGTGCAGACGCCGTTGCAGTTCGTGTCGCTCGGCGGGCATTGGCAGTTTCCGAAGACGCAGGCCTGGCCCGGCGCGCACACCTCGCCGCAGCCGCCGCAGTTCGACGGATCGCTCTGGAGATTCGAGCACACGCAACCCACCCCGGTGCAGTCGTTGCAGGTCTGGCCGGGCAGGGAGCACGCCCCAATCCGCCCGCCATCGGGCGTGCCGCAGGAGAACGTGCAGGCCGTCACGCAGCTACCCCCCTGGCAGCTCGCGCCGGGCTGGCAGGCAGTGCCGCAACCGCCGCAATTGCGTGGATCGGTCGCCGGGTTCACGCAGAGGCACGTGTCGTCGAGGCCGGCGCAGGCGATGCCGCCGTCGCCGCCGCACGCGCCGGCGCAGTGGCAGGTGGCGTCGGCGCAGAATTCGTTCGCGGGGCAGGTGGTCCCGCAGCTGCCGCAGTCCTGGGGGTTGCTCTGCACGTCGACGCAGGCGCCGTTGCACTTCACGAGGGGCGAGACACAGGTCCCGCCGTCGCCGCCGTCGGGCGCGCCGGCCTGGCAGACACCGTCCTGGCAGGTCGCCTTGCCGGCCGGACAGGCGTTGCCGCAGGCGCCGCAGTTGGCCGGATCGTTCGAGAGATCGACGCAGGCCGCCGCGCATTCGGTGAAGCCGGTCGCGCAGCCGCCGTCCGGCGTCACGCACACCCACAGGTCGTCCGATTCGATGCAGGTCTGCCCGGTGGGGCAGCCATCGACGTCGCAGCGATGAAAGGGCGTTCGGCCGCAACCCGCCGCCAGGGCGAACAGTGCGGCGCCGGTCAGGGCCGGGAATGGAAAGCGCCGCATGTCGAACCTCCAGGCCGGTCGGTTGCCGAGCCAAGCGGGAGATTTCACCATTCCCGCCGGACTGTCAAAGATCCACGGGCACCGGCGGCCTGCCCCGTCAGCCGCCCTTGATTGCGTCGCGTGCGCGGGTCTAATGTGCGGTGTCCGATGCCCCAGCCCACCAAGAAGATGGTCGTCGGCTTCAACAACAACATCCAGTACAAGGGGCGCGTCTACCACGTGCAGACCGAGGATTCGGGCGTCGAGAACCCGCACGTGATCACGCACCTCTTCGTGGGGGGGAACATCCTCGCCTCGAAGAAGTCGTCGTACGCGCAGCTCGTCGGATCCCCGGATCTCGAGAAGTCGGTCCGCGAGCTGATGCAGCGGCAGCACAAGGAGATGCTGAAGAGCCTCGTGAACGGCCAGCTCGACCACCTCGAGGCCGAAGCCTCCGCGCGCTCGTTCCAGCCCGGCGAGCTCGTCGAGAGTACCGCCCAGCCGCTGCCGCCGTCGCCGGGGCTTCCGCCGCCCCAGGAGATCGAGATCGACGTGGTCGAGACCCTCTTCGCCGACGACCTGATCAGCGAGAAGAGCCTCGACGAGGTGATCCTGAGCTACCTCACCGATCAGATCGGCAAGTGACGCGGCGGCCCTTCCCGCCGTGATCCAGTTCTTCCACGTCTACAAGCAGTACCGCGACCAGCCGGCGCTCACCGACGTGAGCCTGGAAGTGGACAAGGGCGAGTTCGTCTTTCTCACCGGCCCCTCGGGCGCCGGCAAGACCACGCTGCTCAAGCTCATCTTCTGCGCGGAGCGCGCCCACCGCGGGCAGATCCTGGTCAACGGCCGCAACATCGCCCGCATCCGGGATTCGGCCGTGCCCTACCTGCGCCGCAACATCGGCGTCGTCTTTCAGGACTTCAAGCTCCTGCCGGCGGCGTCGGTGTTCGAGAACGTGGCGCTGACCCTCCAGGTCCTGGGGCGGTCGGGCAAGGAGATCCGGCGCAAGGTGATGGACATGCTCGAGGCCGTGGGGCTCGAGCACAAGGCGGCGAGCTCGCCCCAGCGGCTCTCGGGCGGCGAGCAGCAGCGGGTGGCCATCGCCCGCGCGCTGGTGAACGATCCCGCCATCCTGCTCGCCGACGAGCCCACCGGGAACCTCGACCCGGCCATGACGCTCGACATCATGAACCTGCTCGCCGACGTGAACGCGCGCGGCACGACCGTGATGGTGGCCACGCACGATCAGGGGCTGCTCGAGCGCTACCAGAAGCGGCGCCTCGCGCTGACGAACGGCCGCGTCACCGAGGACGGCCGTTGAGGGCCGGCTACCTCGGCCGGCGTGCGCTGCTCGGCATGCGCCAGTCGCCGTTCGGCGCCGCGGTGGCCACGGCCACCATCGCGCTGGCGCTCTTCGTCGCTGGCACGGTGGCCGCAGCCGGGACCCTGGCCGCCCAGGCGCTCGCCGCCTGGGACCAGGAGCTGACCCTCACGGTCTACCTCGACGACGGGGCGACGCCCGCGCAACGGCAGGCCGTGGCGGCCCGGCTGGGGAACGCCCACTTCGTCGGCAAGGCGGAAGCCCTGAGGCAGCTCGAGGGCTCCTTGGGCGAGGCCGGAGCGGTCCTCGCGGATCTGCCGCAGAACCCGCTGCGGGACGCGTTCGAGCTGCCCGTGGGCGGCCGCGCCCCCGAGGCGATCGCCGGCCTGGCGGCCGAGATTGGCAAGCTGCCCGGGGTGGTGGACGTGGACTACGGGGCCTCCTTCTTCGGACCGGTCGAGCGGCTGCTCGAGTTCCTCCGGCGGACCGGCCTCTTCCTCTTGGCCCTGGTGGGGCTCGCCACGGTGATCCTCGTCTCGAACACCTTCCGGCTCGCGGTGTACGCGCGGCGCGACGAGATCGCCATCATGAAGCTCGTCGGCGCCACCGACGCTTTCATCCGCATTCCCTTCCTGGTCGAGGGCCTGCTCGAAGGGCTCGCGGGAGGTCTGCTCGCCGCCGCGGCCCTCGGCTCGGGCTGGGCGGCGCTCTGGCCGCGCGCGCTCGCGGCCGTCTCCCTGCTGGGCGCGCTCGGCCCCGCGCCGCTGCCGGTGGTGCGCGCCCTGCTTTCTCTGGTGGGGGCGGGTGGCCTGCTGGGGCTGTGCGCGAGCGGCCTGTCGGTCGGCCGCTTCCTGGAAGTGTAGGTGGCGCTCCTTCTCGCCCTGGCGCTAGCACAGGCCGCAGCGTCCCCGCCGCCCGGGCCGGCGGCCCCGAACCCGAGGGAGCGGCTCAAGGCGGTGGGGGAGCAATTGCAGCAGGAGAAGCTGGACGTGGAGCGGCTGCAGGGCGAGGAGAGCTCGCTCCTGGACGCCATCGACGCCGCCGAGAAGGCCGAGGCGCAGGCGGCGCAAGCAGCCGTCGACGCGGAGTCCCGCCGCGCGCGGGCGGCGGAAGCGCTCGCGGCCGCCCGGGCCAGCGAGCGCGCGGCAAGGGCGGAGGCCGATGCGCGGCTCGCCGGGCTGGCGCCGCGGTTGCGGGTCTGGCAGCGGCTCTCACCGGATCGGCGCGTCAGTCTCCTGCTGGGCGCGGGGTCGGCGGAGCAGGCCGAGGCCCGGCGGCGGCTCTTCCGCTCGATCCTGGGCGGGCAGCTCTCGGAGCTGCGGGCCGCGCTGGCGGCCCTCGGCGTGGCCCAGGCCGCACGCACGGCGGCCGAGGGACTGGCGAGCGATCTCGAGGCCCGCGAGCACGAGGCGCACGCGGCCCGAGCGGCGGCGGCGGCGGCAAAGGCACGCCATGCCGCGCTCCTCGCGGCGGTGCGGACCGAGCGCGCGCTGCACCAGAAGGCCATGGGCGAGCTCGCGCGCGCGCAGGGGC
>Ga0335073_10014468_pt1 | contig 11053 bp, 7 predicted proteins | sample Lox_Sample_22_FD_207093 | JGI IMG/M metagenome (GOLD analysis project Ga0335073, IMG submission 207093) | Soil microbial communities from Loxahatchee National Wildlife Refuge, Florida, United States - Lox_Sample_2.2 | ecosystem: Environmental > Terrestrial > Soil > Wetlands | place: USA: Florida... | reverse complement strand
ACAAATACCTGAACGGCGGACCGGGCGCGCCGGCGTTCCTGTACGTGCGCCGAGATCTGCAGACCCGGCTACGCCAACCGATATGGGGCTGGTTCGGCCAGCGGGATCAGTTCGCCATGGCACCGGACTACGACCCCGATTTGGGTGTCGACCGGTTTTTGACCGGGACGGCTCCGGTGTTGGGCCTGGCCGCCGTGGACGCGGCGGCCTCCGTGCTGGAGGCCGTCGGGATCGACGCCTTGTGGTCCAAGTCGCAGCGTCTGACCGCGATGCTGGGCGAACTGGTGGAGACCCGTTTGGCCCCGCTCGGGGCCAGCCTCGCCAGTCCCCGGGACCCGGGCCGCCGCGGTGCCCACGTATCCGTAGCCCATCCTCTGGCCTGGCCGTGGTGCCGGGGGCTGATCGATCAGGACCTGGTGGTAGGAGACTTCCGTCCGCCCGACGTGATCCGCCTCGGGCCGGCGCCTCTCTACACCCGCTTCGTGGACGTGTTCGACGCGGTGGAACGTATGGAGGCGGTCCTGGCCGCCGGCGTCTCTGATACCGGCGAACGCCCCCGGGTGACCTGAGGGTAGTAGTCGGCCAACTCTCGGTGTCTTTTTGTACTCTCGGTGTCAACCCGGTGCCTTTTGCGCAGGAACTGCCTCCGAGACTACGAAGTGACACCGAGAACGCAACTCCCGACAGCGAGAACGCAACTCCCGACGCCAAGTAAGCACCTCCCGGCGCCGAGAACGCAACCCCTACCTAGCCCGTCAGTACTCGATCCCCTTCTTGGCCTTGATGCCCTGGTCGTAGGCGTGTTTGACCTTGCGCATCTCGGTGACTGTGTCGGCCACCTCGATCAGCTCCGGGGCGGCGTCCCGGCCGGTGATGACCACGTTGGTCTTGGGCGCCCGGCCCTCTATTCCGGCCACCACCTGGCCTACCGGCACCCAGCCGTACTTGACCGCGTACGTGAGCTCGTCGAGGATGAGCAGGTCGTAGTCGCCGGACGCCAGCTTGGCGGCGGCCACCTGCCAGGCGTGTCGCCCCTTGGCCGCCGTCTCGTCCAGGTCGGTGGATTCCCAGGTGAATCCGTCGCCGAGGGTGTGCCACTCGATGTCCAGGTGCTCGGCCAGCTTTCGTTCGCCGGTCTTCCACTTGCCCCCCTTCACGAACTGGACCACGCCTACTTTCCAGCCTCGAGCCCAACCCCGGCCCATGACTCCGAACGCGGCCGAGGACTTGCCTTTGCCGTGGCCGGTATTCACCAAGACGATGGATTCCGCTCTGGCCATGCCTCGACGTTAGAGACTTTCCGCCCGCGTTCGTAGAGCTACTACGCTCCGCACCGTAGAGCAGGGAACCCGGTGCGAATCCGGGGCTGTCCCGCAACTGTCACCGGGGAGCGATCTCCCAACCTGATGGCCACGGCCTTACGAGGCGGGAAGGCCGGGAGGGAGCGGATCCGGGAGCCAGGAAACCTGCCTGCCCGGCATAGTTCGGAGGTACGCGAGGACGTGACGTTGGCATCTGATTCATGATCACCCTGGTGCTCGGTGGAGCGCGCAGCGGGAAATCCGAACTGGCCGAGCAGCTGGCTGCCGCCGAGCCGGGCCCGGTCACCTACATCGCCACTGCGGTCGTCGATGACGACGACTTCGCGGCGCGAGTCGAGGCCCACCGGGCCCGCCGGCCGCCGTCCTGGACGACCATCGAAGCGGGGACCGGCCTGGTCGAGGCTCTGGGGTCGGTCGAGGGCACGGTTCTGGTGGATTCCCTCGGAACCTGGCTGGCCGCCTCCCCGGGCTTTCAAGGGGACGTCCCCGGACTCTTGAACGTCTTGCGCAGGCGGGACGGGGGAACCGTGCTCGTGTCGGAGGAGGTCGGGCTCGGGGTGCATCCCTCCACCGAGGTGGGCGGACGCTTCCGTGACGCCCTGGGCGGCCTCAACCGGCAGGTCTCAGCCTTGGCCGACGACGTGCTCCTGGTGGTTGCCGGGCGAGCTCTGCGCCTGGAGGGTCCGCCCGTGACGAGGCCGGGGTGAGGCCGTGAGAGGAGCGCTGTCGTTCCTCACATCGGTCGGCAGGGGGGGCCAACCCGGTCCCCGGACGCTCGACTGGTTCCCGCTGGCCGGAGCCATGATCGGCCTGGTGCTGGGAGCCGTGTGGTGGGGGTCGAGCCGCATCTGGAGCGCCCAGTTGTCGGCCGCCCTCGTCGTGGCGGCCGATCTGGCCGTGACCGGCCTGCTTCATTTCGATGGGCTGGTCGACAGCGCCGACGGGTTGCTGCCTCATCTCGATCGGGAGCGACGGCTGGCGGTGATGGGCTCACCGGAGGCGGGCGCTTTCGGGGTCGGGGTGGCCATCGTGGTCGTCCTGCTGCGTTGGGCGGCCCTGGTTGCGATCCGCCCGAGCGTGATCCTGCTGGTGTCTCTCTGGTGCCTCTCGAGAACGGGCATGGCGCTCGTCGTCCGCACCCAGCCCTACGCCCGGTCAGAAGGAGGTCTGGTCTCCGCCTTCGCCGGACCGCCCCGCTGGGCGGCGTTGATCTTCGGTGTGGGCCTCTCCGTGGGGCTGGCCTTCGCCTGGCGCCTCCCGGCCGGAGCGGTGAGCGTGGTCGCCGCGCTGGTTGCGGGCGGGGCAGTGGTCTGGCTGGCTCGCCGGCGCATCGGCGGCTTCACAGGCGACGTCCTCGGGGCCGCCGGCGTTCTGGCCGAGACCGCCGGACTGATAGCGGCGGCGGCCCGATGGTCATGACCCTCAGGCGGGCAGGCCTCACGACCGACTTCATGACCGGCAGGGATGCCGGCGTTCTGGCCGGCCTGGTCGCCGACCGCCTCCTCGGCGAGCCTCCCGCCTTCTGGCACCCGGTGGCCCGATACGGGCAGGCCATGGAGGCTCTCGAGCGCCTGCTGTATTCCGATCGCCGTGGCTCCGGCATGGCCTACACCGTGGCCGGAGTGGGGGCGGCCCTGGCCACCGGGTGGGCGTTCCACGGCCGGGCCGGGCGCCCGGACCGGCTCCGCCAGGCGGTTGCCGTCTCGGTGGCCACCTACGTCGCAGTGGCCGGCAAGGCCCTCTTATCGGCGGCTGAGTCCGTTGCCGTCCCGCTTCGGGAGGGGGACCTGGTTGCCTCCCGCCAGCGGCTGCCCGCGCTGGTCGGGCGCGACCCCAGTGACCTGGACGCCCCGGAGATATCGCGGGCGGTGGTCGAGTCAGTCGCCGAGAACACCGTTGACGCCATCGTGGCTCCGGTCTTCTGGGCTGCCCTGGCGGGGGCGCCGGGGGTCTTGGCCTACCGGGCCCTCAACACTCTGGACGCCATGGTCGGGCACCGCTCCCCTCGCTACGCCCGATTCGGCTGGGCCAGCGCCCGGGCCGACGACGTGGCCGCCTGGGCCCCGGCGCGCCTGACCGCCCTGCTGGTCGCCCTGGTCCGGCCGGGGGCGGCAGGGCGGATCTGGACGGCGGTGCGGACCCAGGCACCAGACCATCCGTCTCCCAATGCCGGGGTGGCCGAGGCCTCCTTTGCCGCCGCTCTCGGGCTACGGCTGGGCGGCTGCAACCGCTATGAATCCCGGTCCGAGCTTCGGCCCTATCTCGGCGAGGGACGCAAGGCGCAGGTCACCGACATCGAGCGGGCCCGGGTTCTGAGCCGGGACGTCACCCTGGCTCTCGGGCTGCTGGTCCTGGCCCGCAGACTGGCCTTCCGGTGGCGGCTGGCCCGCCGGCCGGGGCGGCGATCGAAGACTGCGAGTTCCCGGTGAACCGGGGCACGCAGGTCGCCCCCCGACCGGGCCCCCATGGAGGCGACGGCGGTCGTCTGGCCGAGGCGTTGGGCATCGACCGCTCGGACGTCCTCGATCTGTCGGCCAGCGTCAACCCGGTCGCGCCCGACCCCGCCGCGGTGGTCGGGCGGCATCTCGACGCCCTGCGGCGATACCCCGACCCGGGCCCGGCAACTGCGGCCCTGGCCCGCGTCATGGGGCAGGACCCGGACGTGGTGGTACTCACGAACGGCGGGGCGGAGGCCATCGCCCTGGTCGCGGCCGAGCTCAAGGTCGGCTGGGTCGACGAACCGGACTTCTCCCTCTACCGGCGCCATCTCGAACGCCTGGACCCGACCGCTCCCAGATGGCGTTCGAACCCGCACAATCCGTCCGGACTTCTGGCCGGGCCCGGCGAACAGGCGGCCGTCTGGGACGAGGCCTTCTGGCCCCTGGCCAGCGGGTCATGGACGCGGGGGGACTCCGTTGCCGGGGCGATCGTTCTCGGTTCGCTCACCAAGCTGCTTGCCTGCCCGGGCTTGAGGGTCGGGTACGTGCTGTGCCCCGACGGCGATCTGGCTAGGCGCATCAAGGCCCGCCAGCCGCAATGGTCGGTGAACGGTCTGGCGGTCAGCGCCCTCCCTGCCCTGCTCGATACCGTCGACCTCCCGACCTGGGCCGAGGCCGTTGCCGGTCTACGCCGCGATCTCTCCGACCTCTTGCGCCGGGCCGGTTTCCGGCCGCGACCGTCGGACGCCAACTGGGTCCTGGTCGAGTCGCCCGACCTTCGGGAGCACTTGGCTGCCCAGGCCATCGCCGTCCGCGACTGCGCCAGCTTCGGGCTGCCCGGCGTGGTCCGCATCGCGGTCCCGGATAGGCCAGGGCTCGCTCGGCTGGAGGCGGCTCTGTGAGCGCAGTCGGCGCGGTGACCGGGGCCGGAGGAGTGATCAGCGGGGGACTGATGGTCTGTGGCACCACCAGCGACTCGGGCAAGTCCACGGTGGTAACCGGACTGTGCCGGCTGCTGGCCCGGCGGGGAGTGAGCGTCGCCCCCTTCAAGGCTCAGAACATGGCGCTCAATTCCGCGGTGACGCCGGACGGGCACGAGATCGGCCGGGCCCAGGCGGCTCAGGCCCAGGCCGCGGGCCTGCCGCCCGAGGTGGCCATGAACCCCATCCTCCTCAAGCCCACCTCAGATCGCACCAGTCAGGTCGTCGTTCTCGGCCGGCCGTGGGCCGTGCTTGACGCCGCGGGATACCAGAAGGCCAAAGCCGACCTGTGGCCCATCGTCATGGGGCAGCTCGAGGAGCTCCAGGGCCGCTTCGACGTCATCCTCTGCGAGGGGGCGGGCAGCCCGGCCGAGATCAACCTGCTCGAGAACGATGTCGTGAACCTGCGGGTCGCCGCTGCGGCCGGCTTCTCGGCAATCCTGGTCGGCGACATCGACCGGGGCGGCGTGTTCGCCAGCCTGTTCGGAACCGTCGCCCTTCTACCCGAGGAGTGGCGGGACCTCGTTCGCGGCTTCGTGATCAACAAGTTCCGGGGCGATCCGGCCCTGCTGGGGAACGGTCCGCTGGAGTTGGAGCGGCGGACCGGGATCCCGACCATGGGGGTGCTGCCGTGGTTGGGCGACCTGGGCCTCGACGCCGAGGACTCGCTAGCTCTGCGGACGCCCTGGGGGTACCGGGGTCCGAGCGACCGAGAGGTCCTCGACGTGGCGGTAATACGGTTCCCGCGGATCTCCAATTTCACCGACCTCGATGCCCTGGCCATCGAGCCGGGTGTGCAGGTCCGGCTGGTCTCCTCGCCGGCGTCGCTCGGTCAGCCGGACCTCCTGATCCTGCCGGGCACCAAGTCGACCGTCTCCGATCTGGCCTGGCTCCGGGAAACGGGCCTGGCTGGCGCAGTGATCGCCCTGGCCGAGGAGCGGCCCGGGCCGATAACCATCCTGGGCATCTGCGGCGGCTATCAGATGATGGGGGAGGAGATCGACGATCCCGTCGAGGCCGCCACTCCGACCGTGGTTCCCGGGTTGGGCTTGCTTCCTGTCCGCACGGCGTTCAGGCCTGAGAAGGTGACGAGGGTCGCGGCCGGTACCGCGCTCGGCCATCCGGTGACCGGTTACGAGATCCACCACGGGTGGACCGAGCCCTCGCAACCGTGGCTGGACCTCGGCTCGGGGCCGGAAGGCAGTCAGGCCCTGGATGGCGCCCGGCTGGGGAGCAGCGTCCACGGCCTGTTCGAGGCCGACGCCTTCCGGGCCGCCTTTCTCGAAGCCGTGGCCCGCCGGAGCGGACGCCCCTGGGCCGGCACCGGGGCGTCATTCGCAGTCGCCCGGATGTCCCGCGTCGACCGGCTCGCCGACGCGCTCGAAGAACACCTGGACCTGGCCGGCATCGAGACGCTGATCGCGTCATCGACCCGAAGGCGGCCACCGTTGGTCTGGAGCTGACCGGTGATCCTTTACCTGACCAACGCCCCCACCGAGATCCTGGCCCTGCGCTCGATTATCGAAGGACTTCCCGACGGTTTTCCCGCTGTCCGGGCCGCCGATCCGACGGCGCTGGCGGGTGCCGTCGATCTGGCCGGCGTGGAAGTGGTCATGGTCCGCCTGCTGGGCGGCTCCCGGGCCTGGCCGGGGAGGTTCAGCGATTTGCGCCGCCAGTGCCTGGCCGCCGGGGTGCCCCTGCTGGCGTTCGGTGGCGAAGCGGCGCCCGACGCGGAGATGACGGCGGCGTCGACCGTGCCGAGCGCGCTGGTCGCCCAGGCTTTCGAGTACCTGGTGCACGGGGGCCTCGGGAACACCGAACAGCTCCTCCGCTTCGTTTCCGACACGGTGTGTCTGACCGGGTTCGGATTCGACCCGCCCGCCGAGGTCCCGGCCACCGGCGTATACCGGCGGACCGAGCCCGGGGAGGCGTCTCGGCCCCACGTCGCCGTCCTCTTCTATCGGGCCCATCTCATAGCCGGCAACACCGGTTTCGTTGACGACCTTTGCGACGCCCTGGAGGAGCGCGGCGCGGCCGTTACCGCGGTTTGGTGCTACTCCCTCCGCCCCGACGTCGAGGGCCGGGTCCCGGCCCTGGAGCTGCTGGCGGGCCAGGGACCCGACACCGTGATCACGACCGTCCTGGTCTCGGGGACGGCAACGGCGGACGGACAGGCCTGGGATGCCTCGGCCCTGGGTGCACTCGGGGTACCGGTCGTGCAGGCCATCACGGCCACGACGTCACGGAGGGAATGGGAGGCCGCGGCGGCCGGTCTTTTTCCCATAGACGTGGCCATGCGGGTAGCCATTCCGGAGTTCGATGGGCGGGTGGTGGCGGTGCCCTTCTCGTTCAACGAGGAGGTGGACGACGGGGACAGCCTGGGCACGCCGGTCACCGCCTACCGGACGGTCGCCGACCGGGTGGACCGGGTGGCCGGCCTGGCCGTTCGGCTGGCGAAGCTGCGCCACATACCACCACCCCAACGTCGAGTCGCCATCGTCATGTCGGCCTATCCGACCCGGCGCAGCCGCATAGGCAATGCCGTCGGCCTCGACACCCCGGCCTCGGTGGTCGCTCTTCTCCGTGCCCTGGCGAGCGCCGGCTACCGGGTCGACCGCATCCCACCAGACGGTGACGCCCTCATGGCCGAACTGATCGACGCCTTCTCGTACGAGAACGAGACCCTGAGCACCGAGCAGCTGGCTCTGGCCCCCGGTCGCTGGAACGCCGGCAGCTACCGGCGCTGGTGGTCGGACGTCCACCCGACGGCCCGGGCCGGCGTCGAGGAGGCCTGGGGAGAGGCACCCGGCTCGGTCTACCGGGACCCGGGATCGGGCGACCTGGCCTTCGCCGGAATCGACCTCGGGGGGGTACTGGTGGCCGTGCAGCCGCCCCGCGGCTTCGGAGAGAACCCCATCGCCATCTACCACTCACCCGACCTGGCCCCCACCCACCACTACCTCGGCTTCTACCGCTGGCTGGACGAAGGCTGGGGAGCGGACGCCCTGATCCATGCCGGCAAGCACGGCACCCTCGAGTGGCTCCCCGGAAAAGGAGTCGGCCTGTCGTCGGCCTGTTATCCCGACGCCGCCCTGGGGGATCTCCCGCTGATCTACCCGTTCGTGGTCAACGACCCTGGTGAGGGCACCCAGGCCAAGCGGCGGGCTCACGCCATCATCATCGACCATCTGGTTCCGCCGATGACCCGGGCCGAAACCTACGACGACATCGCCCGCTTGGAACAGCTGCTCGACGAACACGCCCAGGTCGCGTCCCTTGACCCTTCGAAGCTCCCGGCTATCAGGAGCAAAGTGTGGGATCTCCTGGTCTCCGCCGATCTCCACCGGGACCTGGGGGTGGCAGAGGCGCCGGAGGGCGACGGGTTCGACCAGTTCGTCAATCACATAGACGGGTATCTCTGCGAGCTGAAGGACGCCCAGATCCGCGGTGGACTGCACGTGCTGGGCCAGGTGCCGGACGGAGAGGCTCGCCTGGATCTGCTGGCCGCCCTCACCCGGCTACCCCAGGGCGACGCGCCATCGCTCCGGGAGTCGGTGGCCGAACGGCTGGGAGTAACGCTGGGCGAGGGATCGACCCGGGCCGCGGTGGACGCCGTCGATGCCGAGTGCCGGCGATTGCTGGCCGGATCCGGGGATCCCGGATCGGAGGCGGAGGCCCGGGTGCTCGAGTGGGTCGATGGCCGTCTCCAGCCGGCTCTCGACGCCACCGGCAACGAGGTGGCGGCCGTGCTGGACGCCCTCGACGGACGGTGGGTGCCGCCCGGTCCGAGTGGGGCCCCGACCCGGGGCATGGCCCACGTCCTGCCCACCGGCCGGAACTTCTACTCGGTGGACCCCAAGGCCCTCCCGTCCCGCCTGTCCTGGGAGGTGGGCCAGGGTCTGGCCGACCGGCTCCTCGCTCGCTACCTCCAAGACGAAGGTCGGTACCCGGCCACGGTCGGCCTGGTCGTATGGGGAACCGCGGCCATGCGCACAGGAGGTGACGACGTGGCGGAGGCCCTGGCCCTGCTCGGGGTGCGCCCGGTCTGGCACAGCGAGTCCGGGCGGGTGCTCGGGGTCGAGCTCATTCCCGATCACGAGCTGGGACGCCCCCGCGTGGACGTGGTGCTGCGCATATCCGGCTTCTTCCGGGACGCCTTCCCTCACTTGATTGATCTGCTCGACCAGGCCGTTTCCCTGGCCGGCTTCGGGGACGGCGACCCCAGGATCTTCGGGTCCAAGCCCGGCGCCTACGGGTCGGGCATCCTGCCCCTCCTCGAGAGTCGAGACTGGCGCACCGACGAGGACCTGGCCGCCGTCTACACGGCGTGGAGCGGATACAGCTACGGCCGGGCGGGGATGGGGGTGCCGGCGGTGGAAGCCATGCACCGCCGGTTCTCCACCATAGAGATCGCAGTCAAGAACCAGGACAATCGGGAGCACGACATCTTCGACTCCGATGACTACCTGCAGGATCACGGGGGGATGATCGCCACCGTGCGGGCCATGACCGGCCGGGCGCCGATGGCTGCCTTCGGTGACTCGGCCGACCCGGCCCGGCCCCGGGTCCGCAGCCTGGCCGAGGAGGCGGCCCGGGTGGTACGCACCCGGGTGATCAACCCGAAGTGGATCCAGGCCATGACCCGTCATGGCTACAAAGGGGCGTTCGAGATGGCCGCCACCGTGGACTACTTGTTCGGCTACGACGCCACCGCCGGGATCGTCGAGGACTGGATGTATGAACGGGTCACCAGCGCCTACGTGGCCGACCCCGAGATCCGCAAGTTCCTCGAGAAGGCCAACCCGTGGGCCCTTCGCAGCATGGCGGAAAGGCTTCTCGAGGCGGTCGAGCGAGGGCTCTGGGATGCGTCACCGGAAGCCCTGGATACTCTCCGGGCCGCCCTGCTCGAGGCGGAAGGATGGGAGGAATCGAGGTGAGCCAGACGAGCGATCTGCTGCCGTTCTCCGCCGTGGTGGGACAGGACGAGGCCAAGTTGGCGTTGGTGCTGACCGCCGTCGATCCCCGCATCGGAGGGGTCCTGCTGCGCGGCGACAAGGGCAGCGCCAAGTCCACTCTGGCCCGGGGCTTGGCCGCTTTGCTGCCGGGCGGTGCGCCGTTCGTGGAGCTGCCGATTGGGGCGACCGAGGACCGGGTGGTCGGCACGCTGGACCTGACCGCCGCCCTGACCGGAGGCGAGACTCGACTTTCCCCCGGTCTGCTGGCGGCGGCCCACGACGGCGTCCTGTACGTGGACGAGATCAACCTGCTCCCCGACCATCTGGTCGACGTTCTCCTCGACGTGGCGGCGAGCGGCGTCAACCGGGTGGAGAGGGAAGGGGTGTCGCAGGCCCACGCCAGCCGATTTTTGCTGATCGGATCCATGAACCCGGAGGAGGGAGACCTCAGGCCTCAGCTGCTCGATCGTTTCGGGCTGGCCGTCGAGGTGCGTACCGCCGGGGACCCGGCCGTGCGGGCCGCCGCGGTGCGGACCCGGCTCGAGTTCGATGCCGCCCCGGAGGAGGTACGGCAGGCCCACGCGGCGACTGAGTCCGCCCTGGCCGACCGGCTGGCCGCCGCTCGACCGGCCGCTCTGGGCCCAGGCATCGTCGAGTCGGTTTCCGCGCTGTGCGCTTCGGTCGGAGCCGAGGGGCTGCGGGCTGATCTCACCATCTGCCGGGCCGCGGCCGCCCTGGCCGGGTGGGAAGGCCGGCCAGAGGCGGGGGCTGACGATGTGCGACGGGTGGCGGCGTTGGCCCTGGCCCACCGGGCCCGGCGGCATCCGATGGACCCTTCCGGGCTGGACAGCGACGCCCTGTCGCGGGCGCTGGACGAGCAGTTCGGGCCGGGACCGGAAGGGAAGGGACCGCAGGGAGAGGGCGAGCAGGAAGAAAGCGACGGCGACGGTCCCTCCGACCCGCGGCCGTCGAGAGCAGATCGGGCCGGCCCCGATCCGGCAGGCCCAGGTCGATCCGGCCCAGATCGCCATGAGGCCCCGTCACCGGCAACCCTGTTCGTCGGACCGGTGGCGGCAGGTAGAGACCGCAGCCAGACGTCACCGGCGGCCGGGCGGAGGACCCCCGCCGAGGCCCGACGGGGCCGCACCATCGGCGACCGGGCGCCCGATGGGCCAATCGGAGCGCTAGCCGTCGGCGCCACGGTCCGGCGGGCCGCCGGCCGGCACCTCGAGGGGTCGGAGCCCGGGCTGGGCCTGGTCGAACCGGGCGACCTGAGGGAGGCGGTCAAAGAGCAAAAGAGCGCCAACCTCATCGTCATCGCGGTTGACACGTCGGGCTCCATGGGGGCGAAGGACCGC
>Ga0335073_10014467_pt1 | contig 11053 bp, 13 predicted proteins | sample Lox_Sample_22_FD_207093 | JGI IMG/M metagenome (GOLD analysis project Ga0335073, IMG submission 207093) | Soil microbial communities from Loxahatchee National Wildlife Refuge, Florida, United States - Lox_Sample_2.2 | ecosystem: Environmental > Terrestrial > Soil > Wetlands | place: USA... | reverse complement strand
GGATCAATTGAACTGCTGATAATAGAAATCCTGATCCGATTCCATAGAGAAAGGCTGGCCGAGCACATGGGGTTTCGTGGACATGTGCGAAATCTTGTATTTGGATAGTCTAGAGGTCAATGACATGCAATCGGGGATTCGAACCTTGAGTGCTTCTATCAACGTTACCTTGGGTGGTGCAGTCTCATTGTCAGAGGCAGGAAGAGGACCTGGCTTGGGTGACGAGGTCATGGAGAGGAAGCAAACAAATTTTGCGAAGGATCGCCACAAATTTACGTTCGAATACTTGGGCATCTCAATAATGGCACTAGGCTAATTTTTTCCCTGCTCGCTTCAATGCTCGTTTCTCCTTCTTCATCCTAGGATCAACCATCTTATACCGTCCTTTTACACCACCTGGTCGTCCACGAATTGCTTTATTCCTTCCATGTGCCACAACAACTTGCACAGTCCTCTTTTTCTCCCCCTTCTTTGCCTTGGACATTAACTTGGAAATAGTCTGTGCTTTATCTCGTTCCGTCATATCACTCGTCTCATTAATAACATCCGCTTTCTTTTGTAATTTATTCAGTTTGCGAACAACCTTCATCTTCTTCCGAGCCTTGGCTTCCATGACTTTCTTGATGGGCCGAGCATTAAGAGCTCGTAATTTAGCTTTAATGGCTTCAGCGGCTTCCTTGGTGATGGGAATTTGAGGTTTATTGTGCTTTGATTCGTCGTCGGCAAACCAACTTGGAAGAGCAGATTTGTCGGAGAAGGTCCAGCGATTGTAAGAGTCGTCGATCATAGAGGCCTTGGTTTTTTGTCGGGTTGCAAGTTGATGAGCTAATGTCATTGCCTCGGCTGTAACAATATCGATGTCTAAAGTCAGACAACACGTAACGAAGAGAATACCTTGCTTTTTGTCGACTTTACCGCTATCAGACTCTTCCTCCCACGGATCTTCATCCTCCAATTCCTGGGGAACTACTTCAAACTCATCATCCGAGATATCGTCTTCCTCGTCTTCAGAAGGTGCCTCCTGTTCCTCCACATTTCGCTGGTCGACCGTTGGCTTGTCAACAGGCTCATGGATCGCATTGTCTTTGATCTTAGGAGTTTCCACCTCATCCGTCTCGATGCCTTCGAATTCCGGCTGATCGAAGAACAATGCTGCTCGTTGGCTCAATTGCCCTTTTGACCTGGCATCCAACCTTGGACCCAAACTCGTCAGTAAAGAATCTACCGGATTATCCTCATCAGGTAGAGATTCCAGTTCTGAATCCGAATCCGATTCCGATCCTTCTTTCCGATTAGGTACACCATTGGTCTCGTCCAACCCATCCCATTCGTCCACTTCCTCACGAGCTCTCTTAGCTCTATATTTTGCGTCTCTTTCAGCTTTTTGCTCCTGAAATTTATTATACATATTATCAAGTTCAGCCTCCAAATCGTCGATTTCATCCTCCTCCTCCTTTTCTCCGATGTCTTCCTCTTTCTCTTCCTCCGATTCTTCTGGAACAGTACCATTCAGTAGTTCCTTCATAGCTCCATTTTTCTCCGCCTGTTTCAGTGCAAAAATTTGGTCAGTGGCCATAACATCCTGTTCCAACCCAAGTTCATGAGGCGTCAACATTCCCATTTGCATTCGAAGAATTTCTTTGCGCTTGCGTTCATTTAGTCTCCGTCTCTCTCGTTTCTTGGTCGCTGTATCTTGTGCTGTGAGTCTTTCCATCTCAGCTTCAATTTGATCATCTTCCGTTATGGTAACTGTTTCCGTCGGTTTCTCCTCAACTTCCTCCGTTTTGGCCGATAATCCTAGTTCTTCACGGATTTGCAAGCGCCACCTCAAGAGATTTCGAAACTCCTTTTTGCCCAGGACCTTGAGATCTTCAGAACACGCAATAATCTCTTTTGTAGTAAACTCCTTAAACCGCAATTTCCTACTTGCCTCATCCGACCAAGTCAACCGAGACGTCGAACTCAACAGTTGTAGCGGATCTTGCGCTTCAATGAATTCCGTGGCCGTACGCTCATGATAAAATGTATAATCCCCATCCTCGTATCCTTCTCGTTGTCGTTTTCGCTTTTCGGGATGGAACACCTTTGCTTCTGCATTTGGAGCGGGATCTGGTAATTCTTCGAATACAGACCTGGGATCAAGGAACTTTGAGTCGAGCTTTTGAGGGGCTTTGTAACCTCTGCACACGACGAAAATTTCTGCGGAGACGTTTCTTGAGGCAGGTGGTTTAGTTGCTTCGACTTTTGTGAAGAGTTGATTGAAGACCCACAGTAACTTGTTATAATCCTTCGATCGGAAGACTTTCGTTATAAATGTGCCTCCAGGCATAAGAAATTCTGTAGCTAGTTTCAAGGCCATAAGCACTAAAACAGCCTGTGAATAGGCGTCCTGCAACCACGCAGTCCCCACATTCGGAGCACCATCATGTAACACCCTAACCGTCAGCCTCCTCAAAGAGCAACAAATACGTATCGGCCTTCCAGGTCTTCAAATGCTGTCTCAACTGGGCACGACATTTATCACTGGCAATATCCTCCGCAAAACTAATGACGTTGGCAATCGGTTTAATAGGGACCAAATCGACACCCACTATCAAACTCTGAACAGGCATGAACTTTGCAGCGACTTGAAGCCATCCTCCTGGTGCAGCGCAAAGGTCGATGAGAACTTTTGATTTGGCAAGGAAGTTGTACTTCTTGTTGAGTTGGATTAGTTTGAATGCTGCTCGAGATCGGTAGCCTTGTTCTTTGGCTAGATGGTAGTACTTGTCCAAGCGGCCTTTGCCCGTTTTCTTTTGGGCTTTGGGCATAGTGTCCTCTGGTATTAAACGGGATGTTTGTCACTGAGGGGGTGTCAGGAACGATCGACGAAAGAAATTTTTTGCTCTTTGCTCTTTCCTGTTCGCCGTCACGTGATCTCAGGCCTCGGGTCCCTCGATCGCGGTTCTTGGTCCTGAGTCGCGACGGTCGTCGAGATTGAACCAAGCAGACGATGACCTCCGCTAAATACGACAACCTCGTCTCATGGGCACGATCAAATGGAGCAATTATCCCAGAGACACTCATATTCCCATCTGAACCATACGGACATTGTAGGACTACAGCGCCAGTCCCTCAAGGAACCCAACTCTTCCATCTTCCACACAAGATCATCATAACCCCAGAAGTCGCAAGGAGGAAGTTTCCTCCCTTACGGTTTGAGAATGTACATATCCAACTTTGCACTTTCGTCGCATCGCAAAGAAGAGAGGAAGGGTTCTGGAAGGACTACTTTGATACCTTGCCGGAAACATTTAGTACTCCTCTCTACTTCTCTCCAGAGGAACTCAAAGTTTTGGAAGGCACGAACCTTGCATACGCCTGGAAAGATGTTAAAAATATATGGAAGAAGGAATGGGAGAGAGCTAGTATCATCGTGGATCACCTTCCTTGGTAAAGTCTCTGCGAAATTGTTCTGAGTTTGAGGGAAGATTACCTCTGGGCTGCAACAGTTGTTGCATCAAGATCGTTTCCTTCAAGACTTCTAAGCGAGGACCTGACCAATCCGGACGATCTGAGTATAGCTGGAAATGATGATCCAGTAATAATACCAATCTTGGATATGTTGAACCATCGTCCTAATCAGCCTGTAACTTGGCTCAAGTCTCCCAACACGGTAACCTACGTCGCCGAAGTCGACTATCCAGCTGACTCCGAAATATATAATAATTACGGTGCCAAGGGGAATGAAGAACGTATGTCACTTGAAAAATCTTATATCTCACCTCAAGTATTGTTGGGATACGGGTTCTGCGTTCCCAATAATCCACATGACTGTATAACCCTGAGTATTTCTGGGGACGCATCTCTATATAGAATTACCAAGACAGATTTGGCTCCTAATGAATTGGTAGAAACCTTCCGCTTGGAAGAGACTTTTCGAGAGCGATTCACCGATATCACCACAAAAGCAAGTACATACAGAGCATATACGGATCTTCTCAAAGCAATTAGACGAAAACTCTGCACCATGGGATGGCATAAACAACTATGTCCAACTCCAGCGGGGAGGAACGCAGAGCTATACTTTACGAGCCAACGAGACTTGTTACTTGCTTCATTCAATCACGTAGTGAAATTGATGGATGATTTGATCAAGGAACATACTATTATCTCTATAAATACAGTGTTTCGACAGACTCCGGAAAGACGGAAGAAACGTGTTAAAAGGGACTCTCCAGATGAAGGTATGATCGATTGGCTATTGAGGCATATAGCAGAATATGAAGGTGAAGAGAGTTTTTTGGACGAGATGGACACGGGACAATTGGACGAGAAACAGAGCGAGTATTTGCAAGAGCTCATCGAAAATTTCTACGGATTAGTGGATTGGCTCGATGTAGATGGATTAAGGAATATAGGTCACAGGATTTACCACAAGTGCGGCCGCATTGCAGATCAGTCCGGGTTGAATGTAACGATGGAGCAGACGAGGATGGCATGGATGTTGTGGGATGAAGAACACCTTGATGTGTATTCCTTTCCCGATGTAGTGGAAACTTTCAAGAAAATGAGAAAAGACAAGGTCGGAGAGTTGGAGGATTTGATGAAAGGAGAAGTCGTCGATACAGTAATTTTGGAGGAAGAGATTGAGGAAAGAGACTGCGAATTCGACTCTCATCAATTAGTTCCGTTCGAAGACGACTAAGAAGACGTTGCATTTAATTATCAAAGAGGAAACCCCTCGACAGTGTCTAATTGTATAATGCTATCGTGAACAATCCGCTACACATGTAAACATCGCTATGCATTATAAACAATCGCCAACAAAACTTTCAAACAAAGGCTTCTTCGGCGACGGCAACTCTATTTTAGGTTTCCTCAAATCAAAACTGCCAGTCCCAAGACTCATCGGAATACCCATTACAATTGATGCAGTAACTCCTTCGATGGGATCTACTTTGCCAGCAGCTGCAGCATCGAATAAATGATCCACAGTTCTAACTGTTAGTTATTCCCAACCAATTAAGGGGACATACCTTTCGAAACTTGCTTTGTGCAAGATAGAATCCTTGATTTTGGCCACACCGACGCGATTAATACCGTCGATCTCACCTCGATAGGTCATCACATCGCCAAGTAACATGATGTGCCGTGGATCCACAAACATGCCATGTTCCTCTGTTATGTTAGATACCTCCAAGGTAGAGCATACGCATCGTATATTGAATTTCATTGATGATGGATTGGCGAGCGGCTTCAATTCCAAGATAGCGTCTCATATCGGCTATATGGTTCGTCGTAGTCTGTGTTCCCACAATGCCAGGCGTATTCATTACTTCTCGAAGACCATAGCCTTCAACTAGTAGCTGATAGTGACCCGACTTTTTCTCGATCTCGCTGATAACAGCACGCGAAATTGTCGGTACTCCCTAATATTAACAAATGAGCTAGGGCGGCGAGTGTACCTTGACGATGACATTGGGCAACTCGCGACTGTAACGTTGTAAAGTTGACCAAATATCGCCTTTCTCCAAAACATCATCTGAAATGGAGACCTTGATTTCATTAGCTCGGCGAATTTGCACATCCTAAAGGTTACTCCTACTACCAAACGGAAGTTACCCTTTGCTTTAGTTTGATTTTCTTGGTCTTCAAAATTGCGCGTCTGACTTGACCAATCGTTAATTCCAAGCCCAATTTGTTAACCGTATCCCAGTCGATACGGATTAAGATGTAACACTCATTCGGTCCAAAGACTTCCTCCATATGTTTTGATATCTAGTTCGTCAGATGTGAAGGGTAGGGTGAATTACATCTTCCAAGACACATTTTTCTATTCGTGCTTTGACAATACGTGCAACTCGAGTATCTGTATCATTTTCCAGAGCAGCGGTAATGATAGGCGTACTTATACTCTTTGAAGCACTAATAATTTCCTTGATTCGAGGGACTCCAAGGGTAATGTTCATACTAGCCACACCAGCAAAGTGGAAAGTCTTCAACGTCATTTGTGTTCCCGGTTCTCCGATAGACTGGGCGCTGAGAGCACCAACAGCCGTACCGTATTCCAACTTGGCTTTGTGGTATTTGTCTCTCAGCAGGAGAAGAAATGCCTCGATCTGTGGTTTTGTGATTTTGAGAATGTTGTTGACGGCTCTGACTTTGGGGTCCGATCCATCGTCGTCAATATCCATCCCATTCGCTTCCCGTTCAGGTAATTCGAACCGTTCCCGCAGCTTTATAAGTCGTTTTCGCAACTCTTCGAAAAATTCTGTTGTCGTCTCAACAAATCCTGTTGTCGTCTCAACAAACTCATCCGATGTCTTCTCTCCGAACTTGAATTGTTCGGAAAGTTCAGCAAGTGCAGGCATAATTTCCTCTGGTTGCAAAGCAGGATCTTCTTTCCCATCGATCAAGTTCTGGATATGTAACCAACTTCGCTCAAAGTCGACAGGTTGGTCATCACCCTCAAGATTTGTGGGATCAAGACCATCATTACCAAATTTAAACTGGACAAGATTGCCAGTAGCATCTCGCACAGTCATATCATAATGACAAGATAAATCTTCCAGAGACTTAATGAGTCGTCGTGACATGTAACCCGTCTCAGCTGTTTTGACGGCTGTATCGACAAGACCCTCTCTTCCTGTGATGGCGTGGAACATGAATTCGGAAGGAGTCAATCCAGAGTAAAACGAATTCCGCACGAAACCCTTTGCATCAGGCATTTTTGCTAGAGATTAGTCTAGATCAGAAAAAGGGAACTACATCTCTTCTCAAAATGAGGCAAAGATCGATCTTGAAAACCATCCGGAATACGTTTACTCATAATGATTTGTTGTCCAACACAAGCAACCATCTGGGACACATTGATAAACGATCCTTTGGAACCAGCAGTCGCCATAATAAGAGGCGCATTGCTCCACGGCAGTTCGTCACGACAAATCTGGCCAGCTTCTTCACGGACCTTATTAAGTACTCCACAAATCTTAATTTCAAGGGTTTCGTCTTCATTACATCCAGCCTGGGTTTGTAAATTTCCTTTCTTACGTTGGGAAATCATATCTTCAACTTGGTGGTATGCTTCATCGATAAGTTGTTCTTTTCGTTGCCGAAGGATGCCGCCTGGTTGAACATCGTCAATACCAACTGAAAAACCATAATTGGATAACCAGCGAGCTGATAGTTTGGATAATCGACACATTGCATCAGCTGCTTCTGGAGCACCATAGTCTCTTAAAATAACGTAGAACAGTGTTCGTTTTCCCTTTGCTCCAATTGTTTGGCTGTCAAACACACCACACATAACTTCAGAATTCCGAATAACCATGTACCCATCCTGCTCACACATATCAGGAGCGAGTCCACCTTTGGGTTTGATAAAGGACTTCGTGCGACATTCGAGATTGACTTTAACAGGACTATTTTTGTTCGGTCTCATTAGAACGTTGAATACTTGTTTTCCTGTCCATAGCCTGCGTGGTTTCAGGATAACTGGAGGCGGTAAATCGATATGGGTATTCGCATCCACCATGTGACAACAAATCTGAGCAAACTCATCTCGATCGTAAAATCTGTCCTTCCTACTCAGCAGAAAGGATGCAGTAATAAAATCCTGTATAGCAGCAATAATCGGATTACCGCTTCTAGGAGAAACGAGATTGTTTTGAACAGCCATCAAATAACCCGCTTCTATTCGAGCTTCTTCTGTTTGCGGAACGTGGAGATTCATTTCGTCACCGTCAAAGTCGGCATTGTAGGGTTCGCAAACACATTCGTTCAGTCGGAACGTCCGATAGGGCCGGACCTTTACGCGATGCGAGAGGATACTTAGTCTGTGTAGTGAAGGTTGTCGATTGAATAGGACGATATCGCCGTCTATGATATGACGATCGACAATATCCCCAATCTTCAAATCTTTCGCCAGTTGTTGCCGGTCAGCATACTTAACGGACCTAGAGTAAGAACACGCTAAAGTGGAGGAATACTTTTTGGAACCGTTCTGGAAAGTGACGGCGATAGCACCGGGATGCTTATCATGACCTCTCAGAATGGCATCTCGAAGTATAGAGATATTGTGGGCATTCACCCTCTCCGGAAATGTCATGACAATGGCAATCTTCTCCGGAACCGCAACCTCATCAATTTTCAAGTTAGGGTCTGGACTGATAACCGTTCGTCCAGAAAAGTCGACTCGCTTACCGCTCAAATTTCCCCTGAAACGGCCTTGCTTTCCCTTTAATCGTTGAGCAAAGCTGCGTTGTGGCTTGACGCCGGCTTGAGCAGCTGCTAATCCTGGAGCTGTGGCGTTGAGATAAATGGCGACTGTTTGTGCGAGATTATCCCACTGTGTTATTATGGTATGGATCTCACGCCCTGTTTTGATTGAGTTGCGCAGTATGGCGTTGCTAAAGATGATTTGTGAGAGTTGTGAAGTGAGGTCGTCTTCTGTGGTTGCGTTGTCTGAGGGAACGGTTGGACGGATGCACGAAGGTGGTGCGGGGATGAAGCGCCAGAGAAGGTTCTTGGGATCGCTATCTCTTGCAATACCCAGTAATGGATAGTCCTTATTGTCAGTTTATTGATCATTAAGACAAAATATACCTGTAAAGCTATCCGGTCGAACAGTTGCTCACAGATTAAAGGATCAATGTTGTCAATAGCTCGATGCAGATGTCTCTGGACGTCGGGATTAACTGAGATCGCATAGGAGAAGGATCTCTCAAACTGGGTCCTCTCAATGGCCAAATCCTTCTGAGCCCCAATATTTCTGTATTTTTCGTGAACTATTCGTAGCGCACCGAATTTCTTAACCGTGCCGTTCATGCGATTACAGTGTGGACATCGTCGAACTTTTCGACAAGCTTCTGTGACTTTACGAAGTATTGCGTCTCGCTGCACAGAAGACACGTTCGGTTTGCGAAGTTCTTTAAGGAACTGTTGGCGTTGTTTGGACCCCAGAAGGATTCTTGCACATTCCTAATATTAACCCCACCCGCCGCAGCGAGGACATACTTTGCAAATACATTGACAGATAGTAAGAGTATGTTTGAAGTATCCAATATGAAAGACTGGAAGAGCCAGTTCGACATAACCAAAGTGTCCGACACAGTGTTGCTGACTTAACCCACATGTACCACAAGTCCCTGTCTTGACAGATGAACCCTAAAGTTAGTCCTTGAAACGGCAGTCCGTCGAACCAAACGCAGGTCAAGAGCTCCTCTTGGGGCTGGAGTTCTTTCTGTTGAGGTTGTCTCTGAAATCAAATATAAATCTCGATTCGTCAACTCCACGACTCCATTCTTGCGAATCTCATCCGGAGTGAACGTCTCGAATTTGAGTTGAGCACTGTGGAACGGTTAGCTGCTTCTCTACCAAGGAAGAAATAAGATGATACATTCTCTTGGGAGTTTGATCAATGACCTGATCTTTACCCATTCCGTATAAATTCGAGAAGCTTCAGACCAATATCTATATGTTCATAGATGCTTGACGACGGCTTTCGTTAGTCAGAGAAATTTTGGAGTCAAAGAGTTTTGATTGATCGGCGCTTCGACCGAAGGGCAAAACGAAAAGGGGGAAAAAAAAGGTCCAAAAATCCCAGTGGAAATCGCAATTTCGAATCGCATCTTCATCAAACAGCAGAAGAAAAGGGAACAAAATCGAAGAAGATCTACATTTGAAGGAGTAACTGGTCTCTCTCAAGAAAGAACCATATAATGTCCGATATCCCCTCTGAGATATCGCTGGACAATGCAGTCGTAGCGCAAGATGAGATGGGAAGACCTTTCATCATCGTAAGGGAGTACGTCTCCCCTGAAATTGTCATGCTGACTTTCTTCTTTTCAGTCAAGGACGAAAGAAACGGCTCCACGGCGCAGATGCGATAAAGTCACATATTCTAGCTGCAAAGACGGTGTCTGGGATTCTAAGAACCTCATTAGGTCCAAGGGGTAAACTACTTCTGATGATGGAACTTTTGCTAACTTTCTGCTGCAGGTCTTGATAAAATTCTTATTTCCCCTGACGGCGAGATTACTGTGACAAATGACGGTGCTACTATCCTAGGAGGAATGCAAGTAGAACACCAAATTGCAAAACTCATGGTCCAATTGTACTCTACACCGTACCACGAAGACTGACAATGTAGATCAAAATCTCAAGACGATGAGATTGGTGACGGTACTACGGGTGTGGTCGTCCTAGCCGGTGCGCTACTCGAACAAGCTGAAGAATTAATCGACCGGGGCATTCATCCCATCAGAATCGCAGACGGCTTCGATCAAGCTTGTAACCTCGCCGTTCAAACTCTCGATACCATAGCCGACAGTTTCGAATTTTCAAAAGACGACACGTCAAACCTGTTCAGAGCCGCAAAAACCAGTTTGGGAAGTAAAATGTACAATCCCTCTCTCGTAGGAATAGGCTGATGATAGTGTGTCCAAGGCACATGATAAATTTGCCCAGATTGCGGTTGATGCTGTCCTTGCTGTTGCAGATCTAGAACGGCGAGACGTAGACTTTGAACTCATCAAAGTTGACAGCAAAGTCGGCGGTGCCTTGGAGGATACAGCCTTGGTCAAAGGCGTAATAATCGACAAAGACATGTCGCATCCTCAAATGCCACGCGAAGTCAAAGATGCTCATATTGCAATCCTGACATGTCCTTTTGAACCACCCAAACCCAAGACCAAACATAAATTGGACATTACAACCGTTGAAGAATTCAAAAAATTGCAGAATTATGAAAGAGAGAAGTTCCAGGAGATGATCCAACGATTGAAAGATGTGGGGACTACTTTGGTTATTTGTCAATGGGGATTTGATGATGAAGCGAATCATCTTCTGTTACAGAATAAGTTGCCTGCTGTCAGATGGGTTGGAGGACCTGAAATTGAGGTACGATGCCTTCTCAGATGCATTTAAGCTTAACCTTTTAGTTGATTGCTATTGCGACGAATGGACGAATTGTCCCTAGATTCGAAGATTTGACGCCTGAGAAGCTTGGTCGAGCAGGACTCGTACGGGAACTAGAATTCGGAACTACTCGAGACAGGATGTTGGTCATCGA
>Ga0335073_10014466_pt1 | contig 11055 bp, 8 predicted proteins | sample Lox_Sample_22_FD_207093 | JGI IMG/M metagenome (GOLD analysis project Ga0335073, IMG submission 207093) | Soil microbial communities from Loxahatchee National Wildlife Refuge, Florida, United States - Lox_Sample_2.2 | ecosystem: Environmental > Terrestrial > Soil > Wetlands | place: USA: Florida... | reverse complement strand
TGAGGCGTGCAACGAGGGCTGCCAGCCGCTCCTGCCATTCCGCGGGAACCGGGCCAGTCTGGTAGTGTCTGATGCGCTGGGCGGACACCAGCCCGGAAAGCAGCTTGACGAACCGCGCCATAAATATAATGAACCAGATCACCACCACTATAGATGCGTGCGCATTGAAATATTGTACCAGCTGATCGATAAAGTTGGTTTGCGCCGGCTGGTCGTGGGTCAATATCGCCGGATCATTTACGGGGGAGTCCGTTGCAGGTGTGAGGTGCTTTTGGACCAGCGTGGTCGCGGCGACGGGTGAACGCAATTCCCGGATGAAGGTGTAGCCGCTGACGGTCAGGAACAAGATCACGAGGACGCCCAGAACGCCGTACCGTGTCGCGGAGGGGGCCCGCTTTGTCATCAGCATTACGGTGCCGGCCACGATCGCCAGGATCAGACCCTGCCAGAGCGAGTGCAGGAGGGTCCAGCAGAGTGCGCGAATGATCGTTGCGGGAATAAAGTTCATATCAAAATAGTTTTATTGCTCTTCATTCAGCTGCTTCAACAAGTCTTTGATCTTGTCCCAATCTTTATTCGACGTCTCCTGATTGCCCAGCAGTTCCAGCATCAGGCTCTTCATCGACCCGTTATACATCGAGTCGACAAACTTCTTCAAAACTACCCCTTTGGTCTTCCCTTCTTCAAGCTGCGTGCTGTACACATGCGTCATGCTGGTCTCGTCGCGCTGCAGCATCCCTTTCTCATGCATGATCTGCATCAGCTTAAGGGTAGATGTATAGCTCAGGGATTGTCGCTGGCGATTCAGCTGATCATTCACAAACCGGACGGTCGCCGGGCCGTGCTTCCACAAGACCTGCAAGATCTCCAGCTGTGCCCGGGTCGGTTCCGGCGATTCTTCCAAACGGGAATCCTTATTCATGGATCAAAGATATAATTTTCAACGTACGAAAAAGGTTATAGGTTGTTGTTAACAAATATTTAACAAACTGGCCTCCTCTTAATATTTTGTACCTTCAGCATTCCAAACTAACCTACAACCCACGATCATGACTCCCCTCGCTATCAACATCCGCAAGGATTTCAGCATTTGCCTGTATGGATTCTCCGGTGTTGCTGCCGGGCAGGACTGGGCGGGTACGGGGAAAGCATTAATGAACCGGCTCTGGCAGGAAATCCGGGCGAAACAGCTTCCCAACACAGGGCTGAATATTTGGGTGTATGAAGAAGGCAACCAACTCTTTACCGGTGTCGAACTTATAACGCCCCCGCCCGCCGGCAGCCCGCTGGAAAGCAAGACCGTCTCGCTGCCGAAATATGCGTATTTTAAACATATAGGTCCGTATACTGAACTGAAGACGGCCTATGAAGCCGCGCATGAGGAATGCAAAAAGGTCGGCGTTCGCGCCCGCCTTCCCTACGTCGAGATCTACGGCCACCTGACCGATGATCCGTCCAGGCTGGAAACGGAATTATTGTGGAGTATTCCATGAAGCCGGTGGGAATAAACAAAACCAAAACAAGATTCATGTCCGAGTTCAGGATCAGCGAAGAGCAATTCAGAAAATTCCGGCGGAAGTTCCTGGCGATCTACGTCCCCGTTGCCGTCCTGGTGGTTGGGGTGTTTGTCGTTACCGATACCTACAAGAGCCATGACGCAGGATTTCCCGTCTGGGCACTCGTCGTCCCGATTATGCTGGCTTATTTTGGTTTTACCGTTTACCGGACCCTCCGCCGCCAGCAGCGACTCTGGATGAGCTACACCATAACCATCGAAGGCGGCGGCATTACCCGGATTCAGGCTAATACGCCGACTATTTCCATCAGCTTTATGGAAATAAAGGAGATCATAAAAACCAGGAAAGGAGGGTTCCTGATCAAAGGTCTGCACCGGACGGATCTGATCGCCATTCCAAAATGGCTCAACGAGACCGGGCAGTTGGAACAGGAACTTCAAACGCTGGCCTCCATCACGACCGACAAGAAGGATCCGTTGATGATCAGATACCGGTCGCTGCTGGTACTCCTGGCGATCGGTTTATATGTCTGCCTGTATTCCGTCCAAAACAAGATCCTGGTCGCTGCCAGCGCTCTCCTCTTAACGGGTGTGCTGGGTTGGACATTGTACGAAATCCAGATCAGCAAGAATGTCACGACCTATACAAAGCGCAGCAGTTGGGTCTACCTGCTAATTATCGCCGGCATCCTTTATTTGACTTACATCAAGTTGAGCTTGCCGGTCTTCTGATTAATATCCACGCCATGTTTCGTAATTACTTCAAAACCGCTCTTCGCAGTCTCCGGCGCCGCCGGAGCTTCACCATTATCAATATTGCAGGGCTGACGCTCGGGCTGACCGCGACCTTCCTGATCGTGTTGTTTGTATGGGATGAGTTCCAATACGATAAATTCGTTCCGGATGGAGGCGACATCTACCGGGTCTGCAACACCGTCCATCAATCGACCGGAACGCAGGACAATGCCGTCACACCGCCGACATTTGCCCCTGCCTTGCAGGCGAACTTTGCAGAGGTGGAAGCGACGACGCGGGCGATGATGCTTGCCGAATACAAGACCCTGGTCGAGGCAGGGGGAAAAAAGGCTTACGAACCCGGCGAGATGTTGGTGGACTCCGATTTCTTCCGGGTTTTTCGGCTGGCACTGGTGCCCGGCTCGGCGGCAGCGCCGCTCAACGATCCCACGTCGATAGTTCTGTCGCGGGATATGGCAGCACGCTATTTCGGGGATAGCGATCCTATCGGGAAAAAGATGCTGATCGACAAGTTGCCGGTTCATGTAACGGCGGTGTTTGACAGGAATCCCAGGTTCCACCTGCAGTTCGACTATCTTCGCCCCATCGCCGCTCTGCATGTTTCGGCTGATCGGATGGCTAGTTGGCAATGGCAGCAATTCTTCACCTATTTTAAGGTCCGGCCGGGAGCGAACATCCTGCAACTGCAAACCGAATTCCAACGCGTGGTACGCGACCGCGCCGAACCGGTGACAAAGACCCTGGGTTACACGTACGTCCCCTATTTTCAGCGGCTTTTCGATATCCATCTGTATTCCACCGAGCTCAAATTTGACAAGGCAGGGCGCGGTAATATTACCTATGTACGGGCGCTGCTGATCATCGCCATCTTTATTTTGTTGATCGCCTGCTTCAATTTCATCAATCTCTCCACCGCACTCTCCGTCCGCCGCGCCCGCGAAGTAGGTGTCCGCAAGGCCGTCGGGGCCGCCCGCGCGCAACTCATCGGGCAATTCATCGGCGAGACGCTCTTGCTCACGTTGTGCAGCGTGGTGCTTGCGGCAGCGCTCACGACGCTGCTCCTGCCGGTACTCAACCAATTTACCGGCAAGTCTATCTCAGCCGGGCTGCTGATGCAGCCTGCGGCCCTGGGAGGAATTGTTGTATTGTTATTGACCGTCGGGTTTTCGGCCGGCTTCTACCCTGCGTTGGTCCTATCGGGTTTTGACCCCGTCAAAGTGTTGAAATCGGGCATTGTTCAAACCGGGACACCGGGGCGCGCCCCCTGGCTGCGGCATGGGTTGGTCGTTATCCAGTTCAGCTTGTCGGCTTTGCTGATCCTCTCGGCGATCGTGGTATTCCGTCAGGTCGACTATCTGCACCATAAGGATCTGGGATTTAACAAGGATCAGATCCTCTTCTTTCCGCTGCGCGGCGACAAGCTCGCAAAAAGCACCGATGCCTTCAGAGCCGATCTCTTAAGACTGCCCGGCGTCTCCTCCGTCTCGATCGGGTATGGCTATCCCGGCGACGCGGTTGCCGGTGACGAGGTTATATTGACCCGCAACGGGCGGCGAGTCACCCAGTCCGTGACTCAGCTGACAGTCGACTATGATTATGTCAAAACCTTGCAGCTACATCTGGTGGCGGGCCGTGATTTTTCGCGCGCCATGGGCACCGATCAGGACCATGCATGGATCATCAATGAGACGGCAGTCCGTGAACTGGGTTTCGGTACGGCGCGCAACGCCCTCGGGCAGACCCTCTCCTGGCATCCCTGGGATGGCAACAACCCGGATTCCCTCAAGACAGGGCAGGTGATCGGGGTGGTGAAAGACTTCAATTACAAAAGTCTCTACGACAAGGTCGAACCCGCGATCCTGCAGATCTATCCGCAGGCCGCGTGGAAGGTGGCCGTCAAACTCCGCACCGGCAATATGAGTGCCACGCTGGCGCAGATAGGCGGCGTGTGGAACCGCTACGCTCCCGACTATCCGCTGGAATATAAATTCCTGGACCAAAACTTCACCCGGCTATACGAATCAGAAGACAAGCTCCGGAGTCTTCTGTGGGTCTTTACCGGGATTGCCATCTTCATCGGCTGCCTGGGTCTTCTGGGGCTGGCGGCTTATACGGCCGAGACGCGACGTAAGGAGATCGGGATCCGGAAGATCCTCGGCGCGAGCACGGAGGGCGTTGTGGTGCTGTTGTCGAAAGACTTTGTCCGGCCTGTAGTTCTGTCGCTCCTGATTGCGACACCGATCACCATTGTCATTATGAGCCGTTGGCTGCAGGGATTTGCGTATCGCGTAGCGATCTCCTGGTGGATGTTTGCGCTCGCCGGCGGCGTCGCGATCGTCATTGCGGTGGTGACGGTGCTCTACCAGACGCTGCGGGCCGCGCGGGTCAATCCGGTGATGTCGTTGAGGAGTGAGTGAGGCGTCGCGAGTTAAATTTAAAGCACACGTATGAAAAAGCTATATTATTCGCTGGCCGTACTGGCCGCGCTGGCTGTCGTCCCGGCTGCAGCGCCGCCAGGCATGCGCGACGCAAAGGTCATACCTGACCATTACTCCAGGGTCGTCTTCTTCGACGATTTCAGCACCGGCCAGCTCGACCGCACGAAATGGAATGTCGTGGTCACCGGCTTCCACGTTAACAAAGAGCTCCAGGCCTATGTCGATTCTGCAAAGACATTGTACGAGCAGGATGGCTCTCTTGTTTTCCAGCCGGCATATGTTCCGGGGTTTGTGACAAAGGATGGCCAGCATTTCGATTTCATTTCCGCGCGGATCAATACAAAGGACAAGTTCGACTTCCTGTATGGCCGCGCCGAAGCGCGCATCCGCATCGACAGCGGCGCAGGACTTTGGCCCGCCTGGTGGATGCTCGGCTATGGTCAGTGGCCTGCCTGCGGCGAACAGGATATCATGGAATTTGTCGGTGACCATGACTGGGCCAGCGCAGCGGTACACGGGCCGAAATATTTCGGCAACACTCCCTTTGTCAACCGCTATCATTTCCCGGCCGGCCATGACATCACGCAATGGCATATCTATGGGGTAGACTGGACACCCGACAGTCTCCGTTTCAGCTACGACGGCATCCCGATGTATACCGTGACGCGCCAAATGGCCAACCGCTATGGTCCCTGGGTCTTTGACAAAAAAGAATTTCTGATCCTCAATTTCGCGCTGGGCGGGAATTATCCGGCGAATGTCAATCACGTGACAGCGCCCTATTACGGTCTCCCCGCATCAACGGTGGAGCTCATCCGTCAGGGCCGCGCAAAAATGGATGTGGATTGGGTAAAGGTGAGCCAGTAATTAACGGCCTGACTGACGAATCGCAGCAGGAGGGTTGTGAGTTTATCATGTTTTCAAGGGTGGCTTTCCGCAACTCCTCAAACGTTTTATATTGGCCTGGCGGGGGGGTTGGTTTCCCGCGACTGCATTGATGATCATGTTGGACAAAGCGTAGATGTGTTCCAGGGTTTCCTGGCTTGTTCTTCCGGCGACAGCGGGCCGTTCAGGTCTTTGGGTCCGGGAGGAAGTCGCCAATTGCCCAACCGACCGGCAAAACTGAAAGCGCACCCGCTGCAAGGGCGGTTGTTCTGATAAAGTTGCGTCTGGTAACCATGGTCTACAATTGATCAAGTGATTTAATTTTCAAAGCATTTTTTAGCTGCTCCAGCGTAGCCCGGCTTTTTATGATGACCGAAACCGGCTCGTTTGGCAACACATCGATATAGTTGTCCGAAAGCGAAACCTCCTCGGCGCCAAAGGTAATTTCTACCCGTGGAGCGAGGGCGGTGCTGCTAAGTCTCAGCACATAATGGTCGCCTTGCTTTGCAAGATCAGTTTGGACCGCAGCCTTCGTATAGTCCAGGTCTTTCGGCCGTTTAAAATACAGCTCATTTTCAGATAATAATCCCCCCTTTGAACCCATCAGCTTTACCGAAAGAAAGCTCGTTTTGGGATCGGCATTGATACCGGCCAACTCGTCTTTGGGGATGCTCAGCGCAATTTCGCTTGACAGGGCTTTTACTTTATAGATTAGCTTTTTGCTCCATAAGACTTTGCCGGTGAAATCCATCAGCTTTACATCCAATGATGCATTTTCGTCTGTGGCAAGATCGGATACGACATAGATATCGATCTTCCCGTCTTCCTCATGCGGCGACACAAGTACCGGCTCAAAGAAGTGTTTAGCGAGGTACAGCGCAGCTTTCGGGTGGCCATAATAGTCCATCGTTGCCCATGAGATCACCGGCCAGCTATCATTGAACTGCCAGTACAGAAAACCCATAGAGAATGGCCTTCGGCGGCGCATGGCTTCGGCATAAATCTTCAAACTTTCGCCCTGCACCACCTGGCTGAGGTAATCGAAATCCGCGAAATCCGCGGGATCTTTATATTCGCTTTTGATGATCCTGCCGATGACCTCATTGCCGTTCAGGTAGACGTTCTTTTGGTGTGCGTTCATGACAGGCGACGTTGCCGAACGGTCACCCGGTTCGGTAAAAGCGTCAATGGTGGCCATATCCGGGAAACCCTGGATACCCGTTTCGCTCACAAAACGATCCTTGTAATTTGCCTCGTTCTCTATCGGTTCGCCGAGCCACCACACGCTGTAATTGTGCGTGTCCCCTGAAATGAAAGTTGGAGATTGCGGTTCAAAATCGGAAGTAGGCGAACTTAAAGTATAAGGTATTTCCGGAGTTATCCTGTTGACGATACCCGGGATGAAATAGCCGAACATCTCCAGGTAATCAGTATAGGTTTTAGGTTTGATCTTTGGCGAAGTTTTTTCTAATTCGTCAGCGAGGCCGATCTCATTATTGCCGCACCATACCGCTATGCAGGGGTGATTACGCAACCGGCGAACCTGGTAGTCAATTTCCTTAGCAATACTTTCTTTCAGGAATGCGGGCGGCGTAGCCGTGGCAAACATAAAATCCTGCCATATCATAATACCCAACTCATCGCACAGATCATAAAATTCCCGGGTCTCATAATAGCCGCCGCCCCAAAGCCGCATCATGTTCATGTGTGCGTCGGCTGCCGCCTGCAATAGGTGCCGGTACCGTTCGGTGGTCATCCGGGTGGGGAAATGATCGAAGGGAATAATATTGGCGCCCTTGGCGAACATAGGTATGCCATTCACTATAAATTCAAATTTGCGCCCCAGCGAATCACGTTCTTTATTCAGCACTACCGAGCGCAACCCTGACCTGGTTGATACCTCATCGACCCTGCGGCTGCCGGCTGTCAGCGTCACTTTGAATTGATACATATCCTGTTTGCCGTAACCATTAGGGTACCACAGTTTGGGCTTGGCAATATCAATGGGGTAGCTGATGTCATTCATACCGGGGTGCAGGGTAACAGCGTAAGTGAATGATCTTTCCGCGTCGCTCTGAATGTAATCTATTTTCAATAGGGCATCCGTCGTCACCGATGAAAGCACCCGCATGTCCACATTGATATGAGCAGCCTGGCGGGAAATGTCGCTTTGCTCTATGCCCAGGTCGAATATTCTTTCGTCTTCCCAGGTTTGGAGGTAAACCGGCCGCCAGATGCCGCAGGTGATCAATTTTGGCCCCCAGTCCCAGCCGCCTTCATAAGCCGCCTTTCGGACATAAACCCTCTTTTTGTAGTCAACGGACAGTTTAGCCCAAAAGCTGGTATCGGCGCTTTTGTCCTTATCGGAGTATGCCTTTTCAAGCCGGTCAAGTTCGGGCTTGATGCGGTGAAAAATGATAGACAGCGTGTTGGTTCCCGGCTTTAGGTACGACTTGATATCCATCCTCCATTCGTGGAACATATTGTCCGCATGAAGGATCGGCTGTCCGTTGAGCGAAACATCGGCCAGGGTATTCAATCCCTCGAAAACCAGATCGATATGCTTATGGGTCAGCAGGTTCTGGTCGGCAGTGATCGTCTTCCGGTATTCCCATTCTGTTTCGGATACCCATTGCACCTTGTTTTCATTGTCCCGATAGAAAGGGTCGGGTATCAGCTTGTGAGCCAGCAGGTCGGTATGGACCAGACCCGGCACCGCGGCGCTACGCCATTCCGTCAGTTCAGGTTTTGATCCATTGTATTCATGAAATTCCCAGCCCGTTTCGAGTGATATCTTTTGGGTTTGCGCAAAAGCCGCGCTCCCAAGGTAAAGGCAGGCGGAGATCATGGATAGTATCCTTTTCATACCGGGTTGATGTTTTGTTACAATTTTACCCCCGGAAAAAAGAAAAAGAGTGCCACTTTGCATAAATAAAAATGGCACTATAAAAATAGGCTAGGTTTTCAGGTACTCGGTCGGTGTTTTACCCGTGACCTCCTTAAAAGCGCGGTTGAAACCAGTTTTGCTGTTAAAGCCGCACATATAGGCGATATCCATTATGGTGCAGTCCTTATTGCTTTCGGCTTTCAATTCAGTCTCAACGTGGCGGATGCGGTATTCCTTGATAAAAGTGAAGAAGTTCTTATTGAAACCTTTATTGAGCGTTTGGGAAAGCAGCAGCTTTTTAATGCCTATCAGTTGGCTCAATTTTTCGATGGTCAGCTCCGGGTCGAGGTAGGGTTTCTCGTTATTCATAAACTTTTCGATCCTCAGCTTGTAGCGTTTCAGTTCGTCGGCATGCAAATCGGCTTGAGACGTATCCACATTGTCCGGGATAAAGACCGGTATGCTCTTTTGCCAAATCCCCAGCACCACGAGCAGGAAGGTCATGATAATAAAGCAGTACTCATCGGCAATCATGTTAACATGAGTATTGTTATAATTGGTGACTACCCAGGCAAGCATGCATTTCAGCAGGAATTCGATGATCTGCAGCGCAATAATGACGATAATCCAGTTGATAGTGATATTGCCCGGCGCACCGGAATAGTTGTCGCGTATCAACTGCCGGTGCTTGCGCAGCATATGGATGCAAAAACCGAAGTAGTAGATAATTATCGCGACCATCAAGAATATGAAAATTTGGGTAAGCAGACGGTACCATGATGCCCCCAAAGTATAAAACAACAGCATGAAGCAAATGGCCAGCCCCGGGAGCGGGAGATAACTCATCCATTGCTTCCTGCCAAAATGGCTGTCAGTATCCGTTAAATACTTGATATACCAGCCGCAGGTTATTATGGTGCCGATGCCGAATGCTCCGCCAATGTTGCTGAAATCAGGGTTGCCGCCGATGAGCGATACTTCATCGAAAGAAAACTTGATTACAAAACAGGCCAGGATGGCTACCAGCAGCCTGTCGCTGGTCTTTGACGGGTTTTTGAGAACCAGGATGAGAACAATACCGATGATTGCCAAAGTTATTCCGATGGATATCAGAAATTGCATATCAATGCTCAGGTAAATGTATATGTATGACTTGGAATTACAGGTGTGAATATAGGGGAATCGGCAAATACTTTGGGTTCCCTTTGGTCCACGATGGGTTCAAAATTGATTTCTCCTTACCAAATTTAGGAATATTTCACCCGGAAGTCGGCTACCCGTAGCGAATATCAACTTTCGAAGGACGCGAGTAGATTATTTGACCCTGCGAAGCGGCCGGATGACAGGCTGTCCAGCGCGGGTCGCGAGGATTTTGGAGCGTGGTTATAAACTTGGTATCACCGGTCTACAGATGACGCACAAGAAAACCGGCAAAAACCGGAAGTAACCGGCAACAAAGCCCGTAAACACCAGGTTCTACAAGCTTCTTAATCGTTTGACTTTCGTTTCTGCGGAGAGGGCGGGAAATGAATCTTTTTCTCAGTATGTTGATTATCAAATAATTATTCTCCTGAAAGGCTTGAGGGCACGAATTAGGTAGTTACAAAGAACGTAGGCGGTTTCTCATTGACAAAGTACGAAACGACGGCGATTCCCTGCGGCACAAATATCACTTTTTGCCTCGGGCGTCTCGGAAAATTTGTATTTTGTAGGCTGAGATTGTAATCAGTCCGGGAAGGGTTAGTTTGAGTTTATTTTACGAATTTTGCATGTGCCTCACAGTAACTCAATAAGAAGCAAGACCGCGATATAAAGAAGCTTACGTCCGGGAAGAAAGTTACTATTAGCCGATAACGCTATAAAACCGAAATTGATGGAAAATCTATTGACACGAATTACGTTAAATCCTGACGTAAACCATGGCAAACCCGGGATCAGGAATACCCGATATATGGTTGAAGCAATTCTTGAATACCTTGCCGGCGGCGATACAATAGAGGATATCCTTTCCGAATTTCCAGATCTTGAACGGAAGGATATCCTAGCCTGCTTTGCCTATGCCTCAGCTTCTATGAAATTTAAGGACATAGAAGTTCCGGCTGCATGAAACTTATCTTGGATGCTCATTTGCCATCGTCACTCGCCCAATATTTTCCAGGACATGACGTTTTACATACTTCTGCATTGCCGGAAGGAAATCTTACTTCCGATGAAACCCTCAACCAAATCTCACTCTTAGAAGATAGGGTCCTGATAACTAAAGATTCAGATTTCTATCATTCTTACGTGGCTGCTCGCAAACCTAAAAAGCTTGTTCTTGTTAAGTTGGGGAATATGCGTTTGAAGGATCTGAAGTCATATTTCGAGCGAAATAGTCGAGCCCAAAATCATCGGTAGGATTTACAAAATTATCTTAGGTGCAAACGCCAAATTCACCTGGGAAATTAGTCATTATTGCAGACTTAGCGACGAAGTTGATGTGTACACTCCAGGCGCGCCATTTGGAGAAACTTTAGAAGAAATCGAATTAAAGCTCAATCAGTACGTTAAACGATTTGAAAACGCTGTCGATT
>Ga0335073_10014465_pt1 | contig 11056 bp, 9 predicted proteins | sample Lox_Sample_22_FD_207093 | JGI IMG/M metagenome (GOLD analysis project Ga0335073, IMG submission 207093) | Soil microbial communities from Loxahatchee National Wildlife Refuge, Florida, United States - Lox_Sample_2.2 | ecosystem: Environmental > Terrestrial > Soil > Wetlands | place: USA: Florida... | reverse complement strand
TGGCCGGTCGGGTTGCTCTGGCCGGTCGGGTTGCTCTGGCCGGTCGGGTTGCTCTGGCTGGTCAAGTTGGTAGGGCGGCTCCTGTTCACCTGACGCTGGGCCCAGGTCGCCACCCCGAGGCCCCACAGCCGTACGAACCCCTGGGCGTCTTCATGGCGGAATCGGTCGGCGGCTTCATAGGTCGCGAGGGAGTAGTCGTACAGCCCCACATCGCTTCTCCGCCCGGCCACGATGCATCGACCTGGCAGCTCGCAGCGCAGCCTCACGTCTCCGGTCACGAACTCCTGGCTCTTCTCGACGAAGGCGTCGAGAGCCTGCTTGAGCGGGGAGAACCAGAGGCCGTCGTATACCAGCTCGGCGTAGCGGGGTTCGATTCGGGCCTTCTCATGGGCCAGGTCCCGCTCCAGGGTCAAGTCCTCGAGATCGGAGTGGGCCATCAGCAAGGCCAGGGCGCCCGGGCATTCGTAGACCTCCCGGCTCTTGATACCGACCCGCCGGTTCTCGACCATGTCCAGGCGCCCCCAGCCGTAGGACCCGACGATTCGGTCGACCTCGCCGATGAGCTCGGACAGGGTCAGGCGCCGGCCGTCGATGGCCACCGGTAGCCCTCGCTCGAAGCTGATGATCAACTCGGTGGGCCCAGTGGCGGTCGGGGTGGTCAGCTCGTAGACCTCCTCAGGCGGCTGCTCCCAGGGATCTTCGAGGATCCCGCATTCGATGGTCCGGCCCCAGAGGTTCTGGTCGATGCTGTAGGGGCTGGCCTTGGTGACCGTGATCGGTATGTTCCATTTCTGGGCGTACTCGATCGATTGCTCGCGGGTCAATCCCCAGATCCGGACCGGCGCCAGCACTTCCAGGTCCGGCGCCAGGGCTGCAGTCGACACCTCGAAGCGGACCTGGTCGTTGCCTTTACCGGTGCAGCCATGGGCCACGGCGTCGGCGCCGAAGGAGCGCGCCGCGGCTACCAGGTGCTTGACGATGACCGGCCTCGAGAGCGAGGAGATCAACGGGTACTTGCCCTCGTACTTGGCGTTGGCCTTCAGAGCCGGGGCCACGAAGTCGTTGGCGTACTCCTCACGGCAGTCCACCACGACGGCTTCCACTGCACCGGCAGCCAGGGCCCGCGCCTTGATCGCATCCCAATTGCCGCCCTGCCCGACATCGGCCGCCACGGCGATCACTTCGACACCCATCTCCTCGGCCATCCACCTGACCGCAACAGAGGTGTCCAGACCCCCGCTGTAGGCCAGCACAACTCGCTTCGCCACTGTCAGTAATTCCTTTCGTTTCTCGAGCGCTGAAAGTTCTAGAGGCCGGCCAGCCCGCTCAGCCTGCGGGCCAGTTTGGCGCCCCCCACCCGTTCGGAGGCGACCACCATGATGGTGTCGTCGCCGGCGACAGTGCCGACGATCTCTGGCAGGGAGGCTCGGTCCAGGGCCGACGCCACCACGTGCGCCGAACCGGGGGGTGTCCTCACCACAACCAGGTTCGAGGATGCCGCAACCTCCACCACCCAGTCCCCCAACACCCGCTTCAGGTGTTCCTCCGGAGCAACCCGGTCTTTCGGGAGCTCGGGCACGGCATAGATCGATTCGCCTCCAGCGGCCCGCACCTTGACCGCCCCGATCTCCTCCAGATCCCGAGAGACGGTCGCCTGGGTCGCATCCAGGCCGGCGTCGGCCAGGAGCTGCACCAGCTGACCCTGGCTGGCCACTGCGTGCTGCTCGAGGATCTGGACGACCCGATGCTGCCGCTGGGTCTTGGACGGCCGGATCACAGGCCGGACTCGCGGGCCAGCCAGAGGAGGAGCCCCCGGGCCGAGTGCATTCGGTTCTCGGCTTGATCGAATACCAGGCTGGCCGGTCCGTCGATCACCGCCGCGCTGACCTCCGAACCGCGATGGGCGGGCAGGCAGTGCAGGAAAACGGCATCAGGAGCGGCGGCCGCCATCAGTGCCTCGTCCACCTGATAGCCGGCAAAGGCATCCTCGCGGGCGGCCTGCTCGGCCTCCTGCCCCATCGACACCCAAACGTCCGTGCAAACCGCGTCCGCGCCGGCCACGGCTTCCGTGGGGTCCCCGGTGAAGGTGACCTCGATCCCCCGCGCTCTGGCCCCATCGACGGCTACCGGATCGAGCTCGTGGCCGGCTGGGGAGGCCAGACGGATATCCACCCCCGCCAGGCCGCACGCCAGGGTGAGACTGCGGGCCACGTTGTTGCCGTCGCCCACCCAGGCGATGGTATGGCCGGCCAGATCGCCCCATCTCTGGCGCAGGGTGAGCAGATCAGCGAGCGCCTGGCAGGGATGGGCCTGATCCGAAAGCAGGTTGATGATCGGGACTTCGTCGACCTTCGCCATGGCTTCGAGTACGGCGTGGTCGAATACCCGGGCGCCCACGAGGCGGTGGTAGCGGGCCAGGACCCTGGTCACGTCGTCGACCGGTTCCCGGACTGCGAGCCCGATCTCCTCGCCCCGGATGCTGATGGGGTGCCCTCCCAGACCCACGACGGCCATCTCGGTCGAGTTCCGGGTGCGGTTGGACGGCTTCTCGAAGATGAGAGCGACGCCCCGGCCGGCCAGAATGGGCTCGGGGTTCGGCTCCTCGGCCAGGTCGAGCACCGTCGAGAATTCGGCCGGGGACAGGTCGTCCACCTCGAGGAAGTGTCGCACTATGACGCTCCTACGGCGGCGATGGCCCGGACCAGGATGGCCGCGGCCTCATCCATCTCGGCCTCGGAGACGAGCAATGACGGGGCCAGGCGCAACGCCGTCGGCGTCACTGCGTTGACGACCAGACCGGCATCGAGGGCGGCCGCGGCGACCGGACCGGCTCCTTTGCCATCCTCCAGCTCGACGGCAATCAGGAGCCCCAGACCCCGCACCGAACGGACACCGGGAACCTTCTCCAGGAGGCGGGTGAGGTACTCGCCCGACTGTCTGGCTCGGCCCGGGACCTGTTCCGACTCCATGGTGGCGAGCACGGCCCGGGCCGCCGCCGTCGCCAGCGGCTGGCCCCCGAACGTGGTGGCGTGATCCCCCGGCACGAACGCGGCCGCCACGTCGTCGCGGGCCCAACAGGCGCCGATGGGAACGCCGTTGCCCAGAGCTTTGGCAACCGTCACCACGTCGGGCCGAATGTCGTAGTGCTGAAAGCCGAACCACCGTCCGGTCCGGCCCAGCCCGGTCTGCACCTCGTCGACGATCATCAGGATGCCACGCTCGTCGCAGAGCGCCCGCACCCCTTTGAAGTAGTCCACCCCGGCGGCGTTGACTCCGCCTTCGCCCTGCACCGGCTCCAGGAGCACGGCGGCCACCGAGGGGTCCAAGGCCGATGCCAGGGCGTCCAGGTCCCGCCAAGCCACGTGCCGAAATCCCTCAGGTAGCGGCTGAAAGGGCTCGTGCTTGGTCGGCTGGCCGGTGGCGTGCAGAGTGGCAAGGGTGCGACCGTGGAAGGAGCCGTAGGCACTCACCACTACGTGCCTGCCCGGGCCGGCCCACTTGCGGGCCAGCTTGATGGCGGCCTCGTTGGCCTCCGCTCCGCTGTTGCAGAAGAAGACCCGGCCGGGGCCGCTGTCGATCAGTCGATCGAGGGTGGTCGCCACGTTCCGTTGAGGCTGGGTGCCGTAGAGGTTGGACACATGAAGCAGCGTCCGAGCCTGGGCGCAGACCGCCTCGGCGATCGCCGGATGGGCATGCCCCAGCGAGGTGACCGCCAGGCCCGAGAGGAAGTCCAGGTACCGGCGACCGTCTTCGTCCCAAAGGCGACTTCCTTCGCCGCGCACGAACGTGACCGGCTGGGGCGGATAGGTGGTCATCAGGTGGGTGTCGGCCAGGTCGATCACTCCGTGTCCTCCTCATGGTCTCGGGTAACCATGGTTCCGACGCCCTCCCGGGTGAAGATCTCCAGCAGCAGGGCATGTTCCTGGCGGCCGTCGAGGATGTGGGCATGCGTCACTCCGCTCCGCACCGCCCTGACGCAAGAGCGCACCTTCGGCACCATGCCACCGTCGACCACACCCGTCTCGATCAGGCGTTCGAGCTCGGATGTGGATGCGCTGGACAAGCGGGTAGCCGGGTCGGCCTGCTCCATGCGGATCCCGTCCACGTCGGTCAGATACACGAGCTTGGTGGCCCCGACGGCCTCAGCGACCGCGCCGGCGACGGTGTCGGCGTTGATGTTGTAGGCCTGCCCGCTGCTGTCGCTGCCAATGGTCGCCACCACCGGTATGAGGTCCTCGGCCATCAGCCGTAGGAGCAGGTCCGGATTGACCGAGGCCACGTCCCCCACGAAACCCAGCTGGGGGTCCCTTGCCTGGGCGCTGATCAGGCCGGCGTCCTCACCCGACACCCCCACGGCGAGCGGCCCGTGAATGTTGATCGCCGAGACGATGTCCCGGTTGACCTTGCCAACAAGGACCATACGAGCGATGTCGAGCGTCTCGGCGTCGGTAACCCGCAAACCGTCGACGAACTCGGGAACCTTGCCCAGGCGGGACATCAGGTCTCCGATCTGAGGTCCCCCCCCATGCACGACCAGTGGCCTCATCCCGACGGAGCGCATGAGCACCACATCGGTAGCAAAAGACGCCAGCGCCTCCGCCTCCGTCCCCCTGTTCGACCCGGGCCGGCCGGCTGCCAGGGCGTTGCCGCCGTACTTGACGACCACGACCTGACCCCAGAAACGCCGGATGTACGGGAGGGCTTCGACCAGAATCCCGGCCTTCTCGGCCGCCCCGACCAGGTGAGTGGCCGGGCTGAAGCCGGCGTTCGGGGCGGCCCCGGGTGCGGTCACGGGTACAGGCCCGCCACGGGCAGGCCCATCGGTTCGGGGAGTCCGACGGCCAGGTTGGCGCACTGGATGGCCTGACCGGCGGCTCCCTTGGTGAGGTTGTCCAATGCGGCGATGACGACTACCCATCCGGTGCGGGCGTCCGACCTGGCCGTGAGGTGGACGCAGTTCGATCCCAGCGTGGCCTTGGTCGAGGGCAGCCGCTCCGAGACCACTATGAACGGCTCGTCCCGGTAGACGTCCGAAAGGATCTCGATAGGGTTCACGTTCTCTCCGGTGGGGCGGGCGTAGCAGGTGGCGAGGATGCCTCGGTTCATAGGCGCCAGGTGCGGCGTGAAGATGACCTGGGCTCCGATCGCCTGTTCGATCTCGGGTGTGTGACGGTGATTGAGCAGGCCGTAGGCCGTGAAATCCTCGTCGACGGCGTTGAAATGGGTGTGAGCCTTCGCCGCCCGCCCCGCTCCCGAGACTCCGCTGGCGGCGTCGACCACGATCCCTGCCGGCTGAATGACGCCGCTTTTGACCAAGGGGGCCAGGGCCACCGAAGCGGCGGTCACGTAACAGCCGGCCGCGGCGACCAGCGTGGCCTCTAACACCTCCTCGCGAAACAGCTCGGGTATGCCGAAAGCCGCCTCCCGGAGCAGATCCGGGTGACGGTGCTCCTCGCCATACCACTTGGGGTACAGCGACGGATCCTTGAGCCTGAAGTCGGCGGCCAGGTCGACAATGGTCCCTACCCGCTTGCGCAGGTCGGGGACCAGGTCCTGCGAGGCACCGTGGGGTAAGGCCAGGAACACCAGGTCCAGACCCTCGGCTGCGCCAGGGTCCGCCTCGCTCAGGTACAGGTCCGGGTAGGCCGAGGCCAGACTCGGGTAGAGGTCGGCGACCCGGCCGCCGGCCTGTGAATCGGCGGTGGCCAGTACCACGTCGATGGCTGGATGGGCCGAAGCCAGGCGCAAGAGCTCAGCGCCGGCGAATCCGGACGCCCCGAAGACACCGGTGGCCAGGGACCCAGTCATGGTGGAACACTATACAGGAGAGTGCATACTCATGCGTCAGTCAAGGCTGTTCGGTCGCGGGCTGGTTCCCGGGGCACCTGTGGATAAGTCCGTTAAGTCACAGGGTTCACCATCTGGTTGCCCACAACCCAAACGGTGCACGATATTGGCATGTCCTTCGAAGTCACCCTTACCGACGACAGTGTCGAACGGGTTGATGGGGCGGACTCGTACTCGCTGGAGGGGCCCCTCACCACCTTTTTCGGCAACGACCGTCCTAGGCCGCTCGACAGCTGGAGCACCAAGGTGGCCAGCTACCGCACCGAGCGCATCGCCAAGATCAAGCGATTGGCGGGCTGACTCAGGCGTTCAGGTGCGCAACTCGGCGCCGTGCTCTGCCCCCACGGCGTCGATGGCGCGCTGCCGGGCCGTTCCCAGCTCCGACTCACCGAGTGTGTGGTCAGCGGCCCGGTAGCGCAGCCTGAATGCCAGGCTGCGCCGGCCGGCACCCACCTGGGCGCCGCGGTATACGTCGAACAGGATCACCGACTCGATCAGGTCGCCCCCGGACCGGCGCAACGTGGCTTGGACCGCGGCAGCAGGGACCGGGTCGTCTACCAGGAACGCCAGGTCGACGTCTGACGCCGGATACCGGCTGACGTCTCTCGCCCGGCGGGGCCGGCGAGGCTCGGTAGCCAGGGCGTCCAGTGATACCTCCAAATAACCCACCCGTCCCGACAGCCCGTAGGCGGCCACGACGTCGGCATCGACCTCACCCACCACTCCGAGCCCCCTCGCCTGGGCGCCGAGAATCCGGGCTCCTCGGGTCGGATGCATCCCTGGCAGTTCGGCCGCCTTCATCGTGGTGCCCTCGAGCCGAAGCGCCTCCGAGAGCCATACCCAGGTGCGCGTGGCTGCCGCCGCCGCTGCCGTGGATCCATCCCCGTCGCCGGGTGCCGGCAGGGCCACGATGGCGCCCAGGTGTTCGGCCTCGTCCGGAGTCACGGCATCGCCGCTCGGCCGGCCGAAGACGCGGCCGATCTCGAACAGGCACACCTCTCCGGCCTGCCGGTCGACGTTGAACTTGACCGCCTTCAAAAGACCGGGAAGCAGCGCCGTCCGAAGAACGGATTCGGCTTGATCGAGCGGGTTCTCGACCTCGACCGCCACCGCGTCCAGTCCGGCCCGTTCCAGGTCGCCGGGGGCCAAGAAGGTGGTCGTCCACGCCTCGTCGAAACCGGCCCCGGCCAGGGCCTGCCGAACCGACCGCCGCTCCCTCTGGTGAGCGGTCAAACCCCCGGCGGTCTGCCGGGACCCGGCCGGCAGGGTTCGCTGTATCCGCCGGTAGCCCCACATGCGGGCCACTTCTTCGATGACGTCGATCTCACGGTCGCATTCCAGGCGCCAGCTGGGAACGGCAACTTCATGGACCCCGGCGCTGAGGGCGGTAACCCCGAAACCGATCGGCTCGAGCAGCCCGGGCAAATCGGCATCAGGTATCTCGGTGCCGAGGATGGCATTGACACGCGCCGTGCGAAGCCTGACAACCGGGGCCGCGGGCATGCTGCTGGCATCCTGGGCGTCGACCGTCGTGCCGCGGCGCAGGCCGTGTCCGCCTTCTATGGTGCTCAGGAGAGAGACGAAGCGGTCGACCGCTGCTGGTGCAATCCCGGGATCTACGCCGCGCTCGAATCGGACCCTAGCCTCGGAATGAAGGCCCAATCTCTTTCCGGTCCGGGCGATGGCCATGGGCGAGAACCAGGCCGCCTCCAGAAGCACCCGGCGGGTAGACGACCCGATCTCGGCCCGGGCCCCACCCATGATTCCGCCCACCCCGACAGGCGTGCCCTCGGCGTCGCATATGACGCAGTCGCTTTCCTGCAGAGATCGGTCGACACCGTCGAGGGTGGTCAGGATCTCACCCGGCCGCCCCCGGCGCACGAGGATTCCACCCCCACCGAGTCGCTCCAGGTCATAGGCGTGGTTGGGCTGACCCAGGTCGAGCATGACGTAGTTCGACACGTCCACGACGGCGTTGATCGGCCGCATCCCGGCGAGCGTCAACCGCCAGGCCATCCAGGCCGGGGACGGGCCCTCGGGCACCCCCTCGAGGACGGTTCCGGTGAAGCGCGGGCACAGATCGCCGGCTTCGACCTCTATGACGGCCACACCGAGGGACGGGTCGGCCGGTACCCGCGGAGGCTCCGTGGGGGCGGCCCAGGTCTCACCGAGGGCGGCGGCGAGGTCGCGCGCCACTCCGGCCATGCACAGGGCGTCCGACCGATTCGGGCTGACGTCGAGGTCGAACACCACGTCTGGTCCGATGCCGAGCGCTTGCGTGAGCGGCGTTCCGGGTTCGGCGATACCCGCGGGCAGGATCATCAGCCCGTCCTCGGCCCCAGCCGCCTCCGGTAAGTGCAACTCCGGGGCCGAACACAGCATCCCGTTGGACATCTCCCCGCGCATGGCCCGGGCCAGGATCTCCCGGCCGTCGGGAAGGACGGTGCCGGCGGGAGCCAGCGGAACCAGGTCCCCTACGTCGAAGTTCCAGGCCCCGCACACGATCTGCAGCTGATCACCGCCGGCGTCGACGTCGACCAGGCGGATCTTGTCGGCGTTCGGATGGCTGCGAATCGCCAGCACCCGCGCCACCACCAGTCCGTCCAGCCCTTCCCCCACCCTCTCGATGCCCTCCACCACCAGACCCAGCTCCGACAGGGTGGCGGCGAGGACGTCAACATCGGCCTCGAGCGGCGCGTAATCGCGGAGCCAGGATAGAGGTGCGAGCATCGGCAGGTCCTAGAACTGGCTCAGAAAGCGGACATCGTTGTCGAGGAGGACCCGCATGTCCGACAGCTGGGCTCTCACCTGGGCCAGGCGATCGATACCGAAGCCGAAAGCAAACCCGCTGTAGACCTCGGAGTCGATGCCTACGGCTGCGAACACATTGGGGTCGACCATCCCGCAGCCACCGAGCTCGATCCATCCCGAGCCGCTGCAGGTCCGGCACCCCGAGCCGCCACAGATAGGGCAGGTCACTTCGAACTCCGCCGAAGGCTCGGTGAAGGGGAAGTAGGACGGGCGCAGTCTGGAGTGGATACCCGGCCCAAAAAACGAGGTGGTGAACGACTCGATGACGCCGGCCATGTCACCGAAGCTGATCCCCTGGTCCACGACCAACCCCTCTATCTGGTGAAAGACCGGGAGGTGTCGGGCATCCGGGGTGTCGCGCCGGTAACACCGTCCGGGCATCACCGCGTAGATCGGGAGTTGATGCGACTCCATCAATCTGATCTGGACCGGCGAGGTGTGGGTGCGCAGGAGCACCGTCTCGGGCGGTCCCAGGCGCAGGTAGAGCGTGTCCCACATACCTCGAGCCGGATGGGCGGGCGGCATGTTGAGGGCTTCGAAGTTGTACCAGTCGGTTTCCGCCTCGGGACCTTCGGCCACGGTGAAACCCATGGCCACAAACGTGTCCTCGAGCTCGTCTCTCGTCTGGGTGACCAGATTTATGTGCCCGATGGAGCGACCAACGTGGGCCAGCGGGGCCGATGCGGGCCCGGCCACCACCTCGGTCAGGTCCAGCTTCTCACTATCCAAACGAGCCTTGCGGTCTCGTTCCTCCCACGCCTGTTCCAGTGAACGGGCCCGTTCGTCGAGCCGGGCCCGGGCCTCGTTGATGAGCCGACCGGCCTGGCGGCGCTCATCCGGGCTCAGCGCTCCGAGCCGGTTGTGGAGGCGGGCCAGCTGCGACCGCTTGCCGAGAACCTCGCCCTTCACCACGCGAAAGTCAGCCAGATCGGTTGCCGCGTCCAGCCGGTCGCGGGCGTCGGCTTCGACCGTGGCCAGGGACGCGGCGACACCAGCCATGTCGTCTTTACCGCTGGTTTTGGGGGTCTCAGGTGCGGTCACGATCCCTGCAGTCTGTCCAAGTCGACCTGAGGAAGGGTAAACCGAAACGTGGAACCGCTTCCGACTATTGATTCGACGCTCAGCACCCCTCCGTGCGACTCGACCAAGCTGCGGCTGATCCAGAGACCCAAACCCGAACCGGAGGGGTGCCCGGTCGCCCGCCGGTAGGACTTGGTGCCGACCTTCGGCAGGTCGGCGGCCGGAATTCCCGCACCGTGGTCCGACACCGCCACCGTGACCGACTCGTCGGTCGCCGTGCCAGTGATTCGTAGACCGAGCGGCGAGGCGTATTTGCAGGCATTTTCCAGAAGGTTGGTCAGCACTTGCTCGATCTTGTCGGGGTCGACGAAGACCTTGGGGAACTCCTCCGAGAAGGTGGTCTCGCAGGTCAGGGTGGGGAACTCGAAGTGCATCCGTTCCACGACCGTGGCCGTCAGTCGGGGCAGGTCGACCAGCTGGCGCCGCAGCACGAGCCGACCTGCCTCCAGCCGGCTGATGTCGAGAAGCTCGCTGATCAGGCGGGCGACCCGGTCGGCGTCGTGATTGATCTGACCGATCATCATCTGCTTCTGCCGGTCGGGGAGCCGGTCCCACCGGCTGAGGAGCAGGCTGGTGTAACCCTTGACCGAGGTCAGAGGCGACCGGAGCTCGTGACTAACCGTCGAGACGACCTCGATGCCCCTCACGTCCGATAGCCGCCCCCGGGCGGCGCGCCGGAGGGTCAGCACGGCGCCGTCGAGCCTTCCCCGAGCATCGCGCTGGTAACACCCGGAGACCGAGGTGGCCACGTCGACACCGTCCTTGTTGCGGATGGTGACCAGATGCTCCGGGAGGCGTCGCGTCGATCGCAAACGGGCCGAAGGGTGCCAGCCATCGACCAGCAGAGGTCGCCCACGGCCGTCGCGGACGCGGAGAAGCGAGGCGCAGGGCGCGCCCATCAGCTCGTGCCGTCGGTATCGGGTGATCTCTTCTGCCGCCGAGTTGGCGAACATGATGCGCCCTTCGGAGTCGAGTGCGATAAGAGCATCAACCAGGAGCTCGAGCCAGCTATCCGTCACGCCTGATCGCCTCCGACGTGGCCCCGGCCCGATTCTCTCGCCCGGCGCTGGCGGGCTGCCTCGAAGCATACGATGGAGGCAGCCGTCGCCACATTCAAAGATTCTGCCCGGCCTGACATGGGGATCGTGACGAAGGCGTCCAGTCGGGAGGCCAGAGCCGATTCCAGACCGCGGCTCTCGTTTCCGAGTACCAGTGCCGTTCGGCCGGACAGGTCCATCTCGGCATAGTCACATCCGCCGCGCGGGGTGGTACCCAGGCGCCTCCAGCCGAAGCGTCCCAACTGTTCGAGGGCGTCCTC
>Ga0335073_10014464_pt1 | contig 11056 bp, 10 predicted proteins | sample Lox_Sample_22_FD_207093 | JGI IMG/M metagenome (GOLD analysis project Ga0335073, IMG submission 207093) | Soil microbial communities from Loxahatchee National Wildlife Refuge, Florida, United States - Lox_Sample_2.2 | ecosystem: Environmental > Terrestrial > Soil > Wetlands | place: USA... | reverse complement strand
TCGCGGTGGCGGCCCACGTGACCGGCCTACAGCCCGCCACGACCTACCACTTCCGCGTCTCCGCGACGAACGCGGGCGGGACCTCGGTCGGCGAAGACGAGACGTTCGTGACCAGCGAGAGCCTGCCCGAACGCGGCCGCTGTCTACTCTCCTCGGGGGCCCACGGCGGATACGCCAACGGCGCATGTACGACACCCTCCGAAGCCGGCAAAGGCGCCTATGAATGGCTTTCCGGGGCCGCGAACGGGAGCTTTACCGTGCAGGGTGGACCGCTCACGCTTGAAACCAAGCGCAAAGCGAAGCTCACCTGCGCGAGCGTCGCAGGCACCGGCGAATACGAGAGCGCGAAGACCGAAGTCCTCCACTTGACCCTCACCGGCTGCGAATCGCCCGGACGGGGGTCGTGCCAGAACGAAGCGACCACCACGGGTGAAATCCTGCTGAGCCCGCTCGAAGGCGAACTCGGCGTGATCAGCCAGGCCGCGGGCGGCAAACCTCCAGTCGTGGGCACCGAAGTACACGCCGGCAGCGGCCAGCCATTTATTGCCCAGGTCGAATGCGGCGTCGGCGACAGCGCCGAGAAAGTCGTCGTCGAAGGCTCGGCGATCGCGACCGTTAGCGCAGTCGATGCGATGTCCAAGACCATCAAGCTCAAGCTCACCGGCAAGAAGGGCAAGCAGAAACCCGAAGCCTTCGAAGGGGGCGCCCTCACCTCGCTGCTCGCGACGCTCGGCTCGAGCAAAGCCGAAAAGACGTCCCTCGTGCTTCAGGCCACCGCCACGAGCCAAGAACAGCTCGAGATCAAAGCGATCCCTTAGCCAGAGCTAGCTAGAAGGGGTTGCGCGCGCGCCTGGCGGGACGCCCCTTGGTCTGCCTCGCTTCGCGCCAGAACGCTTCAAGCTCCGGGACAGGGACTCGAACCCCAAATTCCTGCTCCAGAGGCAGGCGTGTTGCCAATTACACCATCCCGGATCGCGGGCCCGCCGGAGCGAAGCCCGAATCGCAAGGCACAAGGATAGTGGGGCGTGCCCCAAGGCCGCCCTTCGCACACGGTCTCGGCCGCGACGTGGCCGGCGTGCTCGACAGACAGGCGCCGCCACAAACGCGGCGGCGCGCCCGCTCAGCCTTCGGGCCCGGTCCCGTTCGGCGCGAAGTAAGCCGTGATCGCTTCCTCAAGGCCCGGATCCAGCACGAGCAGCACTTCATCGCCCGCCTCGATCACGGTGTCAGCCTTGGGCACAAAGCCCGTGCCCCCGCGCAGTACCGAGATGATCAGGCTGCCCTCGGGCAGCGCAATCTCCGAGACCGACTGACCCACGGTCGGCGCGTCATCGGCGACCTCGAGCTCGATGATCTCCAGGCGCTCCTCTTCCAGTGCGAGCAGGTGCACGAGCCCGTAGCGAGGCACCTCGTGCTCGATCAAGCGCAGGATCAAGTCCGTGGCCGAGACCGCGGGCTGGATTCCCAGCAGCCGGAAATGATCATGGTTGCGAGGGTTGTTCACGCGGGCGATGATCCGATCGCACAGGTACTTCTCCTTCGCGACCTGGCAGACGAGCATGTTGTCCTCGTCGTCCCCCGTCACTGCGATCACGAGATCAGCGCGTTGGATGCCCGAGCGCTCCAGCACCCACAGCTCCGTCGCGTCGCCGTACTGCGCAGCGTGCTCGAACTCCTCCTCAATCGCCAGGTAGCGCGGGCGCGAGGACTCGATGATCGTGACCTCGTGGTCCTTTGCGATCAGCTCTCGCGCGAGGTTGCGGCCGACCTTGCCGGCTCCGACGACGATCGCGTACATGACTTAGGCCGGCTCTGGTTCCGGCGTCAGCGCGCGCTCGAACATTTCGATCGCGTGCTTGGTCGGGGAGATCGTGTGCAGGCCCTGTTCGCCGTACCAGCTTGCCCGCGCGGGGTCCATCACGCGCACGATCACCTTCTCCACGCCGAACCGGCGCTGGGCGATCTGGGAGATGATCAGGTTCGTGTTGTCGCCGTCAGTGGAGGCGATGAACACTTCTGCGCGCTCGATCCCCGCTTGGATCAGCGCGTCGATCTCAAGGGCCGTGCCGACTGTGAACTGACCGCCCGCGTCCTCCCAGCTCGCGGTCTGACCCGCATCCAGGCGCTCGTGCGAGAGCGGATCCTCGTCCAGCACCGAGACTTCGTGCCCCGAGGCCAGCGCCGACTTCGCCACCGCTGAGCCCACGCGCCCCGCGCCCACGATCATCACGAACATGCGCCGCACATTAGTCGATGCGCCACGCCGCGCAAGCCCCGGCTCCAGCCGCCTCAGCCTGTCGGAGCGGGCTTTTGCTCGGTGCCGTTCTGCGCGCCTTGCTCGCCCGAGCGCTCGCGGCGCTCCGCGAGCGAGTCACCCGCCGCGGGGGCCGTCACGATCACCCGGCAGCTTGCCTTGTCGATCACGTACTTCGTCACGTCCCCCACGAAGTTCTCAAGCGGTCCCCCACGCCCGCCCAGGCGCGAGCCGCCGCGGATCAGCGAGGGCTCCTCCGCGCCCAACACGATCGCCTCGACCCCGCGCCGCTTGGCCTCGTCCACGATCGCGTAGCCCGCGCGGCGTGTGCGCACCGTCGCTGTGGCGACCTGCACCCCCGTGTACTCCTCCCCCACTGCCTTCGCCCGCGCCAGCGCCTGGCGCGCTTCCTTGATCTGCGCCTCCGGCAGGCGCGCGTCCAGCGGCAACGACATCGGGATCACGAAAATCCACACCGCCTCGATCGTCGCCTCATCAATCGCCGCCTCGTCGGTCTGCTCGCCCGCCACAAGCAGCGCCGCCGTCTGCACGATGTCCTCATCGAGCCTTGTCCCGAACAGCGGCACCAGGATCGAGCCATAGTCGCGTTCGCGCGGCGGATCCGCGCGCAGCACCTCCGGCGCCACCGTAACCCTGCGCAGCAGCGGCGCTTCGTCCGCGCGCCGGTACAGCACATACATCACCAGCCCCACGATCATCCAGCCCAAACCCACGTAGCGGGCGGGGTCGTGGATCGTGATCACCGCGATCCAACCCGCCCCCGAGATCGCCGCGCCCAGCACCGCGGGCAGTGGCAGCTCGCCACCGCGGAGGCGGACCGACAGCGGGATCCGGTAGCCGCGGGGTCGTTCGGCCTCCGTGTAACGGAGCTTCGCGACCGAGACGTGCGCGATTGTGAACGCCAGCAGCGCGCCGAACGCGTAGATCCCGATCAACAGGTCGAGGTCCTCCGGCACGACCAGGCCCGCGGCCGCGATCCCCGCGAGGATGATCAGCACGTAAGGCGTCGAGCGCTGCGGGTGCAGGCGGCCCAAGCCACTCGGGATCTGACGGTTCGTCGAGAGCGAGTAGGCCAGCCGTGCAAGGCCCAGCATCGCCGAGTTCGCCGCCGCGACCAGCGTCAGCGCGCCGAGGCCCGCGACCACGTAGCGCAGCGTTTCCGCCAGCCAGTGGGGTTTCATCTGCCCCACGATCCCCACGACCGGGTCATCCAGGAAGCGCGTCGCCAGCTGGGTGTGCCCGCCGTGGACGGGCAGCGCCGTCAACGCCACGAGGGCGATTCCCACGTAGATGATCACGACCGTCGCCGTGCCTGTGCCCACGAGCCGCTTCAACTGGCCCCGCGTGATCCGCACCTCGCCCGCGAGTCCCGCCGCAGACTCAAGGCCCGTGAACGAGATCGCCGCAACCGTCAGCGCGAACACCAGGTCTGACCAGCTCGGCGCGCTGCCCAGGTGGATTGGATCAAGCAGCGTGTGCGGGTTAAAGAACAGGATCAGCCCCAGCACCACGATCAGCCCCTGCACCGCCAAGTCGCCCACCACGATCATCGCTACGCGCCGCGAGCGCCGCCAGCCGAAGCCGCGGATGTTTCCGAGCACCACGAGCAGGATGAACACCAGCGCGAGACCCAGCGCCTCCGCGCTGTGGCCCAGTGGGCTCCAGAACACGCGCAGGTATTGCGTAGCCGAGTAGCACGTAACCGCGATCAGGATCACGTAGTCGAGCAGGATCGCCCAGCCCGCCACGAAGCTCACCAACTCGTTGAACGCGTAGCGCGCAAACACCGTCGAGCCGCTGCGCTCCTGGTGCAAGGACGCGCCCTCCGCGTAGGTCATCGCCGTCAGCCCGAACAGCACCGCCGAGGCCAGGAAAACCACTGGCGTAAGCCCAAGCGCGTGGCCCGAGATCACCCCCAGCGCGAAGTAGATCGCGCTCGCCAGCGGCGTATAGACGATCGCGAACAGCGTTGGTGAGCCCACGCTCCTGCGCGCCGTTGACATCGAGCGTCCCGCGATCTGCTGCGCGATCCGCTCCGCCTCTCCGCGACCTAGCTCCGCTTGTGGCTTGACCAGGCCCGATGCCTCCGTGCCGGCCGCCGCGCCCGGCTCGGAGGCGGTGGCGCCCTCGCGCTCTTGCGAGCCCCCCTCGCCGCCCGCGCTCACGTCCGTCCACCCCGCTTGCGCTCGATCCACAGACGCGCCACGCCGCCCGCCAGGAACAGCACGCCCAGCAGCAGCCGCGCCGAGAGCACGCCACCCCCGTCGCCCGCGATCACCTGGCCGATCAGTGCAAGGCCGATCGCCGCCATCAGGACGGACAGCACGATCGTGCCGGAGCGGTGCACGCTACGACCGTTCATCTCACGCTGAGCTTAGGGGCCGGTGCTGTTGGGTGGGCAATTGCGATGCTCTGGGCAAGCGTGCGGCTGAACTTATGAGACCGGCATCCGGCCTTCTGGGCCGGTGTGCGTTCTGCTTCTGGTTACAACGTGTAGTCGCTCCACGCACACCGGCTGTCAGCATGGCCGGCCATCCCGGCCGGCCTGTCAGGTAATTAGCGGAATGATCAGGATCGCGACGATGTTCGCCACCTTGATCATCGGGTTGATCGCGGGTCCCGCCGTGTCCTTGAACGGGTCGCCGACCGTGTCTCCCGTGACCGAGGCCGCGTGGGCTTCGGAGCCCTTGCCACCGAACGCCCCGTCCTCGATGAGCTTCTTCGCGTTATCCCACGCGCCACCGCCCGCGGTCATCATCACCGCGAAGAAGAAGCCCACGACGATCACGCCGATCAGCAGGCCACCCAGCGCCTGCTCGTCGATCAGTCCCACGATCAGCGTCAGCAGGATCGGCAGCAGTGAAGGAATCACCATCTCGCGCTGAGCCGTCTTCGTGACGATGTCCACGCACGAGGCGTAGTCGGGCTGTTCGGTGTAGTCCATGATCCCGGGGTGCTCGCGGAACTGGCGGCGCACCTCCTCGACCACGGCTCCGCCCGCGCGGCCCACGGCCTCGATCGAGAGTGAGGCAAACAGGCACACCATCAGCCCGCCCAGCAGCAGGCCGATCAGGACCGGCGGTTCGTTGATCCCGAACGAGATCGCGTGACCCACCTTGTCCTCGATTTCTTTCTGGAAGCCCGCGAACAGCACGACCGCCGCGAGCACCGCGGAGCCGATCGCGTAACCCTTCGTCACGGCCTTCGTCGTGTTGCCCACCGCGTCGAGGCGGTCCGTCACCTTGCGGACCTCCTCCGGCAGCTCCGCCATCTCCGCGATGCCGCCGGCGTTGTCCGTGATCGGCCCAAACGCGTCGAGCGCCACGATCAGACCCGTCAGCGAAAGCAGGCCCATCACGGCGACGCCGATCCCGTAGATCCCCTCCACGCCACCGCCCGCGAGCTTCCACGAGCCGAAGATCCCCAGCACGATCACGATCGCCGGCAGCGCCGTCGCCTGCAGGCCCGAGGCGAAGCCCTGGATGATGTTCGTCGCGTGGCCCGTCACCGACGCCTGCGCCGTTTTCTTTACAGGCGCGAAACGGGTCGAGGTGTAATATTCCGTTAGTCCGAATAGCAGAGCGGTGACCCCGATCCCGATCAGCGAGCAGAGGTAGAACTTCCACCACTCCGGCGGGTTCACCGGGCCGCTCGTGGCCTTGAAGCTCAACGTGTGCATCAGCCAGTAGGTGATCGGCGCGAACGCCGCCGCCGCCAGCACGCCCGAGACGATCAGGCCCTGCAGCAGCGCGCGCTCAACGTTGTCCGTTTTCGTGCGCACCGCGAACGTGCCGAGGATCGAAGCGATGATCGCCACGCCGCCGATCACCAGCGGGTACATCGCGACTTTCGTCTCCTCGTGGAAGGTGAGGACGCCCAGCAGGATCACCGCCACCGCCGTCACCGCATAGGTCTCGAACAGGTCCGCCGCCATGCCCGCGCAGTCGCCCACGTTGTCGCCTACGTTGTCCGCGATCGTCGCCGGGTTGCGTGGGTCGTCCTCGGGGATCCCCGCCTCGACCTTGCCTACGAGGTCCGCGCCCACGTCCGCGGCCTTCGTGAAGATGCCGCCGCCCAGACGGGCGAACACCGAGATCAGCGAACCGCCGAAGCCGAGGCCCACCAGCGCGTCCACCGTCGTCTTGGGGCTGTCGTTGAAGACCGCCGTCAACAGGCCGTAGTAGCCCGCCACGCCGATCAGCGCGAGGCCCACCACCAGCATGCCCGTGATCGCGCCGCCGCGGAAGGCCACCTGCAGCGCCGGCGAGACGCCGCCCTGCGCCGCCTCCGCCACGCGCGCGTTCGAGCGCACCGAGACGTTCATGCCGATGTAGCCCGTCGAACCCGAGAGGATCCCTCCGACCGCGAAGCCGCCCGCGACCGCGATGTCCTGGATGAAGATCAGCGCCACGAACAGCACGACGCCCGCGACCGCGATCGTCGCGTACTGACGGTTCAGATAGGCGCGCGCACCTTGCTGGACCGCGAGCGAGATGCTTTGCATCTTCTCGTTGCCCGGCGAGAGCGAGAGCAGGGAACGCGTCGTCAGCAGGCCGTATGCAACGGCGGCTGCGGCGCAAACGAGGGCGACGACGACCCCATGGTTCGTCAGAAAGCTACTCAACAGAAATCCTCCGCGGTCTGATTTGCGGGCCGCGCGAGGATCGTCGCGCGCACACCAGGCACCTGGATCGCTCCGATCGAGCGCAGTCCAGGGCGCAAGTGCGCGCGCATCCTATCGCGCCGCCGTGCGGAAGGCCGTCTCGCGGGCCGTCAGGCCAAGCAAGCGCGGCCCCGGCTGGGGCGCGAATGCCGCCTCAGCGGCCGGGGACCCAGAGTCTGCCGCTCGACTCCGCGGGGCCTGGCCCGCGCTGCTCGGGCTCTCCAGATGGCGCCTGCTGCCCACCTGTGCCGCCGGCTGGACCCTCCGACCCACCGCCCGAACCCTGAGAGCCGCCGCTGCCCGGCTCGCCAGGTCCGCCGCCAGGCTCGCCGCGGGCGGGACCGCCAGCAGCCCCGCCCGCCGCCTGCGCCTCGCGCGCGTAGACCATCTGCAGTTGCGAGAGCGCCTGGCGTAGCGGGCCCAGCTCGCTCGGAACGCGGCGCTCGAGGATCTCCAGCAGCGCCCGCACCGCGTCGATCGCGTCGCGTGCCTGCTCCAAATCCTGCCCCGCGCCCGGGGGCGGGGCGCCGCCGGGGTTCGCGGGGTCCGCCGGCGGGGCCGGCGCCAACTTAAAGCTGCCGAGGTTCAGCAGCGAGACCGCGGTCTGCAGGATCATGTCCGTGCTCGTGACCCGCGCCAGCTCCGCTTCGTAGGCCGCGCGCAGCTCGGCTTCGCTGGGCTGGGTGCCCGCGGGGTCGCCGGGGGCGGCCGCGGCTGGGCCGGGGGTGTCGGTGGGGTCTTCGGGACCGGCGCTCATACGGCGACCTCCTGTGACTGTGAGTAGCTTTGCTTCGTCTCGGCGACGGAAGCGGCGAAGACCTCCTCGCGCGAGGCACCGGCTTCGATCATCTGGCGCTGGCGCTGGGCGCCATTACGCTCGGGGAAGGCGAGCTCGATGCCGAGCTCGGCGCGAATCGGCGCGGTCCAGGCAGCGAGCCGCTCGATCGCCTCGCGCGCGGGGTACTGCTCGCCACGCAGGCCGCGATCGAGGTCGATCAGCCGCCCGTCGAGGCCGAAGCGGATCGCGCGCCACATGTTCTCCTCGATCAGCCGTGGTGCGGGGTCCTCGAACGGCTTGCCCTCATCGACGTCGCGCGCGGCCTGGGCGATGCAGGCGGTGATCAGCGAGGCGAGCGCATCTGACTCCTGCGCGGTGGCCTGCACGTCACAGATGCGCACCTCGACGGTGCCGAAGCTGAAGTGCGGGCGCACCGACCACCAGACTTGCGTGAACTCGACGATCGACTGCGTGCGCATCAAGAACTCGATGTACTCGCGGTAAGCGGCCCAACCGCCGAAGGGGTCGGGAACGCCGCAGCGAGGGAAGCTCTTGGTGAACGTCTGCGTACGAGCGGAGTGAAGGCCGCTGTCGCGCCCGTCGATGTAGGGCGAGTTCGCGGAGATCGCGAGCAGTAGCGGCAGCGTGGGCCGCAGCCGGTCGCAGACGCGAATCGCGCGATCGAGGTCGCGCACGCCGAGGTGGACGTGCAAGCTGAAGGTGTTGTTGCGCCAGGCCACATACTTCAGCCCGTCCTCGACGCGGTGGTAGTGCTCGGTGTCGATGATCGGCTGCTCGCGATAGTCGGCCCAGGGGTGCGTGGCGGTCGCGCCAAGCGCGACGCCTTGCGAGTCGGCGAGCGCAAACAACCGCTTGCGCTGATCTCGCTGGCTCGCAAGCGCCTGGTGCAGGTCCTCGCCGGCGCCGGAGATGATCTCGATCTCTGAAGAGATCAGCTCGCCGGTGATGTGCTCGAACAGCGAGGGGTCGCGCTCCTTGGCGACGGCGCGTAGCTGCTCAAAGCGCGGCAGCATGTCGAGCGTCTGCGGGTCGAGGATCGAGAACTCCTCCTCGATCCCAACGGTGAAATCGGTGGCGGCGGCAAACGTCTCGGCCGCTTGGTCTAGGTCCAGGCTGGTCACCTGCGATGGTCCTGTTAGGTCAGATAGAAGTACAGCGCGTAGAGCAGATCGACCGCGGGGCTTGAGGTGTGCACGGTTACCTCGGGCGGCACGAGCAGCAGGGACTCGGAGTAGTTGAAGATGATCTTCACGCCCGCCTCGACCAGCTCGTCGGCCAGCCCTTGGGCGGCCTGCGTGGGCACGGCGAGCACGCCGACGACGATGTCCTCGTCCTCGACGACCTGGCGCAGCTCACTGGTATGGCGCACGGTCTGGCTGCCGACCGTGGTGCCGACCTTGCGCTCGTCGACGTCAAAGATCGCCACGACGCGGAAGCCGTGGTCGGCGAAAATGTCCGAGGAGGCGATCGCCTTGCCGAGGTGCCCCGCGCCGAGCAGCGCGATGTTGTGCTGGCCCGCGGTGCGCAGGATCTTGCGGATCTGAGAGACGAGCGCCTCGACGTTGTAACCGACGCCCCGCTTGCCGAACTTGCCAAAGCCCGAGAGGTCGCGGCGGATCTGCGTGGAGTTCACGTGCGTGTAGTCGGAGAGCTCCTGCGAGGAGATCGTCTCCTTACCCATCTTCTTCGCCTGCGTGAGTACCTGCAGATAGCGGGATAGACGGGCGGCCACGCCGAGTGAAAGCCGCTCGCTGGAGGGAGCGGCGCCGTCGAGGGGGAGCTCGCGCGGGCGCACGGTCGGTTCTCCGTAGCTCATCGTCGTGACTCTAGTCGCTCGCGCAGGGCCGTCTCGTCAACGAAATGTTCGAACAGCTCCTCGCCGTCGAGCGCGATCACGGGGATCCGCTCGAAATAGGCGCGCAGCAACGCGGGGTCGCGGTCGATGTCGCGCTCGTGCAGGTCAAAGCCAAGCTCGACCTGCAAGGCGCGCAACTCGTCCATCGCCTCGACACACAGATGGCAGTCGGGGCGGGAGTAGACGACGATCTCGCTCATCGCATCCGTTCTAGTGGTCGGACACGCGCGCGGCTCACCGCGGGCGTTCTCCGGTGGCGTAGGCGTCGAGGCCGAGGTACTCGGGATAGGCGAGCTGGGGCGCATAGCGCGCGGCGCTCGCGATCATCGCGGCATTGTCGGTGCAGAGCACGCGTATCGGGACGTGGAGCGCGACGCCCAGCTGCGCGAGGCGCTCGCGCAGGGGGCCGTTCGCGGCGACGCCACCGCCGACGGCAAGGCGATCGAGGCCGCTGCGCTGCAGCGCACGCTCGGCGCGCTCGACCAAGCTGTCGACGATTGCGGCTTGGTAGGAAGCCGCGAGGTCAGAGGCGCGCTCCCGCGCTTCGGCCTCACCGAGCTCGCGCAGCTTGTAGAGCAGCGCGGTCTTTAGCCCCGCGAAGGAGAAGTCAAGCCCCTCGGCGAAGGCTTGGCGATGTGCACCCCGTCCGCCGCGGGCGCGCTCGGCGCTGGAGCCAGGAAACACGAACGCCTGCGGATCGCCCTCGCGGGCGAGCCGCTCAAGCGCGGCGCCACCCGGATAGCCGAGCCCGAGCATACGAGCACCCTTGTCGAACGCCTCGCCCGCGGCGTCGTCGAGCGTGCGGCCCAGCACCTCGAACCCCTCGTACTCGCGGACGTGCGCGAGCAGCGTGTGCCCGCCGCTGGCGATCAGGCAGACGAACGGGGGCTCGAAGGCGCCCTCGCCCGCGCCGAGCGCGGTGTCGCCGCCGCGCAGCAGGAAGTTCGCCGCGACGTGCCCCTGGATGTGGTCCACGGGCGCGAAGGGCAGCTCGCGCGCGGCGGCGAGCGCCTTCGCGGTCGATAGCCCGACGAGCAGCGCACCCACGAGCCCGGGCCCTTGCGTCGCAGCGATCAGGTCTAGATCGTCCAGCTCAACCGAGGCCTCCTCCAGCGCACGCTGCACGATCGCGCTGACGATCTCGAGGTGATGGCGCGAGGCGATCTCGGGCACGACACCGCCGAAGTCCTCGTGCGCGGTCTGCGATGAGATCACGTTCGCGAGCATCGCGCCCTCGCGGTCGATCACCGCGGCGCACGTGTCATCGCAACTGGTCTCCAAGGCGAGGATCGTCATGAGGGCGGGGTGCTCATCGCGGGCCTGGTCTCAGACGGGGCCGGGGTTGGGCACGTCCTCGAGCGAGCCCTGCCGGGTGGCGGGCGTACGCCACATCACAAGCGCGTCCTCGCCGTTGTCCTGGTAATAGCGACGGCGGGTGCCCGCGGCGCGAAAGCCCTCGCGCTC
>Ga0335073_10014463_pt1 | contig 11056 bp, 9 predicted proteins | sample Lox_Sample_22_FD_207093 | JGI IMG/M metagenome (GOLD analysis project Ga0335073, IMG submission 207093) | Soil microbial communities from Loxahatchee National Wildlife Refuge, Florida, United States - Lox_Sample_2.2 | ecosystem: Environmental > Terrestrial > Soil > Wetlands | place: USA: Florida... | reverse complement strand
AAGCAAAATCAGGGATGCAAATCAACGATTGGACCCGAAGAGTTTGCAATTCGTAGGACATCAGCAGGAAGTGCGGGGTCTGGGAATGCAGAATGGCGTAACGCATTTTGGAATAAGCGCCATCCAAGAGCCTACGACCAAATGGCTTTGCACTGCACTTCAGTTGGAATCCGGCAGAGCAGGTTGGACAACGAAAATCCGTCGTGGGGGTATTCACGTCCAATTGGGCGACGTGATCGGAACTGCAACAAGGACAGTCCCATGCCTCGCTGCAGATGCGAGCTCGCTGAGAGAAACACTTATATTTCTCGAGACCTTCGGTCGGGAAGACAAGGTCCATGCCTCGCATTAGATCATGGGATGCTGGCGTGAAGGTAAGAAACCGAAGAGAGATTCCTCACTGCGCGGACTGCGTTCGGAATGACGTATGGGGCGTGGTTCGCTAGGCGAGGAAGATTTGGGTTTCGGTTTTGATGATGAAGAGGGCGTCGGAAGCACAGGCAGGAGTGCCTGTGCCCCTGATGCGGGCGGCGGGTAAGGCCGCTGCTATAGGGTGAGGTGGGCGAGTTGGTGGAGGAGGCGGAGGAGGGTGGCGCGCTCTTTGGGAGGGAGGGCTTGGCGAACTTTTTCATCGGCGGCGCTGCGGGCCTGGATGAGTTGTTGGTGGAATTTATTGCCTTTGGGTGTGAGGGAGAGGAGCAGGGCGCGGCCGGTGGGGGCTTTTTTTTCGGCGAGCAGGCCTTCGCGGATCAGGGATTTAACGGCGCGGTGGACGACGGTGCGATCGAAGCCGAGGAGCTTGGCGATTTGATTCTGGTTGAGGGACGCGCCGCCACGAAGACTGGAGAGAATGAAGGCGCGAGTGGCGGAGCATCCAGTTTTGCGTTCAAGTTGCCTGCCGAGAGAGAAATAGGCGGCGGCGAGCCGATTGAGGACGGAATCTTTCAGGATGTTTTCGGGAACGGCTTTGGCATTGGGAATCATAGGACGGTGACGGTCGACTCCAGTGGACGTCGCCATTGCGGCTGGTCTTTGTGGGCCACCGATTTTTTGCCGATGGCGATGACCATGACTATTTCCTGATGGCGGGATGAAAGCCCGAGAAATCTCAAGAGGCGCCGGCCGTCGAAGCCCTCCATGGGACAGGTGTTCAGACCGAGGGCTTCGGCGGCGATCATCAGATTTTGGCAGGCGAGCGCGGTGCTTTTGGTGGCCCACTTGAAAATATCGCGGCGAAAGAGCGGGGGCATGCCCATGGTCTTGAAGGGATGGAGAGCGCGGAAGAGCAGCCACTTGAAGGCGGCGAAGATGCCGAAAGGGCCGGGCATGAAGAGGAGGCGGCCAATTTTGGCGGTGCGGGCGTAGTCGCGGAGTTTCTCCCCGGAAAAACCGGATTGGCGCATCCACTGCAACTGCAGTTGGGAAGTGGTGTGCAGCGAGCCGATGTCGGCGACGGCGACGACCAGGGCCGACGCGGTGGAGGCGGGACATTGTCCCATGCAGAGTTGCGCAGCGAGGGCGCGCTGGGCGGGGGACTCGATCCAGTAGAGGCGATAAGGCTGGGAGTTGAAGCTGGAAGGAGCGAGGCGCGCAGCATCGAGGAGTTGCTCGCGGAGCGCAGAGGGGATGTCGATAGGATCGAAGGATTTGATGGCGCGGCGGGAGAGGATGGCGTCGAGTGGGGCGGTGGTGGATGTTGCGTATTGGTGTTGCATGTTGGTATTGCAACATATGGGTGTTGCTAATGCAACATAAAAATTCGCGGAAGAGTAAAAGAGTGGCAGAGTCTAAAAGTGCAAGATTTAAGGGTTAGACCGTGCTCCGGGAACTGATACTGCCTTGGCGGAGGCAGACTGGGCTGGTTGACGTGCGAAAAAGCGACCCTTCCTTTCGCTCAGAGCAAGGAAATCGCCGCAGTCGAAAAGGCCCTTTTCTTGCAGGACAGAGGTGGAACGAGCAGCGGAAGTGCGCCGAATTGGAGCACGGAAGCCGGCAGGTAAAAAGAGGCAGCGGGGTAAGGTCGCTGTTACGAGCGCAAGGAATGAGCTCGCCGGGCGGTGGAGGTAGAAATTGGAGGCGAGCTTGCCGATAAGGAATGGGATGAGGGATGGTACGCCGGAGCCGCGAACGCCCGTGATGATCCTGGTGGAGGCATCGTGGGAAGACCAGAACGGAACAATACAGACCACGCGTGCGCGGATTGAGAACAAATCGGCGGGCGGCGCCTGCATCCGCCCGAACAAGAAAGTGGCGGTGGGAACGCAGCTGAAGATTGAGGGGCAGTGGGAAAAATTCACGGGAGAAGCGAGATATTGCCGGCAGGATGGGCGGGATTATTTGGTTGGAATCCAAAAGGACAAGACGGAATGGCCGGCGGCGAAGCGGGTTGCAGGAAAAGAAGGAATTGAAAAGACGTTGCCGGACCTGGCGGCGATGCTGGAGAGACCGAAGGAACGCGAGGAGAACAAGGTAGAAACAGCGAAAGAAGCCACGCAAGCGGAGAGTGTGCTGCCGCTGCAGAGCATCGTGGATGCCGTGATGGAGACCGCAGTGAAGGAAACTCCCAGGAAAGAGCGGAGCACCGAGAAGAAAGAGGAAGAGCGGGGCAAAGGGCTCGAGGGGCTGAAGAGGAAAGAGGAACGAGAGGCGCAGGCTTCCGCGGTGAAGGAAGCCGGTAAGGAAAGGAAACCTATGCGGCGCAAATGGTTCGAGATGGGACACAAGGAAGAGAGGGAAGAAGCGATGGGGAAGAACGACAAGCAGGAAATGACGAGCCGAATACCCGCAACGGTTGCGCCGGTGGAAGTGGTGGCGACAGAGATGGAGAGAGAGGGCGAGGAGGAAGCGCACCTGGAATTGCTGTCGATGGAGGACATTTACCGCGTGGCGGGAATACTGGCGCCGCGAAAAGGGTACAGCATCAACAAAATTGTGGAGATGCTGCACAGCGAGCACTTACGCGGATTGTCGAAAGAAATGAAACGCGCCTCGGTGCTGATGGCGCTGGATGCTGCTGGAGTGACGGTGGACGAAGTGCTGCAGGACGCGAAAGCGCGCCAGGATGCCATCGATTCGTACGAAGCGGACCAGCGAAAACAGTTTGAGGCGCAACTGGCCCGCAAAGCGGACGAGAACGCGCAGATCCAGGCGGAGATGGAGCGAGTAAAGGCGCGGTACACAGAGAGGTTGCGGCGAAACCTGGACGGGATGGCGCGCGAAAAGGCGACGTTTGGAAATTGGTTGACGCTGAAGCAGCAAGAATCGGAGAGCATGCGGGAGGCGGTGGAGATGAGCCTGAAGCCGCCGGTAGCGGAGAAGCCAAGTACGCCGTTGGAGGAAGTGAGTCTGGCGGGGGCGCGAGTGAAGCCGGTGTGAGTGGCGGTACCACAAGAGGTTTCTTTGCCAATTATGAAGCGTGTGTTACTGGGTGCCGTAACGTTGGGCGGCGCGAGCTTTGGCCTTGGCCGCTTCTTCTTCGCGATTTTTGGGTGGGGCGGTGGTTTCGAGGGATTGCAGAAGACGCACGGAGATGTTGGCGATCTCATCGATGGCGGCGAGGAAGGCCGGTTCGTTGGATTTGGAGGGCTTGTGGAAGCCGGTGATTTTGCGGACAAATTGAAGAGAAGCGGCGCGGACTTCGTCTTCGGTGACCGGCGGGTCAAAGTTGAAAAGTGTTTTAATGTTTCTGCACATAAGCGAAACTCCCAAGGAAGATCGTAGAGGAACACAGCGATTTCGTCACGAAGATAGAGAAGGGGAAATTGGAAGGGCGACGGGTCAGGTCATTCCCGCCGCCCCTTTCTTCGTGGCGCGAAGAAAAGCGATCCGTTTTATGGGGGGAACGAACCGCTCGTGGTGGTCTATGCAAGATATTCCCGCGGGCGAGGAAAAAGTTCCGGAAAGGGGCGAGAAATAGTCTTTTTTGTGAGACGCCAAGACGAGTGGAAGCGTAGAAGGGGTTTAAGCCGAGCGAAGGCAGTCACGCACCGTGGGTCATTGGAAGCCACCGGATTGGTAAATGGAATGGAGCACGGCAGCGATGATGACCAGCGTCAGAAACAACCAGATGATCGAGACGTGTTGTAGGAACCAGCTTAGTTTTATTTTTACGAAGTCCGAACCGAATGCAGGCCACATAAAGTAAAGAGCGTAAATCCCCGTGGAAGCTTCCCCTAGAGTTCTATCGGCGGAAAGTGAATCGTCTTTATATGTCATATGTCGCAAAAAGAATCGAGAGACGATTCGTCAGGAATAAAGCCCGGCTTGCAATACGAATGAGTTGCCCGCAAATGGATTAGCGGGTGGCTGCGGAGACGGCTGCGGCGACGGCGAGTAAAGCAAATTCGACGCGGCGGCGCATGGGGTCGATGCGTTCGGCGCGCACGCGAACGCGATCGCCTAATTTCCAGATGAGCGCGTTGACTTGGTGGCGCTGGCTGCGGGTGCGCCGCTCGTTGCCGGGAACGGCGACGATGGTGTGATCGCGCTCGCGGTAAAGGCAGCGCGCGCCCGCAAATTCCTCAAAGGCGTTAATGGGAAGAAGCCCTTCGACGAAGACTTCGAAGAGCTCCACAAAACAGCCATATTTCTGCACGGAAATAATCAGGGCTTCGTATTCGTCGCCGAGATGTTGTTCCATGAATTGCGCGGTCTTCCAGGCGATGAGTTCGCGCTCGGCCTGGGCAGCGCGGCGCTCGGTTTCGGAAGTTTCGGAGGCGATTTCTTCGAGGTGATGGTGCGAATAGAGACTGGCCTCGACGCCGACGGCGGGCTTGATGTGCGAGGGAGGCTTGGCGTCGGGATTAGCAAGCGCCCATTTAAGAACGCGATGAACGATGAGATCAGGATAGCGCCGAATGGGTGAAGTGAAGTGCGTGTACTCCTCGAAGCCCAGAGCGAAATGGCCGAGAGAATCCGCGGTGTAACGCGCTTGCTTGAGGGAGCGCAGCATAAGGTAGGAAAGAATGCGCTCTTCGGTGCGGCCGGAGAGTTTTTCGACCAACCGCTGATAGTGCCTGGGAGAGATGTCGATGTCGGTACCGGGTAAGGAGACGCGCTGCTGACGTTCGCGGCCCTGCCCGCGGGATTCGGGGCGGCCCGCTTTCGCGGGCGAGGGCACTTTGCCGTGGCGAACGGCGACTTCGCGCTGATAGAGATTTTCGACGCCAAGGGAATAGCCGAAGGCGCGGGCGAGCTCTTCGAATTCGAGGACCTTGCGAGCATCGGGCTTTTCGTGGACGCGATGGAGAGCGGGGAGCGCGCGCTCAAGCAGGTAGTGCGCTACAGCGCGATTCGCGGCGAGCATGAATTCCTCGATGATGCGATGGGCCACATTGCGCTCGCTACGGGTGATGTTGATCATGTGCTGCTGCTCGTCAAATTCAATGACCGGCTCGGGAAGGTCGAAGTCAATGGAGCCATTTTCGTAGCGGCGAGCGTTGAGGAGCTGAGCGAGACCTTTCATGGCGCGGAAATGATGGTGCATGTGAGCGTAGCGCTCGCTCATTTCGGGATCGCCATTCAGGACTTTGTTGACGTTCGTGTAGGTCATGCGCTCCACGGAACGGATGACGCCGGCAACCATCGCGGCAGTGAGCGGGCGTCCCGCCGAATCAAAATGCATGATGACGCTCATGACCAGGCGGTCTTCGCGAGGATTCAGGGAGCACATACCGTTGGACAAGGCTTCCGGCAACATGGGAACGGCGCGATCGATGAAGTAAACGGAATTGCCACGAAGGCGTGCTTCGCGATCGAGAGGAGATTCGGGATGAACGTAGTGGGCGACATCGGCGATGTGAACCTGAAGGAGCCAACCACCGTCGTCGCGGCGCTCCACGTAAACGGCATCGTCGAAATCGCGAGCGGTTTCGCCATCGATGGTACAGATGGGTAGCTCGCGAAAATCCTGGCGACCAGAGCGGTCAGCTTCGGTGACCGGACGCGCGAGGGTTTCACTTTCATCCAGAACTTCCGCGGGGAAGGCATGGGGCAGATGATGTTTGCGGATGATGATTTCCGTGTCGACACCGAGATCGCCGGGACGGCCGAGGATTTCGATGACGCGGCCGGCGGGCGCGGCTCCGCCGCGGCCATAGTGAATTAGCTCAGCGTTCACAACCGCGCCGTCGAGTTTCGGAATGTGCGGCAGGCGCTTGCCCCGGCCCGCCTGCTCTTTCTTAGTGGAAATGAGTTGCTCGCGCAGCGATGTGGAGAGTTCCTGGCCAGGAAGCAACTCGATGTCATGCTGAACACGGGTGTCGTAAGGAACGACGATACAGCCGCGAGAAGTGTAACGGAAAAGACCTACGATGGTGGGGTGGGCGCGACCGACGATGCGAACAATACGTCCTTCGGCACGGCGCGCATTGGGAATACCGCTAAGACGAGCGACGCGGACGATAACCGTGTCGCCATGCATGGCGTCTTCGACGTAATCGCGAGGAATGAAAATGTCGCCGTCGACGTTGGGGAGAGCGACGTCGGGAACCACGAAGCCGTAACCATCCTGATGCAGCACCAGGCGACCGCGGATTTCGTCGCGGGAGGCGGCTTTGTGTTGAGAAAATTTGTCGACGGAATCGGCGGTGGCAGGCAGCTTTTCGGGAGCACGCGGCGGTTTGGGAGCTTGCCGAAAAAGAAAACGACCGTGAGTGAGCTCTTCGACGAGGCCGCGTTTTTTTAATTTGTCGAGCATTTGCAGAAGAGCGCGACGTTCATGCTTGCGGAGGTGGAAGGAGCGGGAGAGTTCGTCGAGGGCCACCGGGTCATTTCTAACTTGAAGAAAACGAAGTATGTTATCGGGGCTAAGTTGGGCAGGGCGAGGCATCAGGAGGGCGCGCCTTTCCGGGAGCGACAGCAATACTTTGCGTGGACCCTATTCTAAGCATTTTCGAAAATAGTTGAAACCATTTTTGGCCAGAATGCATTTCATAGGCAGGCCAACACACGACCGATTAGCCGCCCTCCGTCAGGCTAGTCGGATTCCTCGAAAGAGGAATAATGGGGAGGCGGGAAGACCTGGCCTGCCTCCCTTCTCTTTTCTTAATTTCATTTTTCATTTGCATGTAAAGTGTTTCCTTCTGCCGGACGGGTGTGTTTGGACGGTTGGTTGAGATCTTCAGCTTCGCTCAGGACAACAAACTACTCGTGTAGCCCGCGGCCACACAATGATGCGAAAAGCAGCGACATCGATTGTGCTGATGGTGATGGTGGCGTTCGTGGTGCGGGCGGCGTTTGCGTGGAGTCGCACGGCGGAAGTGCCGCGCAACGCGGCGTGGGCAGTGCCCTTCCAAACGGAAACGGGACATATTGCATATTCGTTGGCGACGGGGAAGGGTTTTGCGTCGCCATTTCAGCGGGACAGCGGTGCGACCGCGTGGTTGACGCCCGTGTATCCGCTGCTGCTAGCGGGAATTTTCAAAATCTTCGGGGTGTACACACGAGCGGCGTTTCTGGTGGCGATCTTTTTGAACATCGTGTTCTCCTCGGCGACGTGCGTACCGGTTTTCTATGCGGGGAAGCGCATCGCGGGTGTGGGCGTTGGAAGCGGAGGAGCATGGCTATGGGCGTTGTTCCCGAATGCGATTCTGATTCCATTTGAGTGGATCTGGGACACATCGCTGGCGGCGTTGTTGGCGGCGACGTTGTTGTGGGCCACTCTCGAGTTGGCAGAAAGCGCGCGCTGGCGAGACTGGATTGGGTACGGACTGCTGTGGGGCTTAATGTTGATGACGAATCCGGCGGTGGGCGCGACGCTGCCGGTGTTGCTGGGATGGCTGGCATATCGAGAATACCGGGCCGGGCGCGTCAGGATGGGCAGGCCGGTGATGGCGCTGGCGGCGGCGCTGCTGTGTTGTGTGCCTTGGACCGTACGAAATTTTGTGGTGTTCCACCAGTTCATACCGTTTCGCTCAAATCTAAGCTACGAGCTGTACATCGGGAACAATGAAAACTACGAGGAACGGCGGCGCGGGTTGCCGGCGATCATCACGCAGGACATGGAAACGCTGCGTTATTTGCGGATGGGCGAGACGGCGTTCATGGATGAGGAAAAACGGAAGGCGCTGCAGTTCATGAAGACGCATCCGCGCCGGGTGCTGCAGTTGATCAGGTGGAGATTCGTGGATTTCTGGATCGGAGTCGCGGATCCGTGGAGAACGTTCGCGGAAACGGAATCGTGGTGGATTCGTGGGATTTTGTTGGGGAATTTCGTGAGCGCGGTAGGCGCGCTGGCTGGAATGTTTGTGCTGTTCTGGAGAAGAAGCGAGTACGCCATACCAGTTGCGGCATTTCCGGTGTGTATCCCGATTTTGTATTATGTGACGCATACTTCGTTGCGCTACCGGCATCCGATTGATCCAGTGGCCCTGCTGCTTTTGGCGGTGATGATCGGAGCACTGGCGCAGAGGATGAGCAAGCCTGGCGGCGCAGTGCAGGTCTCGGCGAGCATCTGAGGAGAAGAGAAAAGTGAAGACAAGTGTGTGGGCAGTTGTGGTGTTGGCAGTGATGGCCATGGTGAGTGAGTCGCGGGCCGCAGCGCAGGATGTGGCCAGCCCGGAGAATTCGTCTAGGGAATTACAGATTTGGACGGGCGGCGGGGGAGCGATCAATGGAGGCGCGCAAGGGACGGGATTGTGGAATCTAGGATTGCGGTACGGGCTGATTCTGACGTCGCCGCACGGGCCCGGGATTTTGAACGGGCAACTGGAGTATGCGTTTGATGTGGTGCCGGTTTGGGTAATCGCGCAAAAAACGAACACGGCGTACGGGGGCAGCGTAGATCCGTTTGCGTTCAAGTGGATTTTCGACAAGCCGAAAAAAGTGAAGCCGTATGTTCAGATTGAGGGCGGGGTCTTGTTCACAAATACGAAAGTGCCGGAGGGCGCGTCGCAGATCAATTTCACCACGAGCGGCGCATTCGGGGCGCACTTTTTAAGGAACAAGCATAATTTCAGCGCAGAAGTGCGATTCCAGCACATTTCGGATGCGAGCATGACGAATTACAACCCGGGGATCAATACAATTCAAGTGCGCATTGGATTCGGAGAGTTTCGGAATTAGGGGTTACCCTCCTCGCCTTCGTTCGGGCCATTTGCTTATTTGTCCGCAGGGACTTGGTGTGTGCGAAGGAAGTCCTTTACGGCTTGGGGCATGAAGTTGGCGGTGCTGAAAGCGTGGGGTAGCGCGGATTCGAAGGTGGTGGCGCGGTAGTTGCCGAGGCCATCGGAAATAATGAGAGCGATGGGTGGCTTGCCGGATTCGCGATTGAAGCTGCTGGCTTCGTAGCCGTACTGGCGATCGCGGTAATTGATGATGGGCCAGTGTCCTTTTTCCCCGACAACCAGAATGGCGCGAAGGAAATAGTCGCGTTCGGTGGCCGCTTGCTGAAGAACGCCGCCGATGGGATAGCGGTAGTGAAAAGCGGCGTCGTCAGCGGCGGCAGCGCGATAGATTTTGCCGGAATAAGAGAGCGCCGCGGCGGCGGTTTGCTGGGAAGCAGTGAAAAGTGTGACGCCACCGAGACTGGCTGCCTGGGCGGCGGCGAGCAGACGAGCGAGCTCCGCAGGCGAGATGGAAAGGGAGTCGGGCGAAGCGGGTGGGAACTGATCCTCGTCGACGAGTTGATCACGAAAGCGGGTGACGCGAACAGAGTGGTCGGAGGATTGGCCGCAGACGATCAAGAGATTCGTGTAGTCGGTAGCCGCTTTCTGATAATCGCGACAGTCGCCACAACTGCCGCTCATGCCGCAACGCTCGGAGTAAAACGCGACGAAACGCAGGGAATGACGGGTAGTGTCGGCACCGTAAAGAGCGGTGACGTGGTTGATGAGCGAAGTTTCCCCGTGAATGGCTTCGGGGACGGAGTATTCGGTGTTGCCGCCGAGAACAACGTGTTCTTGTCCATCTTTGGCAATGACGGTGGCGGCGCGAACTTTGAAGTGAGAAATGGTGGGATCGGTGCCGGCGTTTTCGGCGGCGGTGAGTGCGCGGAAAATTTGCGAACGAAGCGCGGCGTCTGGCACCAGCGCTTCCGATTGTGGAGTGAGGTGCCAATTGGCATCGGGCGAGGATTGGCCAGCGAGCGATACAGCAAGTAGTCCGACGAGAATAATGGTCATGAATGCCAGAAAACGAAGCATGTGCGTGACTCGATCAGCCAGCCGCGGTTAAACGCGGCATCAGCAAGTTGAAAAATTTGTCGGGATCCACGCCCACGGCTACTTTGGCGTTGGGCTTGAATTCGGGCTGCGGATACGGCGGCACGGATTGGCCGGTGTTCATGGGCGGAGAAGGACGAGCGGGGGAATAGGCATAGCCGACCGACTCGCCGGAGGTGAATTCGCCGGAGGTTTCGATCTGAACGTAATAATCCTTGAGAGTGAGAATCGTCGGATCGATGAGATGCGCGACAGTGAGCGGATCGTGCATGGCCACCACAGTGACATCATGGCCCTTGCGCATCCGGTCGAAAGTAGCGCGCATGATTTTAGCGGCGGCCTGGCTGACGGGGTTTTGCGCGGCTTCCAGTTGCTTGATGTGCGTTTCGTTTAGTAGGACTTTGTGGGTCACGTCGAGGCCGACCATGGTGAGGGGAACGCCGGAATCGAAGACGATGCGCGCGGCTTCCGGGTCGACGTAGAAATTAAATTCGGCAGCGGGTGTGATGTTACCTCCGCTGAGAGAACCGCCCATCACGACGATTTCTTTGATTTTGGGGGCAAAATCGGGATCGGACTTGAGAGCGGTGGCGACGTTGGTAAGAGGGCCGACGCCGACGATGGTAATTTCGCCAGGATTGGAATACACGATCCGGCGGATAATTTCCGCGGCGGGTTCTGCCACGGGTTTGAGTTTCGGGGGCGGAAACTCCACGCCAGCAAGGCCGTTTTCTCCGTGGACGTAACTGGCGGTGACGAGTCGGCGCAGAAGCGGTGTGTCGGCACCCGCAGCCACAGGAACGTCGGTGCGGCCGGTGATTTCGACCAGGCGCAACGCGTTTGGAAGAGTGAAAGCGAGAGGAACGTTGCCGCTGACGGGGGTGACGGCTTCGACT
>Ga0335073_10014462_pt1 | contig 11056 bp, 11 predicted proteins | sample Lox_Sample_22_FD_207093 | JGI IMG/M metagenome (GOLD analysis project Ga0335073, IMG submission 207093) | Soil microbial communities from Loxahatchee National Wildlife Refuge, Florida, United States - Lox_Sample_2.2 | ecosystem: Environmental > Terrestrial > Soil > Wetlands | place: USA... | reverse complement strand
TGATTCGAGGCGAATCGCTATAGGCGGTGGTAGTGCTGGGGGCGGTCTAGCCGCTACTCTTGTCCAACGTGCTCATGACGAAGGTCGAGTAAGACCTGTATTTCAAGTACTGATGTATCCAACGATCGATGACCGCACAACGCTAAAGAGCGAAACAAACGGTCGTGGCGTACTGATTTGGACTCCAGAGCTAAATCTTTTCGCATGGAGATCCTATTTGGGTCAAACGCCCTATTGGGACGACGACCGGCCCTACGCAGCAGCGGCGCGTAGAAAAGACCTTAGTGGTCTGCCGCCGGCATGGATTGGAGTTGGAGACCTCGACCTCTCTTACGACGAGGATGTTGAGTTTTGTAGGGCCTTACAGGCAGCGGGGGTCAGCTGCCAACTCGATGTCGTGCCAAACGCTTACCACGGCTTCAACCTGTTGGCCAAAAAAGCGCCGGGCTCTGCAGCTTTCAATGAGCGAATGATCGATGCCCTCAGAGTGGGATTGGAAGCAACTCCTCAGCCATAAACTGTGTGCACAATTCTCAACAAAGCCCTCTGAGAGCATCCCTTCAATGCGAGGCCTAGACAAAAACCTTGCGCTACCAGCGTTTTGTAAATGCCCTCACCGGATGCTCTCTAATTCTGGTCCTGATGAGTCGCGTACGCGGAAAAGTGTCTTTCACTAGCCAGAAAACGGCGTTGTGGGAAGTCTGGCGGCAGTGCCGTTCCTAAAGGGGTTCGAACAGATACTTTGCCGAATCAATGCTGTGGAATATCGCCCAAGGAGGGTGGGAACGTCGGCCGGATTTGCGGACCGCTGGAAGGCGGAGATTCTATCGAAAGGGAAAGACTCCAGCCAAGCCGCCGCAAAATCGCATTGAGCAAAGCACATCCTTCCGTACTTTGGGAAACTTAGGTTAGACGCAATCGGCGTTGAAACTCAGCAGACGTTCGTTACTCATCTGGCTGACGAAGTGTCTTATAAATCGGTGCTGAATATCTTGAGCACACTCTCTTCCATCCTCGACACGGCAAAAAACTGGGGCTACGTCTGTGAACGCGTGGACCAACACAAACTTGTGTTGCCGGGGAGGGGAATTAGGAAGGAAGCGGCGTGCTTCACTGCGGACCAGGCACGCTGCGGACCAGGTACGCAACGTTCTTCAGATTGCAGAGGACCCGTGGCGTCTCATGTTCGCGTGTGCGGCACTACCCGGACTTCGGGCGGGCGAGATTCTCGGCCTTCGTGTCGAGGATGTTGACCTACGAAACCGGACGCTGAATATCAAGCAAAGCGCATGGCGCGGAAGACTCCAAACGACGAAGAAACGCGGCGAGCGAAAGCACACTTCCGATTCGAATGTTCTGGAAGGGTTTTTCCGAGAGTACCTCAAAATCTGGAAAGCCAATCCGCTCCGGTTGCTTTTCTGCAATCGCAACGGGCCCCGTACACTTCCCAAAAGGTCGTTGAGCATCAACTGTGGCCGCTGCTCGATGCCCTGAAGATCACACTACCTGACCAACGAAATAGGGGTTGGCGCCCGTAGTTTCGTCTTGCAAACAGAGAATGCAACGGGCACTCTTGCTAAGCAATGGAACGAAAATCACACACACGATTGGAACCGTACCTGGGACTACGCGTGGGCGTTAAGTGGTTTTCTCTGCTCTGGGCATTCCTGCTGATTTCAGTTTGTGGATGCACTCGCGAACACGCTGCTTTGTCTAATCAGGATTCCATCAATGCGCAAGGGGCCGTACTAGATAAAAAGCTGACGGACGCCTATCTGCACAGGGACTGGGCCACGCTGTCTTCTTTCATTGCTCCTGACTATTACGCCAGTGGTGGCGGGTTTGAGTGGAACCGCACAGACCTAGAGCGTGAGTTTCCGAAGATTCATCTTCAAGACTTCCACGTTGAACGTCAGCGTGTGAAGCAGCTTGCACCGGATGCGCTTCTGGTCACTGATGTGGCCACGGTGCACGAGACTTATGCCGGGCAAGACATTTCTGGCCGCCTCATGAGCAGCGATGTATGGGTTCAACGCGACGGCAAGTGGTTCTTGCTGGTTGAGCAGGAAGTGCCGCTAAAGTAGAACGGTGCGCTTTGCAGAGTGCACTGGGAAATTTTAACGGCGTTGCGTTTTCAACTGTTGCGCGCATTGAGCGGGGCAGCGGTCTATGCAATTGGACGCCAACGGTTTATGCGTCTGGAATGAAAATTCCGGCAGCAAATCGAACTGGGTCACGTAAGATGTCGGCGGCCGGTTTACAGTGGCATTCTTCAGGTAGTCAGGGGCTTTTGCTGCGAGAGCAACCCACGATTTGTATTGAGTTCACCGGCAACTGTGCGGACAATTTAGCGCCGGCGTTTGCCTACTTCGACGAAGCCGAGATGCTTGATCACTTTCCGAACGGGAGTCTTCTTCAACCTCACGGTAATCCGCTTATCGAGTTGCGAAGTGGGGATCGCCAACTCTATTCCGAGGGCTCGTGAAAGAGAAACTGCAACCTGTGAAGCCGGAGCGTGCCGAAGCATCAGCTCGATACTGGTAACACCCTCGAGCACTCCGAAATTCGGAGCTCTTAGGCCGCCAAAACAGCGACACACGCAATCGGTGGGATCATCGGAACTCGCAATGCACCCGCAACCATTTGTGCACTCGCAAGCACATTCGCCAGCGCCACACTTTGCCATGCTGCACCTCCGCAAGCAGTCGCTAAAAATACTCCCGAGCCCGATCTTCTTGATGAACCTCTTCCAACGTTTCTTGATGGAAGCGTGTTAGAAGGGGCTCATGGGGGGCGGGTCCTTGGGCGGGAGCACAGAGCCTAGCACATTGCCGCCGCACAGTCATCGTTTCGGTGATCATTAGCAACGGTTATGAAGCTGGTTTCGAGAAACGCTCAGCGCTGCTTACGCGCGGTCTTGCTCTGTGTTCTGCTTCGCCAGCTCCCGGCAGAGCCGTTTCACATCCTCGTCGATATGCGTCCAAAAGTTCATCAGCCCGCTGCACAAATAATTCAACCCAACCTCGCCCTCGGGCGTACGTAGTAACCGGTTCTTCGGGCATTCCCCGTTGCAAGCAAACAGATACTTGCAGTCGGCGCAGCGTTTCGGCAAAGCCATGAATTTCGCATACCCAAACGCTTTCTGCTGCTCGGAAAACACCATCCGCGAACTTGACGTCTGCTGAATGTTGCCGAGTTTGTATTCCGGATACACATAGTGGTCGCAGGAATACAAGCTACCGTCGTGTTCCAGCGCAACGCCCTTGCCGCAAAATTCATGGTAAATGCATACTTGCGCGTCCAGTCCCTTCCATTGCGCCACCGCCGATTCAAACAGATTCACGAAAACTTTGCCTACATCCCGGTGGTACCACTCGTCCCAAATCTTGCAAAGGAAATAACCCCAATCGTCGGGATCCACGGACCAGTCCGTCACAATCGAATTTGCATTTCCCGGACGCGCCGCGGATGCGCCAAACACCGGCAACGTGGCCGGGTCCCACTTCTGCGGTGCCACCTCGCGAAATACTTTTGGTTCCACGCCAGGGATAAACTGCATCTCCCTTGGTTTCACTTCATTTCTCAAGAATCGATATACATCCAGCGGACGCTTCGCGTTGTCGCGATTCACCACAGTCAACGTATTGAACGGCACTGCATGCCGGTGCAGCAATTGCGCCGCCGCAAACACTTTGTCGAACGTCGGGTTGCCTTCGTGGGTTACTCGATAAGCATCGTGCAACTTTTTTGGGCCATCAATGCTCAGACCGATCAGGAATCCATGCTGCTTCAGAAACGCTGCCCACTCCTCGTTCAATAGCGTTCCGTTGGTCTGCAAGTCATTCTCGATCTTCTGCCTCGGTTTCTTGTATTTCTTTTCCAGCTCAACCACTTTTTCGAAGAAAGGTAAACCCATCAGGGTGGGTTCGCCTCCTTGCCAACTGAACACCACCTCGTCGCGGTCCTGGCCCTCAATGTACTGGCGGACATGCGTCTCCAGAATCTCATCGGAGATCTGGAATTTGCTGGTGCTTCCGAGCAGATCCTTTTTGTGCAGGTAATAGCAATACGTGCAGTCGAGATTACAGACCGCGCCGATGGGCTTTACCATCGCGTGATAAGCGCGATTGGCGCCGGCTTGCCTCGGAAATGGCGTTAAGTCCGCAACCAGTCTCTCGCCAATCGATTCTCCGACCTGTCCGGTAGCGGCTGGTCCTGTTGCGCTTGGCTTTGCTGTATCGTCGTTTGGCATCAGGGCATAAGGTCACCACGTTCTGTCATGCATGTCTGTGACATTGAGCACTTTAGCCATCTCCAGTTTTCGACAGCCCAGTACTCTCGAGATTCCTTTAGTTCTTTTGTCCTTTCGAAATCGATTGCATCTTTCTACCGGCCCGCACTAGACTCCATTGGCTCCCTTTAGAAGGAAGGGAAGGAAGGGAGGCGGGCATACCTGACCCGGCGTGCCTCCCTCATCACGAAAGTGCAGTTCCGGTTTCCGGTCCACCTGGATAACCGAAACCTGCTCCGTATCTTCGGAACCAACCCTCGAGCGTTGTGTTCTCTCCAAATGCGGTAATACGTGTATGGTCCGCGCGCTTTCTTTTCGTTTATCGTACGCGTGGACATGCCTGACGCGACCTACGACATTTTTTCCGGACAAATGAACAACGCAGCTCTCTGGGTCGAGGCCGTGGAGGGTTTGGGGAATGCCTATCAACGGATGACGGAATTAGCTGCCAACTCCCCCGGTTGTTACTTCATCTTCTGCACCCGCACTCACACCGTACGCGGCTCCATAAACACCGTAAATCCGGAAGAACAAAGAGACTGGGCCCGGCCATCGTTGGCGTGACCTTTGTCACGCCGGCACTCTGCTGTGGTCCTCTCCAGGTGATTCCCTAATGCGCCGTTGGCGTTTCAAATCTCATCGTTTGGAGCGAGTTTATGTACGGCACAGCAATGCAACAAGAGAAGCACCGAGGTATCTATTGTAAGCACTGCGGCAAGCCCGTGCGCCTGTCTCATTCACTTCTCCGCCGGGAAGAGGCCATCAAACAGAATGAGTCGGCCATCCACCAGGATCTGCAATCCAGAGTCTTTCCGGCGCGCTGTAAGAAGTGCCACGGCGAATCTATCTACTCCGTAAGTCAAATTGTTGATCTCTAGTTTCCGCCCTGGACATTAATATCCTTACCGGTACAGTGTTTCCCTGACCTAACCGGCGTTTAAAAAATGTTAATTGGATAACGCCGCCCAGAGGAGTAAACTCCTCCAGCACCAATATCCTGAAGGCGTCCGCCTCGCCTGGATTGGCCGAGGGGACAGACTGTGAAATTAGCTTCTTTCCTTCTGCTGTTGGGCGTGACCTGCGCATCCCAACACATCCTTATGCCTGTGGCCCACGCGCAGTCTCAACCGGCACCTGCTCCTGACGTCAAAAAAATATCCGCAACTCCGCCCATGGCACCGGATGACACGGTAACCATTCCAGGACCACTGCGCTCCTTTTTGCGCATGAGTGGCTTGAGTCTGGCGGTTTCCCCCCGCGATGTTCTGCCCCTGCTCGCCCACAATCTTGTTCTTCACGGTTACCAAATGGGCCGGCCTACTGAGTATTTGATTCTTCTACGTCGTTATGTCGACCAGTCCAAGGAACTTACCGGTTTAGCCCCGCAAAACGCCACTCTTCATGTTGGCGGTTGCAAAGACGCTCAGTCGCTGCTGCATTTGCTCGGCTACAAGGAATTGGGGGAGTGTGGGCAGAAGTCCATGAGCCTCGTGACCGCCGATCCCGAACGCGCCTTCCTGACCATCGACTCGGGCTTCCCTTTGCTTGAATTGGAGGAAGCGTTGCAGCACGACGCTTCCTTTGATTACGGCTATGCCGGCAGCGTAGTGCCCGTTCTGTTCAAATCGGCAGATTGGGTAGAAGCCGCGAACAATAAAGGAGACCAGCGGCGCACGGCCTTGGAAGCTCTCTTATATCGTGAAGATTTGGCGCGTCTTTACTGGGCGATGTCACGCGTCGAACCAGGTACTCGGGCAATCCTACAAAAGGACATTGGACTGGCCAACCTGCTACCCATGGCCAGCACCCTCGATCTCTATGGGAGTGAACTCTGTATCCGCGATGGCGTGGTGGTTGTCCCTGGCGGAAAAGTGGCGGAAAAAGAATGGCAAGCACTCACCGGCGCCAGCCCGCGCAATCCTGCGGAGTTCGTTTCCCGTTTGCTGAGCAAGGATCATGGATGGCTCGCCGCCTACTACGATGCGATGGCTCGTACGAACCAAAGCCAGCAGGCGCACTTCGCAACCGCCCAACGCATCAAGGACTATTACGCCGCTTTCCGGTATGCCGGGACTTCCGCAGATGCCAGCGCGCGCGTGGCATTTCGCCCGGCGCCCTCCGTGATGGTTCTTACTACGCGCATGCAGTGGGATTCCAGCGGCGAGCCCGATGTCCCGGGCAATCTTCACACTTGGAATGACATTCTGCGAAGCGAACCGGAGTCGCGTCCCGTGCATTCTTGGATGAAGCACGCGGGCAATTTGCAGCATCCCAACCAGCTTGCCGAAGCCATGTTCGTATCCGCTCGCACCGAATCCGATTACGGCCCGGTGCAGGCTTATCTTTGTCTCAGCGAGTTGGACCGCCAGCGCGGCGCCGCACGCCGCCTCGGTCCTGGAACAGTCTACTTGATGGCCCAGAAGTATCCGGATTTCAGCGATCAATATTTGATTTTCAATGAATTTCCCGAGCTGAACGATGATTCGATCGTGCGTTTCTTGAACACCGCGGAATCGCTGAACAAAATTTCGGATCACACCCTGCGCGGCAACGCCATGGGGATTTTCCAGGCCAATGTAGGACTTTGGCAAATTCTCGCGCGTCAGGGCCAAATCGATCGGTCCCAACTCAACAGCTCTTGGGACGCCGTGATTCACTCCTTTGCGAATGTCGGCAGTGACGCGCAACTCGTCACCGCCGGGCGTGCTTCTCTTGATCAGGTATTCCTGGCTGCCACCGGAAAACCGGCGGGTTCCGAGGAGGAATTGATCGGCCTCCTGGCAGGAGCTCACCAGACGAACCTGGAAGCCCAGCAACTCCACCGGGAAATCGCCATACGTATGCGCAATGTGATTGACGACCAGCGCCTGATTTACTTCGATACGCTCTTCGCCCTCGATGATGGTTTGAAGAAGATGCAGCAGGGCGGCGAGGTCAACAAGCAGGAACTGGAATCTTTGGCCGGCGAACTCCGCGAATTTGAAATGCCACGCCCGATCTTTACCAGCGGTGAGCGGACGCGTTGGGCCGCGGGAACCTACAACAATCGCCACACCGAGCAGCAGATGAAGACCGACATCGCCAAGGTCATCAAATCGCCCGCGTCTCCCAAACAGCGCGAAGAGGCTCGCGGACACTTGGCAACTTTCCTGCGCGATAGCCTTGTGGGGCTGAACTACGCCTATTACGAGCCGCCCAATTCCCAGGTGCTGCATCACAATCCGTTGTTTGTTCGCTCCCACGACTTCTCTGGCGATACGGTGATTGGCGCCGAGCATCTCTGGCAGACTCCGCGCCTGTTTGGCGCTGGTTCTCCTGCGGGTGGTGGCGCTCATTTGATTGGGTCGTTGGCCGACCTTTCGTATGTACTGGCGGAGACTGAGCAGGACTTCATCGCTCCAGACCACGTCCAGGCACTGATCTGGCAGCAGTTCGTTCCCGGGTTGTTGAGCAATGCGGTGGTTCCGCGTTGGTGGAACGTGAGCCGGAACGAAGTGCACGCCGTGGCTCTGTATCAACGCGCCGGAGAGCAACTGCTGGTCGCTTCGGCTGGCGACGAACAACTGCGCGCCAAAGTGCTCATGGTCCTCTCGGACCGCATGGCTCCGGCGCGATCGGCCTGGCTGGAACAGACACTTCGCGCGGGGAACACCAACGAGGTGCTCGCCGGCGTTTTCCCGTCGGACACTTTCTATCTAACGTCTGCGTTCCGCGTGAACTATGCGGCCGATCTCAGCAGTGCCAGCGCTGCCGCGCGCGAATTGGATACGCTTGCCTCCTCGGATCCCAAAGACGCCGACGTGGAGAAGTTGTCTCACGATTTCGGTGTGCTCCATCCGGTTTTTGCGCAATCTTATGCACGCGAACTCATCAACGTGCGTCCGTTCCCGGCGCTGGGCGGCAACTACAGCCGTTTGATGGCGGAGTGCTGGGACTCCGGAAATCTCTATTGGGCGCGTCTGGCCGACGAGATGGGCTATTCGCCCGTCGAGCTCAATCGTATGGTTCCGGACCTTACCCGCCGCATGGTCGAACGCATTGCGGCCAGCGAACTGGAAGATTGGCCGGCCACGCTGCGTGCGTTGCACGAGACCGGCGACGAAGTGCGTGAAGGGAAAATCTCGTGGGTGGCCGGCGCCGCGCAAGCGCGCAATTGAACGAAAAGATTCTGCCTGGCTCTGTGGGGAGATCAACATGGCAATCTCAAAGGGAACGCTCATTTTCACGTTGACTGGTTGTATCGTCGGCTTATCTCAGGCACCTGTGGCCAAAGCCCAGGAACCGCCGGTGTCGCTGGATTCGCACATTCAGGTGACCGTCGACCTGGTGCAATTAAATGTGGCAGTAACCGACAGCCACGGTAATTATGTGACGGGGCTGCAGCCGACTGACTTCACCATCGTGGAGGATGGCATCCCGCAGAAAGTCGCCACCTTCGGGGAAGGGAATGAGCCGACCCGGCAACTCGTGGAGGCTCCGCCCAAGGGTGAAACCCCTGGCGATCGCGATCGCAGCGACGCCGGCGCGAAACTGTCTGCCGCGGAGTTGAATTCCGTGATTGCTGGAGCCAACGTCTTTGTGCTGTTCGACACCAGCAACTACATGTATCGTGGGTTTGTTTTTGCCCAAGACGCCATCTCGGATTTCATTCGTTCTCTGGAGAACGCCGATCGAATCGCCTTTTATTCCTACAGCCGCGACTTGTCTCGCGCCACGCGTTTGACCAATGAACGCGAGCAGGTTCTGCGCGGCGTGCGTTCCACCGTCGCCGGTGACGATGCAGCCCTTTACAATTGCTTGCTGCTTACCGTAAAAGATGCTGCGCAATACAATGGACGCAAAGTCATCGTGGTCTTCTCTAATGGGCCGGATAATGCCAGCGTTGTGCCTCCTGAGGACGTAGCGGAGCTCGCGCAATCCACAGGCACCGCTATTTATATGGTCAGCACGCAACAAGCGGAACTGGAACCCATTTCCACCGCTGTATTCGATCGCATGACTGCGGCCACCGGTGGCAAGGCCTACTTTGCCAGAAGCTGGAAGGATGAACAACGCGCCTTTGCTTCTATCCGTGACGACCTGGCCCACCTGTATTCGCTTAGCTATTACCCGCAGCCGAATCCGAATCGCGGTTGGCGCAGCATCACCGTGAAACTCAATTCGCCGCGCTTGAAGAGCTGCCACGTGCGCACGCGCAACGGCTATCGGCTCCAAGCCTCGCACGTCACCAAAATCGCCGAGGCGTCCACGGATTCAACCACAGGCGCCAGTTCCTCGAAGTAACCAAACTGGAATTGCTCGAATCTGAACTGCGCCGCACAGACACTCGTGTGACCTAAATCACAGCCGCGCTCTTTCTTTCTCCACCCGCAAACTTGATACCAACGTTCCGACTGTACCCAGGACAGCATCCGCCTCTTCTCAACACTCCCTCCCTCGGAACCTCGACACTGACATTCCTCCATGGCCAGCGCACGCATTCCAGGCTTCTTCAACAAGCACGGTCAAGTCCTGCTCTCCGAGCTCCGCAGCTCTCCTGACAGCGCAGTTCTCAAGTTCTGCCAACTCGGCTGCTCCGTTTGCGGCCACGTTTACAGAATCAAGACTCTCGACATCTTCGACACCCAATGCCCGCGATGCCAGGTCGATGCGTCGCCCGCCGCCGACTGAGCTGCTATTGCACCCAGCGGGCACGTGTGCGGCAACCATCACCGCGACCTCCGGCATTTTGACGCTCGCCCTTGCGCCAACTGCGCAGATCTACGACGCCACGTTCCCGATCTCGGCAATTCCCCGGCACTAACCATTACTTTGCATTTGTTTAAAGAATATCACTTGACAGGAAGTGAACTTATGCCTATCGTCCCTGCATTTTGAAGGGCCCACTCAGATGACCCAGGTATCCAAGATATAAAGACCGGAGGAGAATACAAATGCGAACTTTAGCTACGTACACTCGATTCGGGGCATTACTCGTTGCGGGAATTGCTGCGGCTATAGGAGTTGCCTTTGCGGGCGGCCAATGGGACGACCGCGGCCGGACGGATCGGCTAGCCCAAGAAGCTGAATTGGAACAACAAATTCACGCGACCTTTCACGCGGCGGTCAGCGTGCACGATCCAGTCAATGGGGATTCCCCGGAAGTGATAACACAGCGAATCCGCCAAGTACTCTCGATCTGGGCACAAGACGGTGAAATCACCATCATCAACACCTCTGCCACCGCAGGAAACTACATCGGTAATGGCGATCCCGATGATCCCGCAACTTGCCCTGAACCGTCGGGTGACACCTCCGCCACCGGTCAACAAGGCACGCTATGCACTTTGTACAAATATGTCGCCGGCGGTCTCCAAGCGGCGAATAAGTGGGTTTCGCTTACTCCAGCGTATAAAACGAAGTACGTCCCCGTAAAAGACGACCACGGCCAATGGAGTTCGTCTGTATACTTTGAATGCCATTACTTCGATGTGTCGTTGAATCCGGCCACCGGCCAACCGTTCTGGACAGCGAAGAGCCATGTAGACCTCGACGGCGAAGCCAGAAAGATCAACGGACGGTGGTTGTTGACGCGAGCCAGCTCCTCCACCGTTTCAGTTCCGATTCCCAGTTCGGTTACCATTCCGTAGAGCTAACCCACGATGCCCACGCTGACAAGGATGCAGCGTGGGCATCGCGATCGCCCTTCCTTACGAGGTAGACGTTGCATGATCTCGGAAGTGCTTAAACGCTCGGAGTTCGTTCTCAGTATTCCCTGAGCCCTCC
>Ga0335073_10014461_pt1 | contig 11056 bp, 10 predicted proteins | sample Lox_Sample_22_FD_207093 | JGI IMG/M metagenome (GOLD analysis project Ga0335073, IMG submission 207093) | Soil microbial communities from Loxahatchee National Wildlife Refuge, Florida, United States - Lox_Sample_2.2 | ecosystem: Environmental > Terrestrial > Soil > Wetlands | place: USA... | reverse complement strand
CTGGACGCTGCCCCGCTCGAGGATGCCGGCCCGCACAGTTTCTTCTATGTCGCGTCGGGATCGGTTGTCGACGACCACGGAGTCGATCCCGCACAGCGACAGCAGGTGCGAGAGCAGCAGGCCGGCCGGGCCAGCGCCGACGATGCCCACCGTGGTCTGGGTCAGGTGCCGCCGGCTCATCGCTCGTCCCATGCGTAGCGTTGCCAGGGCGGGTCGAAAAAGCGCTGGCGGGCCGAGCCGAGGGCGTCGATGCGCGCCACGTCGTCGGCGTCGAGCTCGATGCCCGCGACATCCAGGTTCGCTGCCAGCCTGTCGGGCCGTGACGTCTTGGGGATGACAACGGTCCGCGGCCGGCGGAGCAGCCAGCGCAGCGTCACCTGACCCGCGCTCGCGCCGTGCTTGGCGCCAATCGCCGTCAGCACCGGGTCAGCGAAAACCCTGCCCTCGGCAAAGGGAGCGTACGCGGTCAGTGTCATGCCCTCCGCCAGCACGAGCTCGTGCAGCCTGTCCTGAGGCAGGTACGGGTGGTGCTCCACCTGGACCGTGGCCAGCCGGGCGACGGTCAGCGCGCGTCGGACCAGCGCGGCCGGTGCGTTGCTCAGCCCGACGGCCCGGACGGCGCCATCGGCAACGAGCGGCGCCAAGGCCTCGAACGTCTCCTCGACCGGCACGTCTGCGTTTGGCCAGTGCATCAGCAGCAGGTCAACGTAGTCCAGGCCAAGATCCCGGATGGACGCCCGTGCGGCTTCCACGACGTCACCCGCGGCGGCCAGGGTGTGCGGGAACTTCGTGGTCACGAAGATCTCGCTGCGCGGCACCGAGCTGTCCCGGACGCCCTGCCCGACGCCCGGCTCATTGTCGTACCGCATGGCGGTGTCGATGTGCCGGTACCCCGCCTCCAGCGCGCAGCGGACGATCACGCGCGCCTCATCGGGCGTGGTCCTGAACGTGCCGAGCCCGATCCGGGGCATCCGGACCCCTGCGGTTTCCAGCGGAGCCAGCGCGGTCACTCGAATCCCCCGCTCACGTCGAGGAAGATGCCGGTTACCCCGACGGCATCGTCGCTTGCGAGGTAGCTGACCGCCGCGGCCACCTCGCCGGGCTCGATGAAGCGCTTGAGCCGGGTCCGCGACATGATCCGGTCCAGAGCCTCCTGCTCGGTGATGCCCTCATGCTCGGCGTGCAGCGCGATGCTCCCCTCGAATCGCCTCCCGGCCACCATGCCGGGAAGCACGGCGAGCACGTCGACCGGCCCGGCGCTCTCTACCACCCGGCGCATGTCCGCCTCGCTGGTCACATCGCCGGGAACGAACTCGACCTGCAACTCATCGCCGACTCGCGCGCCTGCTTCGCCGTCGATGTCGGTGATGACGACCCGGAAGCCGTCGGCCTTGAGCCGCCGCGCGATCTCGCAGCCGATGCCCCCGGCGCCGCCCGTAATGATCGCGCCGCCCTTTGAGGCCGACGTCATTGCGGCGCCTCGTACTCGTCGATGATCGCTACCTTGGCCGCGGAGTTCGACCGCTGGTCGAACTCATGATTGAGCCACTCCTGGGTGAGCTTTTCCGCGAGCTCGCCGCCGATCACCCTGGCGCCGAAGCAGAGCACCTGTGCGTTGTTGGACAGCACGCTGCGCTCAACCGAGTAGGAGTCGTGCGCGACCGTGGCCCGGACCCCCTGCACCTTGTTGGCGCTGATGGCCACGCCGATCCCGGTGCCGCAGCAGAGCAGGGCCCGGTCGGCCTGGCCCCCGCGGACGATCTCCGCGGCCTTGATCCCAATGTGCGGGTAGGGGAGGTCATCGGCGGCCGAGTCGACTCCCAGGTCGATGACCTCGGCGACGCGCGCATTGGCCAGCAGGACCTGCTTGAGCCGTTCCTTCAGCGGGTATCCGGCATTGTCCGCGCCGACGACGATCGTCAGTGATTTGCGGGTCATGGGACGAACCCCTCCTGCCTGCCGGCCACCGGTGATCAGAACGGATACGGCGCGATGTCCGGCCGGACGGTGAGCCACTGGGTCTCGGTGAAGGCGTCGATGTTTGCCTGTGCCCCGCCGAAGCGTGACCCGTTGCCCGAGGCGCCAACGCCACCGAAGGGCACGTTGGCCTCGTCGCTGACCGTCTGCTCGTTGATGTGGACGATGCCGCTGGGGATGGCGTCGGCGATCTGCATGGCCTGCCCGACGTCGCCGAGGATGCCCAGGGACAGGCCGTAGCCGGTGTCGCTGGCGACCTTGACCGCCTCGTCGGTGCTGGCGAACGGGAGCACCGGCGCTACCGGGCCGAAGATCTCCTCCCGCCAGGCCGTCATGTCGGGGCCGACCTCGGCCAGGACGGTCGGCCGGTAGAACAGTCCTTCATGGGTGCCGCCCGCGGCGAGCCGCGCGCCGCTGGCCACGCTCTCCCGGACGATGCCGTCGACTTTGTCCCGCTGGGCTTCATCGATGATCGGGCCGAGCGCCACCGGCCCGGCTGCCGGGTCGCCGACCGGGAGATGATCGGCGGTGGCCGCGAGCGCGTCGACGTAGCCGTCGTGCAGGCTCTCGTGGACCAGGTGACGGCCGGTGGTCATGCAGATCTGGCCCTGGTGCATGAACGACCCGAAGGCGCCGGCGGATACCGCCTTGGTCAGGTCAGCGCCGGGAAGCACGATCATCGCGCTGTTACCGCCCAGCTCCAGGTGGGTGCGCTTGAGGTGCTGGGCGCCGAGCGCGCCGACGGCCCGGCCGGCGCCGGTCGACCCGGTGAACGACACCACCCGCACCTCAGGCGCGGTGATCACGGCCTCGCCAATCTCGCGGCCGCCCGGCAGTAGCTGCAGCAGGCCATCGGGCAGGCCGGCCGCTCGCAGAACCTGGATCAACGCGACGCCGCCGCACACCGTGGTCCGCGGGTCGGGCTTCAGCAGGACGGCGTTGCCCAGGGCGAGCGCCGGGGCCACCGAACGGATCGACAGGATGAGCGGGAAGTTGAACGGGGCGATGACGGTGACGACCCCGGCCGGGCGGCGGCGGGCCAGGCTCCAGCGCGGCTCGTCGCTGGGCAGCACGTCGCCCATGGGATGCGTGGGCAGCGCCGCCGCCTCGAAGCATTCCTGCGCGGCGATGGCCGTCTCCAGGGCTGCCTTCGGCGGGATCGAGCCGGCTTCGCGGACGATCCAGCCCTGAATCTCCTCGGCGTGCTCCTCCCAGAGCGCTCCGGCCCGGCGCAGGACGGCCGCGCGCGCGGACGGCGTCACGTCCCGCCAGCTCTCCTGCGCCGCCGCAGCCAGCCCGGCCGCTCGCGCCACGTCTTCGCGGCTCGCGCCGCCGATGGTTGCCAGCTGCCCGCCGGTCGCCGGCTCGGTCACCGGGATCGGCGCGGCTCCGCCGTCGGTCCAGCCGCTGACGAAAATCTTGCCGTCCCAGTCGCTGGTCAGGAAACTCATCGCTCTCGCTCCAGGTGTGCTCGGGGGAATGATCTGCCGTTCACCGGCCGGACCAGCGCGGTGCCCGTTTCTCGACGTAGGCGCGGACGCCCTCGACCCGGTCCTCGCTGAGGTAGGGGTTGGGCCCGACGTTGAGGCGCAGAGCCGTCTGCACCGGCAGTTCCCAGCCCTTGGTCGCCATTTCCTTGTACCGGCGCAGCGTGAGGGGTGCGTTGGCGGTGATCTCGGCGGTGAGCGACCGAACCTCGTCATCAAAGCGCTCGCGGGCGACGACGCGGTTCACCAGCCCGATGCGCTGCGCCTCCTCGGCGGTGATCGACCGCGCGGTGTAAAGCAGCTCCATGGCGATCGCGCGCGGGATGAGACGCGGCAGCAGCACCGACCCGAGGTTCGCGCCCATCCCCCGCTTGGCCTCGGGCAAGCCGATCATCACCCCGGACACGGCGATCCGCAGGTCGCAGCACAGCGCCAGCTCGCACCCGCCGGCGAGCGCGGCGCCGTTCAGCGCGGCAATCGTCGGCTTCGGCGTCTCGAGGAGAACCTCGAACGCGTTGCGGTAAAGACCCGTCATCGGAACGTGGATGTCCCGGCCGGCTCTGGCGATCTCGTCCATCTCCTTGAGATCGCCGCCGGCGCAGAACGCGCGGTCGCCGGTCCCGGTCACGACGATCGCCCACACCTCCGGGTCCTCGCCCGCGCGGACGAACGCGGCGCCTAGTTCGTTGGTCGTCTGTATCGCCATCGCGTTCCGCCGCTCCGGGCGGTCGATGCGGATCCAGGCGGTCCGATCGCGCACCTCGTAGACGACATGCTCGCCGGTCACGACGCCTCCATGCGTTCCCCGGCCGGCTCCGGCGCGGCCTGGACGATGTCGTCGCGGACGAGCTCGTCGATCTCCGCGGGGGTGCGGCCCGTGGCGGCGAGCACCTCGACGGTGTCGGCGCCCAGAGCGGGCGGGGCATTGCGGTGGGCCAGCCGGGCCCCGTCGAACGTCACCGGCAGATTCACCACCGAGAGCCCGTTGACCCGCTCGTGCGGCAGCGGGCTGATCGCTCCGATCGCGGCGACCTGCTCGTCGCGCACCACCTGGTCGAGTGTCTGCACCGGTGCGCAGGGAACGCCCGCGGCAACGAGCCTGCGCAACACCTCGGCGGTGTCGAAGGCACTGGTGATGACGCCGAGCTCGGTGTCGACGGTGCTGCGTGACCGGACCCGTTCCCCGATGGTGCGGAAGCCTTCCCGGTCGCGCAGGTGCCCGGCACCGAGAGCCTCGCACAGCCTCGCCCACGCCGCCTCGTTCCCGGCCGCGACGAACACGTAGCCGTCGCTGGTCGGGTACGCGCCGTACGGCACCACCCCGGCGAGCCCGGAGCCGAGACGCGCCGGCGGCGGGTTGCCCGCCAGCACCGCCAGCAGCGGAATGCTCAGCCAGGTCAGCGCCGTCTGCAGCAGCGACAGCTCGACGTGGCAGCCCTGTCCGGTCGCATCCCGCCGGCGCAGGCCCTCATACACCGCCAGCACCGCCCAGATGCCGGTGCCGATGTCCAGCAGCGAGACCGGCACCCGCGACGGCTGCCCACCGTCCTGCCCGGTGATGCTCACGATGCCGCTGTACGCCTGCAGCAGCGGGTCGTAGCCTGGCTGGTCGGCGCGCGGCCCGCCCGGGCCGAAGCCGGTCATCTCGACGTTGATGAGCCGCGGGTTGAGGCGGCGCAGGTCGCTCTCGGCGAAACCGGCGGCGGCGAGCGCTCCGGGACGGAGGTTGTGCACGAGCACATCCGCGGCGGCGATCAGGTCCTCAAGGACCCGCTTGCCGCGCGGGTCTTTGTAGTCCAGGGCCAGGGACTTCTTGTTCCGGTTGAGGGCCAGGAACGTGATGCTCTCCTCGTCCCATTCCGGTGGCGCCCAGCTGCGGCTGTCGTCCCCGCGGCCGACGCGCTCGACTTTGATGACCTCGGCGCCGAGATCCCCGAGGATCTGCCCGGCCATCGGGGCGGCCACGCTGGTGCCGAGTTCCACCACCCGCAGGCCTTGCAGCGAGCCGGCCACCGGGTTCGCGGGCACGGTCATCGGGTCTCCTCCTGGTCACTGATCGATTGATCGAGCCGGTCGCGCGCTGCGGAGCGGATGGGTTCCTTCCATGGGGCGGGCGCCCCGGCGTAGGTTCGCGGCCCGAGCCGGAAATGCTGGGCCTGCTCGATGGTCTCGACCAGCGGCATGTCCATCGGGTACAGCGAATCCGGGCCGGGCCGGGGACCGGCCTTGGAAACGCGGCCGTAGAGCTCGTGGCCGACCACCCGCTCGGCCAGATGGGCCGCTTCGATCAGCGCGGCCAGGTCCACCCCGGTGCCGATCCCTTCGCCCTCGAGCAGGGCGACGAGATCCTCGGTGGGGATCATCTTGGTTGCCCGGCCGTTGCCGCAGTAGGGGCAGCCGCCCATGCCCCCGATCGCGGCGTCGACGATCAGCGTGTGCCGCTCGTCGAGCTCACCGAGCGCGGCGTAGGCCGAGGTGAGCGCGCCACCCCGGCCGTCGTGCAGGTGCAGGTGGATCGTGCGGACCTCCGGCCAGCGCTCGACGATGTACCGGACCTGTGCGCGCACGGCGCGGGGTGTGTTCCAGCTCATCGGGTCGCCCAGGTAGATGCCGGTCGTGGCGATGCCAGCCGAGGCCCAGGCGCGCATCTGCAGCTCGATGCACTCGGTGCGCTGCTGCTGCGAGAACTCGCCGAGCCAGTTCGACCCCCACGCCGCGTTGACCGCCACGACCGCCTCGGTGGCGCCGGCCCCGGCCGCGGCGCTGACCGTCCGGGGCAGCGCGGCGATTTCGTCGGCGGCCGACCGGGCGGTGTTGCGCCGTACGAACACGTCACACAGGTGAACCATGGAGCGCCCGAGGCCGTCCGGCGGCGAGAGCGGCGGGACGAACGCGGCGCGGCGCTCGGCGCCCTTGGCGTTCAGCGCGAGCGCGGTGTACGTGACCGCGGGGTTCGGCGTGAACGTGGCCAGGATGTCCTCGATGCTGGCCATCTGCGGCACCCAGCGCGGGCTGACGAACGAGCCGACGACGATGTGCGCCAGCCCGGTTGCCGACAACGCGTCGAGCAGTTCGACCTTGGCCGCGACGCTGATATCGGTGCTCTCGATCTGCATGCCCTCGCGCATGCCCTCCTCGACGATCACCACCGTGGGTCGCGCCAACGACGTCATGCTGGTCCTCCCCCGCTGCTCAGTACGATTTCGGCAGGCCGAGCGTGCCGTGCGCGATCTGCGCCAGCACGATGTTGTTGCTGATGGGAGCGATCGACGGCAGCCGGGCCTCGCGGAACCGCCGCTCGACGCCGAATTCCTCGGCCACCCCGTAGCCGCCGAACGTGTCCATCGCGGCGTTGGCCGCGGCCCACAGGGCCTGGGACGACAGCAGCTTGCAGGCGTTGACCTCGAAGCTGGGTTCCTGGCCCTCCTCGAACATCCTCGCGGCCTGCCAGCGCATGAGGCTGGCGGCCTGCAGGTTCGCGTACGCCTGCGCGAGGGGGAACTGGATGCCCTGGTTCTGCCCGATCGGCCGGCCGAAGACCTCGCGCTCCCTGGCATAGGCAGTGGCCCGGTCGATGAACCACAGCCCGGCGCCGATGTACTCGGACGACACGAGGATGCGCTCGGCGTTCATGCCGCTGAGGATGTAGCGGAAACCCTTGCCCTCCTTCCCGATCAGGTTGCCGGCCGGGACCCTCAGGTCGCGGATCGTGAGCTCGTTGGTTTCGTGGTTGACCATGGTGCGGATCGGGCGGGCCTCGATCTGGCCGGACTCGATCGCGGCGCGCAGGTCGACGATGAGCACGCTCATCCCGTCGTGTTTCTTGGCTACGTCCTCGTAGCGGGTCGTCCGGCAGAGCAGGAGCATCAGGTCGGAATGCTGGACCCGCGACGTCCACATCTTGCTGCCGTTGACGACGTACTCGCCGCCCTCGCGCCGCGCGAACGTCCGTATCCGCGTGGTGTCGGTGCCCGCGTCGGGCTCGGTGACGCCAAAAGACTGCAGGCGCAGCCGCCCTGCCGCGATCTCGGGCAGGTAGCGCTGTTTCTGCTCCTCGCTGCCGTGCCGCAGCACGGTGCCCATCGTGTACATCTGCGCATGCGCGGCCGCGGTGGCGCACCCCGCGCGCTCCAGCGTCTCCATGATCACCGCCGCGTCGCTGATGGAGCCGCCGCCGCCGCCGTATTCCTCGGGTATGAGCACGGCAAGCCAGCCCGCGTCGGTGAGCGCCTGGACGAACTCGCTGGGGTACCGGCGCGCCGAGTCGACCTCCGTCCAGTACTCCTGGTCGAACTTCGTGGCGATTCCGGACACGGCGTCCTGCAGGGCCGCCTGATGCTCGGGCAGGTAACTAGTCACTGATCAAACCTTCGGTCGAAGAGGTACTCATCGCGCCACCACCACGTTCATGAGCAGCGGCTCGTCCAGCGAAGCCAGCGGGGGGATCGTGTCGCCGAACGCGCGGGCCAGCTCGTCGTGGGTTCTGACGTCCAGCGCCCGGCAGCCGAGCGACCTCGCCAGCCCGGCGATGTCGATGTCGCTGAACGAGGGCCACGGCGCCCGGCCGCCTGCCTGCGCGGCCAGCCGGTCCATGATCGCGTAGCCGCCGTTCGACAGCACGACGTAAAGAACCCCGGCGCCGTAGCGCTGGGCTGACCACAGGCTCTGGCACGCATACAGGGACGAGCCGTCCCCGATCACCGCGACAACGGGCCGCCCGGGACACGCCAGCTTGAGGCCCATCGCCGCGGGCATGGCGAATCCGAGGCCGCCCATGGCCGCGCTCAGGAAACCCAGGGGCGAGCGGGCGGGCAGCATGTCCTGCAGCTGTGGGCGCGTCGACGGCGACTCCTCGACGACCGTGGCGCCGGCCGGCAGCCAGGCGCCGAGTGCCTGGAACACATCTTCGGCGCGCAGCGCCGGGCCGGCCGCAGGCCGGACCTGACCCGTGCGGGGCCCGGCGGCACGCTCTCCGGCACGCTCGGGCGGGCGCGCCGCGGCCAGCTCCGCCACGCGCGCGCAAAAGCCCGGCAGCTGTGTCAGCACGGCGACGTCGGCGGCGCTCCGGGTGGCCTCGGCCGCGTCGTCGGTGACGACGAGAACCTCGGCATCCCGGCTGAGCAGCTCCCCGTCCTCGTACGCATACTGGCGAAGCGCGGCGGCGCCGACGACCAGGACGCTGTCGTGCCCGGCGAGAGCGGCACGGACGCCGGCGCGCCCGGCCGGCAGATGACCGGCGAAGTGCTTCGAATCCTGCGGGAATCCGGCCCGGCCCCCGAAGGCCTCCTGCCACACCGGGCACCGCAGGGCCTCGGCCAGCCGTTCGAGCGCGCCCCACGTGCGCGGATCGTCGGACCCGGCGCCGCTCACGATCACCGGATCGCGCGCGGTGAGCAGCCGCTCGGCCACCAGCGAGCACAGCCGCTCGTCGGCGCCCTCGGCGATGGCAAGGGAGTCCGGGGCCGGCTCCCGCACCGATTCGCCGCACGGCTCGAGCCAGTCGTTCATCGGCACGGATACCAACGCGGGGCCCCGCGCGACCACGGCCTCATGACGGGCCCGGCTGACCAGCGCCGGGACATCGGCCGCGCGCGCGGGTTGCGCGCTCCATACCGGGTAGCGGCCGGCCAGGCCGTCGAGATCACCGGTGAGGAACGGCTCGAAAGCCAGGTGCCTGCGGTCTTGCTGGCCGACCACGATCACCAGCGGCGCCCGGTTGACCCGCGCCGTCGCGATCGCGCCGACCGCGTTGCCGAGGCCGGCGGTGGTGTGCAGCAGCGCGATCGCCGGCCGCTGCTTGCCGAGGGACCATCCGGTGGCGGCACCGACCACCGAGGCCTCGTTCAGGCACAAGACGAATTCGAGATCCTCGGGGAAGTCAGCGAGCAGCGGGATTTCGGTCGAACCGGGATTGGCGAAGACCGTGGTCATGCCGTGACGGCGCAGCGTGTCGAAGAATGCTTCGCGGACGAGCTTCATCGCCGGCGCGCTCCGCGGGTTGCCCAAACCGGGATGTCGAATACAGTCACGGACATGAACGACCTGCCTGCGGCGTCGGATCCCAGATCGGTGCTGCGGCGCGGGCTGTCCATCCTGGAATGCTTCGCCGACGGCGAATCCGACAAAACGATCAGCGAGTTGTGCCGGCGCACCGGGCTGCCGCCGGCGACCGTGCACCGGCTTCTTGGGGTGCTGGTCGAGTGGGGCGGCGTGGAGAAGGTCACCCGCGGCAAGTACCGTCTGGCCTTCCGGGTCTGGCGGCTCGGCGCACGCGTGCCGCAGGCCCGGACGCTGCGTGACGTCGCGCTGCCGTACATGGAGGACCTGTACGAAGCGACCCACGGCGTCGTGCACCTGACGATCGTCGATGGCATTGAGGTGCTGTACATCGAGAAGATCTCGGGACGCCATGCCATCCCGGTGACCTCCAGCGTCGGGCTTCGCCGGCCGCTGCACGCCTCAGGGCCGGGCAAGGTGCTGGTCGCCTTCGGCCCGCCGGATCTGCTCGACCGCGTGCTCGCGGCGGGCCTGAAGCCGCAGACGAAGAAGACCATCACCGACGAGGCGACGTTCCGGCGTGCGCTGTCCGAGATCCGGACCACCGGCGTCGCGGTAACCCGCGAGGAGATGTCGCCGGGCATCGCGTCCGTCGCCGCGCCGATCTTCGCCGGGCGCCAGGCCGTCGCGAGCGTTTCCGTGGCGACCACCCCGGACCGGTTCGACGCCGCCGTGTTCACGCCGCTGGCCACGACGGTCGCCCGCGCCATCACGCGGGCACTCGCACGCGAGTGGTGACCGGCGCTCATGGCCCCGCCGGTTCGAGGCCGACGATGATCCCGGCGCGGGCCGCCTGCCCGGCGATCCACGAGCGGGCGTGGTCGGCCAGGGTGCCGCCGTCGACCGGGATCATCACCCCGTTGACGTAGGACGCGTCGTCGCTGAGCAGGAAGGCGACCACGGCCGCGGTCTCGTGAACGGACGCGGCGCGCCCGAGCGGCACGGTCACCATCATCACCTCTTTGGCCCGCTCGCCGTTGCGGGTGCGCGAGACGCTGTGCTCGGTCATCGGGGTGATCGTCATGCCGGGCGCGATGCCGTTCACCCGGACCCCGAACTGGCCCCCGTCGACGGCCGCCGTCTGCACGATCCCGGCCACGCCATGCTTCGCCGCGACGTAGGGGCCGACGCTCTCGCCGCCGATGATGCCCGCGACCGACGAGGTCAGCACCACCGCGCCGCCGTCACCCTGGGCGCGCAGCGCCTTGAGCGCGTGCAGCGCGCCGAGGTAGGCGCCGCGCAGGTCCACGGCGATGACCCGGTCGAAGTCCTCCGCGTCGCCGTCGGTGAAGCGCGCCGCGTTGCCCGCGATCCCCGCGTTCAGGTGGAACAGGTCCAGCCGCCCGAACGCGTCGACGGCCGCCCGCTGGTAGCGCAGGACGTCGGCCTCCCGCGAGACGTCGGCACCGACGCCGATGGCCTCGCCGGGCAGCCCGGCCGCGACCCGGGCGGCCTCGTCCCCGTCCAGGTCGACCACCACGACGCGGCATCCTTCTTCGGCCAGCCGAAGCGCCACCGCCCCGCCGATCGCGCCC
>Ga0335073_10014459_pt1 | contig 11058 bp, 7 predicted proteins | sample Lox_Sample_22_FD_207093 | JGI IMG/M metagenome (GOLD analysis project Ga0335073, IMG submission 207093) | Soil microbial communities from Loxahatchee National Wildlife Refuge, Florida, United States - Lox_Sample_2.2 | ecosystem: Environmental > Terrestrial > Soil > Wetlands | place: USA: Florida... | reverse complement strand
TGAATGTCTCGCGCAAGACCGTGGACCGGGATCTGGAGTTTGCCAAGGCGTGGCTTTACCGCCGTCTTTCAGGCAAAGCTTAAGCCGTCATTCTTGTTTTTTCTAGTGACGAATGGTGATCAAAGACCGTGCGGATCGAACGGGTAAAAGCGCTATTTCAGGATGCTCTGGATCTGCCCGCCCGCCGCGATTGGGTGACATGGCTGAGGGCGCAGACAGGCAGCGATTACCAGCTTTTCGAAGAGGTGAGTTCGCTGATCAGAGCGCGCGCGGCGATGCAACAGGCTGCCCCGATTGCGCCGGCGCCGGCGGCATCCGTACCGCCGAATTGCTTCGGAGCTTACCGCGCGGTCGGGCTTTTGGGCCGCGGAGGAACCAGCACCGTGTATCGCGCCGAACGCGCGGACGGCCAATACCGGCAGACAGTGGCGCTAAAGGTGATGGCCGGTTATCTGACCGGTCCGGAGTTCTTGCGGCGCTTCGAGACCGAGCGGCAATTGCTGGCGTCGCTGAATCATCCGAACATTACGCACCTGTTGGACGGCGGTGTCGCGGAGACCGGCGAACCTTTCCTGGTGATGGAGTACGTGGAGGGCGAGCGGCTCGACGACTATTGCGATCGTCTCAAACTCAGCGTACCGCGCCGGCTGGCGCTGTTCGTGAAGGTCTGCGAAGCGGTGGAATATGCGCATCGCAACCTGATCGTGCATGGGGACCTGAAGCCCAATAATATTCTGGCCACGGCGGACGGCGGCATCAAGCTGCTGGATTTTGGTACGGGCGTCCTGCTGGACGCGGCGCGGGAATTCACGGTAACGCGCACGCGCATGCTCACGCCGCGATATGCCAGCCCGGAACGGCTGCGAGGCGGACGCGTCACGCCGGCGCACGATGTGTTCTCCTTGGGGATTCTGCTCTACGAATTGCTCACCGGAGCCTGGCCATTTGGCGATCCCGGTTCGATGCTACGCGAACTCCAGCGCGCAATGGACGATGCCTATGCGCGGGCGCCGGTGAACGCGGTGACCAATGAAGCGGCGGCTGCCCGCGGGCTTACGGCGGAGCGCTTGCGGCGGCTGCTCAAAGGCGATTTGAGCGCCATCGTGTTAAAGGCTCTGGAGAGCGACGCCTCGCTGCGCTATCGCAGCGTGCGCGATCTGCAGGAGGACTTAGAGCGCTACCTCGACGGTCTGCCGGTGCGTGCGCGGGTGCAGACTGCCTGGTATCGCGCGGGCAAGTTCGCGCGGCGCAGATGGCTGCCGGTGAGCGCCGCGCTGCTGCTGGCGGTGAGCCTGTCGGCCGCGTCGATCGTGGCCATCGAGGCCGCCCGGACGGCGCGCGCGCAAGCCGCCAAGGCATACAAGGTGAGCGCCATTTTGAAAGATGTGCTGTCCTCGGCGGCGGGCCACGGGAATGTGACCGTGATGCAAATGTTGGAGGAAGCGGAGCCGAAGCTGCAGCGGGCCTGGGCCGGCGATCCACAAACTGAAGCGGAATTGCGTTTGAACCTGGGCGCGAGCTACGTCACGTTGTCGCAGCCGGATCGCGCGATGGCCCAATTGCAGCGCGCGCTTACGCTGTTCAGGATCGCAGGAGACTACCAGGGTGCGGCGATCACGCTGTATATCGAAGGGCAGAACCGCGGCGAACTCGGCCAGATCGCGAAGTCGGTTGCGCTCTACCGGCAAGGTCTGGAGGATCTCTCCCGGCTAGGCAAAGAAGCGCCGAAGCTTTGGCAGTTCCGGCTGAACTTGATGATCGGCGGCAGCCTCGCGGTGCTCGACCGCTATGAAGAAGCGCGGCCTTGGCTGGCGGCGGCACTTGAAACCGGCCCGCCCGCCGGGGTGGATGCTTGGGAACTGGCTAACGCGGACGTGCGCTGGGGCTCGCTCCTGGCGGCGGAAGGAAAGTTCGAAGAGGCCGAGGAGAGGTTCGCAAACGCGTTGATGCGCGCGCCGCGCAACTCTCTAGTGGCCGGGATGGTACGCGGAGCTCGCATTACGGTGGCGGGATACCGTGGGGAGTTCGTGCGGGCGCGGGACCTGGCGCGCGAGGACTGTGAGCGCTCGTTGTTGATTCTAGGGCCGGCGCGCGTGGAAACTGCCGTGCGGTGTGCCGCCTGGGCCCGTTATCGCGCGGAAACTGGTGAAATCGAGCCGGCGCTCAGGCAGGTGCGTGACGAACTTCCCAAGGTCAGGAAAATCTGGAATCGAGAGAGCGATTATTTATGGGTACCGCTCACTTACGCGGCGCATGTGATGCTCAAGGCGGATAAGTTTACGGAGGCGGACCGTTACGCGCGCGAGGCCCTGCACGCGTCTGACATTGCCGGATCTCCGGCGAATAACCCGTGGCGGGCGGAAGCTACGGAGTTGCTGGGAAGCGCGCTCATCGGGGAGCGCGATACAGTTCCTGGGCAACGGCTGCTGTTCGAAGCGCAGCGCTTGTATGCGCAATGCGGTCCGGCCTGGTCGGCAAGCGCGAGGCGGCTGGCGGAGGCTATACGCCTGTTTTCGAATAAAGCTGATCACACGCGGGGCCCCTCCTGGTAATGTTTCAGAAGTTGCACGGCATAGTCAGGATCCATGGGAAAGCCTTCCACAAAATGCGGGCTGGTACGCACGGCTTCCCTGGTCAACCCAACAGCTACCTCGCGATCGTCCCAACTAATGGCCTTCGTCCAGTCCGGCTTGATCAGGACTAATCGTTCGTGCAGCCAGGATCCTGTATTGACCATCAGGAACGAAATCTGCCATGTTGTATCATCGAAGACAAAGTCAGACATCCGGCCTATGGGGCCGTCGAGCGCTGCAATGTGATAGCCCTTGATGGCGCGTGTGCTGCGCAGATGCGGGTCACCTTCTGGGACAGTACCCTCCGTCACCATTTGTGGCACCGGCATGGGAAACGGCTCGAAGCCCGCGGGGTCCGCCCAGTAAGGCGGCCAACCGTAGTAGACACTTAACGCCTGTTCATGTTGGCGTGACACTGGCTTGTCGTCGCTCGCATCCGGACTATTTCGCACCTGATCGCACGTCAGATCCACAGAGATCGTCCGGCCTGTCCAGTTCAGGCCTGTTACACTCGGCGGAGCGATCAGCACCAGCCGCCCGGGCAGCCACTTGCCTGTATCGACGACTAAGTACCGGACCATCCAATGGGCATCGTCGAAGTACACATCGTCAGCCGTTCCAAGCTCCCCGTCCCGGGCATGAAGCTTAAAACCATGGACATTACTTAGGCTTTGCAACATACTCTAATCTCTCGGGACGTATAGCTTGCGCCCGAAGAGTACGCAAATAGTGCGATCGGGGAGATAACGCACACCCTAGGAGAACTGCCACCCTCGCGCTTTATCGATATCGCAACGGCAGCGGTTGATGTAAGGCCGGCGCTCTTCTAAGCCATATCGCCGGGCCAACTCACGCGCGCTGACTCCGGGACGCTTGGCCCGGAGTACAAACCATCCTTCCATTGGAAGCCATTTCTCGCGTTCCACGTCGTCCCCGTGGTCCTTCAGCAGATTCGCCAGCTTGTGCGGAAGATTATAGTCCTGGTGAAAGAGACAGCGATCCAGGTCGAAGGTATAGCGACTGACATTGATACCGTCCGGCCGGTTGCTATTTTCATGCAGCAGCTGTTCGCCATCGATATCGAATACTAAACAATCCGGCGTCCAGGTGGCGCTCATCACGTAATAGTTGAAGTCGATCGCGCGCGCCGCGAGCGACCGGCCGGCGGAATATGCGCTCGGCCAGATTACCATCTCGGCTTTCAGGTCGGACAGGCGCTGCCAGAGCGGCGCCCAGTTCACATCGAAACAGATCGCCAGGCCGACCCGGCCAAAGTCAGTCTGGTGAACGGTCACAGCTTGTCCAGGCTGCACTCCCGGATGCTTCGTGAACTCCTCGCCATAAGGATAGAGCTTGTCGTAGACGGCCGCGACTTGCCCGCGCCGATCGATCAGGACAGCCGAGTTCAGGCGCCGCCCGCCATCATTGCGATCGATGGGACAGACGATGTAAGTCCGATGCTTACCAGCCACGCGGGCCAGCGTCGAGACGGTGGGGCCGTCCAGGCTTTCCGGGCTCTGATCGTTCTGGCCACGGCAGGTCTCGGGCAGTGCGATCAGGTCCGCGCCCCGAGCACCCTCCTGGTCCACCAGGTCGCTGATCTGTTGCAGCGGGATGCCGGGCCTAAAACCGATGCTGACGGCCCGGACTGGGCGTCCGGCCTTCGGCTCCGCCTCCTCGGTGCGGCTGGCGCTCTCGTCCGCAGAGGCGCTCCCGATGCCCTCCACGGCCATGAGCGAACCTAATGCGGCCGCCGACTCTGCCAGAAAATGCCTTCGATGCACGTTTAGCCTCCCTGAACTGGAGTGCCCCGTCATCGGCTGACGTGAGGAGCGGCTTGCGCCCGAGTTGGTACGCCCGCCGGGTACCGGAGCCTGCTACATGATATCAGCGTTCGACCACCGTAGCGCACCTTCGCCGGGCCCTCAGAGTTGGCGAGCCACTCTTCCCGACAAGTAAAAGACCATCGTACGCTTTTGAACTGCGCCGCGAACATCTGCCATCTTTCCGTGCTCAAATTCCCCAATTTGACCAAAGTTATCGGTTTATACTGAGCGCAAGGTTGTGACGCGATGGTTCATCGGTTGGGAGTGTTGTTCGTATTTGGATGCCACTTGCTGGCGCAATCGGGCACCTATAGCGCCATTTCGGAATACGGATTGCCATCGCCGGGAAGCGATCCCATGAGCGTCACGGTGGGAGCAGATGGCGCCCTGTGGTTAGCGGAGTACAGCGGCAACCGGATTGGCCGGGTCACCACCGCCGGAGCCATTACCGAATATCCAGTGCCCACCGCGGATGCCGGGCCGCAGTTCATCACGGCGGGACCGGATGGCGCGCTGTGGTTTACGGAGTCACTGGCAGGCAAGATCGGGCGCATATCTACGGCTGGCGTGATCACCGAATACAGCATTCCGCGGAGCAGCCCGTCGGGAATTACCGCGGGTCCGGACGGCAATTTGTGGTTCACCGATCCCCCGGGGAAGATCGGGAGCATGACGACGGCGGGAGTTTTGGTCGCGCGATACTACCTGCCCAATCCTGCCAGTGAGCCGATTCAGATTGCGGCGGGCCCGGATGGCGCTCTCTGGTTCACGGACGCGACGAATTATATCGGGCGAATTACCACTGCCGGCGCCCTTACTACATATGGTGTGCCCACGCTGGGTAGTTATCCGGACGGCATCACCAGCGGTCCGGACGGCGCGCTGTGGTTTACGGAATATGAAACCAGCAAGATCGGGCGGATCACGACGGGGGGCGTCATTGCAGAGTACCGCATCAAGCCGATGGCGACTCCACTAACCATTGTGAGTGGTCCGGACGGCGCACTTTGGTTCACCAATACCGCCGCGAACACAATCGGGCGAGTTACCACCAGCGGCGTGATTTCGCAATATCCGACGCAAGGCACGCCCTCGGGGACTTCCGGGATTACAGGCGGTCCGGACGGCGCGCTCTGGTACACCCAAGGCGATGCCAGCGAGGCCGGGCGCGCCCCGGCTTGCGGCCTGGGTCTGAATGCAAGTTTCGCCGGCGGGACTCTGACCGCGCACTTCGACCTCGGGATCGATACGTCCGCCCGGTTCAACGTGGAAGTACAGAACAGCGATGGACCGATGGGAGACCCGGTTTCCAAGGAGATTCCGATAGTAGTGCCCCCGCAGGCGTTCAGCATGAGCTGGAATCAACTCTCGAACGCAGGACAGGTTACTGTAAAGGCGCAATTGGCGGCTCCCGGAGGCGGGGCCGAGGTGTGCGCCGAGTGGACGACCGTGAGCACCACGGAGTGAGACGACTCTCTTCACGAGATCCGGTCTGCTACCAGGAGTGCGACGTCTATCGAGGACCGGCTGGATGAGCCGCCGGACAATCTGGCACGGGAGTCTGGCGAGCCTGGTTGCGATCCGCGATAGTGATCTATACGCACGAAAGTTGAAGCCGTTGCCCGTCGCAAGGTGGAATTACAGTTTGCCTCTGGCAACTGCGGGTAACGAAGATTTGTATCGTCCCCTTTCTCGGCATGGTGGCCGCTGCAAGGCCGAGGGTTTGCCATACTTGGGCTACAATTGGGGAGGTTTGCGAACTCGGAGGATGCCATGTACAGCATGAGTAATTTGAAGAAACTGAAGACGCTGGATGCGAACGCACCGGCGGCGATGCAGGCCTTTTGGGCCTTTGACAAAGCGGCGATGGCGGATGGCGCCATCCCCGTCAAGTTTAAAGAGCTGATGGCACTCGCCGTGGCGTTTACCACACAGTGTCCTTACTGCATCGAGATCCACTCGGGCAGAGCGCGGCAGGCGGGCGCGAGCGATACGGAGATCGCCGAGGTGGTGACGATCTCGGCGGCGCTGCGGGCCGGCGCGGCGATCACGCATGGCACGCACGCGTTTCGGGCGGAGTGAGGAGCCGGATTACTCCTCAACCTGCGCGGCAAAGTGCAGCTTGAAGAGCGCATTTGCATTTTCCCATGTGACTTGGCGAAAGATCTCCGGTGTGGTCAATTCTTTCAACAAGCCCAGCGTGGCGCGGGCGACGCACTTTCCATTCAAACGCGCGGCTTCGGGATTGTTGCCCTGCGAGATGCCCGCGCCATGGCCGTCGGTGCAACTGCAATCGCTGCCAAAAATCAACTTACTGCGGTGTCGAACCATGAAGCCGCGGGAAAAGTCCGGGTCGCGCGACAGGGCATTGTTTCCCGAATTGGCCGACATATCTGCGTGGAGATTGGGGAAATCCGAGAGCCACCGGTCGGTCAAACCTCCCGGCTTGACGGGTCCGGATGGATAGCCGCGGTCGGTGGGGACGTCGGCGCTGATGTGCGCCCAGAAAAGATCGGCATGTCCCACGAAGATCGTTTTTGGGTAAGCCTTCAGAATCTTGTCGAACTGCGGGTAGCCGGTGTTATAAGGAAGCTCGCCCGGAAAGTGCGGGAAGTTCTGAATGTGCATCATCACCGGGACCCGCAATTCCGCTGAGATGTCGTAGAGGCGGCGCATCTCGGGCGAGTCCAACGCCAGGTGATACTTAATCTCGCCCATGCTGACGGCTCCCCCGCGCAGAGTGTCGCGAAATACTCGAACGGCATCGGGACTGGATGGATCGGCCGACACGGAGCGCGCAAAACGGCCGGGGCGCTTCTCCATTTCCTGCTTGGCCCGCTCTTCATCTTTCGCCTGAGTCAATAGCACGGCATGCGTAACGCCGCACCCTTGTATATGGGTGAAGCAGGCGTCGGCATCGCGCCGCAGATGGAGATGGGTGTCGACCACAGGCCCTCCCCACACGGGTTGCGTCTGGGACCAAATGCGCGATACGGCCGGAGCCAATAGGGTCGATTGGATAAAGCTTCTTCGTTGCATAGCGTCATGCTTTCCGGATACCGGAAGCATATCACCAGGCGCGGCGCGTCACGCCGTGGTACCGAAATCCGGAGCTTCGGTACCACGCCCGCGTTAACCAGGCCGGTCTCATGCTAGCCTTCGCCATAGGCTACGAATCGCGCGTAGCCTGATGTTACTACTGTTACGGACATGGCTAACATACGAATCACAACTCTCGCATGCGCTGCCGTCGTCGCCGCCGCTCTGGCGGCGCAGGCGCAGACCTCTGAAAGTGTACTCTACAGCTTCCAGCCTGATCCGCCGGATGGAAGCTTCCCATACGCGGGGGTAATCCGCGACGCCGCCGGGAACCTTTATGGGACTACCGCCCAAGGCGGCCCCACGGGTAAGGGCGTCGTCTACAAGTTAGATACCAACGGCAGTGTCATCGTGCTGCACGGGTTTGGCACCGGCTTGGACGGTGCGGCACCCAACGCGGGAGTGGTTCTTGACTCGGCAGGTAACCTCTACGGAACTACGCGGAATGGCGGCAGTGCCGGCACGGGCGTGGTCTATAAGTTGGATTCGACCGGCCATGAAACAGTACTCTATTCGTTCACGGGAGGCGCAGACGGAGGGTATCCTGTAGCCGGCGTTATCCTGGACTCCGCGGGAAATCTGTACGGGACTACTCCTTTAGGCGGCGCTACCGGATACGGCGCGGTCTATGAGCTGACTCCGGCGGGGACGGAGACGGTGTTATATAGTTTCCAAGGCTTGGCAGATGGGAGTTATCCCACGGCGGGTGTGATTCGTGATGCCGCAGGCAACCTCTATGGCACCACCTCCACGGGCGGCGCCGGCTACGGCGTGGTGTATAAACTCGGTCCGGCAGGGAGTGAAACCGTACTGTATAGCTTCCATGGCTTGGCCGATGGGAGCCAGCCCTTGACGGGAGTAATTCGCGACGCGGCTGGCAATCTATACGGCACAACGTTCTACGGCGGTTCGGCACGCGTCGGCGTGATTTACAAGTTGGACCCCGTAGGCAACGAAACCGTGCTTTATAGCTTCCCGGGCGGGCTGAGCGGACACGGGCCAACATCAGGACTGCTGCGCGACTCCGCAGGCAACCTGTATGGCACCGCCGGCGGTGGCGTGGACGACGGGGGAGTGGTGTACGTTTTGCATGCCGACGGCAACGAGACCGTGCTGCACTTTTTCGGGGGCCCGCCCGATGGTCTTTACCCCTATGGAAGCCTCATTCAGGATTCGGCAGGCAACCTATATGGAACCACGGTGCGGGGCGGCGAATTAACTAATGTTTGCACCGATATCGGGTGCGGAGTGGTCTACGAATTGAGTCCGACTGGTCAGGAGACCCTGCTGTACACATTTCCGGTCGGGACTGACGGCAGTCTCCCGGCGGCGCCTGTCGTCCTGGACGGGACGGGCAACCTTTATGGAACGACCAGCGAGGGCGGCGGTCTCATCAATGTCGGCACGGTGTACAAGATAAATCCAGCCGGGCAGGAATCGATTCTCCATACGTTCACCTTTGGGTCGGATGGCGCCGCCCCGAGTGCAGGTCTGGCCCTGGACTCGATGGGCAATCTCTACGGGACCACGGGTGCGGGCGGAAACGACGTCTGCACCGGGTTGTCCGGCTGCGGCGTGGTGTTCGAGATCGGCGCGGACGGCGGCATGAGCACCCTGTACGCGTTCTCCGGCCCCGATGGCGCCGGCCCTTCCAGCGGCGTGACCTTAGATGCGGCCGGCAACCTGTACGGCACCACGTTTCATGGAGGCGCCACCACCAGTTGCCCTTCCGCGGCCGGGACTGGATGCGGCGTGGTCTACAAGCTGGACGCCGCGAGCAAGGAGACCGTCCTTTACAGCTTCACGGGCGGGACGGACGGCGGGAATCCCAGTGGCGGGGTCATCCTCGACCCGGCCGGCAATATCTACGGCAGCACGTTTTACGGCGGTACTGGCGCATGCCAGAAGGTCGGCGCGGAGGGTTGTGGCGTGATCTTCAAGCTGAATCCTGCCGGCCAGGAGACGGTCCTCTACAGCTTTAGTGGCGCCGGCGATGGAGCCAATCCCAACGATGTCATCTTAGACGCGAACGGCAATCTATACGGGACTACTTATTCCGGCGGCATCTTCACCGGCAACTGTTCGAGTACAGACGGCTGCGGAGTGGTATTCAAACTGGATGCATCCGGCACGTTGACCGTACTGCATAGTTTCACCGGCGGGAAGGATGGCGGATTGCCCGAGGCCGGTGTGGTGCTTGATGCTTCCGGCAATCTGTATGGCACCACATATGGTGGCGGGAGCGCCCGTGGAGGCGTCGTTTATAAAATCACTCCGTCCGGCGAAGAGACAGTATTGATGAATTTCACTGGACCGAATGGCTATCGTTCCACCGCGCCCCTCGTTCTGGACTCGGCAGGCAACCTGTATGGAACGGCAGTGGGCGGTGGGAAGCAAAATGCCGGCGTGGTATTCAGGCTGGCGGCTCATTGACGAAGCCGGCAACGGTGCAAACGGCGGCCTGGGATGCCGCCGCAGGCTCTGAGCCTGCCCCACTCAGTGCCCTAGGGACGGCTGCCGCTCCCCGGGCTTGGGGCGGCGCATGATCATGGGCAGCGGCACCAGGAAGGCGATAACCAGCGACATCACCCAGAAGCTGTTTTCGAAGCTGAGTGTGTTGGCTTGTCCCTCGATCATGCGATGCGCCAGCGCCAGGGCCTTCTGCGCGGCCGTGACCGCATCATAGCCTTGTGCCATGAACACGCCTTTCACGCCGGTGATCCACCGCTCGAAGTTGGCGTCGCCGTGGCTGGTGTGGGCGGCGAAGTTCACCTGGTGAATCTGGTTCTGGCGCGCGAGGAACGTGCTGAGCAGCGAGGTACCGATGCTGCCGCCTAAGTTGCGCGCGAAGTTCGAGAGGCCCGAGACCTGGTTATTCTTCTCGCGCGGCACGCCCACGTAATTCAGCGTGCTGATGGGGATGAAGATAAACGGCATGAACATGACTTGCGCCATGCGCAGATACATGATGGTTTTAAAGTCGATCTGCAGATTGATGATGGTGAGGCGGTAAAGCATGACGGCCGTGCCCAGGAAGCCGATGGAGATGAGCATGCGCGGGTCGGCGCGCGAGGCCGTGATGCGGCCGGCGATGGGCATCATCAACATGAGCACGAAACCGGCAGGCGAAAGGGCCATGCCGGCGCGTTCGGCGGTGTAGCCCAGGCTGACTTGCAGAAACTCGGGGATCAAGACAGTCGAGCCGAACAGCACCATGCCGAGCACAAACGAGAAGAACACGGCCGTGCCGAAGTTGCGGTTCTTCAGCAGGCGCACGTCCACGATGGGGTCAGCATGATGCCACTCCCAGAGGAAGAAGCCGACCAGGATGGGCAGGCCGATGGACAACATGGTGCGGATGAGCGGCGAAGCGAACCAGTCTTCTTCCTGGCCTTTGTCGAGCACCACCTGCAGGCAGGAGACGCCCAGCACGATCAGGGCAAGGCCGATGTAGTCGATGCGGAGCTTTTCAGGGCGTCCGCGTTTGAACCAGGGCGGATCCTCGACCAGGCGGGAAGTCAGAAAGAGCGACAGAGCGCCGATGGGGAGGTTGATGAAGA
>Ga0335073_10014458_pt1 | contig 11058 bp, 11 predicted proteins | sample Lox_Sample_22_FD_207093 | JGI IMG/M metagenome (GOLD analysis project Ga0335073, IMG submission 207093) | Soil microbial communities from Loxahatchee National Wildlife Refuge, Florida, United States - Lox_Sample_2.2 | ecosystem: Environmental > Terrestrial > Soil > Wetlands | place: USA... | reverse complement strand
GGACGCGACTGGCCGCAAGTGGCGAAGCATCACGCCTACCAGTGGGATTCCTACCGGCGTTACCTGGTGGAGGGGACCGGTCGGCCTAATCCGCGGCCAATCGACCCCGAGCGATCGCGGGCCAACGGCCTGGCGCCGGGTCTCGGCAACCTCTTGGTGGCGACCCCGGAGGACGCCGCCGACGCGATCAGCGAGCGGCTGGCTGGGCTGCCGGTGGACACCGTCTTCTGTTGGGCGTCACTGGCGGGAATGCCGGAAGAGATGGTCGCCGCGCACGTCCAGACGCTGTGCACCAAGCTGCGGCCGCTGCTGGCCGACGGGAAACCGCATCAGGATGCCTAGGGAGGCACCATGGACGAGGACCGGCTGGCCGCGGTCGAGGCCCGGCTGGAGATAGGCCAGCTGCCCATCCGCTACGCGATCGGCGTCGACTCGCGCGATCTCGACCTGATCGCCGGCACCTTTCACCCCGACGTGTGGATGGGCAAGCAGTGGGGCCAGGGTCCCGACGCGGTCAAGGCGTTCTTCGACGCCACCCTGCGGCGGTTCTACCGGACCATGCACCAAACCTGCGGGCACCGGGTCGACCTCACTGACGCCGACCACGCCACCGGGATGGTGTACTGCCGGGCCGAGCACGAGGACCGGGGCCGGTGGATCATCCAGACGATCATCTACCGCGACGACTACCACCGGCACACCGACGGCCGCTGGTACTTCGCCCGTCGCCGCCACCACCACTGGTACTCGGTCGACGTTCTCGAGCGCCCGGCGCCCGACTTCCAGTCCTGGCCCGGCTGGGAGGACTCCCAGGCCGATCTGCCTCACCTGTTCCCGACCTGGCAGCGGTTCTGGGAACGGAGCGACCCGGCCCACGTCGCCGACCTGACCGAGTCACCGTAGCCGGGGCGAGACAGCCGGGACCGTTCGGGATAAAAGGGCGAGATACCCCGGTGACCGGCAGCGGCCGACGGTTTTAGAAACGGTTTTAGAAGAGGTCGCCGCCGGTCGCGGCGGCGGTGGTGCCGTCGCGCTCGAACGCCTTGATGACATTACGGCCGACCGTCCAGCGGTGCACCTCGTCGGGTCCGTCGACCAGCCGCTGGGCGCGGACGTGGGCCGACCAGCCGGCCAGCGGGGTGTCGAGCGTGTAGCCAAGCGAGCCATGCAGCTGGATGGCGGTGTCGATGATCTCCTCGAGCATGCGCGCGATGTAGTTCTTGGCGATCGAGTTCTCCTGCCGCAGGTCGAGCCCGCGTTCCATCTTGTAAGCGATGTGCAGGACGAGCAGACGGGTGAGGTACAGCTTTTCCGCGCAGTCGGCCAGCATCCACTGCACGCCCTGGCGGTCGGCCAGCCGCCGGCCGAACGTCTCCCGTTCCACCGTCCGCGCGACCGCCAGGTCGAGCGCTGCCTGGGCACGGGCGATGCTCCACATCCCGTGCCGCAGCCGCCCGTAGCCGAGCCGGTGCTGGCCCATGGCGAAGCCCTCGCCACGGCCGCCGAGCAGGTTCTCGTCCGCGACGATGAGGTTCTCGATCGCGACCTCGGCGTGGCCGCCGGTCGCCTCGCCGTCGTAGCGCTTGTCGAAGAGCTCGCCCATGGTCGGGATGTCTCGGATGATGCGGTACCCGGGGTTGGGCAACTCGACCAGGAAGGTGGAGAACTGCCGGTGGCGCGGCGCGTCCGGGTCGGTCTTGGCCATCACCAGGGCCAGCTGGGAGATGCTGGCGCTGCTGCTGAACCACTTCTCCCCGTTGAGCAACCAGTGATCGCCGTCGCGGATGGCGGTGGTCTTCATACCGGTGGCGTCGGCGCCGGCCGCCCGTTCGGTCATGGAGAAGCAGATCCGGATGTCGCCGTTGACGAGCGGCCTCAGGTAGCGCTCGCGCTGGGCGTCGGTGCCGTGCTCGATGAGCGTGAGCATGGTCGCGTCCTGCGGGCCCATGCAGTTCAGAGCCCACGCCCCCAGGTAGCTGAACGAACGTCCGATCTCGATCTGGACCAGCGCGTTCGCCAGGTGGCCGAGGCCCATGCCGCCCCATTCAACCGGCACGAACGGGCACCACAACCCCTGCGACCTGGCTTTGGCCTGCAGCTCTTTGACGATGTCGAAGTAGGGACGGGTGCCGACGTGCGCCTCGGCCGGCAGCACGTGCTCGTCGATAAACGAGGCGACCCGGCGCCGCGCGTCGGCCGCGTCGGCGGGAATCTCGAAGTCGACCATGACCGTCCGTCCTCTCAGCTCATCTGGCGGTAGGCGCCGCCGTCAACTCGCACCAGCTCGCCGGTCACCCAGGCGGAGGCGTCGCTGGCGAGCCATAGCGCGGTGCCGACGAAGTCCTCGGGCAGGCCCGCCCGGCCTAGCGGTACGCTCCGGCCGACATGCTCCCGGTGTTCCGGTGCCCAGGCCTGGGCGATATCGGTGAGCACCGCGCCGGGGAGGATGCAGTTGGACCGGACCTTCGGACCATAGGCCTCGGCCAGGCCGATCGTCAGCGCGTTGAGGCCGGCCTTGGCGCAGGCGTAGACCAGCTCGGTCGAGCCCGGCCGGAGCGAGCCGATCGAGCTCACGTTGATAATCGAGCCGCCGTCGGCCGCCGCCATCCGGGCGCCGATGACGCTCGCGAGGCGGAACGGCCCCTTGAGGTTGACCCCGGTGACCTTGTCGAAGTACTCCTCGGTGACCGAGTCGAGGCGGTCGTAGCGGGGTGACATGCCGGCGTTGTTCACGAGGATGTCGCACTGCCCGAACTCCGTGTAGACGAGGTCGGCCAAGCGGTCGCAGTCGGCCCAGTGGCCGACGTGGACGTCAACCGCTAGGGCCCGGCGGCCGGTGGTGTTACTTATGTGGTCGGCGGTCTCCTCGCAGTTTTGCCGCTTGCGGCTGGCGATGACCAGGTCGGCGCCCGCCTGGGCGAAGCCCTCGGCGATCGCCCGGCCGATACCGCGGCTGCCGCCGGTGACCACCGCCACCTTGCCCGTGAGATCGATGGTCGCGCTGGTCATCGGGCCACCTCGGCGGCGGGCCGGATGTGGTCGAAGTCCGCCAGGCCGCGCACGAGCAGGTCGAGCGCGGCGGCGATCTCGGCGCTGGGGTCGCCGGTCGCGCCTGCCTCCAGCCAGCAGTCCCACGCGGTGATCGCGGCGGCTGACATCGCCGCCGCGATCACCAGCGGGCGCTGGTCGACGGCGGCGGCCGGGTTGGCGTCGAGAGCCATCCGGTTGGCGAGCAGGATGGCCACCTCGCGGCTGCCTTGCGCGCGCTCGCCGTGCGCGCGGGCGCGCAAGGCCGGCACGGCCGCGAGCATCCGGGCCCGGGCGACGACCGCGTCGTGCTCCTCGGGGGCGACCGTGGACGTCGCGATGTAGGCGTTGCGGAGCGCCGTCACCGCGCCCTCGCGGGCCGGCCGGGCATGCAGCGCCGCCTGCAGCCGGGCCTGCAGGTGGCGCTCGTAGTCGAGCAGGATGTCGTCCTTGCTGGCGAAGTAGCGGAAGAAGGTACGCGCTGACATGCCGGCCGCATCGGCGATGTCCTGGACCGAGACGGCGGCGAAGCCGCGCTCGGCGAACAGCGTGAGCGCGATCCGGCGGATGTCGCGGGCGATCAGGTCGCGGCGGCGATCGGCCAGCCGGGAGTGGGCGGCCTCGGTCATGCCCGATCCCCCCGCTCGAACTGCCGGGCGACCTTGATCAGCTGGTCGACGTTGGCGGCGGTCTGGGCGGCGGCAGCCTCATCGCCAGCCGCCCGCGCGCGCCGGACGCCGCCTTCGAGGATGAGGCCGAGCTTGAACAGCGCCAGCGCCTCGTAGTAGGGGAGCGCGTCCAGATCACGGCCGGATCGCAGCGCGTATCGCTGCGCCAGCTCTGCCCGCGTCGGCAGCCCGTCTCGGTCGAGGATGTCGAGGCGGCCCAGGGCCGGCTTCTCCCCCGGTTCGGTCCAGCGCGCGAGGAGATGGCCGATGTCGAGCACCGGGTCGCCGACCGTGCTGCTGTCCCAGTCGACCACGGCCGCCAGCCGTGCCGATGGCGTCGGCGGCGCCATCACATTGAACGGGCTGTAGTCGCCGTGCAGCAGGCCCGGCGGCTGCGCTGGTGGCTTGTTCGCCTCGAGCCATTCGGCGACCGCGGCGAGGCCGGGGATGTCGCGGGTTCGGTAGGTCTCGAGCTGGCCCATCCAGCGGCTGACCTGGCGATCGATGAAGCCGTCGGGTTTGCCGAAGCCGTCAAGGCCGCGCGCCTGCCAGTCGACGGCGGCGAGGTCGGCGACTGCGTCGGCCATCGCGAACGCCAGCGCCCGGCGATCGGCCGGGGTGCGGTAGGTCGGGGGCAGCGTCCCGACCGGGGTGAACCCGTCGATGAACGACATGATGAGGAACGGCGCGCCGATCACGGCGGCGTCGTCGCAGTACAGCAGCGGGGTCGGGTGCGGCACCTGGGTGCCCTCGAGCGCGGTCAGGATCCTCCACTCGCGGTGCACGTTGGACGCGCTCGGGTTGTTCTTGACCAGCGGCGGACGGCGGAGGACGAACGTGCGACCGCCCCGGTGCAGCGCGAACAGCACGTTGGCGACGCCAACTTCCTGGCCGATGCGGTCGGCGGTGAAGCGTCCCCCGCGGCCGGGCAACCGATCCCCCACCCAGTCGGTGACCCGGTCAAGCGGCAGCTCAACCTGGTCGCTGGGGGCTGGCGGTGTCGTCATGGCGGTCCATCCCTGTCGCTCAATGACAGTTCCAACATAGGGCGACAGGGCGTTGACCGCAATGCCCGTAACGGTATTAAGTGTTCTCAATAGACGCGGACGAGACGATGGGCGGGTGCCGGGTGCTTGACCCGATGGACTACGTGCAGCTGCGCCGGCTGGTCGATCTGTACGGTTACCTGATCGACGAGCGGAAGTTCTCGCGGATCGGCGAGGTCTTCACCGACGACGTCGAGTACGACCTCAGCGACTTCGGCCACGGCGTGCTGCACGGCATCGACGCGGTGCTCGCGATGTGGACCGCCGAGGCCAATCACCCCCTTGCCCATCATGCGACCAGCATGCTCGCGGACGAGCGGGCCGACGGATCGGTCGATCTGGTGGTCAAGGGCATCGGGGTCGGGGCGAAGGGCCGGGTGGGCAGCGTGACCTACTACGACCACGCGGTCTCCGGTCCGGTCGGCTGGCGGCTGGCACGGCGGCAGGCGGTGCCCAGGCGCCCGGAGACGATCCCGCCGATCAGCTAAGGAGTCGGGCGGCCGTCGACCGACCGGGACCCTGGTATCGCTGAATCGAAAAGAGTAATCTCTTTATGGCGTCAGGGATAAGTGCCGGTCGTACCAAATGGAGGCTCTCGTGCCAGTGAAGGACGCACCCGTCGAATCGCTGCCGGCGCCCGGGCTGCTCATCGGAGACCGCCGGGAAGCTGGCAGAACTTCTCGTCAGCCACGGCCCGGAATTGGCGGCGCTTGGGACGGTGGACAACGGCACCCCCACAACGTTGACCGCGGGTGCGGCGCCGCTGACGGCTGACCTGTTCGCCTATAACGCGGGCTGGACCGACAAGATCGGCGGCGAGGTGGTGCCCGCGTGCGCGTCCGCGTCGTTCGACTACACGCTGGACGAGCTGTACGGGGTCGTCGGCGTCATCATCCCGTGGAACGGCCCGCTAATCTCGTGCGGGATGATCCTCGGACCGGCGCTGGCGGCCGGAAACTGCGTCGTGCTGAAGCCGCCGGAGATCGCCCCCTACTCCGCGCTCCGGCTGGGCGAGCTGTTCCTCGAGGCGGGCTTCCCGCCTGGCGTGGTCAACGTGGTCCCGACCGGTCCGGCCGGCGGCGAGGCGCTGGTGCGCAACCCCGGCGTAAACAAGGTTCACTTCACCGGGAGCGGGGCGACCGCGCAGAAGGTCCTCGCTTCGGCACTGCGGACGCTCAAGCCGGTCGGCCTCGAGCTTGGCGGCAAGTCGGCCAACATCATCTTCGAGGACGCGGACCTGGCCGCCGCCGCCCAAGGCGCGCTGACCGCGATCTTCCAGCTCTCCGGGCAGGGTTGCATCAACGGCACCCGGGTGCTCGTCCAGCGCTCCGTGCACGCTCAGGTCGTCGAGCTGATCGCCCAGATCGCCACCGGCGCGCCAGTCGGAGACCCGCAGGATCCCGGCGTCTTCATCGGCCCGGTCGTCAACGCGACCGCCTGCGAACGCATCATGGGCGTGATCGAATCGGCTGGAACGACGGCGCCCGCCTGATCGCCGGCGGCGAGCGGATGACCGGCGACTTCGCCGACGGGTATTTCATCCAGCCGACGGTCTTCGATAACGTCGACCCGGCCAGCTCACTGGCCCAGCAGGAGGTCTTCGGCCCGGTCCTGGCGGTGCTGCCCTTCGACGACGAGGCCGAGGCGGTGCGGATCGCCAACGACACCGACTTCGGGCTCGCCGCCTACGTGCAGACCAACGACCTCAGGCGGGCGCACCGGGTGTCGGCCGACCTCATCGCCGGCAACGTGTGGGTGAATGGGTTCGTGGGCATCCCTGGGACCGCGCCGTTCGGCGGGACCAAGCAGAGCGGCTACGGTCGGCTGGGCGGGATCTGGGGGATCCGGGAGTTCACCCGGCCGAAGAACGTCTGGATCGGGCTTGACTAGAGTCGCCGAGGGCGGGGTGCCCGACAGCACGGATGAGGGCCTGACTCTCACGGTCGACTCTGTGAGCTTATCGGCGCGAGTCTCGGCCCCGGTCGGACGAGCGCGCGCGACCGTGCTCGCGCTGCCGGGCGGCGGGTACGGCGCCTGGTACTGGGATCACCCGCTTCACCCGCAGGCATCGCTGCTGCGATTGGGCAGCCTGCTCGGCTTCCGCGTGATCGCGGTCGACCGGCCGGGGTACGGAGCGTCGTCCGCACTCGGCGGGGACCGCCTGACCGTCCCCGCTCAGGCCCAGCTGCTCAACGAGTTGGCGGCGCAGTCTCATGCCGCTGGCGAGGCGGGCGCGGGGGTCTTCCTGGTCGGCCATTCGCTTGGCGCGATCATGGCGCTGGAGATGGCAGCCGGGGAGCCGTCGTACCCGCTGATCGGCGTCGCCGTCTCCGGAGTGCCGATTCGGTACCCGGACTACATGGTCGCGGGCCTGGAACAGCAGCCGATCGGCGGGACCCACCTGCCGGGGCATGATGCTGAGACGATCGCCAGGATGTTCTACGGTCCCGATGGCACCTATGACCCTCGGATCCTGGTCTTTGACGTTGACCACCAGGCGCCGGTTCCGGTGCCGGAGTTTCTCAACGCCAAGACCTACCCGCTGGTCTTCCCCGTGGTCGCCCCGCGGATCCGGGTGCCGGTGCAGTACGTGATCGCGGAGAATGAGGCGTCCTCGGTTGGCGGGACGGTGATGCTCAGTGAAGCCGCCCGGAGATTCTCCGCGTCACGCCGGGTTGACGCCTGGGAGCAGTCGTCGGCCGGGCACTGCGTCAGCCTGCACCTGGTCGCGCGCGCCTACCACCTGCGCGTCTTGGGCGTTCGTAGAGGAGTGCCTGGCTACCCGCGGGTGAGCCCGGTGCCGACGATCGACGCGGATGCCGGGCGGCCGCGGCGGCTCGATGCCGGGCGGCCGCGGCGGCTATTTGCGGAACCTCGCAGTCGCGGCGCGGAAGTCCTCCGATGTAAGCAGTGAGCCCTGTACGGCGCCGAGGGCGGCCAGCTCCGCGTCGAGGCCGATTTCGCGGGCCCGGCGCAGGGCGGCCTTGCTGCGAGCGAGCGCAGCCTCGGGCAGGCGCTCGATCGTCGCGACTATCCCGGCGACATGCTGGTTGAGATCTTGATCGGCGACAACCCCGTTGACTAGGCCCCAGTCAAGTGCCGTGGCGGCGTCGATGGTCTGGCCGAGGAGGACGAGCTCGGCCGCCCGGGTAGCTCCCACGATGGCGGTCAGCCAGCTGGCACCGCCCATGCCGGGCACCAGGCCGACGTTAATCCAGGAGCTGGCGAAGGTAGCGCTCTCGGCCGCGTAGCGCAGGTCGCAGGCGGCCGCCAGGTCGAGCCCGGCCCCGAGGGCGGCTCCGTTAATAGCGGCGATCACCGGGACCCGCGCGTCGGAGATCGCGCGGACGGTCCGGTGAAACTGAGCGTAGATGAACTCGGAGACCGCCAGCGCCCCCTGCTCGGCGATCGCGCCGAGCGAGGCGAGGTCGCCCCCGCCGCAGAAGGCGGGCGGAGCGCCGGAGATCACCACCGCGCGGGCCACCGCCGGGTCGGTTCCCTCGATCTCGTCGGCCAGGGCGGCCATCAGCTCGACAGTGAGGGCGTTGCGGCGGCGCGGGCGGTGGAGGATGAGCCAGCGGGCGGAGCCGCGCTGCTCCGCGCGGAGCCCGGGATCGGCGGGTGAGGTCATAACCCGATCATATTGGGTATACTTTTATAGGTCTACGATTTCGTCGTTGTTAGGCGGCGTTGAAGTCCCTGACTAGCTGGTCGACGATCTGATCGAGCGATGGGTGCGACCTGGCATTGGCCCGGGTCCAGGCGAGCGCCAGCTTGCTCGGGCCCCAGGTGGACTCGTCGATGGGGATCAGCTTGAACTCCGGCGGCGAGAACACCCGGCCGAGCAGGGAACCGGGGGCGTAGGCGACCAGGATGACCAGGCGCCGGCTGCGAATCTGGGCGGCCATCTCGATTTCGCTGCTGCGGGCGCTGGCGGTCGCGTGCACGATCTGGGTGACGCCGTGGTCGTTCAACCGCCGGATGAGGCTGGCGAGGATGATCGGGTTGGGGCGGGCGATGTCGATCGCCACCTGGCGGTCGCGCAGATCCTCGATGCGGACGATGTCGCGGGCCGCCAGCGGATCGTCGCCCCGCACGGCGATGCCGCTCGGATATCGCGCGAACTCCCGGTACTCGACCCGGGGGTCGCTGGCGGGCAGATGGATGAGCCCCAGGTCGAGATGCCCGGCGACGAGCTCGGCGGCCACTTCCACGGCCGAACTCGCGATGCCGAAGACGCTGGGCACGATCAGCTCGCCGACTGCCTTCTCGAAGGCGTCGAGGATGTCGGACGGGGCGTACGCCGTCGCGCCGACCCGCAGCGGGGCGGCCTGCCTGGTGATGCCGTTGGCGGTCGCCTTGAGCTCGGCTACCTGGTCAAGCACTCGGCGGGCGGGCTCGACCATGGCCTGCCCGAGTGGGGTGAGCCGGACCTGGTGGTAGTCGCGTTCGAACAGCGCGCCGCCGAGTTCCCGTTCCAGCAGCCTGATCTGCTTGCTCAGCGGCGGCGCGGTGATGTTGAGCCGGTCGGCGGCCCGCTTGAAGTGCAGTTCCTCGGCCACCGCAAGGAAATACTTGAGGCGGGTGAAATCGATCCCCATCGGCTGACCCGGCGTATCGTCGTTGACTCGTCGCCCCCATAGTAAGCCGTCTTCAGGGCACTCTATTCAGGGTGCGCTTTCCAGGACGCCGCGGCGCACGAGGTCGTCGGTCTGGGCAGGGGTCAGGCCGAGCAGCTCGGCCGCGATGGGGCGGGTCTGCTCGCCGAGCAACGGGGCGGGCAGGAGCGGCGGCTCGTCGACGCGCTCGGCGTGGATCTGCGGGTTCTCCAGCACGTAGGGCTCGGTGGCGCGGGGATGGCGTTCCTCCCGGAACGCCCCCCGCTGCTTGTAGTAGCCCCAGGCGGGCATGTCGATGGCACGCAGCATCGCCCCCGCGGGCACCCCGGCCGCCTGCAGCTCGCCCATTGCGCCGACGGACGAACGCCGCGCCGTCCACTCGCTCACCGCCGCGTTGATCCGCTCGCGCTCGGCGTCCCGGCCGACGGCGTCGGTCAGGGAGGCGTCCGCCAGCAGGTCCGGCCGCCCGATGACGTCGCACAGCGCTGCCCAGTCCGAGTCGGTGCGCACGGTCACCGCCACCCAGTCGTCGTCGTCCGCGCTCGGGAACAGCCCCCACGGCGCGTCGTGCTCCGGACCCGCGGCGCGGTCATGTCCGCGTCTGATCAGGTCCATTGCCGCGATCTGCGCGCTGAAGTGGCTGAGCATCACCTCGGACTGGGCGACGCTGACCGAGCCGCCGCGCCCCGTCCGCTCGCGCCTGACGAGCAGGGCGAGCGCCCCGATCGAGCCGATCCTGGCGCACACATGATCCGGGTACACGGTGGTGGCGTCGCTGAAGCTGCGGGGCTCGCCCGGGTACACCCACTGGTCGGTGCAGCCTGCCGCCGCCCTGACCAGCGGGCCGTAGCCGAGACGGTCGGACCACGGGCCGGTCGGCCCGAACGCGGAGCTGTCGACGACGACCACGCCGGGGTTGACGTCCTTGAGCGAGTCGTAGTCGAGCCCGAGGGATGAGATCACGCCAGGCTTGAAGTTGGTCAGCACGATGTCGGAGGAGCGAACGAGCTGCTGTGCCAGCCGCCTGCCTTCCGGATCGCGGAGGTTGATGCCGATGCTGCGCTTGTTGCGATGGCCGGCGGCGAACCCGGGCGACATCCCCGATCGGTCCTGGGCGGCCCGCGAGCCGTCGAGGAACGCGGAATTCTCGATCTTGATCACGTCGGCGCCCAGGTCGCCGAAGAGCCGACCGGTATCGCCGCCGACCACGATGACTCCGAGATCAAGCACGCGGAGGCCATCAAGCGGCAGCCGCTTGACCGCTGCGTCGCGCGCAGCCAGAACCGGGGCGCACCGCGCTTCCGGCTCGTCGGTCATGGGGACGTCATCGACGCAGGCGCGGAAGCCATCGATCTCCATCGCCCCGGCGGGAACCGAAGCGACGACACGGGGAGCGAGGTCCACCTCGCGGAGGAAGCCGCGGGAGCGAATCTGATCGGTCACGAGCGCCTCAGGCAACGACAGCACGCCCGCGATCGGCACCCCGTGCTGCTGCCCCTGCCGCTCAAGCTCGGCCCGGGTCTTGTCCGCGAAGAACCGCTCGATCGCCGGGAGCAGGGTCGGCGAGCCGAACCGCACGCCGAGCCGGTCGTAGGCCGGGTCCGCGAACTCTTCCGGCTGGCCCATCCACTCGAACATGCCGCGCCACTGCCGCTTGGCGAGAATGCAGATCCGGGCGAACCCGTCCTGGCAGGCGAT
>Ga0335073_10014457_pt1 | contig 11058 bp, 8 predicted proteins | sample Lox_Sample_22_FD_207093 | JGI IMG/M metagenome (GOLD analysis project Ga0335073, IMG submission 207093) | Soil microbial communities from Loxahatchee National Wildlife Refuge, Florida, United States - Lox_Sample_2.2 | ecosystem: Environmental > Terrestrial > Soil > Wetlands | place: USA: Florida... | reverse complement strand
ACGCCACTTTGGCGATCGTGCCCGCGGTGCGCTCGAAGCGCCAGACGAAGGCCGGCGGCAGGTTGCGCCAGACGCGGGCCGCGACGCGGCCGGAGATGGCGAAGTCGCGCGCCGGCAAAGGCGAGGCTATGCCATAGGTGAACTGCACCAGCGATCCGCGCTCGCCGAGCAGGGCAAAGCTCTGCTCGACGATGCGATGGCGCAGGCGCTTGGGCATCGACAGCAGCGGCAGGCTCGAGACGATGGCCGAGGCGCTGCTGATGCCCAAAGGGCGCAGCAGCGCTACCAGCTGCGCCGCATCGCCGCGCAGCACGCGCAGCCCCGGGAATTGCTCCACCAACCGGCGATGGAGCCGCTCTTCGCGCTCGACCACGATGAGCCTTTCGGGCGCCAGCCCCGCGGCGAGCAGCGCGCGGGTGATGCTGCCGGTGCCGCCGCCGAGCTCGATGACGAGACGCGCCTGACGGATATCGACCTGCTGCGCCATCGCCCGGGCGAGGTACCGACTCGACGGCGCCAGTGCTCCGATCCGGTGCGGTGCCTTCAGCCAGCAGCCGAGGAAAAGCGCCAGCTCCGGGTCGACGCCGTTCGCCCGGGGTCGCTCCGAGCGCGTCCCGTGATGTCCTAAAGCTTTGAAGTCCCGGATAATTCCGTTCACGATCGTCCCCCCAAGCGGCATCTCGGGCCGGCCTGCTTTACACTTTGGTTTAACCCCATAACAGTAAAGTGCGGTCCGCCGCCAGTCCAAATTGCAAAAAAAAGCGGCAGGGGGAATGCTGGGGACACCGCCTCGATTGTCATCACCGATCGTTAGCCTGTCAGTAGGGCGCTCGGAGGACGCAGTAAGATGCCTATGGAGCAGCAGAAGTACGACGCCGTCGAAGCCGCCGCGGAATTGGCCGCGCAACGCCTCAAAGGCGCCCGCGGCAGCGACGTCGCCCGCTTCCTCCGCCAGTTCTACGGTCACGTTCCGCCCGAGGACATTCTCACCCGCACGGCCGATGAGCTCTATGGCGCGGCACTGTCGCTCTGGCGCTTCGCCGAGACGCGTGCTTCCGGCCGCGCCAAGCTGCGCGTCGTCAACCCGCGGCTCGAGGAACACGGCTGGCGCTCGTCGCGCACCGTCGTCGAGATCGTCAACGACGACATGCCCTTCCTCGTCGACAGCATCACCACCGCGCTGGCGCAGCGCGGCGCCACCGTGCATCTCGTCATCCACCCGATCCTGCGCATCGCGCGCGACGACAGCGGCCGCCTGACCAAGCTGTTCGAGCTCGACGCCAAGGTGAATGGCGAGGCGCTGCGCGAATCCTGCATGCATATCGAGATCAGCGAGGAGACCGACCCCGCCCGCCTTGCCGAGCTCGCGGCCACGCTCGAGCACGTGCTGGCCGAAGTGCGCGTCGCGGTCGAGGATTGGCAGAAGATGCGCCGGCGCCTCGCCGACATCGTGGGAGACCTCAAGGCGAATCCGCCGCCGCTGCCGGCTGCCGAGCGCGAAGAGGCGCTCGACTTCCTCGGCTGGCTCGACGATGACAATTTCACCTTCCTCGGCTTCCGCGAATACCGCTTCGGCAAGGGCCGCGAGGGCGGACTCGACATCGTTCCCGGCAGCGGTCTCGGGATCCTGCGCGACGACGGCTATGCGATCTTCGACGGGCTGAGGAACTTCGCCACCCTGCCGCCCGATGTGCGTGAATTCCTGCGCGAGCCGCGCCTGCTGATGCTGAGCAAGTCGAACCGGCGCGCAGTGGTCCATCGCCCCGTCCATATGGACGTGATCTGCGTCAAGATATTCGATGCCGAAGGCAAGGCGGCGGGCGAGCGCCTCTTCGCCGGGCTCTTCACCTCGCTCGCTTATAGCCGCAGCCCGCGGCAGATCCCGCTGCTCCGCCGCAAGGTCGAGCATGTGATGAAGCGCTCCGGCTTCGGCACGCAGAGCCACGACGGCAAGGCGCTGCAGCACATCCTCGACACTTACCCGCGCGACGAGCTGTTCCAGATCGCCGAGGACGAGCTCTTCACCACGGTGCTCGGCATTCTCAATCTGCAGGAGCGTCAGCGCGTCGCCCTCTTCGTGCGCCGCGACCCGTTCGAGCGTTTCGTCTCCTGTGTCGTCTATGTGCCGCGCGAGCGCTACGACACGGCGCTGCGCCAGCGCTTCGCCGCCATTCTCGAAGAGTCCTTCGGCGGCACCGTCGATACCTTCGCCACCCAGCTCGACGAGTCGGTGCTGGGCCGCGTCCATTTCATCCTGCGCACCAAGCCGGGGCAGCTTGCGCTCGTCGATGTCGGGCAGGTCGAGAAGCGGCTCGCGCAAGCGGCGCGGAGCTGGGCGGACCGCCTCGCCGATGCGCTTGCCGATTCGCTCGGCGAGGAGCTCGGCACCATGCTGCTCCGCCGCTATGGCGATGCCTTCCCCACCGCCTACCGCGAGCGCTTCAATGCCGCGCTCGCCGTCTATGATATCGAGCGCTTCGAAGAGCTGCGGCAGCGCGGCGGCATCGCCGTCTGCCTCTACCGCACGCTCGAGAGCGGCGAGTCGGAGCTGCGCTTCAAGATCTATCGCCAGGGCGCGCCGCTGGCGCTTTCCGACGTACTGCCGGTGCTGGAGCATCTCGGCGTCAAGGTGATCGCGGAAGTGCCGTACGCCGTGACCCCGGCCGAGAGCGCCGCGTTGTCGCTGCAGGATTTCAGCCTGACCGCGCCCGCCGGCGGCGTCGATGTGACGCGCGACCGCGCCCGCTTCGAAGAGGCGTTCCTGGAGATCTGGTCCGGCGCGATGGAGAGCGACGGGCTCAATCGCCTCGTGCTCGGCGCCGGGCTCTCCTGGCGCCAGGTGACGGTGCTGCGGCTTTATTCGAAGCTGCTGCGCCAGGCCGGCAGCGCCTATAGCCAGGCCTATATGGAGGATGCTCTCGCCGCGCATCCCGAGATCGCCGCCGGCCTGCTGGTGCTGTTCGAGCGCCGCTTCGATCCGGCGCTCGAGGCCGATCGCGATACCGAGGAGACGCGCGCCGCCGTCGCCGTCGAGCAAGCGCTCGATCGGGTGCAGGCGCTCGATGAAGACCGTATCCTGCGCAGCTATCTCCTGCTCATCCGCAAGAGTCTCCGCACCAACTACTTCCAGCGCCTGCCCTGGGGCGAGCCCAAGCCTTACCTCTCGGTGAAGCTCGCCAGCCACGAGATCGAGCTGCTGCCGCTGCCGCGCCCGCTTTACGAGATCTATGTGCTCAGCCCGCGCGTCGAGGGCGTGCATCTGCGCGCCGGCCGGGTAGCGCGCGGCGGCATCCGCTGGTCCGATCGCAAGGAGGATTTCCGCACCGAGATCCTCGGCCTGATGAAGGCGCAAGTGGTGAAGAACGCCGTCATCGTGCCGACCGGCTCAAAGGGCGGCTTTGTCGTGAAGCGCGCCGGCCTCACGCGCGAGGCATGGCAGACCGAAGGCATCGAGTGCTACAAGACGCTGCTGCGCGGGCTGCTCGACCTCACCGACAACATCGTCGGCGATGCGATCGTGCCGCCGGCCGCGGTGGTACGCCATGACGGCGACGATCCCTATCTCGTCGTCGCCGCCGACAAGGGTACGGCAACCTTCTCCGACATCGCCAACGAAGTTTCCGCCGAATACGGCTTCTGGCTCGGCGATGCCTTCGCCTCGGGCGGCTCCGAGGGCTACGACCACAAGAAGCTCGGCATCACCGCGCGCGGCGCCTGGGAGACGGTGAAGCGCAACTTCCGCGAGCGCGGCGTCGACATTCAGAGCACCGATTTCACCGTCGCCGGCGTCGGCGACATGTCCGGCGACGTCTTCGGCAACGGCATGCTGCGCTCGGAGCATATCAAGCTCGTCGCCGCCTTCGATCACCGCCACATCTTCCTCGATCCCGATCCCGATCCGGCGCGCAGCTTCGCCGAGCGCAAGCGGCTCTACGATCTGCCGCGCTCGAGCTGGGCCGATTACGATCGCAAGCTGATTTCGGCCGGCGGCGGTGTTTTCGAGCGCAACCTCAAATCGATCGAGCTCAGCGAGCCGGTGCGCCGGCGCCTTGCCGTCGCCGACAAGGCGCTGACGCCGGCGGAGCTGATCCAGGCGATCCTGCGCGCCCCCGTCGACCTGTTGTGGTTTGGCGGGATCGGCACTTATGTCAAAGCGAAAGCCGAACGTCACGCCGATGTCGGCGACCGCGCCAATGACGGGCTCCGCGTCGATGCTGATACGCTCCGCGCGCCGGTGATCGGCGAAGGCGCCAACCTCGCGTTGACCCAGCGCGGGCGCATTGCCTTCGCCTTGAAGGGCGGCCGCGTCGACACCGATGCCATCGACAACTCGGCCGGCGTCGATACCAGCGACCATGAGGTCAATATCAAGATCGTGCTGGACGCGGTGGTGCGCGCCGGCGATCTCACGGTGAAGCAGCGCAACACATTGCTGCACGGGACCGCCGATGCCGTCGCCGATCTGGTCCTCGCCGACAACTACCTGCAGGGGTTGACGCTCACCTTGGCCGAGGCCCAGCACGCCGAGCGGATCGATCAACAGCTTCGCGTCATGCGCGCGCTGGAGCGGTCGGGCGAGCTCGATCGCGCCGTCGAGTTCCTGCCCAGCGACGAGGAGCTCACCGCGCGCGCCGCCTCGGGCCATGGCTTGACGCGTCCCGAGCTCGCCGTGCTCATGGCTTATGTCAAGACCTCGCTGGCGCATGAGCTCGCGCATTCGGACCTCCCCGCCGATCCGCAGCTCGAGCGCGATCTTCTGGCCTATTTCCCGTCGGTTCTGGTCGAACGCTTCCGCGCCGCGATCGCGGCGCACCGGCTGCGCAACGAGATCATCGCCACGGTCGCGGCCAACGATCTCGTCAACCATGCCGGCATCACCTTCCTCGCCGAGATGCGCGAGCGCACCGGCCGGGCTCCCGGCGACATCACGCGCGCCTACATGATCGTGAAGCAGGTCTTCGATCTCGAAACCCTGTGGCGCGCCGTGAGCCGGCTCGACAACGTGGTGAGCGCGCAGACTCAGACCGAGATGCTGCTGGCCGGCAGTCGGCTCATGGAGCGCGCCACCGCCTGGTTCCTGCGCGGCGGCGGCCCGCTCGACATCGAGGCGCAGGCCGATACCTTCCGCCCCGGCATCGACTCGCTGGCCGACCACATCTCCGAGATCCTGCCGCCGCCGCAGCGCGCCGAGCTGGCGCGCCGCGCCGAGGCGCTGATCGAGCGCGGCGTGCCCTCGGAGGCGGCGCTGATGGCGGCGCGGCTCGACTTCCTCGTCTCCGCCGTCGACATCGTGCGGCTCGGCCTTGGCAGCGGCATGGGCATCGTCGATGTCGGCCGCGGTTTCTATGCCGTCGGCGCCCGCTTCCGTCTCGACGCGATGCGCATGGCGGCGCGGCGGCTGAAGCCCCAGACCGCGTGGCAGAAGGTGGCGATCGATGCGCTGCAAGAGGATTTCTACGCGCATCAGGCCGAGTTCACCGCCAAAGCGATCGCCGAGGGCCGCAATTTCGGCCCCTGGCTCGAGGCCAATATCGACACGCTCGCCGGCGTCGAGCCCTTGCTGCGCGAGATCGAGGCGACGCCCACGCCCGATGTCGCCATGCTCATCGTCGCCAACCGCGCCCTCAAAGGCACGCTCGCGCGCTAGGCGGGCGGCGCCCCGAGCCGGCCGCAGGGCGCACCGGCCGAATTGCAGCTTGCCGCCGTCTCGCTATATCCTTCTGAGCAACAGAGGGAGAGGCGCATGCCGCGGGACCAGGCTGGAGGAAGCGGGCGCAGGCCGTCGCGCAATGTGTTGGGCGAGCGGCTCGAGAGCTGCTCGGACAAGCCCGTGACGGGCTTCTTCCGCAATGGCTGTTGCGACACCTCGGCCGAGGATCGCGGCAGCCATACGGTGTGCGCGGTGATGACCGCCGAGTTTCTCGCCTTCTCCAAGGCGCGCGGCAATGATCTCTCGACAGCGGTGCCGGAATTCGGCTTTCCCGGCCTCAAGCCCGGCGATCGCTGGTGCCTCTGCGCGCCGCGCTGGCAGGAGGCGCTGGAGGCGGGGCAGGCGCCGCGGGTCGCGCTCCGCGCGACGCACGAAGGCGCGCTCGACTATTGTGCGCTCGACGATTTGAAGCGCCACGCCGTCGATCTGGTGTGACGGCGATGCAGCTTCCGCTCACCGGCGGCTGCCAATGCGGCGCTGTCCGCTATGCGATCGACGCCGCGCCCGTCACCGTCTATGCCTGCCATTGCCGCGACTGCCAGCGCCAGACCGGCGCCGCCTTCGCGCTCTCCATGGTCGTCTCGCGCGCTGCGATCCGCATCACCCACGGCGCCGCGCAGGAGTGGCTCCGTCCGGGCGCGGTGACGTCGAGCGGCACGCCGACGCTGTGCCTGCTCTGCGGCATCTGCGGTGCGCGCCTCTATCACTTGCCCGCGCGCAACCAGCAGGTGGCGGTGGTGAAGCCGGGAACCTTGGACGACACCTCCTGGCTGACGGCGGTCGGCCATATCTGGACCGCCAGCGCTCAGCCCTGGGTCGAGATCCCGGCGGCGACGGTGAATTTTCCCGGCCAGCCGCCGGATTTTGCCGCCCTGGCGGCAGCATGGCAGGCGCGGGGGGAGCCGGCGGCCGCCTCCTGACGGCCGCCGGCCCGTACCCTCGCCGCGGCTTCAGTCGCTCACGGCGTCCTCGACATCGGCGATGAGCTCCGCCTGCGACATCCAGACGAGATAGAGCTCGATCGGCTCGGCGAGGCCGCGCTGCAGCACCCGGAAGCAACGCTCGACTCGCGGAAAGCCGTAGCGCAGCATCGGCAGGTTCTTGCGCACCAGCGGCAGCGCCACGAAGCCGAAATGGAAATCGACGGCGTAGCGTGCCAGGAACATGCTGCGCGCCAGCAGCGGCAGATAGGAGGAGAGGCCGCGATTGCGCCAGCGCGGATGCGTCCAGAGCCGGCCCGTCATCGACACCGTGCCGGCGATGCTGCGCGGCGTCTCGGACAGCATCTCGACCGGCTCGTCCGCATGCGGCACGGTCGGGTCGTTGTCGTACCACACCGCCAGGCTCTCGATCATCGGATAGAGGCTGGTCAGGTGGAACAGCTTCCCGGCGATGCACGAGACGAGGCGATCATCGCCCTCCACCACCTTGAGCCAGAACGAGCGCTCCGGGCTCATATCGTTGCAGCGCGGATCGAAGGCCGGGTTGACGCCGCCGCGATAATCCTCCATCAGCGGCGTCGCCGCAGCGAAGGCCGCGAAGTCGTGCTCGATACTGATGCGAAGGCCGAGCTGCTCGATTTTTTCGACCAGTCGATCGATGAACCAGGAGTAATGCTGCCGCGGCTCGAGCGCGATCTCCCAGCCGAAGCGCGACGGGACCGGGCGAGGCAGTCGCTCGGCCGCTTCGCTTTCGGCGCGAAGCAGGGTGCGGGCAAAGTGACGCGTCATAAATAGTGTCATGAGCATATCCTCTATCTATAGGTGTGAGTGCGCGACGGTTAGTCGTTGCGCACACGAAACTATCGGCCCTGAACGGAGAATTTCGCGAGTACCGAGCGTCTACAGGAGCTAGTACCTCGCGAGCGAGAGATTGATTTGATGGGGTACGCCGAAAAAGGGTATTGTCGTTCGACGTCGTTTCACCGAAAGGGGGTTGCCATGAACGTACTCAGGGCCGGGGACCGCGACTCCACCGGCACGCCGGAGGGCACCCGGCGCCGGCGCACGGCGAAGCTCGATGGGCCGCATCCCATCGACGTCCATGTCGGGGCGCGGATCCGCCACCGCCGCGCTGTCGTCGGGCTCAATCAGACCGAACTCGCGCTCAAGGTCGGCGTCACCTTCCAGTCGATCCAGAAATACGAGCGCGGCACGAACCGCGTCAGCGCCAGCCGGCTGCAGGAGATCGCCCATGTCCTGGGTGTCCCCGTCAGCCATTTCTTCGAGGGCCTCGATAGCGGCGTGGCCGCCCCCGCCGCCATGACCGCGACCGACGCGCTCACCTCGCAGGAGATCCGCGACCTCAACAACGCCTATGCCGCCATTTCCGACAAGGCCTTGCGCCAGGCGGTGCTGCATCTCCTGCGGAGTGTCGCCGAAGCGCCGGGAAGCGCCGCCGCGCTGCTGCCGACCGCGCGGTGAGGGCAGGTAACGATGATGGCGGCCGTCGCGACCGAAGGGCCGGAGCGTTGCCGGAACCTGCTCTGCCTCGCCGCTTTCGAGATCGCCTCCGGATTCTTTGGCACGGCGCGTGAGCATATCGTCAATGCCGCCCATTGCAGCGCCACCGGCCGCTGCGCATCGCCGCGCCTCTGCGGCGCCGCGGAAGCGCCGGCGGCCGCCGAGCCCGCGGTGGTGAGCCTGCCGGCGCCGCGGCTCTGCGCTGCGCCGGCGCCGAAAAGCGGCGCCGCCGAAATCTTGGCGCTGACGCCCCCGACAGCGCATGCGGCGGACTCGGCCGGAAACCGGGTCGAGCGCCGGCCGCTGTCGCTCGGGCGGCTGCAATCCAGCCGGAGATTGTCGCTGCTGCTGGAATATTGGCGCGAGCTCTGGATGCAGTCGCATGGCGCGATGATCGATTTCGACCCGGTGCGCCTGGTGCAGATCTCGGCGCTGGGCTGGGTCCATCTCATCGATGTCAGTGCCGCCGACCCCGCCCGCTTCTCGGTGCCGATCCGCGGCTGGCGCGTGCCCAACGCCGCGATCGGCGAGAGCCGCGAGGGCATGCAGCTCAGCGCGCATCCGGTCCGCATTCTCGCCGAGGGCGTGATGGCCGATTACGCCGCGGCACGCGACAACGAGATGCCGCTCTACCACGCCATCCATTCGCAGCTCCGCGGCCACCGCTACACCTATCGCCGCCTCATCCTGCCGCTGTCGAGCGACGGCAAGCGCACCGACCGGCTGCTGGTGGCGACGGATTTCGGGTAAGGAGTTGTCAGTTATCGGTTGTCAGTGCTCAGGAGTTCTCCGCCGGCGGTCAGCCGCCATCGGGGCGCTGCTGCTGCTTGGTGCCGCGGGCCCGACGTTCAGCGCTGCGGAATGGGACGTGCTGGAGCGCGAGACGCCGCGTTTCGATGCCGCCTCGGGCTCGGCCGCGGGCCGCGCCGCCGCTTGCGGGGAGGACCACGCGGGCGCCGCGCAGCGGCAATTCTACGATTTCATCCTGCGCTATCTCGGCGCCGATTCCGCGGCCAAGCAGCTCGAGCGCTTCGAGCTCGCCCGGGCGGCAGCGCAGCGCCTGCCCTGCGACCGCTACTTGCTGCAACGCGATAGGGTGCGGGCGCAGCAGGCGCGGGACCGGATCGAGCCCGTCCTGCGCGACCATGGCTTTTGAGCGCCGCAGCCCTGCGCGCGTGGAACTTGCCTCGGGGCGGGGTGCGGGCGGAAGCTAAGGTCCGGCAAGCCAGGGAGAAGGGATCATGGAGATTGTTCCGCTGGCCGAGGGCTTCGGCGCCGAACTGCGCGGTGTCGGGCTCCTCGACGTCGGTTCGAGCGATGCGGCCTATCGTCAGGTCCGCGCCGCCTTCGAGGCGCATTCGCTGCTGCTCTTCCGCGAGCAGCAGGTGAGCGACGATGTGCAAGCCGCCTTCTCGCGCGCCTTCGGCCCGCTCGAGCTGGTGAAAGTCGGCTCGATCGGCCACGGCACCTTCTACAGCCGGCTCAACAATCTCGATGCCGAAGGCAAGCTCGTGCCGGAGAATCATCGCCAGATCTGGCGCGCCCGCGCCAACCAGCTCTGGCACACCGACAGCTCCTTCAAGCGGACGCCGGCGCTCGCGTCGGTGCTGTCGGCGCGCAACCTGCCCGGCGCCGGCGGCGAGACCGAGTTCACCTCGACGCGGCTCGCCTGGGAGCGGCTTCCGGCCGAGCGGCAGGAGCGGCTGCGCGATGCCGTCGTGACGCATTCCTACGCCAATTCGCGCGACCAGATCCATCCCGAGCTGATGACGGCGGACGAGCGCGCCGCGCTGCCGCCGGTGCGCTGGCGCATGAGCTGGCGCAACCCCGTCAATGGCCGGCGCGCGCTCTATGTCGCCTCTCACGCCTATGCCATCGACGGCATGGGCGACAACGAGGCGAAGGCGCTGCTGGCCGAGCTCATCGCCGTCGCCACCGCGCCCGGACGGACCTATCTCCATCGCTGGCGCCCGGGCGATGTCGTCATGTGGGACAACCGCGCCACCATGCATCGCGGCCGCCCCTGGCCGGTCGACCAGCTGCGCGTGATGGTCCGCACCACCATCCAAGCCCGCTCGGAAGACGGACTTGAGGAGATGAGACCGGCGGCATAACCCCTCTCCCCCTGCGGGAGAGGGCGAGGCCCACGCGAAGCGTGGAAGGGTGACGGGGGGACAGTTCCACATGACCGACGATCTTTGCTTCCTCTCCGCCGCCGAGCTGCGCGCCCGCTTCGCCCGCCGCGCGCTCTCGCCGGTCGAGGTGACGCGCGCCCTGCTGGCACGCATCGATCGCCTGCAACCCGTGCTCAACTGCTTCATCACCCTCTGCGCGGAAGCGGCGCTCGACGAGAGCCGCCGCGCGGAAGAAGCGATGATGCGCGGCGACACAAAGGGCCTGCTGCACGGCATTCCCTATACGGCGAAGGATCTGGTGAATACCCGTGGCGTGCGCACCACCTTCGGCTCGCTCCTCTTTCGCGACAACGTGCCCGACGAAGACGCCGTCGCCATCGCGCGGCTGCGCCGCGCGGGCGCCATTCTCCTGGGCAAGACGACGACGCCCGAATTCGGCACCAAGTGCCTCACCGACGCGCCGCTCTTCGGCCGCACCCGCAACGCCTGGAGCGCGGCACACACCAGCGGCGGCTCGAGCGGCGGCGCCGCGGTCGCCGTCGCCGCCGGGCTTGCGCCGCTTGCCGTCGCGACCGATGGCGGCGGCTCGACGCGCATTCCCGCTTCGTGCAACGGCGTTGCCGGGCTGAAGCAGAGCAACGGGGTCATTCCGCACAGCCAGGCCCAGGACGCTTTCGGCAACTACACCTATGTGACGCCGACGACGCGCACGGTGATGGACACGGCGCTGATGCTGCAGGCGATGGCCGGT
>Ga0335073_10014454_pt1 | contig 11059 bp, 10 predicted proteins | sample Lox_Sample_22_FD_207093 | JGI IMG/M metagenome (GOLD analysis project Ga0335073, IMG submission 207093) | Soil microbial communities from Loxahatchee National Wildlife Refuge, Florida, United States - Lox_Sample_2.2 | ecosystem: Environmental > Terrestrial > Soil > Wetlands | place: USA... | reverse complement strand
TCCGAGCCGTTCTTCTCGACCAAGCCCGCAGGCAAGGGCTCAGGTTTGGGGCTTTCCATGGTTCATGGGCTCATGCTCCAATCTGGAGGAGCAATGCATATTGCGAGTCGGCCAAACGAGGGAACTTCGGTTTCACTTTGGCTTCCGGTGGCGCAAGCCCCGGTATTGGCGCACGAGGCTCTTGACGCGCCGGATCGATTCGTGAGCGCGACGCGCCGCGTTCTGCTGGTGGACGACGACCCGCTGGTGCTCGCAGCGACGGTGGACATGTTGCGCGAACTTGGACACGAAACGATCGAAACGACTTCAGCAAAAAAGGCGCTTGAGGTCCTGAGGGCGGGAGAACGGCCGGACCTCGCAATCCTTGACTACGCGATGCCCGAAATGTCGGGCTCGGCCTTGGCGGATTTGATCCATCTGATCTATCCCGGGTTGCCGCTGCTTTTGGCGACCGGCTACTCGGAGCGGGAAAAGGCTGGGGAAAGCTTGCCACGGCTCAATAAGCCTTATACTCTGACGGAATTGGATCGCCAGATCGGGTTGCTTGTCCCGACCAAGGCGGGAATTGAATAGACAATTTAAGATCGATGACGACCCAAGTTGATTATTGGTAATTCCTCCTGTCTATGTTGCGCTTCTACAAGCAACTTACGGTATATCAATCTGTCATATGGTATTTTCGCCTCCCTCAACTGCGCCAAATCTCCATCCACACGACGTCGAGAGCGAAAAGGGCTCGCGCGCGCTAGCAAGGCGTTGATCCTGTAATGGTAGCGGGACCCGGACTCGAACCGGGGACCTACGGATTATGATTCCGCCGCTCTAACCAGCTGAGCTATCCCGCCGACGTCGATTGCAGAAGGGCCGAGGCCCGCGAGGCGAGCACGCCGTATAGAGATGGGCGGTCAAACGTGTCAAGGCGCGGCGCTTTTGTGGACGCGGCCCATAGCCCGTCGAAAGACGGGCGTCCTCCCGACGCCCTTTGAAACGCCTCCATCCGGGGTCCTCGACCCCGGCTACAGCTCCGGCGGCTCCGGGAAGATGCGGGTGACATGGCCCATCTTGCGGTCGGGGCGGATTTCGAGCTTGCCGTAGAGATGGAGCGAAAGGTTCGGCTCAGCGAGGATGTCGCGCCAGTCCTCGGCGTCCTCGCCGATCAGATTGTGCATCTCCGCCCGGCCGCGCCGTCTCGGGACGCCGAGCGGCCAGCCGGCGATGGCGCGGATATGCTGCTCGAACTGCGAGGTCTCGGCGCCCTCGATAGTCCAGTGGCCGGAATTGTGGACCCTCGGCGCGATCTCGTTGACGACGAGCCCCTCATGGCCCTGCCGGTCGCGGACGACGAACAGCTCGACCGCGAGCACGCCGACATAGTCGAGCGCCTCGAGCACGACGCCGGCGATGCGCTTGGCCTCCGCCGCCGTCTCGTGACTGACCCGCGCAGGGGCGCGGGTGCGGGCGAGGATGTGGCGCTCGTGCTCGTTCTCGCAGAGGTCGAAGGCGACGATCTCGCCCTCGAGGCTGCGCGCGGCGACGACCGAGACCTCGCGCTCGAAGGCGACGAAGCCCTCGAGGATCATCGGCGCCGGCCCGAGCGTGCGGTGAACCGCGGCGACATTCGAGCCCTCGCGGATCAGCGACTGGCCCTTGCCGTCATAGCCGAACCGCCGCGTCTTGAGGATCGCCGGGCGGCCGAGCTCGGCGACCGCGCGCACCAGCGCGCCTGCATCCTCGACCTTGACGAAAGGCGCGGTCCTGAGGCCGAGATCGCGCAGGAACGTCTTCTCGACGAGCCGGTCCTGGGTCTGCGCCAGCGCACGCACGCCAGGCCGGACGGCCACGCGCCTGGCGAGGAACTCGACCGTCGCCGTCGGCACGTTCTCGAACTCGAAGGTCACGACGTCGACCGCCTCGGCGAAGCGGGCGAGCGCCGCCTCGTCCTCGAAAGGGGCGACGGTGCGCGCCGCCGCGGCGTCGTAAGCCGGCGCCGCCGCCTCGGGGGCGAAGATATGGGTGCGCAGGCCGAGTTTCAGCGCGGCGACCGCGAGCATCCGGCCGAGCTGCCCGGCGCCGAGGATGCCGACGGTCGCGCCGGGGCTGAGAATCATTCCTTCGCCGCCTCGGAATTGGGGCGATCGTCCTGCGGGCGCTCGGGGACCTCGGCCGTGCGCTGAGCCCGCCACGCGTCGAGCCTCGCCGCGAGCTTGTCGTCGGCGAGCGCCAGCACCGCCGAGGCGATCAGCGCGGCGTTAACCGCGCCGGCTTCGCCGATCGCCAGCGCGCCGACCGGAACGCCGGCCGGCATCTGGACGATCGAGAGCAGGCTGTCTTGACCCGAGAGCGCTTTCGAAGGGACCGGGACGCCGAACACCGGCAGCGCGGTGAAGGCCGCCGTCATGCCAGGCAAGTGCGCCGCGCCGCCCGCCCCGGCGATGATGACTTTGAAGCCCGCCGCTTTCGCTCCCTTGGCGAAAGCCGCCATCCGATCGGGGGTGCGGTGGGCCGAGACGATTCTCGCTTCATAGCCGACGCCGAGAGCTTCGAGCGTCTCGGCGGCGCGGCGCATCACCGCCCAGTCCGACTGGCTGCCCATGATGATGGCGACGGGCTTCGGCGCGCCGCTCACAGGCGCCCGCCGAGGCCCGAATCGACGCGATTCATGGGCGTTGCGCTTAAAGGAAGGCCGATGGGGGCGCAAGCGCGGGCGCGCGGCGCCCATCGGGCTACGCCGACTGTCTCGCTCGGCTCAAGCGCGGCATGAATGCGAACACGCCGCTCGGCTGCATGGCGCAGCTTCCGCCTTCCGAAACGGCGTAGCGCGCCAATTCCGTCAGGCGCGAGATTGGCAGCGAGGCCCGCCAGGGATCGCCGACGAGCGCGCGAATTCCGCGGTTCGAGCATCGCTCGAGGAAGGCGGCGACTCGCTCCGAGAGGTCGGACGCGTAGAAAAGGTCGCCGACGAGAATCACGTCGACCTCGGGCGCTGCATTCCCGGTGATGTCGCCGTGGAGGATAGAAATCGACGCGCCGTTGAGCTCCATGTTGAGCTTGAGGGCGGCGACGGCGTAGCGATCGATCTCCGCCGCGACGACTTCGCGAGCGCCGGCCTTCGCCGCCGCAATCCCGACCAGACCCGACCCCGCGCCTAGGTCGAGGACGCGCCGGCCGGCGACCACGCTCGGATTGTCGAGCACATATCGCGCGAGCGCGAGGCCGCCCGCCCAATAATGCGCCCAGTAAGGCGGCCGAAATCCATCTTCGTCCCTCCGTGCGAGGCGCGACAGTCCGCTCGTGGGAGACGCCTTGTGCAGCCGGATCTCGGGAATGCCGGGGACGGCCGCGACCGGCAGGTTGGCGCGAATGAAGAGAGTCGGATCAAATCGGCTCATCCGGCAATTATAGGCAAAGCTTCGGTTTGAGCGACTGCGCCTGCCGGACCGCCGCCTTGGCGATCGCCCGCTCGCGCGTTAGGCGTTTGCCGGGCGCGGACTACGCTATTGCGCCCCTGCGGAGGCGAACACGTGGAAACCGGATCAGAGGCCACCGCCCGGGACGCCGCCGGGCCGTCGCCCGCTGGCGCCAAAGTGCCAGCGACGCTGCACGATCCCGGCGCGCTCAGCTTCTGGTTCGCTATCGTCCTCACCGGGCTCGCGGCCGGACTCGGCGCGGCGCTTCTCACCGCCCTGCTCAAGGAGGTGCAGCTCATCTCCTGGGGGACCGGCGATCCCGGGCAGCTCGGGGACGCCGCGCGGCGGGCCACCGCGTTCCGCCATATCGCTCTCCTGCTCGGCGCTGGCCTCATAACCGGGGCGGGGCAATGGCTCCTGACCCGGCTGGCGAGCGCCAACAGCATCGAAACTACCGCCGCCATCTGGTTCCATGCCGGACGACTGCCGACCTTCAGAACGCTCGGCAGCGCCGTCTTGTCCATCGTCATTGTCGGCATGGGCGCGCCGCTCGGTCGCGAAGGCGGGCCGAAGGAGGCCGGCGCGGTGTTCGGCAACCTCGCCTCGAGCCTGCAAAGGCTCTCCGACGACCAACGCCGGCTCTTGGTCGCGATCGGCGCCGGCGCGGGCATGGCCGCCGTCTACAGCGTGCCCCTCGGCGGCGCCCTGTTCGCGCTCGAGGTGCTGCGCGGAATGCTGTCGCTGAGGCTCGTCCTGCCGGCGCTCGCCGCGACGACGATCGCCACCGAGACCGCGACCTTCGTCATTCCCAACACCCCGATCTACCCGGCGCCGGCCTACGCGATCACGCCCGGGGTATTTCTCTTCGCGCTCCTCGCCTCGCCGTTGATCGGCCTGTGGTCGGTCGCCTTCGTCCGCGCCATCTCCTGGGCCGATGGCGTTCGTCCGTCCGGCTGGCGCCGCCTTGTCGCCCCGCCCGCGGTTTTCCTAGCCGTCGGCGCCGCCTCGATCCCATTTCCGGAGCTGCTGGGCAATGGGCAGGATGTCGTCCAGCAGCTGATCCGGGAGCCGCTGTCGCCGCTGATGCTGCTCATCTTGCTGCCTGTGCGTCCGCTCGCCACGGTGGCGGCGTTCGGCAGCGGCGCGCCGGGCGGCCTGTTCACGCCCTCCCTGACTGCCGGCGCGCTCATGGGCTCGGCGCTCGGCGCGCTTTGGCTCTGGATTCTTCCCGGCGGCGACATCGGCGTTTTCGCGCTCCTCGGCGCCGGAGCGCTGGTCGCGGCGACGACGCAGGGCCCGATCTCCACCCTCGTCATGATGATGGAATTGACCGGCCACGCGCGCGAGTTCGCCCTGCCGATGCTGACCGCGATCGTCGTCGCCACCGCCACCGCTCGCCTGATCGAGCGGCGCTCGATCTACGAGGCGCGGCTCACCGACGAGCAGGTGGAGGCGCGGCTCAGGGTGCGCGAGCAGAGCTTCTGAACGCCCTCGCTCGGCTTGAGCGCGGGACAACGTCTCATCGCGCCGGCGCCGGCTCGCCGGCCTCGTCGCGCTGCTTCAGATATTGCCGAACGTCGTTCATCGAATCGCTGAGAAGCTCGGTCATGCGGATCCTGGCAAGCTCAGGCGAGCTGTCGCGGATGGCCTCGAAGATGCCGCGGTGCTGATGCAGCCGGTCGTCCTGGATTTTCGAGGCGCCCTCCCAGCTCAGTTCGAACGTGCATTCGAGCGAGGTGCGGATGAGGCCGCCGAGCGCGGTGAGAAAGTGATTGCCAGTCGCCTCTAGGATCCCCATGTGGAAGTCGAGATCCGCGCCGATCAGATCGCCCGCGCCGTCCTTGAATTGCTCCATGCGCCGATAGGCGTCGGCGATCCTCTCGATGGTCGCGCGCGAGCGCGCCGTGGCTGCGAGCGCCGCCGCGGCGGGCTCCACCATCTGTCTCAGCACAAACAATTCGGCGACGAAGCTCTCGGTCGGCGTTGTCTGCAGGTGCCAGGAGAGCACCTCCGGATCGAGCATGTTCCAGTCGGCCTTGGCCCTGACGCGGGTGCCGATCTTCGGCCGCGCGACGATCATCGCCTTGGCGGCCAGCACGCTGTAAGCCTCCCTGAGCGCGGTGCGGCTCACCGAAAAGCGCGCGCACATGTCGGCCGCATTGGGCAGAAGCGATCCGGGCGGGTAGACGCCCCCGACGATTTCGCGCCCAAGCCGGCCGGCAAGCGCGGTGTGGATGTTGCGCTCGAACCTCTGGGCGGCGCGGTCGCGCCGGTCGGCGCGCTCGGCCGCCGATCGCTGCAGGCTGGCGCGCAGGCGCTGGGGCGCGGCGCCCGCGTGCTTCAATACCCGCGCCATGGACCACGAGCCAATCTCAAGCGGCGCCCCTCAGCTTGAACGACGAGAGCAGCGACCGCTGCATGACGATGAACAGGAACAGCAGGACGCCGCCGCTGATCATGATCCATGCGCCGTTCAGCGAACCGTTGAAATTGATCAGCGTGGCGATCAGCCCGAGGATCATGCCGCCGAACAGCGTGCCCGCGACCATGCCGACGCCGCCGGTCAAGACCGTGCCGCCAAGCACCACCGAGGCGATGGCGGTGAGCTCGTTTCCGGTGCCGGCCAATGGATAGCCGGACGACGTATAGAGAGCGTAGATCACGCCGCCGAGAGCGCTGTAGAATCCTCCCAGAGCATAGATGGCGACCGTCGTGCGCCGCATCGGCACGCCCATCAGCGCCGCCGACGTCCGATCGCCGCCGATCGCGTAGATGTTGGCGCCGAAGCGGGTGAAATGGGCGATGACGATCGCCGCGGTCAGCGCGACGAGCATGACGATCGCTGAGCTCCTCAGCTCGCCGTCGCCGGGCAGCGGAATGCTCAAGCCCGCGAACCAGGCGACGAACGGGTGCTGGATCGGCACCGAATCCAGGTTGATCATGAAGCAGCTGCCGCGCAGCAGGAACAGCCCCGCCAGCGTGACGATGAACGGCTGAATGTCGCAAAAGTCGATGATGAGGCCCTGCAGGGCGCCGAAGCCGAGGCCGAAAGCCAGCATCAGCGCCCCCGACGCCAGCGGATGCCAGCCGTGCGGATCGAGATTGGCCATCACGACGCCGACGAAGCCGATCATCGACCCGATCGAAAGGTCGATGCCGCCGCTGAGAATGACAAAGGTCGTTCCGATCGCGGCGGTGATGATGAAGGCGTTGTCGGCCAGGATGTCGCCGAGCACGAGCGTCGACAGGAAGTTGTTGTAAAGGAGGCCGCCGGTGATGAACAGCGCCGAGAACACGGCGATGGTGGCGATGAGCGGCAGGTACTTCTCGTTCATCGCTTTCTCGCCCCGAAGCCTCTGGACAGAGCCGCGCGAAGGTTGGCCGACTGAAGCAGCAGGACGACGACGACGACGAACGCCTTGACGACCAGATTGTACTCGGGCGGCAGGCCGCTGGTGAGAATCGAGGTGGTCAGCGTCTGAATGACGAGCGCGCCAAGAACCGTCATGCCGAGATAGATGCGGCCGCCGGCCAGCGAGCCGCCGCCGATAACCACGGCGAGTATGGCGTCGAGCTCGATGTAAAGGCCGATGCTCACGGGATCGGACGTATGGGTGTCGGCCGCGAGAATGACGCCTGCCCAGGCGGCGCAGAATCCGCAGATGAGATAGGCCGCGTATTTGATCAGGCGGGCGTTGATTCCGGCCAAATCCGCCGCGGCCGAGTTGCCGCCGACGGATTCGAGAAAAAGGCCGAGCGCGGTGCGGCGGATGAGCAGCCACAGCGCGCCGAAGATCGCCGCGCCGAGAATGAGCCGGGTCGGAACAAGGCCGATATGGCCGACGCTCAAGCCCTGCAGCAGGGGGCTGGTGAAGCTCGGATTGGTCCCGCCGTAAAGCAGGTTGATCATGAGGCCAATGCCGCGCCCGCTGACCATCAGGATCAAGGTGGCGATGATCGGCTGGATGTCGAGCACGGCGACTAGGAACCCGTTCCACAACCCGCACAGGACGCCCACCCCAAGCGCGAACAGGAGAACGACGAAGTGCGGATCGCCGTCGTGAATCCGCCAGGTGATGACCGCGCCGACAATCGCGATGACCGAGCCGACCGAAAGATCGATGCCCTTCGTCCCGATCACCACCGCCATCCCCAAGGCCACGACCGCGGTCGGCGTGGCCCGGTAGAGGATGTCGATGAGATTGCCGAACAGCCGTCCGTCGACAATGCGGATATTGAAGAACCCGGGCGAAATCACGCCGTCGACCGCAAGGATCAGCGCCAGCGCCAGGAGCGGCCAAATCGCCCGATGGCCGGCAAGCGCGCGCAGGCCGCTCAGGCGCGGCGGAAGCGCGGCGGCCGCCGTCCCGGGGCTGGCGCGCGGACGAAGCGCGGTGGTCTTCGTCTCGACGTTCGAGCCCGGAGTCACGACCTTGCGCCTGCGATCGTGCGGATGATGGTTTCGCGGGTGATGTCGCCCGAGCCGATCTCGCCGATCATCCGCCGGTCCCGCAACACCGAGATCCGGTCGCTGACGGCGATGAGTTCGTCCAGTTCGGAAGAGGCGACCAGCAACGCGAGGCCCTCGGCGCAGAGCTTGCGGATCAGGGCGACGATTTCGGCGTGGGCGCCGACGTCGATCCCGCGCGTCGGCTCATCGAGAATGAGAATGCTCGGTCCGGACACAAGCGATCGCGCCAGGACGACCTTCTGCTGGTTGCCGCCCGACAATTGGCCGACCGGCTTGTCCGCGTCCGGCGTCGCGATGCCGAGAGCCTCGATCATCTCCTGCGCCAGCCGCTCCTGCTCGCTGAAGGAGAGGCGGCTCAGCCAGCCGCGCTTGGTCTGCAGCCCCAGGACGATGTTCTCGCGGACGGTGAGCTCGCCGAAAATGCCCTCCGCCTTGCGGTCTTCCGGGCAGAACGCCATCCCATGACGCAGCGACTGCCCAGGCGAGTGCGACCCGATCCGCTGGCCGCCGACTTCGACGCGTCCGGAATCGGCCTTGATGGCGCCGAAGACGAGCTTGGCGACTTCCGTCCGCCCCGACCCGAGGAGCCCGGCGAGCCCCACCACTTCGCCGGGCCTGAGCGAAAGATCGAACGGCGCCATAACGCGGCGCCGGCCAAGTCCCTCGGCCACGAGGATCGGCTGGCCCGCCGCGGCGCGATGGCGGGTTTCCACTCGCGCCTCGGTCTCCTCAAGCTCGCGTCCGAGCATCAGCGAAATCAGCTTGAGCCGCGGGAGCTCCGCGGTCGCGGCCTCGCCGACCAGGCGGCCGTTGCGGAGCACCGATATGCGGTCGGAGATCTTGTAGACCTGGTCGAGGAAGTGGGTGATGAAGACAATCGCGATGCCGCGGCGCTTCAGGTCGCGCAGGATTTCGAACAAAAGCTCGGTCTCGCCGGCGTCGAGACTCGCGGTCGGCTCGTCGAGCACGAGAACGCGCGTATCGTCCTCGAGCGCCCGGGCGATCGCCACCAGTTGCTGAATCGCGAGCGAAAACGAACCGAGCGGCCGTTCGACGTCAATGTCGATCTTGAGCGGCTTGAGCCGCTCGCGGGCGAGACTGCGCGCTGAACGCCAGGAGACGAGTCCGAACCGGCGCGGCTGGCGGCCGAGGGTCAAGTTCTTGGTCACCGACATGGTCGGGATCAGATTGACCTCCTGATAGACCGTGCCGACGCCGAGCGCGCGCGCCTCGCCCGGCGACCTGACGTCGACCGGACGGCCGTCGATCAGGATTTCGCCTTCGTCGCGGCTGACCGCTCCGGTCATGATCTTGATCAGGGTGGACTTGCCGGCCCCGTTCTCTCCCATCAGCGCATGAACTTCGCCGGAATGGACACGGAAATCCACATGATCCAGCGCCCGAACGCCGGGAAACGCCTTCGACACACCCAGCATTTCAATCCGCGCCGTCAATCTGTCCGCCACCCGCGCCGCCAAATCAGGATGATCAACGAATAGCCCCGGCCGCCGCGTTCGCACAAGCGGCCGAAGCTCGATTCAAAGCGGCGTCCCGCTCCCTGCGAGACGCCGCCCCGAAGTTCTGGTTTTTGCCGTTTGGCGTCAGCTGCCGGGCGTCGCCGCCGCGTGCAGGTCGGACGGGATGACCACCCACTTCGGCAGCTGCTCGCTCTTGTCCTTGAGGTAGCCGAGCACGACCGGGTAGATGTACTTGCCGATGGCGGAGCGCAGTTCGACCGAGGCGTTCGAATCGCCTGCCGCCAGCGCTTCCTTCATCGCCGGCACGTAATCGACCGACACCATCAGGAAGTCCTTGCCGGGCTTGAGGCCGGCTTCCTTCATCGCCTGGATGGCGCCGAGCTGCATGTTGTCGTTGTGCGCAAACACGCCGCAGATGCCCTTGAGGTTGTCGGTCGCCTTGATGAAGGCCTCCATCACCTGCTTGCCGCCGTCGGTGGTGAAGTTGCCGCTTTGTGTCTTGACGATCTTCATCTGCGGGAAGAGCGAGATAACGGACTCAAATCCCTTCTTGCGCTCGATCGCCGGGGCCGAGCCGGTCGTCCCCTGCAGCTCGACGATGTTGCAGTTGCCCTTGCTCGCCTGGGCGAGCCATGCGCCCGCAAGCTTCCCTTCGAGATTGAAGTCGGCGGAGATGCGGGTGACGAACAGCGACTTGTCGGCGACGTCGACGTCGCGGTCGGCGAGGAAGACCGGAATGCCGGCCTTCTTGGCCTCTTCGAGCACCTGATCCCAACCGGTGACCACGACCGGCGCGATGATGATTGCGTCGACCTTCTGGGCGATGAACGAACGAACCGCCTTCAGCTGCTCTTCTTCCTTGCCCTGGGCGTCGGCGAATTTGAGGTCGATCCCTTCCTTCTTCGCCTCTTCCTGCATGTCCTTGGAAAAGGCCGGGCGCCAGTCGCCCTCGTCGCCAACCTGCGAAAAGCCGATGGTGACAGCGAAGGCCGACGATCCGGCGACCATGAGGCCCAGGCCGACGGCGGCGCCGCCCAGCCACTTCATTAAGTGCATGAACTCCTCCCTTTGACGTTCCAGTCTGGATAATCCGATCGACTTCGGGATATCGGCGGCGAACCGCTTGTTGGTCCAGAAACGACGGACGCCGGCATTAGTAATACAATAAGAACAATTGTCAAACGGCCCCGCGCACTTTCTGATGGGTCCGCGCGATGGCGCAAAGGCTCCGGAAACCGGCCATTCCCCCAACGCGCCAGCCTGCGCCTCCCCGTAGGACTGCTCTTGCCGAAATTCATTGAACACGATGACGTGATGCACGTTTCGCCCTGAAAGATTGACAGCAATGCAGCTTTGACGGAGACTTTTCGCGCCGTATTGTTGCGTTCAGAAGGCGCCCGGCCGGAGGGGAAACAGCGAACGAAACTCAGAACCGGATCGATCGCCTCGTCGGTCGCGCGGGCGAGGGGGACGCGGATCCGGTTCAGCGCGTGAGATGCTTGGAGTGCCCTATGAAGGCAATGCTCTTGCGATTGGGGGCGGTGGCGCTCGGCCTTATTTTGATCTCGCTCGCTTCGCCGCCTGCTTACGCGGGGGTGATCTACTTCGGCGGCGCGCCAAATCAGGAAGGGCTGATCTACGCGCAATATCCGCCGTATGCGGTCCTAATGAGTTTCACCCTTGCGCCAGGTACGAATGTTGTG
>Ga0335073_10014453_pt1 | contig 11060 bp, 10 predicted proteins | sample Lox_Sample_22_FD_207093 | JGI IMG/M metagenome (GOLD analysis project Ga0335073, IMG submission 207093) | Soil microbial communities from Loxahatchee National Wildlife Refuge, Florida, United States - Lox_Sample_2.2 | ecosystem: Environmental > Terrestrial > Soil > Wetlands | place: USA... | reverse complement strand
GGTTGTAGTATGCCTGGCTCAGATCGTTGACGAAATTCAGAGTCCAGGGGCGGCAATAGCGCCGCGAAGGATCGAGCGACGGTTCAATCTTCAAGCTCTCGGTCGGAACGATCGCCAGCAGCGAACCGTCGGCTTTCAGCGCTTCCAGTTCCGTGTCATCCTGAATGCGGGGCAGGTCGAGCCGATCGATTTCGGCATTCTGAATCAGCAGCGACTCGTGCGATGGGCGGAACATCGGATTCCAAAGCAGCCACCGAAGATGCCTGCGATGCGTGCTCTGGCGCACGGAATGGCGCACGGCGAACGCAGGTGCCGACACCAGTCCAAACGCTAACATCATGAGTGCGAGGACAGCCGCGAATTGGAATCCAGCGTTGCGTTTCACGAAGTGGGATCTCGTAGTGCTGCAGGCTTTCTCGCCCGCTACCGTTGTTTCCCGCGAGTAAGCGGTAATTGTAAGCCAGGCTGTCAAGCAGCCCAACCAAAGACCGCCGCTCTACCGTTACTTGCGTACCCAAACAGCGCGAACACGCGCACGGTTACTGGTGATTACCAGCACCGGCGCCGGGCCTGCAATCACAGGTTTGACGGCACTTCAGAGGCCATTTTTGGGGCAGACGCAGGCGCCGTGCTATGTCCGCTTGCGGCCACAACTTGGCCGAAACCGAGCCCGATTACGATGAGAGCCGCACCAGCACGGTTGCGTCAAAGTGACAAAAATCAGCGCCGCAAAAGGTCACCCAGAGCCTGCGCCATGACCTGCCCGCCCACTTCTGAAATGGATTTCGTCAACGGAATATCCTTCGGGCAAACTTCCACGCAATTCTGCGCATAGCCGCATTCCTGAATGCCCCCATCGCCCATGAGCGCCGCCAGTCGTTCGCGCTGCAGCGCCTTGCCCGTGGGATGAGTATTAAATAATCGAACCTGCGCGATCGTCGCCGCGCCCACGAAGCCGGTCGACTCGTTGAACTGCGGGCAAGCCTCCATGCAGCAACAGCAGGAGATGCAGCGCGAGATGGGATAGGCGGCTTCCTGATCTTCGGCCGACATACGCGGTCCGGGGCCGAGATCGTAAGTGCCGTCAATCGGAACCCATGCTTTCACAGCCTTTAGATTTTCAAAAATCACCGCACGATCGACCGCCAGATCGCGCACGACGGGAAACTTCGAAAATGGTTCGAGGCGGATCGGTTGCTCCAGATTGTCGATCAGCGCCGAGCAAGCCATACGCGCGCGGCCGTTGATCAGCATGGCGCATGATCCGCAGACTTCTTCGAGGCAATTCGAATCGTAAGTGATGGGCGTGGTCGCCTTGCCGTCGCGCGTGACCGGATCGGCGGCAATATCCATCAGCGCCGAGATGACGTTCATGTTCGGCCGGTAGGGAAGTGAGAACTCCTCCCAGTAGGACTTCGAGGTGGGCGTCGGTTGACGCTTGATTTTTATGATGACGGATTTATCAGCCATTAGCAGTTAGCCTTTAGCACGAAACTCTTTGTCATCCTGAGCGCAGCGAAGAATCTATGCACTCTGCCGGCGCCGGCAACCTGCATAGATCCTTCGCGTTGCTCAGGATGACAACTCAAAGCGCTCTAGTACTTCCTCGGCCGCGGCGGAATCAGCGACGCGTCCACTGGCTCGAACTCAAACTTCGGCTCATCCGCATCCGGCGCGAAATAGGCCTTCGTGGTCTTCATCCAGTTTTTGTCGTCGCGGTCGGGGAAGTCCGGCTTGTAATGCGCACCACGCGATTCATCGCGCATGCGCGCTCCCTGTGCGATCACGCGCGACAACTGCAGCATGTTGTAAAGCTGCCGGGCGAAGACCACGGTCGTGTTCGCCCACAGCGTCTTGTCACTGAGGTTGATCTTGCGATAGCGCTCCAGGAACTCGACCAGCTTGATGTCGGTCTGCTGTAAATTTTTGTTGTAACGAATAACTGTGCAATCCTTGGTCATCAACTCGCCGAGTTCGCGCCACAGTTTCACCGGATTCTCGGTGCCCTCGTTCTTCATCAGCAGCGAATTGTTTTCTTCCTGCTTTTTCTTTTCGGCGTCGAAGTAGCCATTCCCGTCAGCCAGCGCCTGCAAGCCGCGCGCATAATTCACCGCATTCGGTCCAGCAATGCTTCCGCCGAAAATGCACGACACCAGCGAATTGGCGCCCAGCCGGTTCGCGCCGTGGTACTGGTACTCACACTCACCCGCCGCATAAATTCCCGGAATGTTCGTCGCCTGCTTGTAGTCGACCCACAGCCCGCCCATGGTGTAGTGCATGCCGGGAAAAATCTTCATCGGGGTATCGCGCGGATCGTCGCCGACAAACTTTTCGTAAATTTCGAGAATCCCTTCCAGCTTCTTGTCGAGAATCTTGCGGTCGATGTGCGTCAGGTCGAGATAGACCATCGGCTTGCCGTCAATGCCGAGGTTGTGCTCGTAGACAACTTTGAAGATCGCGCGAGTGGCCACGTCGCGCGGCACCAGATTGCCGTATTTCGGATACCACTCTTCCAGGAAGTACCAGCGTTCTTTTTCTGGGATCGCCTTCGGATCTCTCTTATCCCCCGGCGTCTTCGGCACCCAAACGCGCCCGCCCTCGCCGCGCGCGGATTCCGACATCAACCGGAGCTTGTCTTCGCCCGGAATGGAAGTCGGATGCACCTGAATGAACTCGCCGTTGGCGTAGTAGCAGCCTTGCTGATAAAGCGCGGACTGCGCTGAACCCGTGCAGACTACCGAATTCGTCGACTTCCCGAAGATCGCGCCAATCCCTCCGGTTGCAATGATGATGGCATCGGCAGGGAAGGTCCGCACTTCCATGGTGCGCAAGTCCATCGCGCAAATTCCGCGGCAGACTTTCTTCCCGTCGAGCACGGCCGACAAGAACTCCCAGTGTTCGTATTTTTTAACTTTGCCTTCCGACTCATAGCGCCGCACTTGCTCGTCGAGTGCATATAACAACTGTTGCCCCGTCGTAGCTCCAGCAAATGCCGTGCGGTTGTACAAAGTTCCGCCGAACCGGCGGAAATCGAGCAATCCCTCCGGCGTGCGATTAAACGGCACGCCCATGCGGTCGAGCAGATCTATGATCCCTGGCGCCGCCTCGCACATATCTTTGATCGGAGGCTGGTTCCCGAGAAAATCTCCGCCGTATACCGTGTCGTCAAAATGTTTCCAGGTCGAATCGCCCTCGCCCTTGAGATTCTTCGCGGCATTGATGCCACCCTGCGCGCACACCGAGTGCGACCGCTTCACCGGCACAATCGAGAACAGGTCGACACTTCCGCCCATCTCGGCGATCTTGATCACCGCGGCCAGCCCAGCCAAGCCGCCGCCTACCACAATAATTTTCGGAGTTGCTGCCATGATTTCCTTATCGGCCTTCCCTAGCTTGCATCGGCGCTTGGATGTGATTGGCGGCCGCCGCTGGTTGTAGCGATTGCTGCGGACGAGACCGGAACGAGTTAAGGCTGGCCAAGCCAGCAGCGGTCAGCACACAGAAAAACGCCAGACACAGCGCCAGCAGCCGCTTCTGCGCTTTGTCGCCGGAAACGATGCCCCACTTCGCGCAGAACAGCCAGATTCCATACGCCAAGTGCCACGACGCCGCGATCAATCCCACCACATAAAACAGGAAATACCGCATCTGGAGAACTTCCAGTTGCACCTTGCCAAAAGAAGCTTCGGGAACGGCGTGCAGGTCGACGCCGGTGAACCGCATCGTGTACGTGTGCCACACGATGTAGACGAAGGCGATGCCGCCGGTCCAGCGCTGCGCCGTGTACATCCAGTTGCCCGTCCATGGATACGCGATGCTGTTTCCGTCGCCACGATACCAGATGTAAAACCCATAGAGCGCGTGATAAGCGATGGGCAGCCAGATCCCGAACAATTCGAGAAAAAACACCAGCGGCAGGCCACCAAGAAACGCAACCTGCTTGGCATAGGCATCCGGCCCACTGATGGCCGTCGAGTTCGAAATCAGAATGTGTTCAAAGAGAAACGCGCCGACCGGAATGATGCCAGTGAGCGAGTGCAGGCGCCGCAAAACAAACGACATCCCGTGCCCCGCCCGCAACGGCGCAACCCCATGTTTTATTCCGGGAGCAGTAGAACTGGCCACTGACGCCACGCAACGCTCCTTATGAGTTCAACAGACTTGTCTAAGAATGAGAAAAGAACCTTTTATTATTGAGCGCCGAAGAAATGAAGTCAAGGAAAGGTCATGCGCGGTTTGCACAGTGTCGAGGCCTGATACCGGGTCCTCAAAGCACCCTGACCAGGAGAAGAGAACACCGACGTCAGCGTTCGTACGCAGACTGGCGGAAGCACGACATCGGGATGTACGCTAAATGAAGAATAGTGAGGGAATGATGCGGCGGATATTATCGATATTGGTTTTGATGACGGGAATGTCGGGCACGACGTTTGCCCAGGGATCTGAGGCTCTGAGTAACCGGATGCCCGGCGTTCTTAATCGGATGGAGAGCAACCAATTGGCTGAGAGGGAGTCTGCCCTGAGCGATCTTTGCAAGCTGGCCCGCAACGAATCCGGTCAGGCGCAGGGAACCGACTGTGCGGTTGCGCTGAGTGGTCTCCTGAAGCAGCACCCAGAACAGGTGGAGGCCACTACTGTCGCCCTTATCAAGTCGTTGACCGCGGACAACGGTGTATTCATGGACGAGAATACCGCGCCAGGGACATATACTGAGGCTGATTCCGAGCATTATGCCACTCTGATAGACATCGTGGCATCCCTAAATGATGAACGCTCAATACCATCACTCGTGGGTGCCATTACGACCGGCGGCCTGGCGGAACAAGGCTTGATGAAATTTGGTCGAAAGGCGCTGGATCCGCTTTTGATCCAACTCCGTACCAGCGCAAGTCCAATGGTTCGGTCGGAGTCGCTGGCGACTGCCGTGACGATTCTCTTGAGAGGAAATGATGCTGAGTCCCATTCTCGGGTCTTCCAACTTATCCAATCGGGACTGCAAGATAAGGAGTTTCTGGTTCGAATCGCTGCAATACAGTCCATTGAGCGACTGGAAGACGGCAGTTCTTTTATACCAGAGCTGAGACTGTTGGCCGAGCACGATCCGCTAAAAATCGAAGGACATGGGGAGGGCGGCACAGACGAGTATCCTGTACGACGAGAGGCCGATCGAGCGCTACAAAAGATAATGAAAAAGGGCCAGCCGCACGGTGAGGATGACACAACTCAGTAGCGGGTTACCCAAGACTCAAAAACTGACACAGAGGAGATCAGAGGTAAGCTGTAGCCAGGGCAGAAGTCCGGAGAGGAGACGAGGACGATGCCCAAGAGTCGTCACACGGCGGAGCGGAGCAGATTGTGTTCGGTATCGTGTGTCGGTGGTGCCGTTGTAGGAGGAAAAAGCTGCAATCAGTTTGCAATCACTTAACGTAGACTACCGGGTACTTCCACGTTCTTAAAGCGCCGTCCGTGCTCTGTAAGTTCTTGTATTGACGTTTTCAGGTGGATTCGTGACCCACCACCTCATGCGCAGGTGACGCTCTTGACCGCCGGGTTTGAGTTGCAGCGGACTCACTTTGCTGTTGTGCAGATGTCGAACCACTCCAGAAACTGCCGGAAGGCCGCGCCGCGATGACTGTATCTCGATTTTTCCTCCGTGCTGAGCTCCGCGAACGTTTTCTGAATCTCCGGAAAATAAAACAGCGGATCGTAGCCGAACCCGTTGGTCCCACGCGGAGCATCAAGGATGATTCCTTCCGCGGCGCCGCGAAACGTTGCTAACGTTTTTCCATCGCGGGCCGCAGCCAGCACGCAGACAAATCGTCCTGCGCGTTTCTCCGGCGGAATCTTCCTCATCTCCCGCAGAACGCGCGCATTATTGGCCTCGTCATCGGTATTCTCGTTGGCCAAGTGAGGCTGGTCCGCCGCGTACCTCGCGGAATGCACGCCCGGCGCGCTGTTCAGCGCATCGATTTCCAACCCCGAGTCGTCGGCGACAACGACCTCTCCCGGAACGTGCCGGCTATATTCTTCCGCTTTCTTGCGCGCGTTCTCTTCAAACGTAAGCCCATCTTCAACCACAAGGGGCAGGGAAGCGAAATTCGGGATGCCAGCGATCTCGATCGCGTGAACCGACGCTGCTCCCGCAAAGTCGCGAAGTTTGCCGGCATTCGAAGTGGCAATCAGAATTCGTCGCATACGAAGAACCCGCCCAACCGTCACGCCGCTGGTGCATCGCGATTTCTGGCCAGGATTATCCAAAGGCCCAGGCACCACGCAGTCAGCAGCGAAATCCACTCGCCAGCCGTGCGGTCCCAGGTACGCGTAAACCTGATCTGCACGCGATTCATCCCCGCCGCGACTGGCACCAGCATCTGTCCGGTCTCCGCGCGCACGCCGGGTTGCACCACTTGGCCATTGACCGTTAGCTTCCACGCCGGATAGCGAAACAGCCGCAGAGCCAACTCATCCGCAGCGGGCGTCTCCGCGGTAAATGATTTGAACTCTGCCTTCCACTCCAAGACGTGAATCGCCGGATGTGACGCGCCGAGCGCAACCACGTTCGGCGCCGCCTTGTCGATCGCCGACGGATCGGCTCCAACCGGAGTGTATTCGTCGGCGCCTTCATAGCCGATTCGATCCGTCATGTTGTCCTGCATCTCGCGCAGGTCGCCGGCATTGTCCCACCACGGCGCCTGGATCCGCTGCCACGCGCCGACGACGACCAAAATGCCGACAACAACCACCGCTCCGCGCATCCACCAGCGCTTCAAACTCGCCGTAATGAAGATCACGAAAATCAGGCTCAGGCAGAGCAGCCAACGCCAGGGAAACTGCATGAACTCAAGTTTGGGCAAGAATCTCCAGAGTAGCGCAGTGATCGGAAACATCAGCACAGCGCAGGCCAGCGCCCACACGGCCAGGGCGCTCCACAGCGTGCGTCTGGTTTTCCGCCACGCCTTGGCTGCCCAGATGGCCGCCAGCGTCGCCACAATTTCCAGCATCGCGACCCAGGAAATAATCCGGTTGAAAGTATCGTGGTCCGCATCCGTGGTGTGAATAAACAGAAAATTATCCTGCGGCCGCGATCCCGCTGACACCGCCTCGGCGATATCCACCCAGCGCTGTTCGTAGATGGCCGGCAATAAATAAGCTCCGGCCAGGCAAGCTCCCAGCACCACCGCGCCCGCGCCCACCCACAACACGCGTAGCGAACGCTGCCGGCAGGCAAACACTACGACCAGCAACGCGAGCGAGTAATGGATCATGACGGCCGCCGGAGCGTTTGTCAGCCAAGCCGCCGCTAACACAAGCGAAAGAGGAATCATGGCCCGGTAACCTTCTTCCGCGGCTTTCAGGACCAGCAGCACCAGCAGAGGCACGAGACAGCTAGCCAGCAATTCCGCAAACGCGCTGCGCCAGTAAACAATGACGAGGTGATAAGGATTGAGCGCGTAAAACACGCCCGCAAAGATTGCGTCCCGCTGGTCGAACCACCGTCGCGCCAGCAGGAACATTGACAATCCCGCAAGGGTGAGCACCAGCCAGATGTAGACTCCGGCGGCAAACCTCCAGGGAAAAATTGCGCTGATCATCGCGCCCAGCATCCACGAGGCCGGCGGATAGAAAATAAACCGTGGCTCGCCGTAGCCGAAGTGCGCCAGTGAAGCCCATCGCGGATACAGAATCCCTTGCTTCCATTGTCCGAGTACTTCCAGCCACGAATAAAGATGAAACTCCACATCGTGTCCTGAAGGCATGCCTAGAAAAAAAAAGGGAATTTCCACGCTGAACGCAGCGGCGGCCACCGCATACAGCGGCGACCATCGGGACATTGCTCGGCCGAATCGCGACGGTTTCAGTCGGGAACTGAGGGGCGACGAATCCGAGCGCGGCGGGCTGCCGGATGACTGAGCGGGCGTCTTTTCCAGTCGTGTTCCTGGTTCCAAGAAATCGATCCACTCGAGCGGAAAATCCGCTCCCAGTCTACATTTTATTTACCCAGATTTAATATCTCTGAAATGACGGTGCAACGCAGACCGATTATCGTACTCGCAATGGGGTGGAACAAACCGAGAAGAATTGAAGAACCCGTCCAGAGACGGGGATCGGGTTCTTCAATTCTTCGGAAGCCGCTCCGAAGCCTCTCGCTCCGACCTAGATCGCACTCGTTCGGGCTGCCCGCCAGAACTTTCTTCTGAAAAACCTCTGCCACGAAACCTGCCACGGGAGGCCTCGTCCCGGCAAAGGCGAACGATCATGCCACGTCTCAAAGGAATGATTGGGTGATGAGGGATTCAACAAGAATCGTTGAATCTTGAAAAGAGACTACACCGAGGCGACGTCGTCCGGGCAGCGCTGATGGTGCAACTCGCCGAGAAATTCATCCTGTTGCAACGCCGCACCCCGCCGCAGCAGTTCCAGCAAAGGATCCTCCAGATGGTCCTCCTGATTCTCGGAGGATTCGGCTTGGTTGCCTGGAGGCGCTTCGAACTGGCTGAGATCGGCAACCAATGCACGCGGAGAAATGATCAATTCCGGCATCGCATCCGGACTGCTTCTCAAAAAACTGATCAGATTTCCAACCTGGGCACGCTGTTCCGCGGTGCGCGACGGAAACTCCACTCCCATCCCTTGCCCCGGATGCACGACGCGAACCATGCCCTCGGTGTGCACTTCCAATTCTCCTGACTTCAGGCAAAGATCGACCAGAGCCCGCTCTGGAAAAGGCGCGGCCGTTTCTACATAGCAACCGCCCAGGCTCAAGTCGGTGAGCTTGCAGTGAGGCACCGCTTCATCGGCATCTCCGCCGTTGGAGGCAGCCGCAGTTTTGAGCCAACTCTTCAGTTTCTCTGCAATTTCTCCGGCTAGATCGAGAAATTGAACGCCAGTCTGTCCGTTCGGATTGGCCCACGCCACCTGCCCATGAGCTTCAATTTCCATCCCGCCGTCCGGCAATTGAAAATGAAAACGCAGCAGCGCACCTGGAATCTGCGGCTCCGACGTGAGCACATCCATTCCGGTTTCGCTGAGATCCAGAAGAATGCCGTCGGCCTGGCGCTGGTCCGGCAAGCGGATCTCGACCGGCCCTTGCACTGGCACACGCACGGCCCGCCGCCGTTCGCGGTTGAGCAGAGCGGCCGCGGCCCGCAATCCGGCCTTCGCCGCTTCCTCTGAAACCGGCTTGTAAAGCACAAAATGCGCCCCGCTGCTCAGTACGTCGCGCACCCTGGCCCGATCGGCCACCAGAGCCACGCTCAGACATCCGGAGCTCAGTTGATTCGCCTGCTGCAACACATCGGCAGCCAGCGCCGCATCGTCAAAGTCGACGATCAACGCTTCGAACTTCTGCTGTTGAATGCGGGTTAGAGTGGTCTCTGGATCGCTGGAACGATCCATCACGATTCCGAACGTAGGCAGCACTCTGCCCAGCACGTCGGCAGCGGAATCGTCACTCGAGACCAGTAATGACTGCAGAGTCATAGATAAACCGGACATCGCTAGACCGCACATAAAAGCCCGGACTTAACGAGCCCGGACCTGCCCCAGAAATGAGGGCCAGTTCGATTAGGGCCAGCGCGGAGCCGTAGGCCGCGACTTCGAGGAGGCCGCAGCACCGGTACTCGCCCCTGCTTTCGCCGTCATGGCTTCCGGTTGGGCCGATCCGTCTTCGACTTCCGCCAGTACAGCGTTGTCTTCTTCGTCGCTTTCAGCCAGCAGAGGCGCTACTTCGCGCAGTTTCTCCGCAGCCTGCTGCAACGCCTCGATCTGCTTGCCGAGTTGGGCGTATCGTGCCTGCTTTTGACGCAGGACCTCATGAATATCCTTCATACAACCCCCTGTTGGCAATTTAAGGAGCGCCACAAGCCGGGTCAACGGTAATCCCCCCGGCCCGATTACCGGGGTAACGCAAGCGGAGAAGCAGGACCAAAGCAAAACTGGCAGAAGGACAGCCTGCGCTCCGCGTTAAAAGGCGGAAGATTGGAAGGGAGGGGATTGGGAGGAGGATAGCTAGAGAGCAGCATGTCAGGAGCAGAGGCTGCAAAGGATCTCGCTGCGACAAGGAAATCCAGATCAAAGAAAAAGGCCCCGCCGTTTAGCGGGACCCGTTTCGAACAACGAAGAGAACCTATACCTTTAGTTTCTTGCGCAGGGCGCCAGCCAGCCCGATCAATCCCGTTCCCAGCAGCCCGAGTGTGCTCGGCTCCGGAACCGTGATATTGGTGTCGCCACTGGAAATCATGGTCGAGCCGTTGAAGAAGCCCTTGCCGGTGTTGATGGTCAACTGTACTGTCGCACCCTCAACATTGCCGCTGCCCAGCCACGCACCTGAAATCGCACCGGTAAGAGTGTAGTTGTGGGTGCCATTGGCCAGAGTCACCATCGTCCAAGTCACGGGACCTGTGAAGGTTCCGCTGAAGATCACGCCGTTGGGCACGCCATTGCCGTTTCCGGTGATGGTGAAGCTGCCGCCGCCAGCGAATGTGCCGCCCATCTGGAGGGTGCCGCTGGTCAAGGCTCCCGTCGAGAAAGTCACAGAACCCAGATCGCCAGTCACCAAGCCAATGCCGGGGCCATTGAGGGCGATTAAGGTCGAGCCGGTCAGGCTCAATCCACTGTTGGTGCCGCTCAAGGTGCCGCCGTCGTTGGTGAAGTCATACGAACTGCCGGCAAACGCCATCATCGGCAGAGCAAGAGCAATCAGAGCTGTCAATAACATCCGCTTCATAAAGACTTCCTCCTGGGGGGCTAACCCGGTTCTTCTACTGCAACACCTACCGTCCCGGACGCCGACGCTCTGAAGTCCAGGAACACGTAATATAGCACCTTGGTTACCAAAGTGGGAAATGTATTATTGCGCTGATTATAAACAAGTTAACCTGGACGGTCTCAGCGAGTTCGGGAATTAAAGTGCAAACCGATGCACACTTGCAACACCCTTTTGCGATCCGTTAGGCGAAAACCGTACCGCATAATGACTCAAATAACAACCGGCCCTCACGACGGGTAGACTCGAAACTTACCTTGCAGCTGGAGGCGAAAGTGGCCGAATGCCGCTACCC
>Ga0335073_10014452_pt1 | contig 11060 bp, 6 predicted proteins | sample Lox_Sample_22_FD_207093 | JGI IMG/M metagenome (GOLD analysis project Ga0335073, IMG submission 207093) | Soil microbial communities from Loxahatchee National Wildlife Refuge, Florida, United States - Lox_Sample_2.2 | ecosystem: Environmental > Terrestrial > Soil > Wetlands | place: USA: Florida... | reverse complement strand
TCCAAAGAAGCTCGAACCAGCGCGGATGTCCCCTAGCTAAGTCTACGACATCTTCGCCGCACTGGTCTGCCCTTTGAAACCGGCCGGCTCTCGCGGAACCAATCTTCTAGAAATCATTTTCATCTCTTTCCCTGGGCCCAAAAAGCCGAAGAAATTGCAGGCTTAAGTGACGTAGTCGAAAAAACGCCAAGAGCGCGCCTCGTTCCACGCATCCTTGGGGAACGCAGCCGTCTCTCGCGCAAAGCCAAGACGTACTAGCGCTGGTAGTAACGCGCTGCATGGGATAGTTTTCACCGTTTATTGCGTTCCAATCAATCAGGCAGGTCTGGTGCCCATGCTTCGCACTTGGAAATTACTTATCTTTCTGCTCTGCGCAGCCGCTTCGGCAGCCGCGCAAACTCCTGATACCGCCTCCATCGAGGGACAGGTTCTCGATCAAAGCCATGCTGCTCTCCCCGGTGTGAGTGTCACTCTAAAAAATTCCCTCGTCGGCACCGAGCATAGTACGCAAACAGATGCCTCCGGAAATTTTTCGTTTTCAGATTTGCCCATTGGCCGCTATGCGCTTCTCGCGAACAAGCAAAGTTTCGCGGATGTCAGCCGCGAGTTGACTTTAGTCGGTGGAACCACCGCCGATGTGCAAATTCAAATGGGCGTGTCGGCAGTTCAGACTCAAATGATCGTCACCGGCACGTCGGGCGAAATTCGGACGGACGAGCCGCAACTCGGCGATCGACTTGGACAGGAACAATTGCAGGAAATGCCGCTGCCGAATTCCAGGATCACGTACCTGCCGCTGTTGAACGCCGCGAACCGTCCGGCGATCAACCAGGGCGACGTGTTCATGAATCAGGATCTTTTCACCACGAACGGTTCCGGACGCCGTCAAACCGCGTGGGTGGTGGACGGCATTACGGCCAACGACAGTTGGGGGCGGCAGACCATTTTCACCAACGTTCCCAGAGATTCCGTACAGGAAATGACGGTGCTCGAGAATGCATTCTCCGCGGAATTTGGCGCGACCACGGGCGGTGTGGTCAATATTGTTACGAAATCGGGCGGGGATGATTATCACGGAGATCTCTTTGGAGTGTGGCGGCCCAGCGATTTGGGCGCAAAATTGGCGGGTTTCACAACGACATCGGCTACCAGTGGCAATCAGATTGTAACGGACTCGCTGGGGCAGCTCGGCGCTTCTCTTGGAGGTCCCGTTCCGCACGCGGAGAAAACTTACTTCTATTTTTCGGGGGAATATAGCCGCGAAAACCGCGGTTCTCCCGTAATTTCTCCGCTTGATCCAGGAGTTTTCGTGGGGCATTACGCCGACTGGATGACGTTTCTTCGCATCGACCATCAAATCAATCAAAACAACACATTGTTCTTCCGCGCAGACACAGACAGTTTTCACGATACGAACCCGAACGGCATCGTCGGGGGAGAAAGTCTTCCAACTGTAGACCGTATTTTCCGCCGGCGCACGTACACGACGGAGTTGGGCGAGACGGCTGTATTGTCACCGTCGCTGGTGAACTCCGCCCACATCGAATTCCAGCTCGCGGCGCCCATCACGCAGTTCACTCCGGTCATCGACGGCACGCAGTTCGTCGTGCCCATCACGGCGGTCGGCACGTTCACCAGCGGCACTTCTCAATCGGCACTGCTGATGAACCGGCAATACGGAGTGAGCGACACGCTCTCGAAGAGTTTGGAACGGCATCAGATCAAGTTCGGGGGAGATTTGAGCTACTCGCACACGGGCGGAAACAGCAAGGAATTCGGTGGCCCGATTTATCTTGGGGAGCTCAAGTACAACACCTGCACGGGAACAGTGGACTTCTGCGAAAGTTCCTCCTATCTGGACGATTTAGGGAACGTGGCCAGCTACACGCAAAGCTATGGAAACGCCAACTACACGGTGGGCGATTCGCTGTGGTCCATGTTCGTCCAGGACGATTTTCGCGCGCGCAACGACCTAACGCTCAACCTTGGTTTGCGGTACGAGCAGCAAACGTTCACGGACTCGCGGAAAGATTTCGCTCCTCGCGTGGGATTCGCCTATAACTGGCGGGGACAGGGCAAAACCGTGATTCGGGGCGGCTACGGAATCTACTATTCTCAAGTTGTGGACAATTCGGAAGCGAACTATGCGTTGAGCGGCCCGACCGGCGTCTTCAATTACACCGCGACTCCGGGGGAAGTCGGTTTTCCGACAAGCGTCTCGGACGTACCATTGCCGGCGTTTCCTGCCGGCGCGGTCGCTCCGATTCGAACGATTTATCTTCGTCCCGGACGCGCGGCCTACTACAACCAATTCCTTCCGGTGGCGGACTTGATCGGCTATCCGAACGCGCTGCTGAACCCGTATTCGCAACAGTGGACGCTGGGCGTCGAAAGACAGATCGTGAAAGGCTGGGTGCTGAGCGTCGATTATGTTGGATCGCATACGGTGAAGATCGTGCGGCCGCTGGATGTGGATCCGCCGACATCCTTTGTGCGGACAGCTCCCGGGCAGTTCTTTGACAACGCACCGAACGCGGCGACGGCAGCGCTGGAAGCCAATTGCACGCGCCCGCTCTGGGTAGCGTTTTATGCGGCCGAGGGCATGACCTGTAGTCCGGCTTCTCAAATGAACACCTCGCTGCCGGAGCCTCCCTATTCCGTGGTGACCTCGGACGTGAATGACGGATTTCTGTCGTACAACTCGCTCAACGTGAATTTGAGCCACCAATTCTCGAATCACTTCGCGATGCTGGCGAGCTACGTTTATTCGCACGCCATCGACAATGTTGATCCGGATACGACGGCGCAAAACCCCAACGATCCACTGCTCACGGGAAACGCGGAGAAGGGCGATGCGATCTTCGATCAGAGGCACCGGTTTGTGTTGAGCGGAACGTATAGCGCGCCGTGGGGATTCCACCTGGGTGGCTACGCAACGCTGGCATCCGGCCTTCCGTTCAACTACACGACGGGCGTGACGAACAGCGGCGATACCGGCGGGACGACAGACCGCCCCGTGATCGACGGCGCGGTTGTGGGCCGAGACGCGGGCCGCGGCCGGTCGATTTATGATTTTGCGCCGTTCGTCGAGAAGGAGTTTCCGATCAGGGACCGCTTACAACTGAGAGCGCGCGCCGAAGCATTCAACGTCTTCAATCACGCGAATTTTGTGGGTTACAACGGAGTCTACGGAAATGGCGCGACGCCCAGCCCCGGGTTCGGGCAACCACTAACCGGAATCACGAATCAATTGCCGGCGCGTTCGATGCAGTTTTCGCTGCGCTTGCAATTCTAGAAGCACGACGCCGGAGGACGGCGCAGCGACACTTTTGCCTCGCCAGCCGCGAGCCAAGTTAAGCATTTCCTGAAGCTAGTTCTTCGAAATAGCCGGCGTTTTGACCATTCTTCTTTCTCATTCAAATCCACCAGCGCGAGCCACGGAGTTGAGTAAACGATACTGCCTTGCTGCAAACGCGAGTTCCGTCTCTTTTCAGGCCGATAGGACTAGCGGAGAAGATGCTCGAGGAGTTCGTGAACGAAGGAGAGGGCCGGAGGAGTAAAAAGCAAAAGCGTGAGCCCACCGACAAATAAGAAACCGGCGGCACGAAACAGGGGCCGCGGGTGCGGAGGGCGGGCGTGAGTCGCTTGAGCCGCCGGAGATGCTTGGAGCAAGCGATCAACCCGGGCGGAGAGATCGCGGTCGCCGGCGAGGAGGGAAGTGGAGAGGTAGGGCAGGCGTGGTGAGGAACCCAGGCGCGCAACGCGAACGAGCGCGGCGGCGAGAGAAAGAGCACGGCGAGAGTCTCCGGCAGCGGCTTGATCATCGGCGGCCCATTCCGCGAATTTCGACCAACCACGCTCCAGCGCGTGGTGCGTGCGGACAAAAGGGAAAATGTCGGGCGCGAGCAGGAGAAGGAGGCGCTTGGCATTGTCGCGCGAACTGCGGTGAGCATCTTCATGGGATAAAGCGGCATCAAGTTCCTCCGCGGAAAGCACACGGAGGACGCCGCGGGACACCAGCAGCCGGGGACGCAGCAGTCCAGACAGAGCGAGAAGAGGAGTTTCGTTTTCAACGACGAGCAGAGCGGAGGATCTCCCCGAAAGGCGCATCTCCTGGCTGGCCAGCTGACACAGCCGATTGTGACGCACCGAAGCGAAGAGGGAATGAGCGATGCGCGCAATGGAAAGGAACCAGGTTAGAGCGCCGAGAAGTCCGAGAACGAGACACAGGATGCTGACATGTTCCGCGGTGAGCGCCGGCTCGAACGAGAAATAGCTGGGGACGCAAAGACCGAGTACGAAAAAGGAGGCGATGATCAGCGGAAGCACGCGCAAAACCAGCAGAAAACCGGCGGCGGCGCTGGGCGTCCTGGAATCCGCGAAGCGGAAGGCAGATTTGGACGCAATGCAAACGAGCAGGCCAGCTGAGGCGTTTAGCACAAAAAAAGAGGCGAAACAGAGACAGAGCAGCCGCAAAAAGTAAGGGAGAATCATGGCTGACCCGGGCGAGAAAGCCCCTTGCGGCGGCTGCGGATTTTCTTTTCCAGCTCATCGAGAAGCGTGGCGTCATGTTCGCCGACGGCGTCGAGCAAACAAGAAAGCAAAAGTTCGCGAGAAGTGTTGGGGCCGGAAAGAAATCCGGCAACAAGATTGCCGGCGCGTTTTCGCTCCCATTCCTGACGGGAAAAAGATGGCGAATAAACGAAAGCACGATCGGACTTGTGACGGTCGAGAAGACCTTTTTTGAAGAGGCGATCGAGGGTGGTCATTACGGTGGTGTAAGCGAGCGTACGGCTCAACTTGAAAACTACGTCGCGAACGCTGCACTCACCGCGCTCCCAGAGGATTTCCATCAACTCGTATTCGAGGCTTCCCAGTGCCAGAGACTGGTTCCAGTCTGCGTTGGGAGCAGCGCGATGTTTCAGGAAGCGCATCATTTCTATTCTGGTTCACTGCCTCTTGTTCACCACGATTTGCTGGTTATCGGGGCTTGCAGTTCATTGGGCCTTTGCCGGAAACGGGGAGATTGTAAGCCCCCTGAGGAGAAGTTCAAAGAGAAAATCCGGCAAAGGGCCCAACGACACTGCATTCCGTACTAAAGATTAGGTCGGCCAACACCCGCTATTGCTACTTGTGACGCGCGGAAGGGCTGGGCGGTTACACTCATGCATCGCGAAAATAGGGATGGAACTGGCTTTCGCCATAGACCCTTCGGGCTCGCCCCGGGTAAGGAGGCCAATCCCGCGGCGAGGTCAGCGAAGGTGGGCGTCGAACCAGGATAGAGTGCGCTCGACCACATCGCGGCGATGATTGGGATTTACGAACATGTGGCCTTCGTGTTGATAAACGACGAATTGTGTCTCGACGCCTAAAGTTTTGAGCGCGTGCCAGAATTCGTAAGACTGCGGAGCGGGAACTTCGCCGTCGCTATCGCCGACAAGAATGAGCGTCGGCGTTTTCACGTGTTTGATGAAATTGATGGGCGAGCTTTTGGCGTAGACCTCGGGATCGTCGTAGACGGATTTGCCGAAGAACGGAATCATCCACTGATCGATGAGATTTTCGCCGTAATAGCTTTGCCAATTCGAAAGGCCCGCGCCCGCCATGGCGGCTTTGAAGCGATTGGTTTGGGTGACGGCCCACATGGTCATATAGCCGCCGTAGCTCCAGCCGCAAATTCCGAGGCGATCGGGATCGATGGGAGCCGCGTCAATGGCGGCATCGACGCCAGCCATGATGTCCTTGAAATCGCCATACCCGAAATCCTTGACGTTGGCGCGCGTGAAGGCTTCGCCTTCGCCGAAGCTGCCGCGAGGATTGGGATCCAGAACAAAGTAACCAGCCGCCGCGAGCGGGGCAGTGTAATCCAGCGAACTGGGCCATTCTGAGAGGACGTCAGCTCCGGGACCGCCATGAACGTGCACGACTAAAGGATATTTCTTGGAGGGATCGAAATCGCGCGGATAGAGGAGCCAGCCTTGCACGTCGTAGCGGCCATTTCTCCAGTGGATACTTTTGGCTTCGCCCCAGGCAGGCTTGATGGCGTTGTTGGCGTGCGTGATCTGTTTCCAATTCGAATTGGAGCCGGCCCAAACTTCGGGCGGGTCGCTGAATGAGCTGCGGATGATGGCGGAAGTTTCTCCATCACTAGCGAGTGAAATATTTACGCCCCAGGCGCCGGCCGTTAGCTGCCCAGCTTTGCGAAATAACTGAACCGTGGTGCCGTCAGTGGCATTGATGGAAGCCAAAGCGGAATCTCCTTCGATGTACTCGCCGAAGACAATATTTCCCTGCGGCGTCCAGGTGAGCCAACTGGCGGACGCTTTCATATCTGGCGTGATGTCTGCGGCGTCGCCGCCGATGGCGGGAATGGTAAAGATGTCGCCGCCGACGGACGGCTCGTCGCTCATAAGGCCGCCGATGAAGGCTATGCTCTGGCCGTCCGGGGACCACGCCGGATTGGCGATTTGCATCGGCGGCTTGTAGATGGACTTCATCAGGCCGGAAGCGGCGTCAAGAGTGTAAAGCTCGGCGACGTACCAGTTGTCGTCGCCATTGCCGAGGGCCGCGGTGACGGCGAAATGGCGGCTGTCCGGCGACCAGTCGTATTCATAGATGTATGTGTCGGCAGGAGAGATTTGGCGCAGCTTGGCGGTGGCGACGTCGACGAGGGCGAGGCGCTGTTCGAAGAAGGAGTCTTTGATTACGCCGGTTTCCGGAGTCTCGGCGACCAGCGGGCCTGCGGCGCGAGTGGCGTTTTCGGTGAAAAGAAGAGCGATGGTCCTGCCATTGGGCGACCAACCTGGCGTGGAAAGGAACCCTTTGACTTGCGTGAGCTTTCGCGCGGAGCCAGGGGGACCCGCGACGTCCATCACGTAAAGCTGGAGTTGGCCGGCTTTTGCGGCGTCGGAAAGAAACGCGATTTTCTTGCTGTCGGGAGCCCAGGCGACGCTGCCTTCGGCGTGGATGGCGTCGTTGGCGCTGGCACTGATGCGCTTTGGCGGATTCTTGCTTTCGAGATCCTGGACGAAAATGACAGTGTCGCCAGTCGAGACACCACGCTTTGTGATCACGTCTTCCACCCAAGCGACTTTTTTGCCGTCGGGGGAGACAGCAGTTTGCTCGAAGCGGTGCGTGGCGGAGAGAAGATTGACCGCGTCTTGCGCAGGTGCGGAGGCTTTTGGTTTTGCGGCGGCGGCGAGGCGCGCTTCGGCCGCTTTTTGGGAACCGCTGGTTTCCTGCGCGAAGGAGATGTGCGGCGCACAAAAGAGAAGCAGCGAAGCCGAGGCAAAGGCGAGCCACGATCGAAACGAGAGCATTGATCCATCCTTCAAGGCTGTGCACTGGGCGCGAGTACCATAATCCGCATGAGGAAACGCCGCAAGCATAGCAGAACGGATTTAGTCATCTGACAACGCGTAAGGATATCGCAACGCAAGTAAATTTGCTTGAGCCTTGAGCCCGCGGAACTGGAAAGAGCTTCAACGAGCAGTCATCGTGCTGGGAGACCGCAGAGCGAAACGGGCTTCCCTCAATCGGGAGGCCGGAATCGCAGGCGCAGGTTATGGCCAGTGCGGGCAAAGTGCATTGCCATTTTTTGGCATACATCGCTGCATCTCGGAAAGCGTAGGTAGAGCGCCTGAGGATTTCTCGCCCTAGCCCTATCGTCCCGAGGCAGGGCCGCTAACAATTCCTCCGCTCGTTGGACGTCCTCCTCGGTTCCTCCAATCATTTTGTAAGTCGCGCGCCAAGCGTCCCTGGTTGGTTGATCGCTAGACGCCCAGGCATCCTCGTACGCGTCACTCAACTCTTGAGCGAGCGTGCGGCATTCATCGCACTCATTGGGATGGACCATTCGAGCGTAGTCTATCTCCGGCCTCTCGGGTGGACAACTGAACCCGCGCGCAGCATTGGTTTTCTTGACCGTGCGCGCGACGGTCGACTACACTAGTAAATTCGTGACCTGTCGATTGAGCGGCTTGACGGCTGCTTTGCGTTCACAGGAAGAACCGGCTGCAGCGAACGGAGTTTGAGCCGCGAAATCAAAGGGGGATTGTTTTGCCAAAGCGCACATTTCAACCGCGGAGACGACGCCGCGCGAAGACGCACGGATTCCGCGCGCGCATGAAGTCCGTTGGCGGCCGCAAAGTCCTGGCGGCTCGCCGCAAGAAGGGACGCCATCGCCTCACGCCCGAATAGTCCCGGGCGCATGGAGTTTCCGCGAGAGGCGCGGCTGGTGCGGCGCGGCGAGTTCGATGCCGTGTACCGCTCCGGAAAGCGCCGCTCGAGTTCCCACTTCACAGTTTTTTTTCGCGCCAATCAATTGCCGGTGAGCCGTTTCGGTTTCAGCATCAAAAAGGCGCTGGGCGGGGCGGTGGTACGCAATCGCATCCGGCGGCGAATTCGAGAGATTGTGCGCTGTCATCGCGGGGAGATACCCGTGGGATGGGACGTGGTGATTCATCCGAAGAGCAGCGTGGGGCGGGCGGAGTTTACGGGATTGGTGGCGGATTTGGTGCGATTGATGAAAAGCGTGTGAAATTGGCTATGAATTCTGCGCAGGAAAACGAAAAAAAAAGAGACAGACTGAAGTCGGTCACACCGGCCGCGAGCGATGCAGAGGCACAGTCCGCGGTGGTGAAAGCAGCATTGGCTGCGCTGCGTATCTATAAGGTGTACTTCTCGGCGCACATGCCAGGCGGTTGCCGCTTCGAACCAACGTGCTCGGTGTACGCGTACCAGGCGATTGAGCGGTTCGGGGTGATGCGCGGAACGTGGCTGGGGCTGAAGCGGCTGCTGCGGTGCCATCCGTTGTCTCGAAAGTTTGGTTACGACCCGGTTCCTGAGCGCGAAGAAGCCACAGTGCCAGAGGCCGGCGGAGCCGCTGAAAATGCGGGCCGGGCTGGAGCCGCTGCCAGAGGGGCCCATTTGTGAGCGAGCCGGTAAAGAAAAAAGAGCTTTCCTCGGAGATGCGCATCCTGGTTGCGTCGCTCCTTTCGATGGCGGTAATTCTGCTGTGGGTCAAGTTTTTCGCGCCGAAGCCGCCAGCGAACTTACCGCAAAACAACAAATCAGCAATAACCGAGCCGGCGGGTGCAAACGCCGGAAAGCTTGCGTCTTCCCCCGCGACAAATGGAACCGCGGGTAACGGCGCCAATGGTCAATTGCCTGGCGGAAACGCGACCACGATCGCACCGACGCCAATGATAGTTGTGCCAGTCAAGGCGGACACGCAAGAGCGGACGATTGTGGTCGAAAACGCGCTGTATCGCGTGGAAATTTCGAACCGCGGCGGCGTGGTGAAAAGCTGGCAGCTCAAGAAATACAAAGACGACTCGAAGCCTCCGCGCATTCTTGACGTGGTGCATCCCGAAGCATCGGCGCAGGTAGGTGGGTGGCCGTTCGCCGTGGTGCTGGACGACCCGCACCTCGAATCGCAGGCAAATTCCGGGTTGTATGTGGCTGGCGTTGCGGAATCTAGCGATCACTCGGGAGATGCGACAGAGCACTTGGCAGCTCCTCCCGGAAAACCCCTCGATGCTCCGGCGGAATTGCAGTTGACCTGGAGCGACGGACACCTCGAAGTCACTAAGACCTTTCACTTCGATCACTCTTATGTGGTGCGCGTGGAGACTTCCGCCAAGTTTAACGGTGTGCCGCTGAAAGCCGGGCTGGCGTGGCTGGGAGGATTCGGCGATTTAACAGTGGCGAATCCCGCTCCCGTCGAGACGGTTTACACCTTCTCCAGCGAAAACGGCTCCTTGACCACAACCGCTTATAAGAAACTCGAAGGCCCCGACAAATGGGCGTCGGGCCTTTGGATGGGTGGTAAGGACTACGCGGGGATCGAAGACCGTTATTTTGCAGCGGCGTTTCTGCCTCTAAAAGAGCCTGCCCCAGGTTCGATTGAGACGCGTTATTGGAAGGTGATGCGCACGGTGCAGGGAGCGGATGGGAAAGAGACGCAGGAACCAGTCTCGGAAGTAGCGGCGACTACGACGGCCCAGCCGTTAGCCATGCGGGTGTACGTCGGGCCGAAGGATTACGACATTTTGAAAGCGATGAAGCCGCCCCTACAGGCGCTGGTCAATTTCGGCTGGCTCGAAATCATCGCTGACCCGCTATTTCACTTGCTGAAGTGGATCCACATTTACGTCCCGAATTGGGGCTGGTCGATCGTTGTCCTCACCCTCGTCATCAATATGCTGCTCTTCCCTCTGCGCATATCGAGCTACAAGACGACGCTCAAGATGCAGCGCGTGGCCCCGGAAATCAAACAGATTCAGGATCGTTACAAGAAGTACAAGATGAACGATCCGAAGAAGCAGGAGATGAACAAGGAGGTGATGGCGGTCTATAGCCGGGAGGGAATCAACCCAGTCGGCGGCTGCATTCCGCAGCTTTTGCAGATGCCGATCTGGTATGCGCTATACCGCGCTTTGCAAGGCACGATCGAATTGCGGCACGCGCCATGGTTCGGCTGGATTACGGACCTTTCGGCGAAAGATCCCTATTACATTTTGCCAGTTTTGATGGGCTTATCGATGTACTTCGCTTCGAAAATGACGCCCATGCCAGCCACAGACCCGCAGCAGCAGAAGATGATGAAGATCATGCCGATAGGTATGGCAGGTCTTTTCATGATTATCCCCTACCCGAGCGGCTTGGCAGTGTATATTCTCACCAGCGGCGTCGTGGGTATCGGGCAACAGTGGTACTTGAATCGCAAGCATCCTCCGATTCCGCCACCAAAGCAGTTACCGCGCGGCAAGAAGTCCTAGAAAGAGCGCCGCAGGCGGTCGAGCCGGACCGTGCGTTCGAGGGAGGCCCATGGCACAGGAGCTTATCCGGGATGGCCGGCTTGACCGACAAACAGCCGCGCAGGCACTGCGGCAGTTTCTGGAGGAGGTTGTGCGCGTCGCCAAGTTGGACTTGAAGGTGAAAGTACAGGCGGTGGACTCGCCCGGAGCGGATGCTTCCGGCGATGCGGAAGTGATTGCCGATCTCGACGGACGGGATAAAGAGATTTTGCTCGAGCGCAACGGAGAAGTCTTGAAGGC
>Ga0335073_10014451_pt1 | contig 11060 bp, 11 predicted proteins | sample Lox_Sample_22_FD_207093 | JGI IMG/M metagenome (GOLD analysis project Ga0335073, IMG submission 207093) | Soil microbial communities from Loxahatchee National Wildlife Refuge, Florida, United States - Lox_Sample_2.2 | ecosystem: Environmental > Terrestrial > Soil > Wetlands | place: USA... | reverse complement strand
AGCCATGCGTCGTTGCCGGGTCGAGGTTGCCCTCAAACTCCTGGAAGATCTGGGCGTAGGACTTGCCGACGATGTTCGCCAGCACGTTCAGCCGCCCGCGGTGGGCCATCCCGATGACCGCCTCGTGCAGGTGCTCGCCGGCTGCCTCGGTGAGCACGGCGTCCAGCAGCGGGATCAGTGACTCCGCGCCTTCGAGGGAGAACCGGCGCTGGCCGACGAACTTGGTCTGCAGGAACATCTCGAAGGCCTCGGCGACGTTCAGCCGGGAAAGGATGCGCAGCTGCTCGTCGTGGTCGGCCCGGCCGTGCGGCCACTCGACCCTGGCCTGGATCCAGGCCCGCTCCTCGGGGTTCTGGATATGCATGTACTCCACGCCGACTGTGCGGCAGTAGGAGTCACGCAGCACGCCCAGGATCTCCCGCAGGTGCATCCGCGGCTTGCCGCCGAAACCGCCGGTCGCGAACTCGCGCTCGAGGTCCCAGAGTGTCAGCCCGTGCTGGTTGATGTCCAGGTCAGGATGCTTGCGCTGGCGGTACTCCAGCGGGTCAGTGTCGGCCATCAGGTGGCCGCGGACCCGGTAGGCATGGATTAGCTCGAAGACGCGGGCGGCCTTGCTGATGTCATCCTCGTGCCCGGCCTGAATGTCAGTGACCCAGCGGACCGGCTCATAGGGGATCCGCAGCGACTTGAAGATGTCGTCGTAGAAGCCGTCGCCGCCGAGCAGCAGGTCATGCACGATCCGAAGGAACTCGCCTGACTGCGCGCCCTGGATGATCCGGTGGTCGTAGGTAGAGGTCAGCGTGACGGTCTTGCTGATCGCGAGCCTGGCCATCGTGTCCGGTGAAGCGCCCTGATAAGCCGCCGGATACTCCATTGCTCCGACCCCGACGATGCAGCCCTGACCAGGCAACAGCCGGGGGACCGAATGCTCCGTGCCGATGGTGCCGGGGTTGGTCAGGCTGATCGTGGTACCGGCGAAGTCCTCGACGGCGAGCTTCCCGGTCCGCGCCTTCCTGATGACGTCCTCGTAGGCCATCCAGAACTGCTGGAAGTCCATCGTCTCGGCGCCCTTGATGCTCGGCACGAGCAACTGCCGGGAGCCGTCGTCCTTACGTACGTCGATTGCCAGGCCGAGGTTTACGTGCTCGGGCTGAACGAGCACCGGCTTACCGTCGACCTCGGCGAACGAGAAGTTCATCTCGGGAGCCAGTGCCAGCGCCCTGATCATGGCGTAGCCGATCAGGTGGGTGAACGAGACCTTCCCGCCGCGCCCTCGGCTCAAGTGATTGTTGATCACGATGCGGTTATCGACCAGCAGCTTTGCCGGGATGGGCCGGATGCTAGTCGCGGTGGGCACGCCCAGGCTGGCCGCCATGTTGGCTGCCGTCCGCGCTGCAGCGCCGCGAAGCCGCTCCGCGTGCTCGTCCGGGCGGACCCCATCTGTGGCCGAAGTTCCGGCAGCGGGTGGCTGGGGAGCGCCGGGAACCGCCGCCGGGGCGGTGCTAGAGGGAGCGGGGCTGGCCGGGGCGGTCCTCGCTGGCGCGGGGCTGGCCGGGGCGGTGCTAGAGGGAGCGGTGCCGGCCGGGGCTGTGCTGGCTGGCGCGGTGCTGGCTGGCGCGGGGCTGGCTGGCGTGGGAAGCGTCCCGGCTGCGCCCGTCCGGCTTGCCGAGGGTGCGACTACCCCGTTCCCGGCGGGAACGCCGGTAGGACCCGGCTGCACAGAGTCTGACTTCGCCTGGTAATCGGCGAAGAAGCTCCACCAGGCCTGGTCGACCGAGCCAGGGTCGGCCAGATATCGCTGATAGAGCTCATCCACTAGCCACTGATTGGGCCCGAAATCCGCCTGCCCGGACGGCCCGCTGGAGGGCGGCCCAGCGGTCGCCTGAGTGGGGTTAGCTGACGACTTGGTGAGATCCGCGGACCCTCGCGGGGACTCAGCAGACACGGGCGACATCGCCTCTTTCAGAGCTGGCTTGGCTGTAACGCGACGCATGACAAGGGTACCCGTCAGAGATAACGACCCCGTTGGGGCGCTTAGTCCCTAACGTCTCTCTAACGCGGCAAGCGCAGCCAGCCTAGCCCGCCATCCGATCCCGTCCGTGCGGCTCGAGCCAGCTGACATACGGCCCCTTAGGCACTATCCCGCTCGGGTTTATCCATCCCTGCGCCTGGTAGTAATGCCGCTTGATGTGGACGAAGTCTGTCGTATCACCAAAACCGGGCCGCTGGAACAGATCGCGGGCGTAGGCCCATAGGTACGGGTAATCAACGAGGCGGTGCAAGTTGCACTTGTACAGCAGATAGTAGACCGCATCGAACCGGACAAGAGTCGGGAACAGCCGCACATCGGCCTCGGTAATGTGCCCGCCGAGCAGGAACCGGCGCCGTCCGAGCCTCTCCTCAATCGTGTCCAGGGTCGTGAAGAGGGCGTCGAACGCTTCCTCGTACTCGGCTTGCGTGGTCGCCATGCCGGCCTTGTACACGCCGCTGTTCACGGTGTGGTGGATCAGCGTGGCGATGGCCTCGATCTCACGGCGCTGGACGGCTGGGTACAGGTCGGGTGCGCCCGGCCGCCAGAATCCGGCGAACTCGGTTTCCATCTGCACGGTGATCTGCGCAGGGTCGTTGGTGACGATCCGCTGCGAGCGGATATCCCATAGCAACGGCAGGCTTGTCCGGCCGGAGTAGCCGGGGTCGGTCGCCAGGTAAAGCTCGGACACGTAGCGAGCTCCGGTCAGCGGGTCCCGGCCGCCGGTCTGGTCCGGGAATCTCCACCCGCGCTCGTCTGGCACCGGATCGGCCAGGCTGAGGCCGATCACCTGATCCAGGCCCAGCAGTTGGCGAACGATCAGCGCACGTTGCGACCAGGGACTGGCCAGGGACGCAAAGAGGTGGTAGCGGCCTGGGATCGCCACAAGACCGGTCGAGCCATCACGGCTGATCCGGTTAGTGAATTCGGCGGGCCCGCGGCCGCCGGCCAGCGGTGGCAGCGCGGCATGCATTCCCACGCCCTCCCCGCTCCCTTCCTCAGCGATGCATGATTTCCCACTAGATCATGACCAGTACGCTCGGGGCTACGCAAGGTCGCCGGCCACGGGCCCGTACTGCCGTCCGGCCAGGCGGGGAAGGACAGCTGATTGAGCTCTCTGGCCAGCGGGGTGGCCAATCTGCATGGCTGGGTCGCGTACTTCGTGATCGCGGCGCTGGTTTTCGGGGAGACGGCCGTCTTCATCGGGTTCGTGCTGCCGGGTGAGATCGCGGTCATCCTCGGTGGCGTGCTCGCGAGTCGGGGGCACATCTCGCTCCCGCTGCTGATCGTGGTCGTCGTGGCTGCTGCGGTCATCGGACCCTTCGTCGGGTACGAGGTTGGCCGGCGGATGGGTGACCGGCTGTTCGCTTCCAGGGTGCTGAATCGCGTCCGCGGCGGCACCGAGCGGGCTAGGGCGGTGCTGGGTGCTCGGGGCGGCCTGGCGGTGTTCCTCGGGCGTTTTCTGGCGGTCGTGCGCGCGCTCATGCCAGCCGCCGCTGGGGCGGCCGGGATGCCATACCGGACGTTCAGCGTCTACAACGTGCTCGGCGGGCTGATCTGGGGAGCCGGTTACTGCCTGCTTGGCTACCTGGCTGGCTCGGCTTATGCCGTGGTCGAGCGCCGGGTCGGGACTGGCCTGGCAATTGCGATCGGAGTCATCGTGGTGGCCGGCATAGCTGTCTGGGCGTTCCGCCGGCACCGGTCACACGCAGGCGCAGGCGCCAATGGAGTAGGCCCGGCGGAATAGAGCCCGACACCTCCGTGGTCAATGCCGCTGCGGCTGCGGCCAGTAGCGCCGGTCAGCTCACGGGTGCGGTCACAACCGGGCCGCCGGGCAGGATGTCGGTGCGGCGGCCGGCCAGCGACGGAAGTGCGGCACGGATACTGGCCGTCTGTTCGGTGTCCACCGTGCCGATGCCCAGGTCTGCCGTTACGCCGAGGTCGAGCCGGACCACGCCCATCGGGTCTACCAGCAGGCTGCGCCCGATGCCGGTTGGCGCCCGGGTTGGCGGCTCGCCGGGATCGGGCACCTGCCCGGCCGCCGCCACCCAGATGGTGTTCTCGATGGCGCGAGCCCGGACCAGCGTGACCCAGTGCTCTTCCTTGAACGGGCCGGCCGCCCAGCCGGCCGGCAGCACCAGCAGCTCGGCGCCGGCCACGGCGAGAGCGCGGGCCAGCTCAGGGAACCTGAGGTCGTAGCAGGTCATGAAACCGACCCGGAGCCCGGCAAGGCTGGCGACGACCACTTCGCTACCGGGCGCCACGCTGTCGGACTCGCAGAATCCGAGCGCGTCGAAAAGGTGAATCTTGCGGTAGACCGCGACCAGTGCGCCGTCGGCTTCGAAGCCGACCGTCGTGTTGTACACGCGCCCGTCCGGGGCCGGCTCGAAGAGGCTGGCGATGATCGCCAGCCCGGCTGATCGGGCTGCCTCAGCAAGTCCCTGGCAGAACGGGCCGTCCAGCGGCTCGGCTGCAGCGCGCAGGTCCGCGGAGAACCGCACCTGAGTGCCCTCAGGGAAGACGGCGAGCTGAGCCCCCTGGACGGCGGCGCTGGCCGCGGCCGCGCGTACCCGCTCGAGGTTCACTTGGGGTGCCGAGCTGATGGGGAGCTGACCAAGGGCGACGCGCATAGCCGCAGCGTAGCTCCAATGAGCCAGGCGGCGCTGCCCCTGCGAGTGCCGCCCGGCCTGGATGCGGTTAGGACCGTGGCAGCGTTAGCGTCCGGTCGTGAGAGCCGTAGATTTCCGGGTCGCGCTCGCGCGGATGGGCGGACGGGTACCGCGGATAGGCGCGGCCGCCGATGCGCAGGCCGAGCAGTGCGCGGGCAGCGGCCGCAATCGGTCCGGGCGGGCGCCCGGCGAGCGAGTGCGCCATGTCCTCGCGGTGACTGGCTAGGGTGACGAGCACGGCCGCGGCAAGTGGCGCGCCGACCACTAGTGCCGCGACGACTAACAGGACCGCCATTGTCCCTCCTGGGGAAGGTTCGCCGGACGTGCCGCGCGCGCCTCATGCAGGCGGTGCGAGTTCCGCGCTAACCTACCTATAGTTCTAGACACTGGACTCATACCAATGAGTCCAGTGTTTGAAACAATCGGAATGGGAAATTCTCGAAGAACTGGCCCTGTGAGGAGAGTGAAGTTGGCTCATCCCAAGTACCAGCAGATCGCTGACCGGCTGCGCGCTCAGATTGCCAACGGTGCGCTTGTGCCTGGGGAACGGCTACCGAGCGAGCCTGACCTGGCCGCCGAGTACGAGGCCTCGAGGAACACGGTCCGGCTCGCCATTGCGCTGCTGATCAATCAGGGACTGGTGGTCAGCCGCCAGGGTCTCGGCACGTTCGTGGTCGAACCCACGAAGCCGTTCACTGCGCTGCTTTCCCGCATCCACGCTCCACCGAAAGAACAGCATGCGTCAATGTCGCTGCCTGTTGTCAGCCCAGCGGCGGATGAGTCTGAGGCGGATGAGTCCGAGATGGTCCGGCTGATCGTCGAGACTGGCTCGGCCAGCCCGAGCGTGGCGGAGAAGCTCGACCTAGCGCCTGGTGATCCGGTCGTTGTGCGCCGCTCTCAGTACTTCATCGGGGACGTGCCATGGCAGCTGATCAACTCCTACTACCCGAGCGAGCTGGCCAAGGGCACGGCGCTGGAGCAAGCAGGAGAGATCGAGTCGGGCAGCGTCGGCCTGCTGACCGAGCTCGGCTACCGGCAGCAGGGGTTCGTGGACGAGATCGGGGCGCGAATGCCCAACGCGCGCGAGTTCGACTTCTTCAGGCTGGCGAGCGGCATGCCGGTGATCGTGGTGAACCGGACTTCCTACACGACCGACCGGCCGATCCGGCTGACGCGCTACATCTACCGCGCTGACCGGGTGCGGCTCCTGCACGTTGAGGGGACCATCCCCGAGGGCTACCGGCACGGCTGAGGCCGCGCCGCCCGGCAAATGGCGGGACAGGACGGTGCCTGGACGGCCAGTTCCAGTTACCGTGTCCGCGTGCTGGCCTTGCTCCTCATTGCCGCGTCGGTCGGCATGTCCAACTTCGGCGCCGCCATCGCCATCGGCGTCTCAGGTGTGGATGCCCGGACCCGGCTCCAGGTGGGACTGATATACGGGGCGTTCGAGACCGGCATGCCGGTAATCGGCCTGATCATCGGCGATGGGGTGGCCGCACCGCTCGGACATGCTGCCCGCTGGATCGGGGCTGGCCTCCTTGTCGCCGTCGGCGGGTATGCGCTCGTCGCTGCCGCGCGGGCGGGGCCCGCTGCGCGCGCCAGTGCCGGTCAGCAGAACAGTGCCAGCCAGCCGGCCAATGCTGAAAGTAAGGACGGTGCTCCCGACAACCTCGCGCCCGGTCTGGCGGGCACTGGCCGGCTGCTACTGAGCGGGCTGGCGCTAAGCGTGGACAACCTGGCAGTCGGTTTCGCGCTCGGTACCTATGACATCCCCATCGCAGTGGGCGCGATCATCATCGGTGTCGTCAGCGTCACGCTCTCCCTGCTCGGGCTTGAGCTGGGCGCGCGGATCGGGAAGCGGGTCGGCGAGCGCGGCGAGCAGCTAGCCGCGCTGGTCCTGATCTCAGTCGGCATTGCCATCGCGTGCGGCGCCATCAGCTAGCCGCTCGACCTTGCTAGCGCGACGACGCTGCCAGCTCAGGCACGAAATATGGGGCGTCGACTGTGCCGACGCCCGTCACCAGGTCATAGCCCTCGGTCGCACTGAAACCGTGGACCGTGTAACGCCGACCGTCCTGGGTGAAGGTCTGAGAGTTGTTGCCTTTGGTGACGTCGACAATGCCGCGCTCGTGCCTGGCCTCCATCTGGTAGATGGCCGGGTTGATCAGCCCGAGAGCATGGCCGGCATACTGATCCGCCAGCGCAACGATGCCCGCGAATAGCGGAGTCGCGAGACTGGTTCCGCAGAGCGAGCTCCAGTGACCAGTGCCGCCGCCGTAGAAGCTGCCGTAGATCGCCACGGAGCTCTTGCACGAGGCATCCATGGAGATGTCGGGAACGCCGCGGTGGCTGCCGGTCACGCCCCGCACGCTGTTCTGGTATGAGGGGCGAGGAAACACGATGGACCGGCCGCCGCCGCCATCATTCCAGGCAACGTCGGGTGACAGGCGGGTGCCATTCGGCCGCAGCCGGAGCTGCGTGCCACCGACCGCGGTGACTAGCGGGTCCGTGGCCGGCCAGGACACGGCCGGGCTGGTGTACTCATCCACCATGTTGTACTTGTCGCTGGTGGCGCCCTGGTCGCCGGTGGCGGCGAGCACGGTGACGTCATCGGCGGCTGCCAGCCGGTATGCGCCGCGCAGGTTCCGGATCGCCGCGTAGTCCGACTTCGCCGAGAATGTCTGCTCGGTCGCCGCGAAACTCTGGCTGATCACCTGGCCGAGCTTGTGCCTGAGCACGTACTTCTCGGCCGCGACGATCTGCGGGAAGCCAGTCGTTCCCTCGTTCTCCGAAGTCGGCGTCTCCACTAGCACGATGCGGGCACCGGGTGCCATCACGTGCGTCCACTCAACGTCCAGCGTCGTCTCGCCAGCCCACCCTGCGCGGTTGCTGTTCGAGGCGTGATAGGGCGACACCTTCCCGGCGGGCTGGATGACCCGGAACGACGGCGGCGCGGGCAGCCGGAAATAGCGGTCGAACCGGGCCAGGTCGGTGGCAATGGTGGGCGATCCGAAGGAGTCGACGATCACGATGGTCTGGCCCTTACCGGTGATGCCCTTCAGCGGGCCCGGTCGAGTCAAGTCGGTGACTGGTGGCAGGCCGTACGCTGCCCGGATCTGGGCGGGCGTCAGACCGCCGGCAGGCGCGACGGGCGCGGCGCCGCTGTTCCCCGCCGGGCTAACCGGATGCGGCTTGGCCCCGGCGGAGGGCCGAGCGGGGCTCCTGCCGGAGGCTAGCGCGCCGGTGGCGGCAAGTGCCGCTCCGGTGGCCGCGACAGCCGCCAGGGCGATCGCCGCTGCTGGCCAGCGTCGGTGCCACGGCCTTCGCTCGCCCGGATTGTGCTGGCGGGCCGGTCGCCGCATCCACGAGGCCACGCTGTTCCCCCTTTTCTGCCGGGTCAGGGAGCTACTCAGCCAGTCGGAGTGCCGCCTTCGGGCACGAGCGGACAGCGTGCTTAACGCCCTCGACCAGGTTGGCCGGGATCTCGTCGACCAGAATGTTCAGGTTGTCGTTATCGTCGACCTCGAAGACCTCGGGCACCAGGCCCGCGCAGACCGCATTCGCCTCACAGGCGTCCCAGTCAGCTTCCACCTTCATCGCCGACTCCTTCCGTCGTGTCGCGCCTTGTAGGTTCCCGGCCCGGCCCGCAGTAGCGCAGACTGTACGGCATGCCAATCCAGGACAAGCTCAGGCTAGCCGCCGAAGCGGCCAGGGGCTTCATGCCGCCGGAAGAAGGCCTGGCGCTCTACCAGACGGCCTCCGATTACGCGGCCGCCGGGCCGATCTGCGAGGTCGGCACCTACTGCGGGAAGTCCACCATTTACCTGGCCGCCGCAGCTGCCGACGCCGGTCAGGTGGTCGTTACGGTCGATCATCATCACGGGTCGGAAGAGACCCAGGCCGGCTGGGAGCACCACGATCCTGAAGTCGTCGATCCGAGGACCGGGCGGATGGACACGCTGCCGTTCTTCCGGGCCACGATCGAGGACGCCGGACTGGAGGAGCATGTGATCGCCGTGATCGGCACGTCCGCGGACGTGTCCAGGATCTGGCGCACCCCACTCGGGATGCTGTTCATCGACGGCGGTCATAGTGAGGCCAGCGTGGTCGCCGACTACGAAGGATGGGCGCCGTGGGTGACGCGCGGTGGTGCGCTGGCGTTCCACGACATCTTCCCCGACCCGGCCGACGGCGGCCAGGCGCCGTACCGGGTCTACCTGCGCGCGCTGGCCTCTGGCGCGTTCAAGGAGGTCAGTGTCACTGGCTCGCTACGAGTCCTGGAGCGAGTTGGCGACGGTATCGGGTGAGTCGCATCCTGGCGAAGACTTAGTGGTGCTATAAGACGACAGCCTTACAAGGTAACTGTGCGGCGGCTCTCGGGAGCGGAACGGCGTGCGCGTGGGTTTCGGGGCGTCGCGGGAGGCAGAACGGCGTGCGCGTGGGTTTCGCGGCGTCGCGGGAGGCAGAACGGCGCGTGCGTGTGGGTTTCGGGGGTTTCAGGGGGGCGGAGCCCCTGTGGGTTCGCAGCCGCAAGCTGCAGCGTCACACGGCTGCCACACCGCGGGGTCGGCGGCCGCGTCCCTGAAGATGCCGGCCGCTCCGGTGCTCGCGCCCGCATCGCCAAAACCAGCCGCTAGCACGTCGGCCGCGAGTACGACTGCCGCCGCCGTCCACGTGCTCTGCTCGTCCGGATAGTGCTTGCGGTTGGCGTACTGCCAGCCGGTCCAGTAGCTACCGTCGTCGGCGCGCAGGAACTGAATCCGCTCGAACAGCTCAAGTGCGGTGTCGCGGTCGCCGATCGCGTCGAGCGCGATGGCGAGCTCGCAGGTTTCGGCGCCAGTCACCCACGGCTCGTCGCTGACGCAGCGGACGCCGAGGCCGGAGACCACGAACGTGTCCCAGCCAGCTTTCAGCATTCGCTCTGCCCCGGTGCCTCGCACGACCCCGCCGAGTACCGGGTAGTACCAGTCCATCGAGAACCGGCTCTTGTCGGCGAACGCCTCGCCGTGACAGGCGACCGCGTGTCCCAGCAGCGCGGCGGCCAGCTCCCAGTCTGGTTGCGGCTGGCCCAGCCGCTCCGCCAGCGCGATCGCGCAGCGAAGGCTCTGGTACATGCTCGAACTGCCGGTCAGCAGCGCATAAGTGTCCGGCGTGCCATCCTCGTGTCGCCGCCAGATGATCTCGCCGCGCGGCGTCTGCAGGCCGACAGCGAAGTTGACGGCAGCCCGCACGACCGGCCACATCTGTTCGGCGAAACTGTCGTCGGCGGTTACCAGCAGCTCGTGCCAGACGCCGACAGCCGAGTACGCGGCGTGGTTGCTCTCGGTCGTCCACTCCTCGACCACCCCGCCGCACGCAGCTTGGACGGGCCACGACCCGTCGGGCTGCTGCGCCTCGGCGAGCCAGGAGTAGGCGCGGCGCGCTTCCTCGCGCAGCCCGCAGACACTCAGCGCCATCGCGCACTCGACATGGTTCCAGGCGTCGACATGTCCGTCCGGCCAGCCGATCGAGCCGTCCGCCTGCTGGTCGGCGGCGATTGCCTGCCCGGTCGCGACTAGCTGGTTCGCGGTCAGGATGCCCGGAACCTCAGGCACAGTGCTAGTAGTCACGGTGCTGGTAGTCACGGTGCTGGTAGTCACGGTGCTAGTAGTCACGGGGCTGGTAGTCACGGGGCTGGCAGTAGCCTGGCTCGCAGTAACCGGGTTGGCAGCGTCGGCCAGGCGCTCAGGCTGCCGCATGCACCTTCTCCGCTGCAGCCGGACGGGGCCTGGTGATGGCTTCGGTCGGCTTCGCGGCATAGACGACCAGGCTCTTGCCGATGACAGGGTTAAGCACCTGATCGGTCCGCTGCGTGACGGCCGGCTTGTGCATGATGTCCCACACGAGCAGCTTGTGGTAAGCGCTGGCCAGCGGATGGTCGTCGTTACGCACGCCAACCGCGCATTTCACCCACCAGTAGGGCGAGTGCAGCGCATGCGCGCGGTGGTGGCCGCCGACGAACAGGCCGGCCCGGCGCAACTTGGTTTCAAGCTCGGTCCGGGTGAAGATGCGCACATGCCCGCCGGGCACGTTGTGATAGTCGTCCGAAAGCGCCCAGCAGATCCGTTCCGGCAGCCAGGCCGGCACGGTCACCGCCGCGATGCCCCCAGGCCGTAGCACCCGGGCGATCTCGTTCATCGCACTCTGATCGGCGGGGATGTGCTCAAGCACCTCGGCAGCGATCACGATGTCGAAACTGCCATCCGGGAACGGCATCCTGGTCGCGTCACCCGCTGCAGCGGTAATGCTGGCCGGCACCTGGATCTCACCGGCCTCCGCCATGGCCGCGGCGACAGCCGACACCTGGCGCAGTTCCCCGTGAT
>Ga0335073_10014449_pt1 | contig 11062 bp, 12 predicted proteins | sample Lox_Sample_22_FD_207093 | JGI IMG/M metagenome (GOLD analysis project Ga0335073, IMG submission 207093) | Soil microbial communities from Loxahatchee National Wildlife Refuge, Florida, United States - Lox_Sample_2.2 | ecosystem: Environmental > Terrestrial > Soil > Wetlands | place: USA... | reverse complement strand
CATGGTTCTTTGACGAAGTAGTACGGCACAGCGCGGCCGACGTCGCCGAATACCAGCGCGTCCCGGTGGCTGTCAAGGAGACCACCACGAGCGGGTGGATTTGCCTCCTAGATTAAACGGCCGGCCGGGCTCCGGCCACACTGCCTAGTGGGAAGAGACGACACGACTAGGCTTGAGCAAAACTCGAACGCGGCGCACCATTCAGCGCAAAGACCGCTCCGCTCACCCCGTACGCCGAGAACTCGTTCAGAGTCACGCCAACGTCGTATATTCCCAGCAGGCGTCGTCCTGACATGGCCGGCTCTATGTCCGATTCGGCCTGCGTCGCGTCGGCGAAGCAAATAACCACGGCTGCGCCGATCGACCGGCTCCAATAGGCTCCATGCATTACTCCTGTGACTGCGTCCTTTGTCACCGCGGCACCTGGCTTCACCGGGACCAGTGGCAAGAATTTTGACACCAGCTTGTCAAGGAAATCGTACAGGCCCTGGACGCCTTCCTGAATGCTAGTCCCTCTCAGCATCTGATCTTCCCACACCCAGGACTCAAGGTCGCCTTTCACGGCTGTGTGAGCGGGCATTACACTCAGCAGATTTTTTTCCTCGAAAACCTCAAGTCCGGTTTTCAGCGCTTCGTCGATACCGTTTGGGGTTATTTCTCCCTTACCTGCGATGTAATGGGCATGGTAGCGTGTAATGGAATCCCGGGTGATCGGCAGAACATCCGTCCCACTGCGGCCGGTGACCACTATAATGCTGGTTTCATCCTTGACCGACCTGATCTTATCCATGACTCGGAGGCCGTCGATATTACGATCATCGCCCGCGTCTAGGCCGATATCGATGAAGGCCACAGCGAATTGCATTTCATCGACGAGCGCAGCGGCCTGAGCAAAATCCTCAGCGATCTTCACCGTATGCACGCCTTCTCGCTTAGCGGCATCGGCGTAGATATCACACCATTCGGGCGCATCTTCGACGATAAGGAGATTCCTTGCTGTCGGCAACTGAATACACCTCCGAAAGTCCCCTCTAGCGGTTGCGCATCCGGACCTCTGTCGGCGGCCGCTCGAATGGTATCTTCACCGTAAAAGTAGAGCCTACGTTGATGATGCTAGTCGCCCCGATATCGCCGTTGGCCCGCCGGACGAAATTCCGGATCCACCAGAGGCCTAGACCCAAACCTTTGCCCTTAGTGCCGATGTGCTTGGTGGTAAAATTGAGATCAAATATCCTTGGCAGGATGTCGTCCGGTATTCCCGTGCCAGTATCTCGCACGATTAGTTGGACGTAGCCGATCGACAGTTCCTCTTGGACAACAGAGGATGTCGACACACACAGCGAGCCTCCATTAGGCATTGCCTCAATCGCGTTTTGCAGAAGATTCTGGATGACCACGTCGAAACAGTAGAGCGACAGCAGTGGGAGGTCTCGGCAGAGATCGAGCTGGACATCTACGCTTTCCGGCACCTGGATCTTTCCCAGCGCCGTATGCACTGCGGCGTTCACGTCTACGGTACTGGATTGCTGGCTCAGCAGCTGGGTGACTTCCTCCGGCATCTGAAGAGTACGCTCCGCCAGACTCCGTAGTCTTCCAAGTGACTCCGTCAGGAATTCGTCCCCGGGCAACTCGCCTTTGTTTTGAAGATCCTGCAACTCCATGATTCGGAGCCGCATTGCGCCGACCGTGTTATTCATGCGATGGACCATGTTGCTCGTTTGGTCACCGACCGCGATCAGGAGGTCACTGGCATTCCGGAAGTCCATCGCATCTGTCACGTCAGACCGCAGCTTGGCGAAGGCGAGAAGCGTCCTCACTTTATCGGCGAAACTCTCCAAGATTACCTGCGAGAATCCCTGGAACGCATCGAATTCCTCGCTCTCCAAGTTAAGCACGCCGATGGCAATATCATCCGGACCGAGCAAGATCGGGACGGCGATTTCACTCTGAATCGATGATCCAAACAGTCGTCGGTATTCACGCTCAGTCCTAACGTTCTCCAAAATGATGGTTCTCCGCTCCCGGACGGCGCGCCCGCATATTGACTCGTCTATCCCCAAGACCAGCCCGACATCGGACGGGTTGGTACTGGCCACGATCTCCAGGTCTTTGCCTCGACGGAAGCAGATCATTGCCTCGCTGAGTTCTATGTGCTCCAAGTCGCGCAGTGCCTGCATCACCCGCTGGAGCGCAGCCTGGATCACGTACGGCGACTCCGCCGTACTGAAGATGAGCTGGTCAACGTCGGCGAAAAGTGCATTCCGGTCGAAGAGCTGTGCCCGCTGAAGTGCCATCGCGACCTGCGCGGCTATTGCCGCCAGGACATTCTCGTGAACGGACGTGAAGGCATCGATGTGCGTGCTTTCGGCGTTGAGCACGCCGACCATGGTTTCATGAACCTTGATGGGTACCGCGAGCTCGCTTCGTATCGGTTTCCCGGTGTATCCCATGATGGGAACGTAACGGTCACAGTAGTCCGGAGCCGTCACATCCGAAACCCTCACCGGTCGCTCTGATGTGAAGCTCAGGCCAGACAGGGAGCACGCGATTTCTACTCGCTGTCCTGGGTTTGACACATTGGTTGCATACACGCTCTCGAGGAACCGGCCTCGGCGCAGCAGGATATGCACATGATCGGCCTTGATGAGTTCCTGTGTCCGCTGTACGATGAAATCGAAAGTGGCGGCGAGGGGTCGCTCGCTTTCCAGCAGCTGAATGTCGATCTCATGCAGCAGTCTCAATTCTTCCTCACGCAACAGGAATTCCGCCCGTAGTTCCCGGATGAGGTGTTCCCAACGCTCCACAAGCGATCAACTCCCATAGCCGCTGTTATTGTCTCACGGTTCGCCGACCAGGAACGCGTCAAATGATCCATAGCAGCCGTTGTTGTCTCACGGTTCGTCTGCTAGGAACGCCTCAAGGTGATGTTTGGCGATCAATCTGCGGCGTCCTGCCTTTACAGACCCGAGTTGGCCGGTGCGGAGCAGGTCGTGGACGAGCTCCCTGGAGATTCCAGGAGTTCGGCGGCTTCGTCGGGGCTGTAGGCGAGTCGCTCGGCGAAAACGTTGCGCGTGAAGATGTCGCGCATGATGGCGAGCAGGTCCTCTCGCATGTCAGTGGCGAGCAGCTGCGCGATCGCGTTCGTGCTCAGCTCGACTGGGTCGGCGGCAGCGGCCACAGCCATGTCACTCCCCCGTCTTCCTCGTCGGCGCCGTCTCACTCCGGGTGGGGCGGAGGTCTGCGCCGAGGGAGAGTTGCCGACATCGGTCGTCGAAGCAGAGATCGGGTTAGCCGCGTGCCTCAAGGCCAAACCGTCTGGGAGTCCTGGTGGCTCTTCAGCGTTACCGCCGACCATGGTCATCTCCGGCCGCGTGTGTTCGGGTGGCCAGCTCGCGCTGACGGTGGCGGACCCAGACGAAGATCCGCGCGGCGATTCCGCCTCGTCCAAGGGTTGATGGCCGCAGCTTCGCGGGTCACGGCTCGGCCTCCATATCGATGTCCCTGCCAGCTTGGAGTTCAGTGGGACGGGGTGTTCGGGTGGGCTCCAACGGGCCGTGCGCGGTGTTGTGCTCGATGGCGGTGCGGTAGGCCTGCTCGACGGCCCGCAGCCGGGTGGCGACGCGGGTCTCGCGGGCGGCGATGGCTTGGCGGTTGCGCCGGCCGTAGGAGCCTTCGGGCAGGTTCTGGCCGGACCGTTCGACCTCGCGGAGGTGGGCTTCGCGCTCGTCGGCGTGGGCGGCGATGGCGTACATGGCGATGTTGGCGGTGGTGGTTATCTTGAGCTTGGACGTTGACCAGGGCTGTGACCTGCGTATTCGTGTCGGGGACGGTGTTGCTGACGGTTGCGGTGCCGGGCTGGCTGGCATGGTCAGGGGGGCTGGATTGTTACCGGAGGGTGGCCTGGCGGGTCGCCGGGAGCGGCTTGCCGGGCGGGCCGGGGGCTGGCGCGCTGGTCGCCGAGGGCGTGGGCGAGCTGGCGGCGGAGCCTGCTGTTTTCCTCGGCGAGCTGGCGGTTGCGCTGGCTGGCTTCGGCGAGCCGCCGGAGCAGGGAGTCGTCGGAGGCGCGCTGGCTGGCGGGGATGGGTGGGGTGGCGGCGCGGCTGGTGGCTTGGCGGAGCCGGTGGATCTCGGCGCGCAGGTCGGGCTGGTTGTAAAGCCAGGAGCGGGAGACGCCGGCCGCGCGGGCGACGGTCTGGAAGGTGACGGGGGTGCCGGCGCGGTCGAGTTCGCGCAGGGCGCGGATGGCCTTGGCGCGGGCTAGTTCCCGGCGCTTGCGGGCGGCCAGGATGAGCGGTGCGGTGTTGTCAGGATGCATCGGCGGCCTCCGGTGGCGGCTGGTCTGTGCCCTGCTGGAGGGCGGTGATGATCGTGTCGAGGTTGCCGGCGATCTGCTGGTTCATCTCGGCGAGCCGGTCCTGGCCGCGGGCCTGGGCTGACGACGCTCACCGGAATGTCCCCAGACCTGCTCTTTGAACTTCCCCACTCTGTGAGGACACGCCGGGCCTGGATCCACGTGATCTGGGCGGGCTCGCCTGATGCTGCGGTTGGTCACGTTCCGCAACGACAGAGGAGCCCTTACGGCGATGATCACACGGGGAGAGGATTCGGAAGCTCACGTTCTTCAGGAGCGGGGTTGGACGATCTCGGCGGTCGCGCGTCACCTCGGCCGCGACAGGAAGACGGTACGGGCCTATTTGAGCGGTGAGCGCAAGCCCGGCGAGCGCAAGCCGGCCGGGCCGGACGCGTTCGCGCCGTATGCCGGCTACTGCGAGATCCGGCTGAACGACGACCCGCATCTGTGGGGCACGGCGCTGCTGGATGAGCTGCAGAAGATGGGGTACGCGGGCTCTTACCAGGCGTTCACCCGGGCGCTGCGGGTACGGGGGCTGCGGCCCGGATGCGAGCGGTGCGCAGCGGCCGGCGTCCCGGATGAGTTCGCGGTCCTCGAGCACGACCCGGGCGCCGGGACCCAGTGGGACTGGCTGGAGCTGCCGGACCCGCCGGCCAGCTGGGAGTGCGGCAAGATGGCGCACCTGCTGGTCGGGTCGCTGCCGTACTCGGGGAAGTGGCGGGGCGTGCTGGCCGAGGCCGGGGACCAGGCGTACCTGATCGCCGCGCTGCACCAGTGCTGCGAGCGGCTGGGCGGGGTGAGCCGTGAGTGGCGGTTCGACCGGATGGCCACGGTCTGCCAGCCGGGCACCGGCCAGGTGTCCGCGTCGTTCGCCGCGGTCGCCAGGTACTACTCGGTGCTGGTGAACATCTGCCCGTCGCGGTCGGGGTGGCGCAAGGGCAGCGTGGAGAAGTCCAACGACTCGGCGGCGCAGCGGTGGTGGCGGACCCTGGCTGATGAGGTGAGTCCGCCGCGGGCGCAGGTGCTGCTGGACCAGCTGAGCCAGGACAAGTTCGATGCCCGGCCCCGGCGCCGGCCAGACGGCGAGAAGGTCACCGTCGGCGTGCTGGCCGGCGAGGAGCGGCTGCGGCCGCTGCCCGGCACGCCCTATCCGGCGGTGATCGAGGACTCGCGGCAGATCTCGCCGCAGGCGCTGGTGTCCTGGAAGGGCAACTTGTACTCGGTGCCGCCGGGCCGGCCCCGCGAGCAGGTCGTGGTGCGTCACCAGCTCGGCACCGCCACCCTCGACATCCTGACCCCGGCCCGGGTCACCCTGGCCCGGCATTACCGCGAGCCCGGTCACGCCGGCGCGGTCACACGCGCTGATCAGCACGTCGCCGCGCTGGAAGCCAGCGTGCGGGAAGCCCGTGCCCTGCGCGGCGCCGGGCCGTGTCACCGCAAGGCCCGCCGGCCCCCGTCGCAGGCCGCGCTGGCCGAGGCCGCGCGGATCACCGGCAGCCGGGCCGGCGAGGCCACGGTCACCGGCTTCGCCGTCTACGCGGCGGCCGCCCGGCCGCTGCGCCCCGAGCCGGGCGCAGCCGGCGGCCAGCCCGCCCGGTCCTGGGCTCGCCGGGCAAACCCCGAGGGAGAACCCTGGTGAGCAGCACCGGCATGACCACCACCGCTATGAGCACGCACACGAGCACCGAGGCGGCGAGCGCTGGCGCCGCGGCCGCCGGCGGCGATTCGAATCGTGCTGATCCGGATCGTGACGCGATTCGCAACGGGTCCGGGCCAGTCCCCGGTCCGGGCCAGTGCAAGCGGCCGGGCTGCGGGGCGCCGCTGCCGGCGCCCGGACCCGGCCGCGCCCGGGCGTACTGCTCCGACGTGTGCCGTCACCGTTACAACAACTCGCTGCGCGGCGCGGCGGCCCCGGCCGGGACGGCCGCGGGCGGGCCGGGAGCCCTGGCAGCGCTGGGCCGGCTGGGTGAGCTGACCGGCGAGGCTGGCGGCTTGCTGGCAGTCGTGCAGCGGCAGGTCGCCGACGCCGCGCCCGGGCGGGCCGCCGAGGCCCGCGCCGCGGCCGCCGAGGCTCGCGCCGCCCAGGCCGAGGAGTCAGCCGCCGCGGCGCGGGCGGCAGCTGATGCCGCCGGGCAGGACACCTCCGATGCCCGGGCGGACGCCGGGTCCGCCCGGGCCGAAGCCCGCGACCTGGCCGGGCAGCTGCAAGCCGCGCTGGCCCGCGCCGGGCAGGCCGGCACCGCGCTGGCCGAAGCCCGGGCCGGGCACCAGGCCGCGGTAGCGGCTGCCGCGCGCGCCGAGGCCGGCCTGGCCGCCGCCCGCGAGCTCGCCGCCGCCGCGACCGCCCGCGCCGAACGGGACGAGACCGAGCTTGAGGCCGGCCGGGCCCGCGCCGAGCAGGCCGGCACGGCCCTGGCCGAAGCCCGGGCCGGGCACCAGGCCGCGGTAGCGGCTGCCGCGCGCGCCGAGGCCGGCCTGGCCGCCGCCCGCGAGCTCGCCGCCGCCGCGACCGCCCGCGCCGAACGGGCCGAGGCCGACCTGCAAGCCGAACAAGCCGGACGGCGAGCCCTGACCAGCAGGCTCGCCGCCCCGCCGCCCCCCGGACCCCCGGCCCCGCGGGCCGCCCGCACCCGCAAGGAGACAAACTGATGAGCCACGCCGAGTCAGCGTTCACCGTGCCCGGCAGCGTCAACGCCGACGCCGCCGCCTACCAGAAACTGCGCGGCCACCTGGCCTACCTCAAACTCGGCGCCGCGATCGACGCCCTGCCCGGCGTGCTGGACGCCGCCCGCGACGGCCAGCTGTCAGTCCTGGCCGCGCTCGAGCAGCTGATGGCCGCCGAAGCCGCCGCGACCGAGGCCCGCAAGCTCGCCACCCGGCTGCACTTCGCGGCCCTGCCCGCGCCGTGGACTTTGGATGATTACGACTACTCCGCCCAGCCCGGCGCCGACCCCGCCCTCATCGGCGAGCTGGCGACCCTGCGGTTCACCGGCGAGGCCGGCAACGTGATTTTCATCGGCGCGCCGGGGGCCGGCAAGACGATGCCCGCCGTCGGGCTGGCCCGCGCTGCCGCCGAAGCCGGCCGCAAAGTCCACTTCACCACCTGCGAGAACATGACCCGCCGGCTACAGGCCGCCGCTGCCGAGCACCGGTTCACCACTCAGCTGCGGTTCTACTCCCAGCCCGCCTTGCTGGTAATCGATGAGGTGGGCTACCGGGTCCTGGACGAACAAGCCCGCTCCATGCTGTTCGAAGTCATCAACGCCCGGTACCTGAAGGGCAGCATCATCGCTGCCAGTCATGCCGGTATTGCCTCGCGGGCCGAGCGGCCGGGGGATCCGATGCTGGCTGCCGCGGCACTGGATCGCCTGCTTCATCACGGGGTAATAGTGGCGATTGAAGGACCTTCGTACCGGATGCGCGCTCACCAGCAGCGCGCCGAGACGATCCCCGCCGCGGCAGCCGGACGGCGGACCCGGTGAGCCGCACCGAACAGCGCGCCTGCCCGGTCTGCGGGACCGCCTTTACCTGGACCTCCGCCTCGCCCCGGCAGAAATACTGCTCCACCCGCTGCGCGCAGCTCCGCTGGGAACGCGCCCACCGCCGCCGCAGCCAGCATCAGCCCGCGGCCGGCGACCCGGTCGCCACGACGACCAGGCTCATCACGACGACGACCCGCGCCGGCCTGACGGTAACGGGCAGCCTCCCGCGGCCATCGCCGCCTGCCCGCACTGCCGCAAGCCCGTCGCGATCGTCGCCTGGCTCATCCCGCCCGCCGCTGCCACCATCACTGCCCCCGCGCCACGCCAGGCCCGGCCCGCTGCCGCGGCGGCGGCAGCCAGAACAGGAGCACGCTCATGACCCCTCAGCCCCGCCCGGCGTTCAAGGCCGTCCTGATACCCGCCGGCGAGCCGCCCCGGATCGTTGACCTGCCCCGCGGCACCGCCCGGTCCCTGCAGTCGCTGCAGGCACTGTGTGACACCAGCTGCGTCCAGCCGACCCAGGTCACCAGCCGCTGGCAGGCCTGGCTGGCCGACAACGGCATCGCCGAGGGCAAGCCCGTCAACCAGGCCGCCACCGTCCCCGCCCGCACCCGCAGCTGGCCGGTCACCCTTTACGGGCCGGCGGTCATCACCGGGCTTGGCAACTCCGGCAACACGGCCGGCCTGTCACCCGGCCAGGTCGAGGCCATCCTCGCCAGAACCACCGCTGCGCCAGCGACCTGACCTCCGCATGGTGCCAGCCAACCGGCCCGCAGGCGCATCCGGGCCGGTTAGCTGGCACAGCAGCAGCCGGCCGGACACCCGTGCCACGCGGGCCGCTAGCTCACCGGCAGTAGTCAGCGCGGTGTCGCACACACCGAAACTGGTCCGAAGAAGAAAGGACAACAAGCCGCAAATCACGTAGTCTGATGCCCCAACAGAGCGGGGAATTCCGCCGAGCAACTCTGGGGACTTTCGGCGAGCGTCATCAGGGTCGGCTCATCCAGGCGCCGAGCACCCCAGTGCTCGATGACCCGGTTCCAGTACGAGCCGTACGCCCGCCGGGTCCCGGCGCTCACGGCCGCCGACACCACCGGGACGTACTCGGCGAAGGTCGGCACCCGCGTGCGGGCCTGCGGGACTACGGTCAGGTCAGCTGGGGTCAGGCCCATCCGCTCTAGCAGCACCAGCGTCGCCTCCACCACCGCCTGCCGGGAGGCCTCTGAGTTCACCGCGGTCACGGCTGCCTCCCTTCGCCGCCGGGCAGCGGGACGTGCGCCCGCAGCGCCTGGTCCACCACCGCGAAGGAGTACGCAGCCAGCTTGTCCTGGCCGGGCGAGGCGGCCAGCAGCACGTGGTCACCGGGCCGCAGCCCGCAGCGGCGCTGCAGCGCGGCCGGGATGACCAGGTACGGCTTGGCCGGCATGGTGACCATGCCGGCCGGGTCGCGGCGCGCGATCACCACGCCCGCGGCGGCGGTGAAGGTCAGCCGGTCCCCGGCCCGCCACCCCAGCGTGGCGGTCATGGCCCGGTCGGCGACCCGGCCGGACTCGTCGATCCGGCCGGTCCCGTACACCACGTCACCGGGGACCGCCGGGACCTCCGATGCTGCGGCCATAGGCAGGCGGCGGGCCGGGGCGGCCCTGCCGTGCTCTCGTGCGCCCGGCCGGTCCCGTGGCGGGATGAGGGGCGCGATGAGGGGGCCGGTCATGGCCGCCTGCCCGGGAGGGAGGGGCCGGAGCGGCGCGGCGAGCCGGGTCGCGTGTTCAAGCAGTGTCTGGTTTGCGGGAAATTTCCCCTGTTCTGGTATCCGAGGGGGAGCTTGAACACCGAAACCGGTGAAATCTCCCCGGATCGGGGATTTTATCCTTCTTGGGCAGTTCCGCTCGCCGACCGGAAGCGCCTCCTTGGCCTGGTGCGCGTCGACCCTGAGTTCCGGCGGGTAGTCGACGGAGCCACTGAGCTGTTCCCGGGATAACCCGGGCGTCGGTTCCTTGATCATCGCAGTCAGTGCGCGATGCGCCGGCAGCGGTAGCGACCAGAACTGAGTGATCGGCGTGCCGCATACCAGCGCTGTGGGCAAAGTTTTCCATCGCCCAGAGTCGGCAGCGTGATGCGGATTGTCCCTGGCCGCCGGTCCGCTATGGCCGCGAGCTCATAATCCTTGCGCGGCTGGGCTGGTGAGGGCGTCCAATTCGGCGGAAACGCCGCTTGCCTCGGCTGCGCCGATCCGCTGGAAGATCTCCCGTGCCTGCCGGAGGCCTGCCTCTGCGTCGGCGGTGCGGCCGGCGGCCAGAGCGCAGCGGCCCAGGCCAGCCAGCGCATGTGCTTCTTCCCAGGGCAGGCCGATCTCGCGGGCCAGGCCCAGGGCTTTCTGGTGACAGCTCTCGGCAGCTGAGAGTTCGTCACAGACCCGATGCAGCGTCCCTGTCTCGTTGAGTGCCTCAGCCTCACCATCCCGGTCGCCCAGGTCGCGGTAGATAGCCAGGGCGTCCTGGAGAGCCTGGACGGCGCCCCGATAGTCCCCGGTCAGCCGTCGCACGGACCCCACGTGGTTGAGTGCCTCGGCCTCACCAGCTCGGTCTCCGAGGTCGTGGTAGGTAGCTAGCGCCTCCTGCAGGGCCTGGACCGCGCCCGGATAGCCCCCGGTCAGCCGCCGCACGGCCCCTATTTCGCAGAAGGCGTTGGCCTGGCCGGGGCGACTGCCGAGGTCACGGCAGAGGCCCAGTCCCTCCTGCAGGGCCTGGACCGCGCCCGGATGGTCCCCGGTCCGCCGCAGCGCGCCCGCCAGGTAGTTGAGGGCGTTGGCCTGGCCGTGGCGGTCGCCGAGGTCACGGCAGAGGCCCAGTCCCTCCTGCGCGGCCTGGACCGCGCCGGGATAGTCCCCGGTCTGTCGTAGCACGCCCGCCAGGTAATTGAGGGCGTTGGCCTGGCCGAGCCGGTCGCCGAGGCCACCACAGAGATCCAGGCCTTCCTGCAGTGCCTGGACCGCGCCCGGGTAGTTCCCGTGGCCGTAGCACTCTGAAATGGCCCCACTGTTCTCCTTTGAAGTGGCCCCACCTGGAGGGGTGCGGCGGGTGGTAGTTCTCCTTTGATTTGGCCCCACCTGAGGTTTTCCTGGCGGCGACACGCCAGCGGGTTCCGGGCAAAGCGGTGCGTCTGGGTGAATAGTTGGTCACGGTCAGCCGTTCCGCGTCGCAGGTGGGGGCCGGATGGGACGGGACAAGGT